>FLOH01000308.1_pt1 | contig 119335 bp, 99 predicted proteins | sample 756751 | NCBI WGS metagenome assembly FLOH01 (sample SAMEA4026879, study PRJEB14308) | marine metagenome | biome: coastal water; material: water | depth 74 m
AATACCCTGAAGTACTGGGTACCGTAGCGGATTTATTCCAAGTGGGGGATGATTATAGGCAAGCGATTGAAACAAGCTTAGGCGAATTTGCACATATGCTGGTTGTTTCTGACAGGGATGCTGCTCAAAAAGTGCTCCAACGCGCGCAAGTGGACAAGGCTGGTCAAATTACGTTGATTCCTTTAAAAGAAGTATCTGCTGCCAATGTGAAGTTGAACTCAGTAAATCAAGATTGTATTGAGCGAGCATCTGCTTTGCTAACAGTTTCCAAGGATGTCCAACCATTGGCGGATTTTCTCCTCGGCAATATACTAGTTGTAAAAAACCTGGATAGAATCACCGTCGATAATACTTTTAGTTACGTGGATTTGGATGGAGCCTTTTTAGGATCAAATTACATTCTTAAAAGCAAAAAAGATTCTTCCCACGGTAGCGTTATTGGAAGGTCAAAAAAGATTGAAACATTGGATGCCAAAATAGTTGGCATGGTGAAATCGGCTGAAGAGATAAAAGAAAAATTAGATATACTTGAAACAAAAATTGAAGCCCTGGAAGGTGAAATGGATGCTCTGTCTACTAAGGCGGGATCTTTGATTGATGAGCAATCAGGCGTTGAGACGGAAATCATTCGTAATCATTATAAACAAAGTCAAACGTTGGAATCCATTCAGGAGCAGACGTATCAACTTGGTGATGTTCGTAAAACCCTCCATCAACTAAAAGATTCATTTGACTCTCTCAAACCAAAACTGCGTGACGAGGAAGTCAAGCTTGAAAATATTAATAAGAAGCAGAATGATGCGAATGAAGCATTAATAAGTGCTCAACGAGCCAGAGATGATTTCCAACAGGAAACACAAGATGTTCGAATTGAATTATTAAATCTGGAGAATCAACGTGATAATTTGGTTTTCCAAAGACAGACCGCTCAAGAAACAATTAAAGAATTGGTATCACGTGATGAGGGAATAGTTCAAGAAATCATTGGATTAAAAGAACAAAAGAATTCCCTGCAAAGTAAAATCACCGAAGGCGCAAAAGATTCTGATTTACTAAATGGAAAAATCACTAAACAACGATCACTCTATGATCTGAAACGTGAAACATACAACGCAACCTATCGTGATATGGAGGCGTTGGAAAATCGTATTCGGAGTGAACAACGCAGCAAAGAAGAGTTACTGGAAGAATTGACTCAACTTGAGATTCAATTGGCAGAGTATAAACAAAAGAAATCACTCATTAGTGAACGGATTTCTGATCGTTATCAGGCACGCTTACCGAAAAGTCTACCAGATGGGCAATTAATTGATGACCAAACAGTAGACGACATGGAAATGAAAATCCAGCGTATTGAGCGGAGTATCGAAAACATTGGCCCTATTAATATGGCCGTACAGTTTGAGTATGAAGAAGAAAAGACGCGATTAGATTTATTGATCGAACAGCGAGATGATTTGGTCCAATCAGAGGAAAACTTACGCGAAACCATTGGTAAAATTGATCGTGTTGCACGTAAACAGTTTCGTGAGACTTATGATCAGATAAAAGAGAATTTTGAGAAATTATTTGTATTGTTTTTTGAAGGTGGTACTGCATCATTAAGCCTTATTGGCGATCCTGATCCGTTAGATGCTGATGTCGCCATCCATGCTCAACCTCCAGGGAAACGGAATCAGTCATTGCGTATGCTATCAGCTGGTGAGAAAGCGCTCACTGCAATTGCATTATTATTTTCAATCTATCAGGTGAAACCGAGCCCATATTGTATTTTGGATGAGGTTGATGCGCCATTGGATGACGTGAATATCCGCAAGTTCACTAGAGTCTTGGATACATTTGCTCGAGATACACAGTTTATTGTCGTGACTCACAATAAACTCACAATGGAAGCTGCAAATTACATGTATGGTGTCACCATGGAACAAAAAGGCGTATCAAAACTGGTTTCAGTAAAATTTGATAATTAGTTGAATCGGTAACTTGAATTGATTGATGAAGACGGGATGAACGTCTTTTTTTACTGAAATAGATTTACACTTCGTGATTCATTTAAAGAAACTCAATAAAATCTAATTAAATGACAAATGGTCCAGGTAAAATCTGATGTTGGTTCTTATCATTCCTGAAAATTTCTGCTGGTTTTTCACCAATTAATTCGATATTCCCATCTTTTACAATTAGTCCGGTTTGCTCTCGTAAACCTATGATAGTCCTACCTGAATTAGTACTAAGATATTCATTTAAACGATCTGCTCTGGTTTCACCACCATGATTTGGGATGGTTTTATCCGTATAATGAGCATTGATCTGGAATGGAACAAAACCAAAGGTATGGTAATTCTGCAATGGTAAAATGGGCATATCGTTAGTAGTTTGCATTGTTGGACATGCAACATTTGTCCCAGCACTCCATCCCAAGTAAGGAACGCTGTTTGAGATTTGAAGCTTAATAGATTCAATCAAATCGTATTTATATAAAAAGTGGGTAAGGTGGAATGTGTTTCCGCCACCAATAATGATCCCCGCCGAAGATTTTATTAATGCTTTTGGGTCTTGAGCTGTATGTACTGACTTTACTGACAACCCTAGCATATTCATGCGCTTATTTACACGCGCAGTATAATCATTCCAAGTGATTGTAACACCGGCAAATGGAATGAACACTAAATCACCTTTTGCATCACTAAATATTTTTCGAATATGATCTTCCGGCCAGGTTAAAAACTCTTCACCTAGTTTAGTAGAATTACTTAACAATAACAGTTTATAGGCAGGATTAATAAGTATCATAACAATGCATAATATATTGATTTATATATTAAATAATAACTGAAAACCTGGAATTTATATATTCCAGGTTTATAATGTTAGTGCTGACAAATATTATGTCTTACAGGATCAATTCCTGATTCATTAATTTCGATTTTTCCGCGAGATGAAAGGAATTGGAGAAGTTGATCAACATCGAAAATATATCCTGAGCAATTAGTGAATCTGGCTTCGGAACCAAATTGAGTATTGACCTCTTCTTTTAGCGTATCAACTGTGAATTTGCCTGGATTGTTAACAACTAAATTTAAAACTTCGTGTGCATGTAATGGTTCTTGCATTTCTACTCCAATATGATATTGAAATTAATGATAAATATTCTATTTACGAATTAATAATCTTAAATAATTGATTGTAATCTATGTGCCAAAAATATTATCAATTTCTTTATAAAAAGCCGATAAGGGAAAGCCAACAACATTATAAAAACACCCCTCTATTTTTTCTACACATACAGAAAACCAATCCTGTATACCATAACTACCTGCTTTATCAAATGGTTCATAATTCTCTATATAGTAGTTTATTTCAATATCGCTTAATTCTTTGAACTGTACTTTTGTTTTTTCGATAAATGTGTGGTCGATTTCAAGAGACTTCGCTTGAAGCGAAACTCCAGTCATAACAGTATGGGTAGTCCCTGACAGGGAAGTGAGCATATCGTAACTTTCAGTCGCATTTTTAGGTTTACCTAATATCCTGTTACCCAACACCACGATAGTATCGGCTCCGATCACTAACGAATCATGATTCCTATATGATATATCCATCGCTTTTTGTTTTGCGTAATGTTGGGCGAAATCCTCGGGTGCTAGATCAATAGTAAAGTCCTCATGAATTGAGGAAGGCTCTACTATGAATGATAAACCTATCTGAGTCAATAGTGTTTTTCTTCGTGGAGATGTTGATGCAAGAATAATTGGAGGTAAATGATTGAACATATTATCTGAATTTTGCACAAGTATTTACGTATGAGACCGTTTTATTATCTGCTTTTGCTGTCACCTGATAAAGATATGCGCCGTTTGCAATATTATCTCCAAACTCATCGACTCCATCCCAACTAATATAATGGTATCCAACCTCAAAGAACTCAGGTTCAATTGATGCAATTTTTCGCCCATTTAGAGTGAATATTTTTATTCCGACTTCTGCAGAAGCAGTTATTTCAAACGTAAATTGCGTATCCGTAGCAAATGGATTTGGGTAATTATAAATCTGGTATAAAATAAGATCTTTTTCTTCGACTAATTCTAATATAATTGCAGTTTCTGAAGGATTGTTTGCACTGTCCCACGCTTTAACAAGTAATTGAATCTCTTCTGAAGTTTGTTCAGGTCTGTAAGAGATTGTACCTGTCGTAATACTATTTGGATTATATATAAAGCGATCTGTGATATTTGTTTCTTTTCCAGTTGTGTTATCCGTGACGATAATCTCATGACCTATTTGTCCTGTTACATTTATTCCCAGGGGATCTGTCAATTGAATAAGTAAAGGTGAATTGGATGGAATGTGATCACCCGAGTATAAGGGTAAGTAATCTTCGTTGTAAAATTTAATAATTGGACCTTCATTGTCCTGTGCAATATCTCCACCACGGATTAGTACATTGTCATAGTAACCCAATGCTTCTAATGGGGGATCATCATTTGTAGCAATATACATGGAAATTTTCCCTGGATCAGTTGAATAACTAAAATCATTTGGTATTCTTAGCCGTGCTGAAAACTGATTTGTGTCAAATGTGAACTGTCCACGAAAAAGAGTCCCGCCAGGTAGTGTATACGAAATAGTTTGTTCATCTGACTTGTAATAATAATGCCGGGTAACTGATTTTTCAGTATCGTTTAGTTGAATTATACCGTTTCCCCCATTGGGTGCAAATATAGTTGAACCTGATACCAAAGCTGTATCTAATGTGAATAATGTGTCTGGGGATATACTACTAATTTCAAAAGATCGATATGGAAGAGATAGTGGTGTTGCTGGATCCCCAAATAACTGGAAATATTCACCAGAAGGGTATCCGGTTTTAGCACTTTGCAAAATGTGTCCGATGGGATATTCAGTAACTTGTTTTTGTGGAAAAATTGCATTAAATATTTTTAGGATATAAGATTTATTATTATAGAAACTGATTTTACGAGTAGTAGTGATTATTCCACATGCCCCATTTATCGATAATCATATAATATCTTCTGAAAAAGCTTCAGTGTCTACATCGTCGAAATGTCCCCAACTACAGGTTCCAGCGATCCATAATGGTAATCTTAGTCCAGTATTTATTAAATCCAAGTCTCGATCTTGTACTAATAAACGCTCTTGAGCCCATTGTGAAGGACTGCCATGACCAATATAATTTATAATCGCCGTTCCTTGTTCAAGTGCATTTAAAATGGCATCAGTCGCATCAGGCCTTACGACACCAAACGTAGAAGCATCATTAACCTCAGGATACTCGATTGCATATAACTTATTTATTTGTACGGCCGGATGAGCAAGGTTAGCGACTTCTTCTGAGTTTGAAGTATGTGTTTTTTCATCGTTAACACTTGATTCATACGGACGCGCACCGTCATCAGCAACTAATGTTAATTGTTGTCGCCATGCTCCTAATATTGGTTGAGACTCAAATTTTACTATTTTTTCTACAAAGTTTATCACATCGTTTGTGGAGTGTGCAGGGTACCTTCCAATTGCTAACTCAGGGATTTTTCCATTAATAGATGCATATCGATCATCCGTACAATGCGAATTTCCACCTATCCCAACTTCAATTGTAGGAACAATAGTTTTACTTTTACCCGTAATATTTTTATAGTCATAATCAGCATCACCTAAAATCAGAATATACTCAGGTATTGTTCCTTGCCAGTATTCCTGCGTCCACTGAAGAAAAGAGTGGATGGCGAATGGATCCGCATTTCCACCACTAAATTCATTATATATTGTTTCAAGACTAGCATAGATTGAACCATATTTAGCATCTCGATATTCTCTAAGTGGTTCAGCAACTTGACCATATGACTCTGGTCCAATAATAATATGTTTAACTCCTTCTCTAGTTTTTCGCAGAGTGTTTAATGGAGATACTCCAACATTAGTTAATTGTGAAATTTCAACAGCATCAGATTCATGAAAAATAATAAACTCGTTGGGAGTATTTGACGAACTATTATACTCGATAGTACCATTTGGTTTTTTTGTATGACTGATAGGGGTAAACGAGTTAGTTACATCCCATATTTTAGGTGTACTATTGGACGATATGGCCAATTGTATTGGTCCGGAATCATTAGGTCTATAAAAATGTAAAGATTTGTTAGAGTAATTTAATTCCTGACTATATGAAAAAGTTGCATTATCGAAATAAGGAGCTGAAGCTTGATGACTAGATACGTTTTTTATTAAGAATGAAATGTTATTATTTGAATGATTACTTAAATCAACATCAAAAGATTTTGTTTGTATTGTTTTGCCAGCGATGCTGAAAGTCGTATCGGGATCGTTGGATGTATTTTGTTTATAAAGTGATAATATATGGCTTGGAGAAGAAGAAACAGAGGCAGAATAATTCCCACGGAAGGATAATGTCAATTTACCTTGTAAGGACGTTATTACATCGGGTGACTCAAAATTCAAAGCATAAACAGAATTCTTAGGAATGGTCGTTCCAACCCAAAGTAAACCAGATTGATCGGGGTTTGTGGCATCATATTCAACATGTTGATATCGTATACCATAAGTAGACAATACAGGGTTTACAACCACTTCATTGTATGTTTCAATCCGCAGTCCATTTTCACTAGAAGATGAGGGGATTAACAACCAGTAATTATTTTCACTATAGTAAACATTTTTTTTATATGAAATATTACCGTTGTTGTAATCAAAGCCTTCGGCGCCTCTCCCATAGAAAAGGATTTCATCATTGGCATCAAGAATAGAATTTCCATCGTCAATACTTTCAATGGCGCATTCTATTAAATTTTCAGGAACTTCAGTATAAATTGGAATAGTTGAGCTGTTAAACCGGGTAAAGAAATCGCTCATCTCTTCTCGACCGGCGGAAGAATGTGTGTATAGTCGTAAACTGTTTATAGCGATATTTGTAGAATTTGTAAGTTCATTCAATATTGTTTGACCACTCAATTTATATACACCATCCTCAATAACAGTGAAGTTCAACCATTCTCCATCGGGGTAATCAACTGATCTTGAAACGCGTTTTGGTGCAGGACTTTGCGTCCATTGTTTAGCAATATCCCAGTTTGTTATTCGATTTTCAAGGAATCGTTTTTGTTTCTCAGATGGTTGGTGAGCATCCTGAATAGGAACAGAATAAGTCATAGTAACAACAATATTTTTTGAATAGCTATCTTTATATGCAAGTGGTGAAATTTGTAATGAACCCGTGTACAATCCCTGGAGAAGTTGATTATTTACCCACATAATATCATTGGAAATACTATCAGAAATAGCATTTTGGATGGATACATTGTTTGACCGGATGATTTCTAGCTGAGGTAATTCTTTTGTCGGTAAGCCAATGAGCAGAGTGTAGGGTTTAATATCGTCATCGTTTTCAAATTCTGTATCTATTCTCAACACAAATTGGTTTGATGTTGATGAAATGATCTCCCAATTGGAACCGGCATGTAAAAAACTTAGAATTAGTATTGTGCAGAAAATGGTTGTTATTCTGAAATGCATAAGGCGCAAAATATACGCAAAGTCTCCCTTAAGTAGATTGGATATATAGGTCCATTCAAAGTAATTTTTCATAGTCCTTTTCCATACGAAATGTAGGAGATGAGGTTCCATTCTTTCACCGATAAGTTTTGAGGAATTTATGTTTGATCTAGAAATGATTCAGGGGTTTTATAACAGTTTTTCACAAAAAGTGAAAGCTACAAGGGAGATCGTTAACCATCCGTTAACTGCAACCGAAAAAATATTGTATGCACATCTTTTTGACCAAAATACGATTTCAAATTTTAATCGTGGTGAAGATTATGTTGAGTTTCATCCAGATCGTGTGGCGATGCAAGATGCTACTGCACAAATGGCATTATTACAATTTTTACAAGCTGGAAAGAGTCGTACAGCTGTTCCATCTACCGTTCATTGTGATCACTTGATACAAGCCAAAGATGGTGCAGTCCAGGACCTTGATATCGCCAAAGTAACAAATGGAGAAGTCTATTCATTTCTTGAATCAGTATCAAATAAATATGGTATTGGATTCTGGAAACCAGGGGCAGGAATTATTCACCAAGTTATCCTTGAAAATTATGCATTTCCTGGTGGAATGATGATCGGAACAGACTCGCATACTGTCAATGCAGGCGGATTAGGTATGATTGCCATCGGGGTTGGTGGAGCAGACGCAGTGGATGTTATGGCCGGGATGCCTTGGGAATTAAAGTTCCCGAAACTTATCGGCATAAAATTAACGGGTAAATTAAGTGGTTGGACTTCTGCCAAGGATGTCATATTAAAAGTGGCTGGTTTGCTAACCGTAAAAGGTGGAACAGGAGCTATCGTAGAATATTTTGGTCTAGGTGCAGAATCTTTGTCATGCACAGGAAAAGGAACCATTTGTAATATGGGGGCAGAAATTGGTGCAACCACATCCATATTTGGATTTGATCAATCCATGGCAGATTACTTGACAAAAACTGGCAGAAAAGAAGTCGCAGAATTGGCGTTGAAAAACCAAGCCAATTTGATTGCAGACAAAGAAATATATGAAAATCCTGAACAATTCTTTGATCAGGTATTTGAAATTAATCTATCTGAGTTAGAACCCCATATAAATGGTCCATTTACTCCTGATTTAGCCACGCCAATCTCAAAATTTGCACAAGCTGTGAAAGAGAATAATTGGCCAGAAAAACTGGATGTAGGTCTTATTGGATCGTGTACTAATTCATCTTATGAAGATATTTCTCGTGCAGCGTCATTAGCACAGCAAGCTATTGATAAGAATTTAAAAGCAAAAGCGGATTATACAATTACACCTGGATCAGAATTGGTACGATACACTGTTGAACGAGACGGTTATCTTGACATATTCGAAAAAATGGGTGGGGTTGTATTAGCAAATGCATGCGGTCCATGCATAGGGCAATGGGCGCGTCAAGGTGCTGATAAGCTAGAAAAAAATGCAATCATTACTTCCTTTAATCGAAATTTTGCCAAACGGAATGATGGGAATCCGAATACACATGGATTTGTCGCCTCTCCTGAAATTGTAACAGCTTTAGCCATTGCGGGTGATATGACATTTAATCCACTTACAGATTCATTGACGAATGAAAATGGCGAAGCAGTAATGTTGGATGAACCAATTGGGTATGAACTTCCAGCAGATGGATTTTATGCTGATGATATTGGGTATCAAGCTCCGGCAAAAGACGGATCTCAAACAGAAATCGTTGTTAATCCATCTTCCGAGCGCCTGCAATTATTGTCTCCATTTACACCGTGGGACGGGAAAAATATCACAGGTATGACATTATTAATTAAGGCTAAGGGTAAGTGTACCACAGACCATATCAGTATGGCTGGACCATGGCTACAATTCCGTGGTCATTTGGACAATATATCTAATAATATGCTGATTGGTGCTGTAAATGCGTTTAATGATAAAACCGATAATGTTAAAAACCAGCTAACAGGTTTGTACGATAGTGTTCCTAATGTTCAACGTGATTATAAAGCTAAAGGAATCCCAACAATTGTTGTAGGCGATGAGAATTATGGTGAAGGATCAAGCCGTGAACACGCTGCCATGGAGCCTCGTCATTTGGGTGTAAGAGTTGTCCTGGTACGTTCCTTTGCCAGAATCCATGAAACAAACTTAAAAAAACAAGGAATGCTAGGTTTAACATTTGCTGATAAATCAGATTATAATAATATTCGGGAAGATGATAGATTTGATTTTATTGATTTAGATTCCTTCATGCCTGGTAAACCATTGACGTTGAAGGTTATCCATGCAAATGGCGAAACAGTGCATATAATTTGTAATCACACTTATAATGATACTCAAATTGAATGGTTCAGAGCTGGATCAGCCCTAAATAAAATTGCTAAAGAAAATAAATAATACCATGAAAAGAGTACTGGTCACAGACCCCATTACAGATTCAGGGAAACTCATCCTTGAATCAGCTGGACTTCAGGTTGATTATTATCCTGACAAAACTGAAGACGATTTGAATAGGATTCTACCTGAGATTCATGGTTGGATCATCAGGAGTGGCACAAAAATAACAGAAGATCATTTTACTAGGGCATCTAAATTGGAAGCTGTGGGTCGTGCTGGTGTTGGCGTTGACAATATTGATATTCCTGCAGCGACCAAACATGGAGTTGTTGTGATGAATACTCCCGACGTTAATACAATTTCAGCAGCTGAACATACAGTGGGTCTAATCCTTGCGATGGCACGAAATATTCCGCAAGGACATAGTGGACTTCAATCGGGGGAATGGAATAGGCATTTATTGGTTGGTACTGAGCTTCGCGGAAAAACTCTTGGTGTTGTTGGACTTGGGAAAATTGGTCGTGAAGTCATTCAACGTTGTCGATCATTTGGTATGAAAATTCTAGGATATGATCCCTATATTAATCAGGAAATGTTCAATCCTGATGAAGTGTGTGTTACTGACATTGATACACTTACAAAGGAATCAGATATTATAGCGCTGCATGTTCCATTAGTAGATGGGACCAGAGACTTATTTAATACTGAACGATTTGCGTTGATGAAATCAACAAGTCGGATAGTCAATGTCGCGCGCGGCGGTGTAATTAACGAAGAGGATTTAGCGATAGCTTTGAAAGAGGGCGTTATTGCTGGGGCAGCCATAGATGTTTTTGTCGACGAGCCTATTTCAAGTGATCATCCATTGGTTGGCATCAACAATTGTATTCTTACGCCACATTTAGGCGCATCTACAGCAGAAGCAAAAGAAGGTGTTTCTATTGCAGTATGTGAACAAATCCGGGATTATTTGGAAAACCAAAAACTCACAAATGCTTTAAACCTTCCTATCTCGAATATGTCAGTACTAGGCGAATTACGACCCTATCTGGAATTAGCTGAATATATTGGGAAAGTGCAAGGTCAGGTTGTGATTGGTGCTGTTAAGCATATTAAAGTTGATTGTTTTGGACATTTATCTGAAACGAAGCCAATTGCTCTTGCTTTTCTCAAAGGATTATTATCGCAACGTACGCCTGACCGTATAAACTATATTAATGCAGAATCGGTTGCAAGAGAATTAGGAATCTCAATCGAGGTAAGCAGTGGTGATTCAATCAAACCATTTTCTCATTTAATAAGAACTTTTGTTACAACAGACAGTGGAAAAACTCGAATTGATGGTACAATATTTGGGCAAAACCAGATACGTTTTGTTAATGTACTGGGATTTGAGATGGAATTAAATCCTATTGGTAATTTAGTATTAGTAAAAAATAGAGACGTACCCGGTGTTGTAGGAAACATAGGATCATTATTAGGCGAAAGTAAAATAAATATTAATGCTTATTTATTAGGCAGAGATAAAAGTACGCATGAAGCGTTTGCAGTTATCAGGACAGATTCAGCTCTATCAGATAGTTTGCTTAATGATATCCGTGCATTAAATGAAATCATTAGCGTAATTCAAATAGATTGTAACTAAGGATATTCTTAGATTCCACATCCTTGTTGAAACTTTTCTTGCGATAAGTTTTTAAAGAGTGGAGTAATATTAATTTTGACTAGACAAAATATTAAATAAAGTAAAGGGGGCTATATGTCCAAAATGTGGGATGACCTCAAGAAAAATATGAAAGACTGGAGTACAGCTGCAGTTGAGAAAGCAGAAGAAGTCAGTAAAATTGCTGTAGCGAAGACCGAAGAATTAACCAAAATCAGTAAAGTTAAAATCGAGATTCATCAGTTACAGCGAGACAAATCAAAATCATTCGAAAGAATGGGATTATTGACTTTTGACCATTTTCAAGAGAAGAAATCATTAAAAGTCAATGATATCGAAGAAGTAAAAACTCTTATCGAAGATATTAATGGTCTGACACAGTCCATTCAAGAAAAAGAACTGGAAATACAAAGAATAAAAGAAGAACATAACATTGATGTTGAAGATAAAATTCTCGATGCTGAAGTCGCTGAAGTAGAAGAAGAATCAAAAGAGTAATTAAATAGATTTTGTCTCAAGAAAAAAAACAAAACTCTTCTACATACCGTGCCCTAAATATATATTTATCTGAAATAAAGGGTATTAAACCTTATACCCCAAAAGAGGAAGTTGTGTTAGCACAGCGCGCCAAGGCAGGAGACAAGGAAGCCTTTCACGGATTGATCACCCATAATCTTCGATTTGTAGTTGCCGTCGCTAAAAAATTTCAGCACCATGGTGTGCCATTAGAAGATCTTATTAATGAAGGAAATCTAGGACTGATTAAAGCCGTTAATCGCTACGATGAAACAAGAGGATTTAGATTTATTTCCTATGCGGTATGGTGGATAACACAAAGTATTCGACTTGCAATTACAAAAACCGGTCGCACTATTCGATTGCCGAGTAATGTTTCAGAATCTATCGGAGCTCTTTATAAGCAATCATTAGAATTAGAGCAGATTTATGAACGAGAACCCACGACTGAAGAACTTGCAGATATAGCCCATAAAACGATTCATGAGATTGAATCATTAATAAAAAATTATAGTCCACCTACGTCTATTGACGAACCATTAAATGATTCGGACAATACAATGCATGAATTTCTCCGTGCTGAAAATAGTCGACCTGAAGCGAACTTAATTAGAGAGTCAGTGCATTACGAAATTATGCAGGTCGTCCATACGCTCGATGAACGAGAAGAATTTGTCATAAAGAATTATTTTGGACTAGATGATATCAAGAGAAAGACCCTCGATGAAATTGGTGAAATGATGGAAATCTCAAGGGAGCGAGTCCGCCAAATAAAAGAGAAGGCCCTTCAACGTCTTAGACATTATTCGCGTTCTCACCTATTACGTTTATATTTATCATAATTTATTTAATTTTTTGCATATTGAATTCGATCTCAGTAAAATCTACGGTCAATTTGGATACATGCACCTTTGAATAAATATTCACCAAAAAAGTTTATCTTTCAAGCGGAAAGCGATCGCCAGGTCCGGCAATGGCATTTCTCATTCAGCCAAATCATGGCTGCCATGGGATTTGCGTCCGTTTTAATCGGAGCGATTCTCTTTTTCTCAGCAGAGTTATTTACTCAATGGATTTACCAAAATCGTTTGAAGGAAATTCAAACTGAATACAGTTCAATTTTTAGTACATTGAATTTTTTACAAGAAGAAGTAATAAACTTGGATAGTCAATTGGGAGAAATTGAAGAACGGGATAAAGCTGTGCGTTCTTATGCTGATTTTCCACCCATTGACCAGGATGTGAGAGAATTAGGGATAGGTGGAATCCTTATTGAAAAAACTCCTGAAATTGATAATATGTTACCAAAAGTAAAGACCAGATTGACAGACTTAGAATTGGATATTGATCAAATATCCCGAAGGGTCAGACTAGAGTTGGCCAGCTACGAAGACATTTATGATAAGGTAAAGAAAGATACTGAAAAACTAAAACATATTCCTTCAATTCGACCTATAATTGGAGGATATTTAAATTCTGGCTTTGGATGGCGACCTGATCCGCTGGATGGAAAACGGCGCTTCCACTATGGCTTAGATATCACCGTCTCTTCTGGTGCACTTATATTATCTCCAGCAGATGGTGTTGTACAGGAAGCTCGAATTCGCGGTGGGTATGGAAAATATGTAAAAATAAACCATAGCTATGGTTATAAAACTTCGTTCCTTCATATGTCACAGTTAAATGTAAAAAAGGGTCAAGTAGTCAAACGTGGTGACATCCTTGGAAAAAGCGGAAGTACAGGCCGTACAAGTGGTCCACATTTACATTATGAAGTGCAATATTATGGAACTCCTCTAGATCCACTCGATTATTTCTTTACCGGAAATATCAAATAATTTAACCTCCTTATATTTTCATATTACATAATGGATAAATCCTATTACATAGAAACATATGGCTGTCAAATGAATGTGGCAGACAGTGAACTTGTTGCAGGTCTTTTACAAAAGGATGGTTATAGACAAACCTCTAATATGAAGGAAGCTTCTGCGATATTTGTTAATACGTGTGCTATACGTGAACATGCAGAAGCAAAGGTACATTCACGCCTTGGAGAGTATCACCAAATCAAGAAACAAAACCCAGATGTTATCATTGGAATTCTTGGGTGTATGGCTCAACATTTAAAGGACGACATTTTAGAAAATAAACCTTATGTTGACATTATTTTAGGTCCAGATTCGTATCGTAATTTGCCAGAATTACTAAATCGAAAAGTATACAATTCTGATCAATTGGTGGATACAAAATTATCAAAATTTGAAGTCTATGATAATCTGTTTCCAAGCAGAAAAGATGGTATTAATGCATGGATATCCATCATGCGCGGATGTGATAAATTTTGTTCTTTTTGTATTGTGCCATTTACCCGTGGAAGAGAGCGAAGTCGCGATATTGAAAGTATTGTCAATGAAGCAAAACTAGCTGTTTCTGACGGATTTGTTGAAATTACATTATTAGGTCAGAATGTGAATTCATATACCATTGATGGGAAAGAATTTCATCATCTTTTAGAGGCTGTTGCTCAAATTAAAGGTGTAGAACGCATTCGATTTACATCACCACATCCGCAAGACGTGACTGAAGAAATGTTAGATGTTATGGCCGCACATGACAATATATGTAATTATATACATTTTCCACTGCAGGCCGGCTCAAATCGTGTTCTTAAACGGATGAATCGGACATATACAAAAGAACATTTCCTCAAAATGAGCGAACTTATTCGTAATAAATTACCTTCTGTAGGGATAAGTACAGATATTATTGTCGGCTTCCCTGGGGAAACTGAAGAGGAATTTGAAGAAACGCTGGAAGTAATGAATCAGGTCAAGTTTGATTCTGCATTTACATTTAAGTATTCACCACGTCCTTGGACAAAAGCGGCACAATATACAGATCAAGTTTCAGAAGAAGATAAGCAAGATCGGTTGGAGAGATTAATCCAGTTGCAAAAAGAACACACATTGTTTCGGAACCAAGAATTGGTGGGAACAAAACAACTGGTTCTTGTTGAAAAGGAAAGTAAACGATCATCCATGCAATGGGCGGGTAGGACAGATTCAAATAAATGGGTAATTTTTGATAAAGCTAATGCCCAAATAAAAAATATTGTAACTGTTGATATTAGCCATGCTAAAGGTGTTAGTTTGCATGGGGCAATTAAAACAAAAAAAGAAGCTGCATAATGAAATTGATAAAAATATTTACAAGTTTAATCGTCGTTTTATTATTATTATTATTTCTCATCAAAAATAATGACTCTGCCAATATTGATTTGGTATTTCGTGCATACGAGAATATCAATATTTCAATTATCATGTTAGGAGCATTGACCGTTGGAATTGTCATTGGATATGGCGTAGCAGTAGCCTCCATACTAACTGTAAGGGCGGAAAATCGCATTTTAATTCAAAAGTATAAACAAGTAACAGATGAATTAAACGATTTGCGAAATGTCGCCATTGATGAAGGGATTTATGACGTTGAGAGCAGTGAGGATTAACCTTGGGATTTGACATGTTTCTATTAATTCTCTTTTTTGTTTTCATTATAGGCGGCGTCATTGTTTTTTTACGATCAAAACCTAAAAGAAAACAACGAACGGATTCATTGTATACCGAAGCCCTTGACGCATTACTAAAGGGAGATGATCGACGTGCTATATTAAAATTACGTGATGTCGTTAAGCAGGATTCATACCACGTAAATGCATATTTACAAATGGGGAATGTTTTACGAAAAAAAGCACCACAACAAGCCATAAAAATTCATCAATCTCTTACCGTCAGACCAAATCTATCAGATGAAATGACCATTGATATTCATCAAGCATTAGCCCAGGATTATCGTGCTATTGATAATTATCGGCGCGCAAAGGAAGAAGCAGAACTCATACTTAAGGTTCAGCGTAGAAACTTGTGGGCCACGGAATTTCTATTGTCACTTGAAGAAGAAAATAGTAATTGGGCTGAAGCTGCACAATTGGCAAAACTAAGTCAGAGAATTAGAAATACTGAGGATAAAAATCAATTAGCTCAATATCAATTATATGAAGGCCTAGATTTAATCGGACAAAAAAAGAAATCTGAAGCATTATCCGCTTTTCAAAAAGCATCAAAACTCGATACATCATATGGTTTACCACATAAATACATTGGTGATATATATGAAGAGGATAGAGATTTAATCAAAGCAATTGCAAGCTGGGAAAAGTATGCAATGCTTGATATCGAAAATGGACAGGAAGTTTATGGGAAAATTGAATCAGCTTTATTTGATCTTGGAAGATTTAGTGAAATTGAGCAATTCTATCGTCGATTATTAGAAAAGGATCGGAGCAACCTTTCTGCGCTTTCGAAATTAGCTAATGTATTGGTAGAAAAGGGCCATGGAGAAGAAGCATTAACTTTAATCGATAATGCTTTAATTATGAAAAATACCTCAATACATGCACGATTGATGAAATTGAAATTATCGTTGGATCAAAAGACACCAAATGAACTTGCATTGCAAGTTGATGATATCATTGATATTGTTACTCAAAACAGCGATCACGAATCTGCTGAATAGGGATGAAAATGTTTAGCTGTACTCCATTGTGTAGAGTACTGCAAAGTGCAATATTATTTTCTATAATTTTATCAAATACTACTATACTATTTGGACAAAATATTGATTTATACTTATCGTTGATTGAAGAAGGAAAAGTATCCGAAGTTCAATCAAACTTACCGGCATTGGAGTTGAAATATCCAAATGACATCGGTGTAAAGTATTTGAAAGCCTTGGTACATATTAATGGCGAGGAATCAATTGAATTATATCGTGAAATATTAAATAATTATCCCAATTCGAAATATGCTGATGATGCTACGATGAAAATAGCAGAATATTTATACGCACGTGGATTGTACTCCCAAGCCAGTAAACATTTTAGGACAATTCCATTAAAATACAACGACACAAACCATTTGGATCGCTCTATTCAGTTGATGGTAAATAGTTATATTGCAACGGGTGAAGAAGATTCAGCGAAAATATATTTGAAGATGTTCGGAGAGAAATACCCTGATTTAAATATTCATGGTTATGGAATTTCAGGAATCACGGAAACTGATCGTCCAGCGTTAGTGCATGTTGATAAGGCCACTGCGACTAAAAAGATTGCTTCTGCTAAAGAGAATCAAAAGAAACCCAAGATTACAATTCCTCCTGCAAGTCAGATGCCACGCCCCTGGGTGGTTCAAGTTGGCGCATTTGGTAATTATACAAATGCTAAAAATTTGAAATTAAAATTGGGTGAAGCCGGGTATTCTGTTAGTATTGGCGAATACACTTCTGGTGGTAATCGTCTCCATGTTGTGAGAGTGACGCGTTATGCTTCACGTGATGAGGCTTTAAGGGTTGGGCAAGAACTAAATACTCGATTTGGTTTGGACTTTCGGGTACTCAATAAACCTGAATAGTATAAATTTCTTAAGTATAGATTTGGGAATGATTGCGAGGCTGGTGCCCGCCGCGGTCTTCAAAACCGTTGAGACCAGTGATCCTGGTTTGCTGGGTTCGATTCCCAGGCGTTCCCGCTAAACTTAATATTCTATAAAACAGTAACTTATATTGTAAATGTTTGATTTTCTTAATTGTTGATCAGTGTTGTTTTGTGTCATTACGTGTTGATTTGTGATACTGATGTGGTCTCATTTTGGTCACATTGAGTTTGGGTTATTTTATTTTATTCAGGATCAAGGATAACTTCATCCGTATATGACTTGATTAAAGGCGGGAGTGTGAGTGACGCGATTTAAATTTGTTAAAATCATTCTTCAGAAAATCAATTATGTAAATGCTGGCGCAATTAGCGTGGTTTTTATTATTAAATTCTTATTGTTATGACAATCAGTTTAGGTAGGAATAATCCCTGTCCATGTGCAAGTGGACTGAAGTATAAAAAATGTTGCTTTGGAAAAATAGATTGGTCACAAGTTTCATCAGTTGGTGGTAATGCATTCATAGAATATTTGTCTGCAAGAGGAAAAAACATTGTATTCTATAATTTAATAAACGATGCTCTTCAACTTGATTCCGAAATCGATAATATTCAACAAATTAAAAAAGCCTGCACACCGAATGCTGTACGAAAGATTCATCAAGCAATAATTGATGTGTGGCCTAATAAAGATGATTTATCCCGTATTCTTAAGGAGGAAAGAAAGAATAATTCTGGATTATACGTTGGTCATTATGAACCAGATATCATTTTCCAGGGGGTTACAAGGCATAGTTTATATTCTGATGTAATCTTGTTAATTGATCCTTTTACAGACCCTAGGGCTATAAATCCCAAATTTAGTCCAATTATACACCCAAAGGATCATATTGAAACTACGCTTAAAAATATACGATTATGGTTTATGTTGATGCCGTGGGTAGAAGAAGGAATAGTGAGGTTTATTAAAACGCCAGGAGACCTCGACGCATCTTTAAATATCGAATGCATGAAAAAACAAGAAAATCGATTAAAAGAACATCCAGAATTAGATGCAATACTTGATAATGTTGAAGTTCCAGAGCAATTTAAACATGAATTTGAACTATATAATCTTATTGCTCTGCCCGATAGTGTACTAAAAGATAAATTCAAAAAATCCGAACCAGATGCAACAGATCGGGATATTTCAAATTTCCTTAAATATATAAACAAGGAACGCGAAGTTCATCCGTATTTCGTTCCATTTATTACCGATGATAAAAAACAAATTCGGCACCCGATCCATGTAATGAATTCAGGGGCAAATTATGAAATGGCAAAATTAACAGCTTCAATAACTAATTCACATATATTAACAGATATTTCATATAGATGGAAAGAAATGGAATTAGATAGAAGCGAATTAAAGAGCACTCCCAAAGATTGGGATTCGTTTTCTAAAGCTTTCCAAGGTATCGATTTGAAATACCTTAACAATATTCCATTAGAATTTGCACTTGATATTAGAAAGAAAAATTATTTAAGCACTTTGCGATCCTTTTTCATTAAACTTTGGAATAATACTAATACAGCGCAGCCTCTCAATGATGAAAATATTGAGCTATTAAAAAGTGAATTAATGCAAAATATTCAAGAAGCAGAAAGTGAGTGGGATAGCATCGATAGAGATATAATGAAACGAACTGGATATGAGACTGCTGCATTAGCTACCGCTGTTGTAAGTGGTCAAGCTGATTTATTATCGGCAGGAATAGGATTCAGTTTAGGGGGGTTAACCGAGTTAGGTGTCGCTTGGCATAAGAGATCAAAATTTAATTTTAGATACCCTGGTGGGCTATTCTTAAAATTAAAAAGAAAATAGGAGCACTATATAGCACTTTTAATTACTGTCATTAGGTTTGGGTAGTTTATTAACATATTCCCTAGCCAGATCAATATTTGGATGAGTATAAATTTGAGTTGTAGAAGTAGATGAATGAGCCAATAGAATCTGTCGATCTTGAATGCTCATACCTAAATCTCGAAGACTATTATTATATGTTACCCGAAAAGAATGAAGCGTACCATGAGGTCTATCGGCAGCTTTTAATATTGCTTGCAAAAATTTTCTAGGTTTTGACAAATTCTGGTGGAGTCTCTTTTCATCAATTTCTAAACGATCCGTTACGGTTGTTTTTTGAGCTGCTAGTGACGGAAACAAGTATTCATTTGGGTTTCCTTCTGGGGTGGCTTTCAGCAGCGCATTTGAAAGTGGAAATTCATGAATTCGCCTTGATTTGCGCACCAATTGTGTAATTACTTTTCTTGATCTATCAATATTTGAATATTTCAAAGTAGCAACATCACCTGCTCGTAAGCCTGTATGAAAAAGGTAAAGAAAGTATAACTTATAGGCACCCGCATGTTTGAAAATGATGTTCAAATCTTCGATGGAATAGGAGCGATGTTTAACTATTCTAACAATCTTAGGTAAAGTAGCCAATTTTGCGGAATTGGTAGTAATAATATTTTCTTTTATAGCTTGATCGAAAAGCTGCGAAAGTACACTTATATGATTCTTTTTGGTTTTTGGTGCGCATTTCAACCAATCAATATATCCATCCATTATTGTAATGGTTATTTCATTAATTTGATTAATTTTTGATTCATTAAGATATTTTGAAAATTGTTTTAATATACCATTTGCAATTGAACAGGCATTTAAACTTTTTCGGGATTCAATGAATTTTCTATAAATGATAATGTAATCTTTTATTGATTTGCTCAATAAATACCGCTTTCCTAGAAAATCTAATTCACCTTTAATTAATTTGAAATCCCAATATTCTTGAACCTTTTTGGCCATTTTACGATTGGTCATTTTAGTCGATTTTCTAATACGTTTGCTGTTATACCTAGTTGAATAGGTAAAATATTTGCAATTTTTTCGTTTGTAGACAGAGGACATAATTAAGATTGCTTGATTCTATATCCTAGGTCGGCATCGACCCAAGGATTTCTTATTATTTCCATAATGAATTATATTTATTATTCTCAAGAAATTGACGCACATCACTGGGATGAATGCGATATGCATTCCCTATCTTAAAAGCTGCTAAACTACCCATTATTATCAATTCAAGCACCTTGCGATAGCTAATTGTAAGGATTGAAGCAACTTGTTGGGGTGTTAATAGGGATTGCATTCGGTTAACTAAAGGTTAATAGTGCAAATTAGTTTGGGGAATATTTTCCTGCACTATTGCACTTTGATGATTAAAAGTGTAATAATTATTATTCAATGTTTTCATTGTTTCCCTCAATAAACATCTATGAAAGTGTAATAGTGTAACATTTATTCTTCCCCTACATTAACTTTGTGGTCTTGCACTTTCAAATATCGTCCATGCTCAAGTTTTTCTATTTGGCCTATTTTTTCCATTTTTGCCAGCCAATTAAAAGCAGTTTTGCGACTTTTCTTTAATGATATTGTGACATAATCCTCAAAGAATGAAGTATCGAATTCATCTTGCATTTCATCGAGTGCACGTTTCATTTCCGGTGCTTTTTGATCATTGACATGAGTATTTTCATCAATAGCACCCGTTGTTTCAAACCATAAAGCATCCTCATCAAGCAAAAGTCCATACGGTATGCTTAGGTTTGGTGAGTATCCACGGTTTTTTGTTATCTTTAATATCTTCATTATTTCACTCCTTTTAATCACCCATTTGAAAGACAACATCCGCAAAATTTGTTAATATTGATCCACCACGAACCATCCTTAATTCCAGATATTTATCATCAGTAGATTTTTTGATATGGTGGGTGACCAATAGAATTGAACAACTATACTTATTACGTATTGAATCTATTTGAGAAAGCAACTCTTTCAAGTTGTAATTCCTTTCCTCATCCGCATCGGTAGATGTATAAAGATTGTCTACGATTACTAACTCGTAGTGTGGATGTGATTCCTTTACTGTTTCCTCGATGCGATCCCACTGGGACGTAAATAGAAATGATCCTTCATCGGTACGATTAATATGAAAATTCTTATTTAATAGTTCGGTGTTTGGAATATTGGTAAGCATTTTTTCAATGCGACTATGTAACAATTCCTCATTTATTTCATAATTAAGGTAAAGTATTTTTCTAGGTTTGGGGATTTCAAACCAAAGGAAATCTGGAGCTCCAGTAGCAACGGCTAGTCCAAGTTGAACTGCAAAAATTGATTTACCAACGCCGGTAGGTCCGGCTAATATTGAAATACTTTTGTGTAGGATTAATTCTTCAATAATAGGATCGTGTTTTTCTATTTTTTTATTATAGAAATCCTGTGCGCCAATTATATTGTATGGCCTTATTTGATTAATATCTTTGTATTCTTTGGCATCTATTACCAGTTTTGTAAATTTCTCCTTTGTACCGCCCTCGGAAAAATAATCACTCACATCAAATCCTTGTTGATGCTCACTGGACCATTTAATTTGTTTTACTAGCATTTCAAAACTCCTTCACTAATTTTTCAGCTAATTTATCAGCACCTCGAATTCCTGCATTATCGTAATCAAAAACAGTAATTACTTCCTGAAATCCGTACAATTGTGATAAATCAATTGGTATGGTAAGGGCACCTTTTAAATGACTAACAGCATTAAATCCGTTTGATAATAGGGTGGCAACATCCTTCATTCCTTCGCAATAAAAAAGTGGTTCGCTTGGATGATACTTTTTAATTAATGGGAGAGGGTAAAGGAATTCGGTTGGTGCACCAAAAATGAATTTTGGATGATGTTTTTCACCTTTATGCCAATATATATTTACTAAATCACATGTTTCATTGTAGATAGGAAAAACAAAACACAGACGTTTAGAATCATATCCAATTTTTAATTGCTTAATGACATCTATCTCCCAAGGTAAATCTTTAAGCAGCTTTTTGCTATTCTCAATTAGGTATTTATGATGCTTTTCAACATCTTTAGTATGAGCATCATTCAATTTTGATAGTTCTTTCATATTATTCTACGATTATAATTATCAGTAATATCGGTTGATTGGATGTTTTTAACCTGGAGAGGAGAAAAACTTACCCGAAGACGCTTTGCAAACTGCACTGCTGTACCCATCCCACAGCCATTGTGACAGAAAAATATACCAGTATTTAAACTGGCCGTGAGTTGTGATTTACCGTTGCAGAATGGGCAATCACCAGTACCAAAACCATCGCCATCTACTTGTATGTTACCAACATTCTTGGAATACAACTTGTGAAATACATTCATGAGACACTCCTTTATTTATTTATTAAACAGACGGAGGATACACGAATATGGAATTTATATGGAGGAACCTACGGTCGATAAAAAAGTATAGTTAATTTCCATTATGGCGTTTGATGAAACGGAAACTCTAAATTAGAGTAGATTTCATTTTGAAGATGTTTAATTGTACTTAATTTTTCAAGTTTTAGTGTTTTATCATTTGTTGATAGAACGTCTTGTATACTTTCATGAAGTGGCTTTAGCAGTTTTCTTTCATTCATCGCTTTTCTTACATAAAACTTTTTAATATTTTCTTTTTGTGATTTTTCATCACTAATTCTACCGGTTTTTTCTTCAATAACTTTTCCAAAATCGTTAAATTGGAATTCGGAAAAAAAGTCGTAAATAAAATCTACTACAAATTTTTCATCTTTGATTTCCTTCTTAAATTTTTTTTCATTTGGTTGAACCAATAAATTATAAATGAATGGCCGTAGGTTTGCATATACAAGCAACGTAGATCCCCCTCTTTTGTTTTCCCACCATTTTAATTCGTCTGTATAGTAGTTTTTTAGATTCAGTAGATCCTCTTTTACAGATATATTTGAAATCGATTTTATGAAAAACGAATCGTCTTCAATTATAGAATTCAATTTATATAGCCATAATGAGCAATTTTCTATGTGATAATTTTTCATTTGGGTAACGCGGTGTGACCTAAATCTTTTTGTGTATTTCTCTTGAAAAAAATTGATACATACAATTAGATATGGAGCAAGTATTTTCCTGTTCTGAATTCCGTGTTTTTCTAGAAATTGATTTACATCATTGATCTTTAGGTCGTACGTCTTTGAAATTTCATTGCTTATTTTTTTTATGAATGCGGAATATTCATCTTCAATTTTTGTAACTGTTTTCATAATGTCTTCACAATCCTTGGATTTATTACTCTATTTCACAAAAATAGTGCACGGAAAGGCTTTCCAGTGCACATTTTCAAAATGGTGAAGAGTTGTTGCTATTTTATTGTCGATAAAAAGGTAATAATGAAAATTCTAAAATCCAAATAATATCTAATATTCCCCAATTTCAATGATGATATTTATAGTAATAAAAATAGATCGAGCTCAAGCGCCACACACCGGTTTTCCCCTCTAAACTCAAACATGTTGTATCAAGGGACGACTTTTTCTTTTTAAAAATCAGCTAATACGACACCCGATTTAAACAGCTTTAATCTATAATGATCAACTGCGAAAGCGAGTGCGTACTAATATTCAATTTGCCCAGCGAATCAGCTTTTCTTTTGAAATTATAGAAAGAGTTTGGAGTCAGCGACAGGGCGACTAAGCACCGCTGGAATTTTTACTCCGTAGGCGACTCTGCTTTTTATTATTATATTTAACTATATATGAATGAGAAAACAGACTCAAAGCAAAATGAAAATGATATTTTTCAGAATAATAGAAAAATGATTAAAGAACAAATTTTAATAGATGAATTAAAAAAAGAAATATTGGATGAAGGATTATTTATATTAGCTGTTTCTTTATTAATAGGGGATTGTGATTTATAATATTACAATCAATGATAGACTGCTCGTACAAAGCTCTAGACGGCTGCATTATGAGCGTTTTGTATATAGTTTGCGTCAATCATTGAATAATAAACTCTGCATGTATATTTAATCTGTTTTGATACTTTGACAATGAGATAGGTTTTGATACGCAATATTATTGTTTTAGAATACGTATTTGAGCCTGTTTAGATTTGTCTCAAAAAGAAAAGTTATTAAGTTAAAAAATAGGTGTAGTTTATAATAATTAATCCAACCCAAATATCTATACCAATAAATGGGAACAGGGAAGAGTGGATTAGAGAAACGATAGGGAAATTGGAGTAGCGTATGGCAAGAATTGAAGTATCAATATGGAATAATGCTTACATCCAAATTTTGAATAAAGAAAATTATGATAAACATATAAACGATAATCAAGTGTATATCATCGAAAATGAACTAAATATTAGCGGATTCAATAAAGAAATTGCCGGTATAAAAGATTTTTATTCTACAGTTCAAATCTTGCACCCTCACAGCGGTGGCGTTCTAAGCCCCGCCGAAGCAATTCAAAAAGGAATGAATGGACTAGTAATTGAAAATGAAACGATACAAAAAGAACAAGATTTTGATGAACTTTATAAAAATGATTTGAGCTATAAATACATCATTTTTGTTAACTGTAAAATTAATAGTGAAAGCCCAATAACACCAATTATTGTAGCCGATGGTACACCTATTAATCAATTTGTATTCGATAAGGATTGTGAAATAAATAGTGTTAGTATAAATAGAAAACAAACTAATGATATTATTTCACCAGAATATTCATTCTACAATTGTTCAATTAATAACCTTGTTGTGACAAATAGAGAGGTTCTTATTCTCAAGAATGTTAATGTAGGAAGTTTCAGTTCAGATGTAGAAAAAATATCTATGAATAATGTAAAGTTTGATCTCTTTGAACATACTTCAATTAGAAATACTTGTGACTGGGGATTTGAAAATGTAAAAGTAATATTCAATCCTGAAAGATTTAAAAATATTGATAAAGAACAGAACTCAAATTTTCTTAATACTTTTAAATATTTAAATAACACCCCTGGTATGTTTAGCCAAACCGAATCTATTGTTAAATATATTAATTACTTCTCATCAAGAAGAGACTGGTTTTTTAGATTTATTTATTGGTTTAATGGAGGATATACAAAATGGTTTGTTCCTCTTTGTACTATAATTGCAACTATTTGTGGCAAATATTGGATAATACAAAACAATGTTGCTCTATTTGATCCCTTTAGACCAACGCTTGTACCTATGTTATATCCAATTTATATGTTTCAAAAAGTGATCTTAAATACGATGTCGAATGAAATCTCTTTTACAAAAGTAGGATTAATGTTGATAGAGCTTATTTACATTTATGCTGGATTCTCACTCCTCACATTTTTGAAAAGGAAATTTGGATTTAGGAAAAGTGCTGTACAATAAATGAATAAAACTATTAATCAAAGTAAATGCCCCAATTGCATATCTTCAAATATCCACAGATTGTATTTAATGAGCCTTACACCTTATGAACGTTATTTCAATTGACAAAAACATCTCTATAAATGGACACGGAGTTATGATGGGATACCTCGATGACAAAATTAATAGGGAGTCGTTTATTGACGATAAACTTGTTATATCATTATGATATACTTGCTGCATTAATTATATAATCCCAAATACTGCAATATATTTCATTTTCACTTATATCTCATCAATACAGTTACTTACGCATTATACACAATTTTTGGCACAACAATTGTGTATTGGCTAGTGAGCGTAATCAATCTATGCTCAAAAAATTGAAAATAGGATGAAGGAGTTACTCATGAAGAACAATAAACTACACTGGATTACATCTTTGGCATTATTGGTTTGGATAATGGCGGGCACTACATCCCTGATAGCACAATCTGAATTGAATGAAGAAGCTGCAACGGAAATTGAAGAAGCATTACGTGAAGTAGAAGAAGAACTGAGCGGAATGAATATCCATATTGATTTAGGTGGTAAATACAAAAATGGATCACCAAAACTGGGAATATATTTGGAAAATCTAGATTTTGAAAAAGTGTATGAAAAGCATTACCCAAATAATTATGGCGTATTGGTTACCGGTGTTGTAAGTGGTGGAAATGCAGATCGTGCAGGAATACTCAAGGGCGATATTCTTATGGAATTTGATAGCGAACTGATTCGTTTTGAAGATCATTTACTAAATCTACGTGATGGGAAAGCCCATGGCGATTCGGCAACTGTAAAAGTATTCCGAAATGAAAAAGAAGTCACTGCCACTATCTATTTTTCTCCTCCAACTCCTGATACAAATGAGTATGGTGCTCCACTTTCAGAACATGATAAAGTTAAAATTGGACGTAAGAAGAAAATGTCGGTTGGTTATGGCGGTGGTGGTCCCATGGCAACAATGATCGATTTAGATAATACAAACTTGAATGCTTTTTTAACAAATAACGGTTTAGACCCAATCGGTAAAAACGAAATGATATCCTTCGGTGGTTACGGTATGGGAAACATTGGCAACGGTTGGTTTATTGGTGGTGCCGGAAGCGGTTTTCAAAAAACACAACAAATACCTATGAAAGACACTACCACACAAGTCTTGACCGGATATAAGAACGCAAAAATTGAATTTGGTTTCGGCGGAGTTACAATATCTAAAAAATATGCGTTATTCACAAAACGTATTGTCATGGATATTACTACCTTAGTTGGTGGTGGTGGAATGATCATTACGGTTGGTAATACTGATGGCGATTTTTCCTGGAATAACAATATTGAAGATATGAACTCTAACCTCGTGAAATACCAAAAAGAATTCTTTGTTGTGCAACCATCTGTTGGCTTAATGATAAGACTACAAAACTGGGTTGCAGTACATGGAAGCGTTGGGTATCTGGGAATGTTTTCTTCCGATGACAAATGGACCGATACAGAATTTGAATTCACCGTTGACGGTGATTCTCCAAGCCTCAAGGATGCTCTCTCCTACAATCTTGGTTTTTGGTTCGGCTTCTAAGCTCAGAATAGCCCTTTGGCGGTCAGTAAAATCCCTCACTACTGACCGCCTTTTCATTGATTATTACCTAAAAATAATATGAGTTGACTACAGAATCTATAGAACAATGGTAGGTAAATAATTTTGCATATATATGTGAGCATGAAGCGATCATAAAATCACTCTTGCTAGTACTGGCTATTGTTGCAGCACTTTCTAATAAGTACATTTAAAAACAAGAAGATATCGTTAAATATTTATTTTGGTCGAAATATAGGAAAAGTATCAGTACTATTTGGACTGTTTGTCAAATTTATTTGTTTGGTACCAGCAATATCCATAATATAAATCTCATAATCACCATCTCTACTGGATTGAAAAATCACTTTGGTACCGTCTTTATTTAATTGCGGTCGATTATCAAATCCTAATGTATTTGTTATATTAGTTTGATTGCTCCCGTCAAAATCCATTGTATAAATATCACTATTTGCACCATCAAACACTTGATATAGTATTTTATTTCCGTCTGAAGTAAACTGAGGATAGAAATCGTTAATTCCACTGTTACTGGTTAAATTTACTTTATTGCCACCATCAAGATCCATAATCCAAATTTCGTTATCACCATCGCTTGATGATTGATAGACGATTTGCAGTCCGTCTGGAGAAAATCGTGGTGAAAAATTGAAGGCTTCGGTTGTAAGTTGAATTTGAATGTTCCCGTCTAAACTCATTCTGAATATTTGAACGTCGCCGGCTCTAGTTGATTCAAATAGAATAATCGAGACATCGGGTGAACATACCGGGAAATCATCTCTCCCCGGATATTTAGTTAAATTTCTGGATTCTGTACCATCAAGTTCCATCATATAAATATCTAGATCGCCGTCGCGATCAGATTCAAACAATATTTTTGTCCCATCCGCTGAAAAGATTGGTTTTGTATAATTTCCTTCTTCTTGTGTTAATTGGTGTTGCTCTGTCCCATCAATATTCATTATCCAGATCGCATTACCGTTTTCATTCTTCACCTGATAGACGATTTGAGAACCATTCGGTGAAATTTGAGGATTATTTTGCACTTCATAATCTTTAGATAAATTAACAAGATTTTCACCATTTATATCCATCATGTAAAAATCATTTTCTCCGTCTCGGTCTGACATAAATAGGATTTGATCAATATCAGGAGAAAAAGAAAATCCAACGATAGGTAGAATTGAAATCAATAACATAAAACACATCTGGGTGGAGAAAAAAAACGGTTTTTTCATCGTGAATCCTTTTGTGGTTACTATTATTGGATATTACCAAACAAATTATTCTCATAAAAGAAATTTTACTAACATTTATAAACATTTTGATTATAGACCTATCATCATTTAGCCTGGCCCAGAAGTTGCACCAGTTTATTTATGAGTTAGTTATTTAGACCAAACAGGAGCAATAAAATGCAAACAAATATGGTCATCACCAAACGGTGAAAACAATTGAAAAAACCATTTAATGCTCAGACTTGCAGCTATTATTTCATGCAATTATATGACAAATTCTCTCCGCAACTATTGGTTTCTAAAGATCCGCTATTCTTCACAGAAACGGAGCAAAAGGCTAAATAGAACAATTACTTTAGAAGATTGATCAGAACTCTAAATTATAAGTAGCTTGCGTATACAATGAGATGTCCAAAATGCGATAGTCCTGATATAAAGCGTATACATCGAAAAAAAATACACATAATTTTGCCATTTTCACGCCGTTTTGTTTGCAAGGAATGCTATGCTGAATTTTTTAGCATTTTTAATTTAGTTATTTACTCAAAAGAATTTGACTCCTTCTCATAATTCATCCTCCAATAATTTTATTTATGAGTTTTTTGTGTGTAGACGATTAGAAAAAATACACTGCACATAAAATTCAATCAGTCGTTTGGAATGATACTGACGCTTTTGGAAAACCTGTATCATCAGGTATGTACATATACCAAATCCAAGCGGGAAATTTTATTCAATCGAAGAAGATGGTTCTTTTAAAATAATCCCCGCTGCCCATTCCGTATTATACTATACGTTTGGTCTAGGCAAGATGTGGAATGGGCGGTTTTCATCTTTCAAATTTGAACTATAATCCAAATTGATTTAAACTGTTCTCCTCATGTTAGTTACTTACTCAAATATTATATTTGCAGAAAAAGGGCGACTCAGAGAAGAAGGGTTTTACTTTCAGATGGGATACCAGTTGGCATTCCCAGTCCCGGACGAAATACCGTTTTTCTTATCAGGATATTATGGACCATATAAAACTTTTGAGGAAGCTCAAATGGAAAAGGAAGAGATACTTCAAACAACAGAAGAAGAGTTTAATAAAGGTATGGATATTCCGCCAGAGTGGGAGGTTTTTGCAGAATACTGGAATTCTGATGAATCTATATAATTGGCTACATTTCAGGTGATATATAGCCAGTTTTACCTCAAAACAGATGGAATTATAGCCAGTAAAGCAGGTAATCTGGCCAGTTTTATGTAAGTTAAAAGAGTAGGATTGCCCCTACTCTTCAAATTCCAGGTTTTCCACCGCTTTTTCCAGGTCTTTGTTTAAAACGGCGGTGTAAACACTAGAAGTCGATGGGCTGCTGTGACCTAGTTGCTGTTGTATCAACCTCAAATTGTATCCGGATGCCTTATAGAGCTCCGTAGCGTGTGTATGACGTAAGGAATGGATGGAATACCTGTTTGGTAGTCCAGCTTTTCGTGCAGTTTTCTTAAAAACCTTCTGAATTGCTGAAGTAGTCATCTTTTCTCCACGTTCCGATGGAAATAGATATGGACTCTTTGATGTTCGATAGTCCAAGTACTCCTGAATCTGGTTTTTTAGTTTAGCGTTAAACACAACGACCCTGTCTTTTCCACCTTTACCGTTCTTTACCAGTAGTGAGTTATGGCCCTTCTTAAGGAATAGATGCTCAATTCTGAGATTGGCAAGTTCAGAAACGCGTAATCCTGTTCCCAGTGCCAACTCTATGATTGCTGAATCTCTAACAGGAGCATGATTACCTTTGGCTTTAGCAATGAGGGCAAGTTCGTAGCAGGTTCTCCTGAGTTGTTTTACTTCATCCGCTGTTAGATACTTATCTGGTGTGATTGTCCACTGTGGCATAGTAACTCCTAATTGTTACTATTCTTATACCTGGTTATTCTCAATACTCATCCTATTGAGAATTAAAGTTATAAGACGTAGTTTTGAGATGTCTTATCAAGGATGGTTTTTGAACATGGTCATTAATACTCCGATAAATGGACTTTATAAGTGATATTTCGGTTAAAACCCAATAATGAATTAAAGAGTTAACCGGATAAACGTAATATTGGTTTATCGAGAAGTTACCCAACATAATAAAAAGTCAGAAATTCAGCAATGGGTTCACAACCCATAGTGACAAAAAGAGTATAAAAGCTGCAGGAGAAGCCGAAAATCATTTAAAAATAGGTAAAAAATAATATTATGAAAAAAAACCAAACCAAGCCCACCATTGAATGGGCAAGTATCCCTGCCGGCACCTTTACCATGGGTAGTCCCGAAAGCGAAGTTGATAGAAGTAGGGATGAAACCCAGCACCAGGTAACCTTGAGTGCCTTTAAGATGAGCAAATACGAGGTAACCTTTGAGCAATACGATTTATTTTGTGAAGCCACCAGTAGAGAAAAGCCAAGCGATAGAGGCTGGGGACGTGGAAATCGACCTGTAATATACATAAGCTGGTACGATGCCAAAGCCTTTGCCGATTGGATGGGCTGTCGGTTACCAACAGAAGCTGAGTGGGAATACGCATGCCGGGCTGGCACCACAACACCGTTTAACACAGGCAACAATCTCACAACCTCGCAAGCAAATTATGAGGGCAATTTACCATATAACAATAATGCAAAAGGCGAATGGCGGAAAAAAACTTTACCCGTAGGTAGTTTTGCACCCAATGCTTATGGATTATTTGATATGCACGGAAACGTTGATGAATGGTGCAGCGATTGGTATGAAAGTTATTCTACATCGGCACAGACTAACCCTAATCAACAATTCAGGGGGTCGTTTCGCGTGTTTCGTGGCGGCTGCTGGGTTGTAGGTGCAGACGAATGCCGGGCGGCGTGCCGCTTCAGCTCTCCAAACGCCCGTAAAGACTCCCTAATAGGCTTCCGCCTGGTTTCTCCCGAGTAAACAGTGGTTAATCCTGTCCAACCTTTCCAGCTAAAAGAGGTTTTTCAAAAGGAAGGGGGGGCTCATAACCCAAAGTCGTAAGTTCATATCCAGTGAATCTTCCGTCTCAAAATGGTCACATTTCTTTCTAAATCTTCATATTGTGAATAGTTACCCAGGTTCGATTCCCAGGCGTTCCCGCTAAAAATGGATTTTCATACTTGGTAAAGACAAAAAGATGAAACCATTTTAATAGATTCATACGTTGTAATAATCTGAAGATAACTATTGCAGTGAGAATAATACACCGCTCATATTATAAATGAATCATTGATAAGTACGACCATCAAATATTTAGGGAAATATCCATTGGTTTATTAATGATTCTTTACTGATTACTTATTGCTGTAATATTATGATATAGTTCTAAGACACGTTTCTTCACCTTTGATAATATGAGTGAAAGCATTTAATGAAAGCCTTTGTCGCAAGACAACCCATATTTGATACAAATCAAAAAGTATTTGCATACGAATTACTTTTCCGTGATGGAATAGAAAACGTATTTCGTCACTCAGACGAAAACATTGCATCATCTAAAGTATTGATGGACAGTTTTCATCTAATGGATATTGAAAAGCTAACTAATGGCAAAATAGCATTTATTAATGTGACCGATGATATCCTTGTAAAAGAATATATCAAGCTATTCCCAAAAGAACTTATTGCCGTTGAAATTCTTGAAACAGTTGTGCTTTCTGATGAGATTATTAATAATTGTCGGAGTTTAAATAATGATGGGTACACGCTTATTTTAGATGATTACGTATATAATGATGTATTTGACCCAATCATTGAATTCATAGACATTATTAAAGTTGATGTGCTTGCCACAACTAAAATTATCCAAGAACAAATAATCAATAAGTTTGCACCGAAAGGGATTTTGATGCTTGCTGAAAAGATAGAGACAAAAGAGGGCTATTTAGAGGCTATCAGCATGGGATATTCCTATTTTCAAGGGTATTTCTTCAGCAAACCTTCTGTTCATTCTAGTAAAGTTATCCCAGGGAGTAAAATTCATTATTTCAATCTTTTACAAGAAATTCAGCAGATTGATTTTGATTTTTCAAAGGTAGAAAATAGCAATTAACAAGATCAGAGTAATGGAAAATAAAAAACACATAGATAAATTTAGCGAGATTTTAGAAAACTCAATTGAAGGCATTTACCAGAGTTCACCTGAAGGAAAATTTATTACAGTAAATCCTGCAGTTGTAAAAATGTTCAGATATAATAGTGCTAGTGAGATGCTTGCCATTGAAAACACTGCTGACCTTTATTGGGATTCACACGAACGGCAGCGCCTGACAAATTTATTAGAAACTGACGGTGTTTTATTAAATAAAGAAATAAAATTGAAACGTTCTGACGGTGAACTGCTATGGGTATTAGTGAATAGCAGAGCCGTTAGAAATAATTTAGGAAAAGTATTGTATTATGAAGGTACTTCAATTGATATCACTGAAAGAAAAATTGTAGAATCAGCACAACTTCTGCAACAGCAAATCTCCAATATTTTAAATGAAATATTGCGTAACACTAATAAATATATTTCATTAGACGAATGTTTCTTAAATACGCTTAAAATTCTGGTTACAGCACCATTTTTATCCTTGTTAGAAAAAGGCGGCATCTTTTTAGTTGACCCGGTAGATGACGTTCTGGTTCTGAAGACACACTTAAATTTTCCTGTTGAACAGCAGCAATTGTGCTCTCGTGTATTATTTGATAACTGTCTGTGCGGTAAAGCAGCCAAAACTGGTCAGGTTCTGTACACACAGAAAATTGATGAACAACATGAAATTGCTTATAATGGGATAATACCACATGGACACTATATCATTCCCATTTTATCAACAAATAAAGTAAGTGGTATAATCGTAGTTTATTTATCAGAAGGACATGAAAAGAATCAAGATGAAATCGAATTTTTGAAATCGGTTGCGGATATTCTTTCAGGTGCAATCCGACGTGAACAAGCAGAGAAAATGATGCAAGAAAAACATGATTTACTTATTGAGTCGCAGTCGAATGCACATATCGGGAACTGGTCGCATGATTTAATAACAAATGAAATATATTGGTCTGATGAATCTTTTCGAATCATCGGAAGGGAACGGCAAGACCTAACTGTAGAAGATGTGTATTCCTTTACACATATAGATGATATGCATGTATTACATGATGTAGTAAAAGAGTCCACTGCAGGAAAAATGGGGATGGACCATGAAATTAGAATTTTCCGACCAAACGGTGAAATCCGGTGGATTAATAACCGTTGGTTTAGTATTTATGATAAAAACGGAAAAGAAATAAAACGACTCGGAACACATCAGGATGTTACAGAACGCAAAAAAGTAGAGCAGGAACTGCGCGAAAGCGAAGAAAAATTACAATCCGTTATGAGAATTGCCCGGCAATTAGAATTGGCACGGACTCCTAATGAAATTGTAATTCCACTACAAGAAGAAGTACAGAAAATAATCGGATATACATCATCATGGGTCTACCTGATAGAGGAAAATGCCGAATATGCGCAATTGTTCTCAAGTGCAGGTGCTAAGGAAACCGATTTGGTAGACCAAGTCTCGACAATAAAAATCGTAGGCGATCCATTTATGGAAGAAATCGTCAGAGCGGACCATACTGTTATTGTAGAAGACGCCCAAACAGACCCTCGTACAAATAGGAAAATAGTAGAGCGTTTAGGCAATCGAACCATCATAAATGTACCAATTATTTTTGAAAATCATCAATTAGGATGTATAGGTACGGGCACTTTTGGAGATGAAGGAGTTATGGTTCCATCTGAGTCCGAGTTGAATTACCTGGAGACGGTAGCGCGTCATATAGCGGTTGTGATTGATCGAATAAAATTTATTGCTGAGAATAAAGAATCAGCGGAAAAAATTAGACAATTAGCACATTTCAACGAAAATATTGTTTCTTCAGCTCCAGTTGGTATTTTAACAATTAATCTAAAGGGAAGCGTAACGAGTGCAAATGAAGCCTTTTTAAAGATGATGGGAAGTCCAGGACTGGAAGAGACGCTTAAGCTTGGTATGAATACGAAATCAGTTTTAAATGCCGGGATAACTGAAGCTTTTAATAATGCGTTAGCTAACGGTGATCCTTTTGAATTGAAAAATCTGCATTATATTTCGCATTGGGGGAAAGAGCTTATTGTAACCTTAAAAGGAGTTCCGCAGAAAACGATAGATGGGGAAATCACAGGGTTAATCCTTGTCATTGACGATGTGACGGAGCGAATAAAATCTCGCCAAAAAATTGAAAAAGCTTTAGAGATCGCAGAGAAGGCGAATCGTGTAAAAACATTGTTTATGGCAAACATGTCTCATGAGATTCGTACACCACTTAATTCCATCCTTGGATTTTATGATATTATTAAGGAAAGATATTTAAATAAAACTGATGAAGAGGAGCAGTTATTTTTTGATTCGATTCAGATTAGTGGTCAACGTCTTCTGCGAACCATCCATGAAGTTTTAGATATTTCGCAGATGGAAGCTGGTATATACAAAATGAAATTGGAAAAACTCGATCTAAAAAACATGATTCTAGAAATTGTGCAAGAATACCAACCAATGGCTAGAGGTAAATCTCTAAAATTGAACTATAAAACAGACCTTAATTCAGCTCTCATCCACGCTGATGAATATGGGGTATCTCAAGCTATCTATAGTCTAATTGATAATGCCATAAAATATACACAACAGGGAAAAATCGACATTTATTTGGAACAAAAGACTAACAAATATATTCTCACTATTAAAGATACAGGTATTGGTATTTCTGAGGCGTATTTAGAGAGTTTATTTAAACCATTTTCACAGGAGAGTGAAGGGTATACGAAGAAATATCAGGGAATTGGCCTTGGATTGTCACTCACTAAACGCCATCTTGATTTGAATAAAATAGATATTGATGTTAATAGTATCAAGGGAGAAGGGACTACTTGCACCCTTCGTTTTGAAAAACTAAATAAGTTATAGAGTTACCACATTGTTTTATTGCAAATGTAAATTGGCGATGAAAAAATCCGGTTATAGATATTATTTGAGTCGATAATGAAAAATCATGATGCTAAAACTAAACGTCAGTTAATTGATGAATTAAACCGTTCGGTTGATCATGCAAATGAATTAGAAAAATGTTATTCAAAAGCTCAGGCGCAAATTGAAAAGCTGAATACTAATGAAAATAAAATTAGAGACTCATTACTTCAGACTATATTTAATCAAACTCATGTATTAATAGCGTATTTAGACAGTCAATTCTTTTTTATTATGGTAAACCAGACCTATGCCAACGCGGATGAACACGACCCATCTTTTTATCCGGGGAAAAATCACTTTGATTTGTTTCCGAATGAAGAAAACGAAAGAGTATTTAAGGGTGTGGTATCCAGCGGAAAACCTCATTTTGAATATGCCAAACCCTTTGAATATGAATATAATCCTGAACGGGCAGTGACCTATTGGGATTGGAGTCTAATACCTGTTAAAGATAAGTACGGGGTAGTGGATGGACTTATTCTGACATTGCTCAATGTAACGAAACGAATATTGACTGAAATTTCATTGAGGGAAAGTGAGATGAAATATAAGGGATTATTCAACGGTATCCGCGATTCAATCCTTGTAGCTGATACTGACAGAAAGATAATAAACTGTAATCCTGCATTCACATCTTTATTTGGTTATTCTCTTAATGATATTGTTGGGAAGCCGACTCTATACGTCTATGAAAATGAGGAGCAATTTATAGAGCTCGGAAACGCAATAAAAAAGCATGTCGCTGATTCGACTCCTTTCTTTTATACTGTTAATTATAAAAAGAATAATGGAGATGTTTTCCCGGGTGAAACGGGTATTTATTATCTAAAGGACTCTGACGGTGAGGTCTTCGGTTTCATTGGCCTAATTCGAGATATAACTGAAAAGTTAAGAGTAGAAAAAGATTTAAAAGATTCGGAAGTAAAATATAGAAATATCAACACTGAACTTGAAAAAATCAACAATATGAAGGAACTCCTGCTGGATATCATGAGCCATGACCTAAGGAATCCCGCCGGTGCAATAAGTGGATTGGCAGAATTAGCTATCGAGGAAAATCCTGAAGATGAAATAATCCAACTTATTAAAAGTGCTAGTGACAGTTTATTGCAGGTTATCGAAAAAGCAACGATACTATCAAAGGTTGCGTTAGACGAAGAAATAGAAAAAGAAGAACTGGATTTATCCAAATTGATACGCCAGGTTATCAATGAGTTTAAAACATTTCTGAACAGTAATGGAATGAGTGTGGAATACCAACCATTAGAAGCTTTAACGATTAAGGCGAACTCAATTATAAGTGAAGTATTTAGGAATTATGTTAGCAACGCGATCAAATATGCTCACATTGGAAATAGGATTGTTATTGAACAAGAAATCATGAACGATGTTGTGACGGTTTATGTAAAGGATTTTGGTAAGACAATTCCCATAGAAGAATACGACAATATATTTGAAAGAAGAGTTCAGTTGAGTAAAGTAGAGAAACGGGGTCAAGGCCTGGGTTTAGCAATTGTCAAACGAATAGCCGAAGCCCATAAAGGTGAAGTTGGTGTAAAACCGAATGAACCAAATGGGAACATTTTCTATTTAAAAATACCACATAAGTGATATATAATTTGCTACAGTGGGATGATTCATTGTAAACAACGTAAATATTTTCCTGCTAACCTTAATAATGATACTCGTAGACTAATAGTTAAGTATCAGATTATTTAAACATAGGGTAGACTGAAGTAAAATATATTTCCTTTAGGTTTATTTGATACTACCCAGGCATCACCCTGATGTGCAATCATAATGCGTTTAACAATTGCCAATCCTAATCCGGAGCTATTTGAAGCAGTGTTTTTTTTCTGTAGCCTGCGATTGAAAATCAATTTTCGTTTCTCATCGGAAATTGTTTCTCCAAAGTCCTTAAAACCGAAGATATGGTACCCCTCGTCAATCACATAATTGATTATCAATTTTTTACCATCTACAGCATATTTTAAAGCATTAGACATATAAATATTCACAACCTCAATAATAATTGGATTTGCTTGAACTTCCAATTGATCTGGTAAATGATTCTCAATTTCCATTTTTGTATGGACGATCGAAGTTTTATAATCATCCTGCACTTTGCGAATCAATTTCACTATATCCAATGGTTTCTTTGAAATCTTTTCAGACATCGCTACCTGTGACAACGTCGTCGCATTTTTTATCACGTTAAAAAGACCCTGGATGGCGGTTTGAAGCATGGAGTATTCAATTCTGCTTGAATCTTCTTTCCGAAGAATGCCAGTCACTCGTTCAATAGTGCCAACTGGATTAATCAAATCGTGGGTTAAAATATCCAACAGAAGTTCTTTCATACTATTTGCTGACTGAAGTGCTTCCTGTGCTTTTTTTCTTTCAGAAATATCATGTCCCACACATACTATGCCCTCTGCTTTGCCATTGATATCTTTTAAGGCAGAGCCTGAGAACAGAACGGGCACTTTTTCACCATTTTTTTTCACGTATAAAATTTCTCTGTCAAAGACTTTACCTTTTTCTATGATCTCATGAATCAATGCTTGGGTTTTAGGAGATTCACCAATAACATGGTTAAACGATTTTCCAATGATTTCGGCACCATTATATTTAAGAAGGTTAGTCGTCGCTTTATTTATAGTTATGATATTATTTGCATCATCCAGTTTCATAACAATCAATGTATCTGCCATCGACCCAATCACATTTTCGACATAATCTCTGGAGACTGTTGTTTTGAAAAGTTCATTTAGGGAAAGGAAGCTGGTATTTACTACCATCAAAACAAAAATAGCTCCGGCAAAAAAAACACTACCCATTAATAAAATCAGATTTGTTTCAATATTGCTAGCTACAAACCAAATCGATACTAGATACCCGACGATGAATAAGAACATGAGAAAGAGCATAAATTCCCAACGGGCGTGATAACGTTTCCCGGTTAATAGACGTACTAGGTGATAAGTTCGAAGCGTGGCGATGCTGATTAACACAAATCCAAGTGTTAATAGTGTAACAGTAATAAGAGTGATGGTATTCATAATAATTCTTTATTTAGTTAATTAAATATATTGGTAATGAGATTATAATAACAGCGTTAATTATCAGTACGAATATTCTAATGTAGGTTGAACCATATAAATCCTATCAGAATTAATTATACGGAATGAATTGCAGGATGAAGAAATGTTTTGGCTTCCAGGGATAATCTGGTCGCGAACATTACTGCTGTTTTAATCAATTTTGATGATCATAAAACAACCGTATTGTTTCTGGTGAAAAACTGTTAGCTTTATCGAATGAAAAAGGAATATTTAAAAATTAGTGCTGAGGTAGTCCTAGTATTTGTGATTGGATTAAACCATATCCATGCGAGTAATAAATCCTTTAGCGAAAGTAACAATTGGGGATATAGTTATAGTGATCTATTGATCCAACTGGATGAATGGAATGCTAGCCCCTGGGTTACAATTGATTCAATTGGTGCCAGCGTTCAGAATCGTACACTATGGGAATTGACTATTACGGATACAGCTCAATCGGATGAACTAAAGCAAACTGTTTATATGCACGTACGAACTCATCCAAATGAAATTCAATCATTCTGGGTTGCGAATGAGTTTATTAATAAACTTCTTTTGGATGATCCTTTTTCGCAGGATATGAGGCAAAAGTGCACATTCTATATAGTGCCCATGTATAATCCGGACGGTGTTGAATTGGGCTATCCGAGGCAAAACGCCAATGAAATTGATATTGAGAGTAATTGGTCCACAGAACCTATGGAACCTGAACCGACGGCATTGAAGCAACGGTTTATCGATCTGATGAACTCAGATCAACCTATTCGAATTGCTTTAAACATGCATGCGGCATATAATGGAAATCCGCGATACTTTGTGTACCATCATGAAAACGGAACTTCCGTTGAATATAGTCAATTAGAACAAGAGTTTATCGGAGGAGTAGGTTCATATTATTCTACTGGGATTGGTCCCTGGGATACGTTTGTATCATGGACATCAGGAACACCATCTCAATATCCTGAAAGTTGGTTTTGGTCAAATCATGGGGCGGATGTGATGGCACTCACCTATGAAGATTGGAATAGTGATGATGCTGGAGATTATGACTCAACTGCCAATGCTTTACTCCATGGGATCAATGACTATTTAACAAATCATACTATCAGTACAATTTTGGAAGAATCACAATTTCCCAAAACATTTTCTCTTAAAACCAATTACCCAAATCCTTTTAATTCAACTACAACAATAAGTTATGCGCTTTATGAAAAGTCGATGGTATCTTTGTCCATCTTCAATTCAAATGGACAATTAATAGAAACATTGGTTAATGCAAATCAGGGTATCGGGGAATATAAAATTCAATGGAATTCAGCTCAAGTTCCAAGTGGAATATATCTTTATCAGTTGAATACTTCCACTTCAACTGAAACTCGAAAAATGACAATTTTGAAATAAACGTTTGTGAATTACGCGCTAATATGATTTAATCGCCAAAATTTGTTCCCACCATCCTGGCACTTTCAATCAAGGGATGATCAAGCGGGACGGTTTTTCTTTTTCCTACTATATCTTTGAGGGGGACAGAAGTTGGTAAATCATTTTTCATGGCAATCATTACGCCATATTCTTCATTTTGAATTGCTTTTGCACAGGCTGATCCCAACTGTGTAGCCAATAATCTGTCCGCTGGTGATGGTGCACCACCACGCTGGACATGACCTAATATTGTAACTCGCGATACTAACCCAGTTAAGGATTCCAATTGATGTGCTAATTCTATGGTATTACTGGAAAATGTTTTTTCCAATTTGACGATAGATTTTTTTGCTTTCCGTCTATCATCTGGATTTGTTGCATTTTCAATTTCTGAGCGTACATTCTTTAATTTTTTCGCATTTTGTTTGGAAAGTGCACCTTCAGCAATAGCAACGATACTAAAATGTTTTCCTTTTTTGCGTCGCCAACGTATTGCCTCGGCAACGGATTCAATTTCATAAGGTATTTCAGGGATTAAAATGACATCGGCACCTCCAGCTACACCAGCACCCAGCGCAAGCCATCCGGCATTATGTCCCATAATTTCTGCAACAATTATTCGATGATGACTATGTGCTGTGCTGTGCAGCCGATCAACGGCATCTGTGGCAATTTGCAACGCTGAATCATAGCCAAAAGAAAGATCTGTCCCAAAAATATCATTATCTATGGTTTTTGGAAGCGTGATGATGTTCATTCCAAGTTTGTGTAAATGGTAGGCATTTTTTTGTGTGCCGCCGCCGCCAATGCAGACCAATGCATCGAAATGATGTTTATTGTACACTTCAAGCATCACATCTGTCATATCCATTATGCGATCACCAACCTGCATTTTGTGTGGTTTGTCTCTACTTGTTCCAAGGATGGTACCACCAATTGTGAGTATCCCTGATAAATCCATATTGTTGAGTCGGATAAATCGATTTTCCATCAATCCACGAAATCCGTCTTGAAAACCGATAAGATGCATATCGTATTGTTGCTCACCAGCTTTACCTAAGCCACGAATAGCTGCATTTAATCCGGGACTATCACCACCAGCAGTTAAGACACCGATATATTTGGACATAATTCCCCTTTGGTCTTTGATTGGTTGAAATAAGTTATCAATATGGCGCACAGAAATCCATTGTTTGATTGTGTAAATTTATATCTCAATAAATCACCGAGGATAGGATGAAATACAAACGATTAGGACGTACAGGTTTAAAAATATCTGAATTATGTTTAGGAACCATGCAGTTTGGATGGTCAGTAAATGCAAAAGATTCATACAACATTTTATCAGAAGCATGGAGTCGTGGCGTCAACTTTATTGATACTGCTGATATGTATTCGAATTGGGTCGAAGGTAATCCAGGTGGTGTTTCTGAAGAAATAGTAGGCCAGTGGCATACGAGTAATAAAATCCCTCGGGATCAGCTTATTATCGCCACAAAAGTCCGGGGAAAAATGGGAGAAGACCCCAATAATATTGGTCTAAGTCGCCAACATATAATGCATTCGGTTGAGCAATCTCTTAAACGGTTAAAAACAGATTATATCGACTTATATCAGACACATTCAGCTGATCCTGACACTCCCATTGAAGAAACTTTGCGCGCCCTGGATGATTTAGTACATCAGGGAAAAGTGCGATACATAGGATGCTCAAATTATCCCGCATGGCAATTGATGGAAGCATTGTGGACAAGTGATTCGCAAGGACTGTATCGCTTTGATTCGCTCCAGCCAAATTATTCAATTGTTTTTCGGAAGCATTTCGAAAGGGGCAATGAATCTGTTTGCCAAAAATTTGGTATAGGTGTAATTCCCTATAGTCCATTAGCCGGAGGATTTTTAACTGGCAAATATCGCCGCAATAAACCGCTGCCGAATAGTGTTCGTGCGTCGGCGGTACAGGATACACATATTAAAGAGAAAAATTGGGAAACATTGAAGGTTGTTGGCGACGTGGCAAAAAGTCATGATGCAAGCATGTCTCAAATCGCCTTGGCATGGTTGCTCAATCGACCAGTGATTACTTCTCCAATTATAGGCCCCAGGGATGCGCAACAATTGCAGGATAATCTAGGCACGATTGATATTTCGTTAAACAATCATGATATGATGACGTTAAACGAAATAAGCACCTGGCAGGATTAACTCATATTTGTAAATTTGAACAAAAATTACATGAGCAGTAAAAACAAAAATAAAGTAGGTGTCGTTTATTCAACAAATCCTGATTTTCAATATTCTGTAGATGGACCAACTGATCAGGAAACCCTTTCACCTCCTGATCAAGATTTGAGGATATGGCTAGAACGAAGAGGTGGTGGAAAACTGGTTTCAGTAATTAAGGGATTTATTGGTAGTGAACAGGATTTGAAAAGTTTAGGGAAAGAATTAAAAAAAGTATGTGGTGTTGGTGGCTCTACAAAAAATGGTGAAATTCTGTTACAAGGTGATATTCGTGATAAATCACTTACTCATCTGAAAACAGGTGGTTATAATGTTAAGAAAAGTGGTGGGTAGGACAAATTTAACTTAGATATATCTTCTTTAATTGAATTGACCACAAAAAACCACTAACCTTGATAGGTAACGAAACAACAAATTAAGGATTTCAATGGAATTATTTCCGCCAATCGAACCATTCAATACATTTAAGCTCGACGTATCCGACTTACACACGATTCATGTTGAGCAAGCCGGGAATCAAAATGGACAGCCAGTTGTGTTTTTGCATGGAGGTCCCGGAGGCGGAATTGAGCCAATTTATTCGCAATATTTTAATCCTGAAAAGTATCATATTATTTTATTTGATCAACGTGGGTGCGGGAAAAGTACTCCCTTTGCTGAACTTAGGGAAAATACTACATGGGATTTGGTTGCGGATATTGAAAAAATCAGAGAAAAACTTGGGATTGATAAATGGATAGTTTTCGGAGGTAGTTGGGGAAGTACTCTGGCTCTTGCCTATGCTCAAACACATCCCACTCATGTCAAAGGATTGATACTTCGTGGGATATTTTTATTAAGGGAAAAAGAGATTAAGTGGTTCTATCAACAAGGAGCAAATTACATTTATCCTGATGCGTGGGAAAATTATTTGGCACCCATACCCTTAGAACATCGCGGAGACATGGTAAAAGCCTACTACAAACGATTAACAAACGATGATTCGACTATACGTTTGGAAGCAGCAAAAGCATGGAGTCTTTGGGAGGGCAGTACCTCGAAACTATTCCAGGATTTGAACTTAATGAATCGAGCGAGCGCCGGCACATTTGCTGATGCTTTTGCTCGGATAGAGTGTCACTATTTCATTAATAAGGGATTTTTTGATAATGAAAATCAACTTTTGGATGGAGTAGATAAAATTCGTCATATTCCGACTATCATTGTTCAGGGACGATATGATGTTGTTTGTCCGATGACCACTGCCTGGGAGCTTCATAAAGCTTGGCCGGAAGCGGAGTTTCACGTGATTCAGGATGCCGGACATTCCATGACCGAACTTGGAATCAGGGCAGAACTAATTCGTGCAACAGAAGCATTTTCTTATATATAAGTATAATATACCATACCGAACTATCTAGAATATATATAGAGCATATTATATAATATTAATATAATATACATATATGCTTGAAAACGGGCATCCCCCAAATTAGATTTCTGAATTAAAATCATGCCAAAAATTAACAATTGAACTCAGGAGAAATTAATGAACCCCAAATATAACGTTAAACGTCAAGATGGCTTTACTATGATTGAGGTTATGGTAGTGGTTGTTATTGTCGCTATTCTAGCCGCTATTGCAGTTCCTATTTATACGGCTTATGTGAAGCGAGCTCACGCATCAGAGGCAAAATCAGTTATTGGAAGCATATCGAATGCTGCAGATATGCATTATCAAACGTACGGAGATTATCCTGATGATGTAGAGCAACTTGAACGTAAAGGATTAGTTGAACTGAAATCGTCCACAAAGCGTATGTGGTCTTTCGAACTTCAGTTACCAGATCAAATCCGTGCTGAAAGCTTAGAAGATATGGAGGGTGGAGCAGGACATAGTATTAAATACGACCGAGAGACAGGAAAATTCACTGGTTATGGAACAGATTCAGAGACCGGCGAATAAAAATATAATACTATGGAATTAAAAAAGCTTTTATCATATTCGTTAGAAAGTGGAGCTTCGGATTTGCACTTAAGTGTGGGAAGTATCCCTATGGTTCGTATACATGGTGAAATGAAGCCCTTGAACATGGATATACTTTCTCAAGAGCAGATGGAAAGTGTGCTTCCACAAGTTCTGAGCGAAACACAAATGAATATTTTTAAAGAAAGAAAAGAAATCGATTTCTCAGCTAAGCTTGAAGGCAAGGGTCGGTTTCGCGTCAATTTTTTTAATCAAATAAATGGTTTAGCCGGTGTTTTCCGAACCATTCCTGAAATCGTCAGCGATTTTGATCAGTTAGGGATACCACCAACGCTACGAACATTGGCTGAATTAGATCGTGGCCTAGTTTTGTTAACTGGACCTACAGGTTCAGGTAAGAGTACAACTTTAGCTGCAATGATTGATCATATTAACTCGACAATGAACAAACACATAATAACCATAGAAGATCCTGTCGAATATTTTCATCGTTCGAATAATAGTTTGATAAATCAGAGAGAATTGGGTGCAAATACGCATAGTTTTGCAAATGCCTTGCGTTCTGCATTACGTGAGGACCCTGATGTAATCCTTGTTGGTGAGATGCGTGACTTGGATACAATTTCGCTTGCTTTAACTGCAGCTGAAACAGGACACTTAGTATTGTCAACCTTACACACATCGTCAGCAGTGAAAGCAATTGATCGCATTGTTGATATTTTCCCACCAGGACAAAAATCGCAGATTCGATCCATGTTATCTGAAAGTCTAGAATCAGTAATAGCTCAAAAATTAATACAGACTAAAGATGGTAATGGTAGAATTCCTGCGTGTGAAATTATGATTGCAACTACTGCTATACGAAACTTAATTCGCGAAGATAGGATTTATCAAATTCCATCTATTATGCAATCTGGAGGCGTAGATGGTATGCAGACGCTTGACCAAGACTTACAACGCCTTGTATCCCAAGGCAAAATAGAGCGTACAGCTGCTGAAAGCATTGCTGACAATCCAAAACTATTTCAATCAAACATATTGTAAAATGCCAAATGCTTTAAAATCTGAATCAGGTTTCACCTTTATTGAGGTAATGGTTGCAATCGTTATTATCTCCATCGCATGCGTTGGTATCATGATGGGTACAGTTCATGTAAAAGGTGCACTTCGCAAAATACAAGTTGAAGAATTCGCTAATGATCAATTACTGAATTATATGGAATATTGGAAAGGTAGAGTTGCCTCAAAAACATTATCACCGTTAGAGAAAGCGGGTGATTTTAATGGAGTTGATGTTGTTTTAGTTGGATCTAATAACAATCAGGAAAGCTCAGTTCAAGCAAAAGTTTATTATGACATCGAATATGAACCATCTAACCATCTTAAACCCTTTTTTGAGCGGTACCGAATTACTACATGGATTGAATGGACAGACAACATACTAGCAGGAAATGCAGATGGGACTATTGTCCGGTCAAAGAAACTTGAAACCGTTATGGTAGAGTTTTTGCTATGATCCGATCATTTCGTCCAGTAAGAGAATGTGGTCTTACCCTTATTGAATTGGTGGCGACCATTACAGTGATGGGATTGATTCTGGTTGGATTATCATTGGGTTTTAGAAGTATTCTATTGCAATATGAAATGGATCATGTTCGCAATGATATAACGACTTATGCTAATACAATGGTGGGCGAAATCACTAAAGAAATGCAGCGTGCGGATTCAGTGTTTACAACTTCGAGAAATGGGTTGTTTGAAATCCAATTTTGGAACGACAATGATATTTCTCCATATTTACGAGTCTATGGAGATAAGGAAGACGGTTTTGTCGTTGAGCCATCTTCGCATCGTCTCGCTCAGGTAAATCTTCGTAATTCTGGCGAAATGCTCGACAGTAAAGTGAGAACTATCCGTTTACATAGTTTCAATATCGAACAAAATTCTGATGTTCGACCAAAATTGACCGATTTTAACAAGGCATTATTAAAAATGTATTTTGTGTTTCAGATTGAATCTAACCTGAATTATGATGTTAACAGTGAAATAGAAAACCTGTACATTGAACGACATGTATTTTTACCGAAATATTACATCAAAAAGGCTGCATAATGATGAATATATTTAGAAGAAATCAAGGAGCGATAGCTCCATTGGCGGTTATGTTTACGATGATTAGTTTGATCTATACTTTATCCTATTTAACTAAAGTTGTTTCACAAAATCGACTTAAAGATTTTCGATATGCTAAGAAAAAAGCATTATTAATGGCTGAAACGGGATTAAATAAAGTTGCGTTAGATGAAATTGCCTATGTTAAACAAGATACTGTATTGATCGGTGAAAACCAGCGAATTGAATTTAGCGAAGATGAGAATAATGCTCCACTAGGTAAATATGGAGATATGGAAATATTTATTGTGAACAATGATATCTCTAGACGTCAAAATTATTATGCTATGTCTGTTGGATATGCTGACGTTAAAAATGTCTTTGGTGAGATTGTAGAGGTTAAGGATACGGTATAGGCTCAATTTGAACCAAATGGTTTTGAAGATTATATGTATTTCACCGATAAGGAGGAATCCAGCGGACCCCCTAATTCTGATTGGAATGGTACCGTTAATTTTGGCGGTAATGATTCTCTCGAGGGGCGAATTCATACGAATGGTGAAATGTCTTTTAGTCAGTATGGTTGTCCTGAATTTTATGGAAATGATATACAGGTAACTTTAGGTGATCTTGAAGGTGGATATAATTTGGGTGGTTGTACCGAAGATATTTTTTTAGATGACGAAGGAAATTCATTTTTAGACACAATTCCTGAAATTTCATTTCCACCTAACAATACCGTTGAAGTTGTTAAATCTAAAGCCACACGCACATTCCCAGCGGATATTTTGATTGGTCAGCCTGGTTCAGCTCGGGATACTTTAATTATGACAGAAATTGAATTTATGGAAAATGGCTATGAAGTTAAACAATGGTATTACCAGGTTCCTCCTGTCAGTGAGCAGGTTATGTTGTCATATAAGTGGGATGAAACCAGCACAAACATTAATGTATTACCAGGTGGTGTGCATTTGTATAAAGCAGGCGCTCCAGATGGGATTCTACATTGGGATCCAGATACCGGTTATGGTGAGCCTAATAGTCTAATTATTGATGATTATGATACTTTGGGCGTGGAAGCAGTTATGTTAGATGACGTTATAATTGGCGACCAAATTAGAGTACAGTCAGCAGACGGAATACCAAAATCATTTACATTTACTGTAATTTCTAAACTAAAGCCTAATAATGATAGATTCATGTTTGGGATAAGCAACTTTATATATAATGGTAATACCGGGTTTTTGAATGATGAGCCTGTCACAGTTATGCTTTTGGATGAAACAGGGGAACTATCGGTAGATGTTGAATGGAATATTTATCAGAACTATCATGATCATCCTAATAGCTCTAGTTCAGTTTGTCGTGCGGATGGTTTTCATCATTGGGATTATGCAGGGTTTTTTGATAATGCTTCATTTGAAATTATGCCACCTACATTCTTTCAATATAATAATCAATTCGAAGTTCTGTATGTAAGGGGTGGACAAGTATTAGTTAAGGGAATTGTAGATGGACGTTATACTATTGTAACGGACGCATTTATTGAGTACCGTCGTCCTGATCATCCTGATTGGTATGACCGTGTTTGGGGAAATATTTGGATAATGGATGATGTTGTTTATATTGATTCTTATCCTAGTGGAGAAGTTGTACAACCTAATAATGGTGGCACGGAAAACGTTCTAGGTCTAGTTGCGGGTGGTAATATTATTGTTGCAAATACATTTGCAAATGGTGCAAGAAATAGTGCGTTTGGGACAGATGTTCGTATCAATGCTTCGTTAATTGCGATGAATGAAGCTTTTTTATCTCAGTATTGGCAAAATACTGTAACTGTACAAAATTGTGGAATTCCAAATCCAAGTGTTCCCTATAATTCATTGGGCGATGGGAGAGGACGATACCGAAATCCATATGCACCGCAAATAGCTGATCCTGTTCCGAACGGTACAGGATCTATTGATTTTCGTGGGAAAATAATCCTTTGGGGTTCTGTTGTTCAGCAAAAACGAGGTTATATAAAACGAAACAATCCCGGCCCATATAACAGTGGTGATATCGGATATGATAAGTATTATAAATATGATTGGAATCTAAGGGATTTTCCACCACCTTTTTTTCCAACTCTAGAAACATCAAATGGAGCAACAGTTTTATCAATGAAAAACTATGGAAAGTTAAAAATCCAATGATTAAGAGGAATTATGATATTAGGGCTTGATATAGGACGGCAAGTTATTAAAATGGCTACGGTTGAAGTCAATAAACAGGGATGTAAATTGCTGGATATTGGCAGTAGAGATATTATAGATATAAATCAGACATATGATCCGGAAAAGATATCAAAACCTTATTGGGTTATGGCTATAAAAGAATTATTTGATCAAAAAAAAATAAAGCCAAAACGGATTCGAAATTTGGTTACAGCGGTGAACGGAGCAAATTCCAGTATTAAACAGATTACTACTATAGATATGTCATCTGATGAAATGTATTCTGCAATGGTTTTTGAATCAAGAAAACATATCCCTATGGATGGGACGGACCCTGTTGTCGATTATCAAATATTTGGGCAAAATACTAAAGAAGTCGATAAAGTTGATGTTGGATTAGTTGCATGTACTAAAAGAATTCTAAATAATCATATTGATGTCATCAAAGAAGTTGGTCTAAAACCAGGTATCGTGGAAACTGAAGCAACGGCGATTACTAATTTATTTATTTACAAACAAGAACTACCTGAAGAAGGAGTCTTTGTGATTATCAATGTGGGGGCAGTATCAAGTACTATAATTGTGTTGGGACGTCAAGCTGAATATTTTACTCGAGAATTTCCGATAGGTACGCATCACATGGTTCAGGAAATTGTAAAAAAGAAAAAAGTAAGTTACTTAGATGGTTGTGATATCCTCGCAAAAGAAGGTGTAGAGGCATTAAGCAAATATGCTAATACCGAAACAGAGGACAGTATAGGAGTAGCTGTTGCCGACAGAACAATTTTTGATAATTTTGTCGAAGATGTGAGACGTTCGTTACGTTATTATGCAAAAAATACAGGGCAAAGCTTTTTCTTGAAAATATTTATCACTGGAGGGGGAGCGATACTTCCAGGACTAAAAGATTTTGTGAATTCTAAACTTAATGTAGAATCAATATTATTCAATCCCTTCGAAGCCATAGAAGTAATTGACGATCTAGAAATTGATAACCCATATCAATATACAGTAGCAATTGGATTGGCTTTGAGGGGAGGATTACATGAGTAAAAGATATATTCTTATCAACCTCAATCAGGGGGAGAGTAAAGAAGCACGCCAGGATCGATTAAAAGAGCAAACTCGTTGGGTTATGTTTTCTGTAATCATTCTAATGTTTTTATCCGCTAATGCTAGTGTTTTTTGGGTTAATCATGGTTACAATAAATTAATTCAAAAAAAGGAAACAGAAATAACAGAAATTAATTTTCAGCTAATGGAACTCCAATCAAAAGGGAAAAATGTCTCAAAAGAGGATATAATATCATTATCAAATATTGAGGAAGGTCGTTTCATGTGGGCTCCTGTTATGCAAGCTTTAGGAGACGTGACACCAGACGATGTTGCAATTACAGCTCTATCGTATAAATTTGGCAAATGGGGTATAACGGGCATTGCTACTATTTATGAAGATCTCAAAGACTTTGATATTGTAAACCGTTATGTTGGCAAATTGCAGAACTATTCTCATTTCGCAGATAATTTCTCAAGAATAAAATTCAGTGAATATTCACGTCAGAAATTTCGCGGACAAGAAATAATAATGTTTACTGTTACTGCAACAGTAAGCTCAAAACCAAAAATAAATTAGAAAACCTTATGGCACGACGAAATACACTTTTATTTTTTCTTATATTCATTTTGACAGCTACATTTTGGGCAGAAACGTCTTTCCTGATTGGCGAAAAACCAAATATTATCCGTGATTTAGAAGATGAACAACTTGTGTTGAACGAACAACTAATTAGTGCACAAATACTTGCGAATAAATTGGATCGCGTTCATACACTTTTTCAAGAAAACTTAGCACTATCAATTTCTGATTCCCTTGTCGAAGACGCATCTATGCCATTTCTTAATAACTTAACGGCAATGCTTGAGAAATATAATATTACTCTCTTAAGTATTAAGCCAAAAACGCGATTAAATAAAACTGAATATTATGAATCACCCTATGATATTGTAATCACCTGTACTTACGAACAATTAGGAAAATTTATTGCTGAAATAGAACGGTCACCTCGGCTGATAAATGTGGTTGAATTTAAAATAAAGAATGGAATTGAACGTATTAAAAATATTACCGAACAGGAGAAGTTGAAGCGGCAAAATGTTGAAATACAGTTATCGACAATTACGCTAATCAAATCTAAAGGGAAAAGAAAATAATGAATAGACGAAGTCAGACAATTTGGGTCTTGCTAGTTACGCTTTCCTTTCTGTTTTTAGTTTTGATTGGATTTCGATTTTACCCTATACACATGAAATATAAGCAAATTGAAAAACGTGCCCTAAGAGCACAATTCGGGACTGATAAAGAATTAGAAGATATAATTGAATATTTGGAATCACGGTTAGAGTCAAGAGTGCAATATGATTTCACATTGGAAAATGAACCGCTTCGTTTACAAAATGTACTTTATCTCTATGATACTTATGGTCGAAGACTGCAATATCATGATTCAAAAAAACTTCGCGTCACAGCTGTTTTTATAGGTGGTTCACAACCACAAGCTTTAATGAACTATCATGACATGAACTATACTGTTATGGTTGGCGATTCTATTGGGGGAGGCGAAGTAATGTGGATTGATGAAGAGGAAGTCGTTTTTTTAAAGGATGATATTGAAACCCATTATCCTGTGGCAATTATTCCAAATTCAGATGACGGCAATTCAGATCAAAATAATTAGGAGATTTCAGAGCAAATGAAAGTCAGATTAATTCTAAGTAGTTTAATAATTATTATTACTATCGGGTTTTTGAATGCCCAAACTGGAACAGTATCTTCAAACGAAGCAGAAAATACCACATTGGTTACAGTACATGCTGAAGATGCACATTTACCAAGTATTCTTGCAGTATTAGCAAAAGAAAGCGGTTATAATATTGTTACTGATCCAAATGTTAATCGGGAGGATAAAATTTCTATCCACCTTGATCAGGTACCTATTGAACAAGCCATAAATCTTGTTGTTCGCGCCGTTGGATTGAGCTATGAAATTGTCGGCAATTCTTTCCTGATTGCCGATCAAAAGAAGCTCAAAGAAGAAGTAGGTATTACTTCACATGTTATTACCCTTAAATATTCAAATGCAGCCGAGGTTCAAGAATTTTTAGGAGACTTAACAAAACAGATTCAGGTTGACGTTTCTGGTAATAAGCTTCTTATTAATGCTTCACCGAAGAAAATCGCCGAAATTGAAGAAGTCGTGAAGGAAATTGATGTACCAGCATTACAAATTATGCTGGAAACTAGACTCATTGAAGTGGCAGTTGATGCAGAAGAAGACCTCGGGATCGATTGGTCGAAATTATCTAGTTATACGAATATTTATGGTGAAAACGCCTCTCCTTTGACACCAAATAGTGGGAGTCAAATCCCGGATAAAGGTGATTTGAATGCATTACCAAATGAAATGTTATTTGATCGATTAAAATGGAATGGATGGGATGATCAAAATATTCTTCCTAATAAATTCAGTCGACAAATGACAGCATTTGATGCTACACTAAATTTTTTAATAAAAAATAATAAAGCTGATATACTTGCAGATTCAAAACTTACAACACTCAATGGCCGTGAAGCATCTATTGAGTTGGTAGACATTGTTCCTTACATATTAAGCTCTGGTGGTGTAGGAGGTCAGGTTCAAGTCCAACGTGAAGAAGTGGGGATAAAGTTAAGAATTGCACCAACAGTGAATACAGATGGATTTATAACGGTTAAAGTTGAACCAGAAGTATCGTCTATTTTTGAATTTATTGGACCTGACCATAATATTCCTCGAGTAAAAAGCCGACGATCTTCTACCACAATTCGTGTTAAAAATAATGAATCAATTATTATCGGTGGTTTAATCTCAAGGGATTTGAAAGATACAGAATTCAAAGTTCCGATTCTTAACAAAATACCTTTTTTGGGAAGTAAATTATTTACAAGTGTGAATAAAACAGAACGAAAAACGGATCTTATTATTCAAATAACTCCAAGAATCGTGATAGATAATTATTCTGGTATACTTAAGAGTCAGAGTATGATAGACCTTGAGAATAGTGTGCGAGAAGATTATGAAATGCTAGATGAAACTGATATACCTGATGAAACTGGCGAAAAATCATCGCAAAATCAGGAAGGGAACTGAAATGAACACTAAATTAAAAGTCAATTATTTACATATAATTTTGATTTTTTCTACAATGATGTTATTTACTTGTGATGATCAAAAGCCTAAAGAAATTGAAGCAGATACTCTGAATATTTTTGTTTCCAGTACCCCAATATCAAACGGTCAAATTGTTGGGGAAGATATTATTAACGAAATTGCATCAACCAGAATTGTAGCTACTGTGCAGGATGCAGGCGGAGACCCGGTTAAGAATGCATTAATAACGTTCAGTGCCAAGGTAAATAAAAACAGTTATGGTTCATTCGATTTAGCTTCTGATCGCACAGATGAGTCAGGACAAGTTGTAGCTATTTTTTTTGATAATGGTGTTGCTGCTGTTGATGACCCAACTTCACCAGAAAGAGAAGGTGTTACTGTTACAGCAAAGTATAATGAAAAATCAAGTGGCAGTGTCAATTTTGATGTTTATAATAGCGTTGATGAAGTATGGCCATATAAAATATTTATTTCATCAAACGTTCAGAGTATATTTTTAGATAATGGTGAAACAAAAGCAATTATAGAAACAAGAATTACAAACAAAAAGAATAAGCCATTAATTGCCTTAGGAGTTACGTTTGAAACGAATAAAGGTTATATTGAAACCGATGGAATTACTGGAGCTAATGGAACATTCCAATTGGAATTTAAAGATTTAGGTGAAACATCTGATATTGGGATTGCGAATATTATTGGTTCGTACCACCATCCAGGAATCGGAAATTCCATTGTTGATTCTATTCAAATAATGATCAACTCTGATTATGCAATTGAGCTTCAGTCATATCCTATTGCTTTTGATGGGAATACTGTTACAAGAGTGGGAGAGGATATTGTAGGGGATATTGCATTTACTCAATTATTAGCAATTGTAACAGATGTAAGTGGAAATCTTGTTGAAGGCATAGAATTAAGTTTTTCTGGGATTTTAAACAATGAACCTTATGGGACGTTTGACTATGAATCCGTAGTTACTGATTTTGAAGGTGTGGCAAGTGCGATTTTCTATGATGGTGGTACTAAAGCGGTTGATGATTTAACAACAGCTACATATGAAGGTGTGAAAATTATTGTGTCTTATGGGGAACAATCTTTGAACACAACAAAATTTGACGTTTATGGAAGTGTAAGTGAAATTTGGCCTTACAAATTGAATATGTCATCTGATGTGGAAAGTATATTTTTAGATAATGGTACAACTTTAGCATCACTCCAAACACGCTTAAAAAATCAAAATGACGTTTTATTGCCAAGTATGCTTGTTACCTTTGAAACAAATAAAGGTTTTATTGAACCAATTGGTAATACTGATAATAATGGTTTAATATTAAATACGTTTCAAGATCTAGGCCTAGCGACAGATGTTGGAATTGCTAAGATTACTAGTTCCTTTTATCATCCTGGTATTGATTCGACTTCGATAGATTCTATACAAATCATGATCCTTTCAGAATATGCCATTGAACTAATTGCATATCCAATAGCCTATGATGGAAACTTTGCTACCAGAGTCGGCGAGGATATAGTTGGCGATGCTGCGTTTACACAAATTGTAGCAATTGTGACTGATGAAGTGGGAAATAATGTTGAAGGTGTTGAATTGCAATTTTCTGGTTTTGCAAATAATCAAGCTTATGGTACAGTTGTAGGCAATTCATTTATATCTGATTTTGATGGTATGGTAAGTGTCATTTTTGAGGATAGTAACTTTGGTGCAGTTGATAATCCATTAACTACAACTTATGAAGGTGCAAAAGTTTTTGTTTCATTTGGTGATGAATTAATTAATCAGGTGAAATTTGACGTTTATGGCTCAATTAGTGACGTTTGGCCTTATAAAGTTTTTGTTTCATCTGACGTTGATAATATCGTTTTAGACAATGGGGTTACTGTAGCACAGATTGAAACCCAACTTATTAATAATCAGAACGTCCCATTATCGAATCTTTCAATCACCTTTGAAACGAATAAAGGTTATATCGGGACTAGTGGTGTAACAGACGTGACAGGTACTATAATAAAGGAATTCACAGATTTAGGTCAAGAATCAGATATAGGTGTAGCAAATATAATTGGATCTTTTGAGCATCCTGGAATAAACCAAATTGCAAAAGATTCTGTTCAAATATCAATAATGTCCGGATATTCCATCTCGATGGAATCATTTCCAATAGCAATGGATGGGTCCACAATTACACGAGTTGGTGAGGATGTTTCAGGGCCATATGCTCGTACAATGATTGTGGCGACCATATTAGACACAGCGGATAATCCAGTAACAGGTGCATTTATTCAATTCACAGCTATTTCTCTTGGAATCGAGGTTGGCAGTATTGAAGCAAATAATCCAAATACAAATTCATTAGGGCAAGTGATTGCGTTTTTTGACGACGGTGGCACGATTTACCAAGATATTCCAAGTACGCCAAATTTTGAAGGCGTGCGCCTGGTTGGTCAATATGGAGACGACATCACTGCTTCAACAAGATTTAATGTCTATGATCAAGATGACGTGTGGCCATATACGTTGTTAATCAATACTAATACAGATGTGATCTATGTAGATAATGGAGTGACTCAGGCTGAGATAACTGTACGATTGTTAAATCATTTAAACAAACCTGTTTCAAAAGTTGATATTGCATTTGAATCAGATAATGGGTTTATACCATCAACAGGGATTACTGATTCCGTAGGCGTAGATACTGTGTATTTTACTGATCTGGGCGATCCAATGGATGTGGGTCTTACATCTATTCAAGCAAGTTTTTATCATCCCGGATTCGCTTCTAATATTCAACAATCCGTTCAAGTTAATATCGAAGATGTAACGTTTGGTGAATGTGGTTTTATTGAAATACCACCCTCTTCACCAGGAGAAATTGTTGTTATGGATGGGGGTGGAATTGAAGCTACAATTATAAGAGCTGAAATTTATGATCCTGAACATAATTTGATCAATGTTCCGACTTTGGTCAATTTTTTGTTGCAGGGAGCTCCAGACGGAACACATTTAAATGACGGTGGATTATTTGCGCAAGCATACACAGCAGACGGAGTTGCAAGTGTGACAGTGAATAGTGGAGGAAATCCTGGACCTGTTCAAATTCTAGTTACTGTTGATTGCGATGAAGATGGAGTAATTGATTTGGAAAGTGTTAGTGTACCAGTTGTTATTGCCTCGGGTGCACCATATTATATCGTTCCAAATTATGATCCTCAAAATACTACGTCAACAGGTGGTGGGTTTTATGAAACGGAAGCAGCCGCCATGGTGTATGATAGATGGTATAATCCAGTCGAATGCTCTACATATGTCTATTGGACAATAGATCCTATTCCTCCGGATACAATTATAACAGCAGAAGTTGATGGAGCAAGTTTTACTTGCAATGAAAATAGTGCCGGGGACTCTTATCCTGGGCTTGCCTATACATATCTCAGGTATGATTCTGAAGCGATAGGGGAATTAGGACGAGTTTCAGCCTCAACATACGGTGTAGATGGTGAATTAATTTCTGCTACTATAGATAATGGTGAAGCAGAGATGTTTTTCATCCCTGGGGAGGTTATTCTTTCAACAGATATTCAATATTGGAACTTTACTTTGCAGGGGAATCCTGCTATTGTTACAGCTACAGTACGAGTGATAGATTTATATGGTAACCCTATTGATAATGTTCCTATCCAGTTTGGTGGAATAGGCATTAATGAGTGGATTGAAGTCGGATATGAAAGTTACACTGATATTGGTGTAGGGGGGGCCGGGGTGAATGACGGTTGTTTTACCTGGCGTGACTATGGATTAGATAATGAACCTGGTACGCTTGATATTGGAGAGAATAATGATGATCATGATGGGTATGATACAAATAATGATGACATTATAGATTATTCAGAGGTATCTGAACCATTCGATGATTTTGGTTTAGATGGTACGCCGGGAACACTTGATGAAGGTGAAGGAGATGGAGAATGGAATGGATACCATATGATTAATTGTGAACAAATTGTTAAGACAGACGCAGATGGCGTTGCAAGAATACAAGCATCGTTTGATATAGAAATATGCATACTGCAAAACCAAGATAACAATGTAGATCCACCAGTTTGTTCTTATGAAGATTTTCAAGCATCTATTTCTAGTATGTTGATTATACCTACAATTACCACCAGCGATCCTGTTGAAGTCCAGCTTGTTCGGTCACCTGATAATTGTGGTCAATAACTCATATGAATCAAAATTACAACCCACAGTTTCAAAGAATTGGTGAAATTCTAGTACATGAACAAATTATTACTCAAGGCCAATTAAATGAAGCATTAGCAAATCAGCAAACGACTCAGGAAAAGCTCGGAGAAGTGTTAGTTCACTCAGGGATTATTGCTGAAGATCAACTGATTGGCGCCTACTCAAAGCAATTGGGCTACCGTGCGGCTCTAGAGTCTGACCTTTACAAAGCAGATTTAAGTGCGGTTAAAATGCTCACTGAAGAATTTGCAAGACAAAATATTGTATTAGCTTTAGCCAAATCAAAATCTACCATAATTATTGCTATGGAAGATCCCGAAGATTTGGTGACCATTGACTCTGTCAAGCGCATTACAGGTCTTACACCGGATGTTCTTGTGGCGGGTCCAAGCTCATTACAAAAAGCACTTGAACAAGTGTATGCAAAAGTCAGGCAAAGTGGTGAAGTTGAAGAAGCTCTTTCTAAGTTGACTGTTGTTTCTGGAGAAGAGGGTCAGGAAGAGGAAATTGATCTTTCACCAGAGAATGCTTCATCCGAAGACGCTCCAATAGTCAAGTTAGTAAACCTTATACTCCAGGAAGCCATTAAAGAGCGTGCCACTGATATACATATTGAACCGCAAAGTGAACGCGTAACAGTACGCATCAGGATTGATGGTGTTTTGCAAACTATAATGACACCGCCAACTTCTTCTCTAAGTGGTGTAGTGACTCGCATAAAAATTCTGTCTAAACTTAATATTGCCGAACGTCGATTACCTCAGGATGGACGTATGACAATAAAATCTTCGAATCGAGAGATTGATGTCCGTGTTTCAATTTTACCCACAGTGTATGGTGAAAAAATAGTCCTGCGGTTGTTAGATAAATCTGGATTTGACTTCTCACTTAAATCGCTTGGATTTGAAGACGATATGTTTCGAGTTTTTAAAAAAGTTATTCGCCAACCCTATGGTATGGTAATTGTGTCAGGTCCAACCGGCTCAGGTAAATCCACTTCTTTATATGCATCCCTTAAGGAGATTAAAAGCGATAGTACAAATATCACTACAGTTGAGGATCCGGTTGAATATCAACTAGATGGTATTAATCAGATTCAAGTAAAGGAAAATATTGGTTTAACATTCAGTGCATCTTTGCGTTCAATATTAAGGCAGGATCCTGACATATTACTCATCGGTGAGATTCGTGATGAAGAAACAGCAGATATTGCAGTAAAATTTTCCTTAACTGGTCATTTAGTATTTTCAACTGTCCATGCTAACGATGCACCCTCAACGATAACGCGACTATTGGACATTGGTATTAAACCATTTTTAGTTGGTTCTTGTCTCAACCTTGTAATGGCGCAACGTCTTGTTAGAAGAATTTGCGAAAATTGTAAGGAAGAATATGATCCATCCACTGAAGAATTGCGATTAATTGGTATAGATCGTTCACGATTAAATGGTAAGCATTTGTTCAAGGGTAAAGGGTGTAATCGATGCCGGAATACTGGTTATCATGGACGTACAGCGATTTTTGAGATCATTCCAATGACAAGAAAAATTCGTGGATTAATATTTGATAATGAAAACGAAGATGTCATCCGACAAACTGCCTTGGAAGAAGGAATGGTAACATTGCGAGAGAGTGGAATTGAGAAAATGATCGAAGGTATCACTTCTTTGCATGAAGTACAACGTTCTACAATAGAAGACTTATAACCTATAACCTTTATTAATAATGGCTACATATACGTATCTTACTAAAGACTCAACTGGAAACCGACACGAAGGTGAAATCCGTGCAGACAATTTGGATATTGCATCCAGAAAACTCATGGAAAAGGATCAAATCATTATTAGCCTTAAAGAGGTTGATAATTCTTTTGATTTTTTAGGTCCATTTCTAGATGAAATTAATTTATCTTTTGAACGCTGGAAAAGTCGTGTACCTCTTAGTAGTATAGTTTTTTTTACACGACAATTGGCGACTATGTATAGCGCAGGGCTAACATTAGAAAGGGCAATTCAAGGACTTGCCAATGAAGAGAGGCATCTAAGGTTTAAAAAAGTATTAAATCAGGTTGGCACTAATATTCGCAAGGGGATGGGCTTGTCCGAAGCATTTCAAAGACATCCTGGTGTTTTTTCAAGCTTATTTATAGCATTAACAAAAGCTGGAGAGGTGAGTGGTAATCTAAATGAAATTTTAGACCAGTTGGCGATATACTTAGAAAACTTGGATGACACGAGAAGGAAAGTTAAATCTGCTTTGACATACCCAATTTTGATGGTTTTCTTTTTAGTCCTAATGATGCTGGGCATGTTTCTTTTCATTATTCCAAAATTTTCCAGCATTTATATGGAATTAGGTGCAGAATTACCACCTGCGACTTTAATTATGGTAGCTTTGTCACAATGGGTAAGTGCTAACATAGGTAAAATAATTTTTGGATCTATCATATTTTCTTTTATTATGTGGTTAATATCCAAGACGCAGCGCGGTGGATTTGTAATCGATAAAATAAAATTGAAATCACCCGTTTTCGGTGATCTGATTAATCAGTCTATCTTAAATAAGTTCTGTAAAACATTTGGAATTTTGTTACATGCTGGGGTACCTGTTATTGAATCCATGAGATTACTAAAAAAAGTTGTTGGTAACCGAGTTTATGAAGAAGCTGTTGTTCATGCTACTGACTCAATTCGTGATGGATTTAATATAAGTACTGCACTGCGAAGGACAGAAGTATTTCCAAATATTATGTTACAATTAGCTGCGACAGGTGAAGAAACTGGAGAGCTTGATAGCTTACTAGAACACACTGCTCAATATTATCATAAACAAGTTAATGCGTTGGTTGATCGAATGACTACTCTAATTGAGCCTTTATTGATTGTTGCAGTAGGTGTAATTATTGGAGTTATGGTCATTGTTACCTATCTGCCTGTATTTTATCTTGGTGCAGCATTATAATTCCCTTACAAAATATTTCCAATAATGGTCACAATCGTGACAATATATTCTCATAATTATGAGTAATATTTTAAATACATGTATTGTGATATTGCTCAAGGAGATATTGTGTAAACGCAATACTAAATATAATTTACATGCTTGAATAATCATGATTTTGAGTGATTGGCAACCAAAATTCAGTGATTGAAGCAAAATTAACATAGGGTAGCAAATGAGAAAACATCTAAGAATAACGGTATTATTGATTGTGGGACTTTTCACGGTTATAAGTGCTGCTGAGGAAAAGCAATATTCTATTTCGAAAGAATTTACAGCTACCAATATCCGTACACTTGATTTTCAATATTCCGACATTTCTATTGAAGAGATTTCACATAATGGTGAAACATTTCATCGTATTTCTGCAGGAGAGAATGGCACAATCTCGGATGTAGGAATGCCAAACTTACCTGTTATTTCTACCTTTATGATGATTGATCCAACCAAGACTTACGATGTTGACATCACTATTCATGAAACAGAAACACGTTATGACGTGAATATTATACCGGTTCAGGATTGGGATAATCCTGATATTCAATCCGAACAAACTTTGTTACTGAATGAGAATATTTACAATTCTAATGGTGCCTTTCCTATGTCACCTGTTTCATTATCAGATCCAATGACTTTACGTGATATTCATGTTCAACAACTTTCCTTTACACCTTTTCAGTATAAACCACAGTCTGGTGAATTAACCATTATTAAATCTGCCACGATCAATTTGATTGAGACGGGTCAGTCCACAGACCCTCATTTTACTCCCGCAAAAGTTGCTAAAGAGTTTGAACCTTTGTATAGAGCTGTAGTGGCTAATTATGATCAAACAATGGGAGTGGAGATTGAATACCAAAAACCTTCCATATTGTATATTTATCCAAGTTCAGGCACTGGTGTTTTAGATAATTTAGAGCCTTTGATTGAATGGAGAAGACGGGCCGGATACGATGTCACAGTTGTGAGTACCTCCGTCACTGGTACCAGCAGTAGTAGTATTAAATCCTATATCCAAACTGCCTATACTACGTGGGATATTCCACCTATCTGGGTTTCTCTGGTTGGAGATGCTGGTGGGTCATACTCTATTCCGACATTTTATGAAACTTGGAGCTACAACGGAGAGGGTGATCAACCGTATACAGAGTTGGAAGGCGGAGATATATTACCGGAAGTGTTTATTGGTAGGATATCCATTAGTTCTTCAACAGATTTAATCAATATTGTGAATAAAACCGTTCAATATGAAACAAACCCATACATGGGTGAGAATTGGTTCACGAGGGCAGTGCTGGTAGGCGACCCAGGTTCATCGGGTATATCAACAGTCATTTCAAATCAATACATAGCACAACTATTAGCAAACAACGGTTATGATGATCTCCGTGAAGTATACAATTCACCTTTCCCTTCACAAATGACATCCAATCTAGCAGATGGCGCAACATTCTTTAATTATCGTGGATACTATGGCGTAAGTGGATTTGATTGTGGTGATGTTGGTGCTGCCAATAATGGTTTTAAGCTGCCTATAGCGACAGTAATTACATGTGGAACAGGATCCTTTGGATCAGGAACATCCATATCAGAATGTTTTTTGAGAGCAGGAACCGTATCAAATCCAAAAGGGGCCATTGGATCAATTGGGACCGCGACTTTAGGAACCCATACCATGTTTAATAATATTGTAGACATGGGATTTTATTACGGTGTTTTTGCTGATGGCATGATGACTCCAGCAGGCGCGTTGGCGAGAGGAAAGATACATTTGTTCCAAGCGTATCCGTCAAATCCAAGTAATTATGTTAGTATATTCACACATTGGAATAATTTAATGGGAGATCCTGCTGTAAGGATGTGGACAGCAATACCACAATACATGATGGTGGGATTTTTACCCGTCGTTTCAAAAGGCACGAATTACGTAGATATTCAGGTAAATCACACAAATGGTACACCCGTATCAAATGCTTATGTAACATTGTATAATGGAAGTGTGAATTTTTCTGAATCACTGTTTACTGACGAAGACGGTAAAGTAACACTCCCCATTAATACCACTTTGACTGGTGAGATACTTGTCACGGCTATTAAAGATAATTATATCCCTTACCAGGGTTCATTGCAGATTACAGTTCCAGCGGTTAGTATAAATCTTCTAAGTGATCAAATTGTTATTACAGATGATGGAACTGGTTCAAGTAGTGGTAATGGTGATGGTTTATTGAATCCCGGTGAAACTGTAGAATTAACCATTCCATTTTATAATTTTGGAACAGATACCAGTACAGATGTCTATGCAAAGTTGGTTTCTGAATCGGAGTATATTTCTTTTGTAAATGACAGTGTTTTTATTGGCAGTATTCCCAATAGCCAATCCGTCATACCGGTTGACAAATTTGTAGTGCAAGTAAATGCAGGTTTGGTTGAAGGATCAAATTTGGATTTACGGGTTGAAATGTTTGATGTCAATAGTTCAATGTGGCGTGGTTATGTTGGTGGATTAATCAGTGGTACACAGCTTGTTGTAGAAGATGTATCTGTCGTGGATTTCGGTGACGGTATTTTACAACCGGGTGAAACCTCTGAACTTGAAGTAATCCTAAAAAACAGTGGCTCTATTCTGGCTGGAAATGTCACAGCTGAAATCACATGTCCACATCCTGATATTGAGATAATTGATAATGCTGGAACGTGGGGCGATATGTATTCTGGACAGATGTCTTCAAACAATAGTGATCAGTTTACTCTTTATGCCGGAGAATCAATAATACCAGGTACCATTGTGCATTTATCCATCTCAATTACCGCAGATAATAATGTGCATTTTTCACAACTTGTTCCTTTACAGATTGGTGATCCTCAGGTTAACGATCCTTTGGGACCTGATGCCTATGGTTACTATATCTATGATAGTGGCGATCTGCTTTATGGTGTGGCTCCCTATTACAACTGGATTGAAATCGATGATCGATATAGTGGTGATGGTGATTATTTAAACAATTTGCAGGACGGTGGAAATAATGGAGATAATTCTGTGACGGTTACGTTACCATTCACGTTCAGAATGTATGGAACGGATTATAGTCAGATTACCATTTGTTCTAATGGATGGATAAGCATGGGTGACACCGATATGGCATCATTCCGTAATTATCATATTCCAGGACCTGGTGGTCCTTCACCGATGATAGCTGGTTTTTGGGATGATCTTAAGTTGACAGGTGGTGGACGCGTTTATACTAAATATGATGAAACAGGTCATTCATACATCGTCCAATGGTCACGTGTCGAAACTTATCAAAATAGTTCTACAGAAACATTCCAGATCATTTTACGTGATCCACAATTTTACTTCACTCCAACAGGTGATGGAGAAGCATTGATACAATATCATACCTTTAATAATACATCATCTACTACGGGAAGTGCTCAAAGCCATGGTAATTATTGTACAATAGGTATTGAAGACTTATCAAATACCATTGGTTTAGAATATACTCACAACAATTCTTATGCAAATGCCGCGATGCCTCTTGTGAATGAAACGGCTCTTTTGATTACTACTCGTGGAAGCACGATACGGATGCGAGGAGACGTTACTCAGGATAATATCGTTAATCTTTATGATATCCTGACATTGGTCGATTACATATTAGCTGATCAGGTTAGTTATCTTAACCCATACCTTGCCGATATAAACGGTGATGGAAATGTGAATGTGCTAGATGTTATTGGAATGGTACAAGCCGTAATGGATTACTGATATTTTGAGTAAGGTGATATCGTAGCAAAAACAAAAAAAGATTATGGAATTTTCGATATCACCGGTTTTGATTCTCGGAAGTATTTCTCTACTTCTGATAATTGCGGGACTCATTGAGTTCAGCGCACATCAAGCTATCCTTTCAACTATTCCAAAGCGTATTCATGTAAATGGAACGAGGGGGAAATCAAGTGTTACGCGACTTATTGCTGCAGGATTGCGTGCAGGTGGATTAAAAACCTATGCTAAAACAACTGGCACGGCTCCACGTGTCATTGATTTTGAAGGAAAAGATCGCATTATTCACAGACTAAGAAAACCATCAATTGGTGAACAAGTTCGATTGATGCGTTTTTTTGCTAAAGAAAAACCCGATGTTGTTGTCATGGAATGCATGGCTGTACAACCACAATACCAGTGGATCGCAGAGCATCAAATGATTAAAGCTGATATTGGTGTGATTACAAATGTAAGACCCGATCATATAGAAGAAATGGGTCCAACTATGGAGGATATAACTAGATCATTGGGTAATACTATTCCTACAAATGGTACCGTTGTAACAGCAGATCAGGATGCAATGCCATTATTTTCAGAAATTGCATGGGGAAGAGGTTCTTCCGTTGAATTTGTTGATGAAAATACAGTTTCTCATGACGATTTATTACGTTTCACATACTTAGAACATCCCCAAAATGTTGCATTGGCTCTGGATGTATGCAAGAAAATGGGAATTGATGAAAAAATAGCCTTAGATGGAATGGTTGCAGTTAGGCCAGATCTTGGGGCATTAACCGTTCGGAATTTAATGTTAGGTGAAAATGAAATGACATTTATAAACGGAATGGCGGCAAATGATCCAGTATCAACATTGCAAATATGGAATTTTATTGTTGATCGGTATCCATCGGAAGGTGATGTTTGTATTTTCCTGAATACACGTGAGGACAGGAGAAGTAGAACCCGTCAAATGCTCCAATTGGTGATGGAGAATATTAAACCGAACAATCTCATAGTGCGTGGAAACAATTTGGATACGATGATTAGTCATTTGACACATTATTCACCTGAAACTATTATTAATGTAGTGCCCATGGATCAACCAGCCTCATCAACGGTAAATTCCCTCAGGGTATTAAAAAAGGACTCACTAATTTTTGCCATCGGAAACCAAGTCGGTATGGGACAAACAATTCTTGAAGAAATAAAAACCTATCAATATTATGATTGAGATTACTGTCGGACTAGGAATAGCATTAAGTCTATTGCTCTCAGAATTTTTAGGAGTAACGGCAGGGGGAATTATTGTTCCAGGATATATCGCTTTATTTCTCCATCAACCGCTTCAGGTTGTTGTTACTTTTTTGGTAGCCATCTTAGTATATGGAATAATCAAATTTTTCAGTCGGTACATGTTTATATATGGAAAAAGACGGATTGTATTGGCAATTATTCTTGGATTCTTATTTGGATATATTTCGCGTAATTTTCTTTTTAGCCCATATGATGCGGTATCCTTTGCAGTCATCGGGAATATTATTCCCGGATTAATTGCAAATTGGATGGATAGACAGGGCATGTTAAAAACAATTGCTGTTGTATTAGTTACGGCGATTTTGGTGAAATTGATGGTTCTAATTATATCGGGAGGGCAGATTTTTGAAGCCATCTAATAAGCCTTTTATTCCGTCTGTCCAACGTACTTCCACGCTCATTCTAATGGCATTAGTAAGTATTGTATGTATATCAATTGCTCTTAATACTCAAAAAGTACTTATCTCAGAAACATATGATTTAAAAGTCCGTGCTGCAAATAAGATGCTGGAGGCTATGGAATATCTAAAGTCAATTCGTATGGAGCAGGGAATTTTTGTTGATATAGAAAATGATCCCAATGAGACTGGTCTAGTTGGCGCACAGTTCAGTCTGACAACAACAGATGAAGGTGACCTGGATGCTAAATTAACGACTCTTGATCCAAATTTTGCTGCTGCTTCAATTGAGTTATTAACACGTGCCGGGATTCAAAAGGGTGATACAGTAGCTGTATTAGTAACTGGATCAATGCCTGGGGGCAATCTAGCAATTCTTATCGCATGTCATGAAATGGATGTATATCCCGTTGTTATAACTTCGGTCGGTGCTTCACAATGGGGAGCGAATATTACAGACTTCAATTGGTTAGATATGGAAGCGTACTTATTTGAAAAAGGATTTATCCAAACACGATCCATTGCTGCGTCAATTGGTGGCAGGAACGACTTGGGTCGATTGTTAAGTCCACTAGGCCGAAATATAATTGAAGAATCGATTGAAAAGCATAAAATTGATCTAATAAAATTTGGACGATTAGCCGAAAATGTTGCCTTTAGAATGGAATTATTGGAAAACATACTACCGATTCATAATTATGATGGTTTTATTAATGTTGGTGGTGGTGTAGCAAGCTTGGGTACAACATATAATCATCGTTTGCTTCCTCCCGGTGTGGTTGGACGGAAAGATATCGAAATCATTAGTCAAAGTAGTGGTATCGAGGGGGTTTTAAGTCAGTTTTCTAAACGTGGTGTTCCCGTTATCCATATCCTAAATATCAAGGGATTGACAGATCAGTTAAAAATTCCATTTGCGCCAATTCCACTACCTAAAATAGGTGACGGACAGTTATATTCAATAAAACGATATAATCTACTGGTTGCATTATTCTGCTTTCTAATTGTTGCAGGGATGACCTTTGCAGTAGGATATCGTAGCCATAATCAAATAAAAAACCGTATGAGTGAACATGAACCAGACAGCGTATTATAGAATACAATATTTCCTTTTATTGGTTTTATTACTTTCAACACCGTCCTATGGTAAATTGTTGAAGCCTTCGCACAATGGAGAAAAAAAGGAAATTCTTATTATTAATTCCAAGCGAAGACTCTATTATTCGGTTGATAGTGAAGGTGTGACATATACAGTTACAGGACCAACAAGAATTGAGCTTATTTCCCGATATCCTGTTCCTAAACGGACAAAACAACGGCAAAATTTTAGATATTTAATAATTGTGGATAACAAAGATACTATTAAGGTAAACCATCGTTATAAGATTCAAAAATCTATACGAAGCGTTCAGCATCCTAATCACTCCTATACGTTCTCAGGTAACTATTTTATTAATCTGGAAGAAGGGCAGCATTCTGTAGAATTAATTACTGAAACGGAACAACAGTATCCAGTTTTATTACGAGTTTTGAGTAAAGAATTCGATACACCTGGTGATAATAGTCGAATATTAATTCCAATGGTACATCAACTTGCTAGACATGTAAAAATTGAATCGTCTGAAGTGCAATATTTTCAGGGGAACTACACAGTCCCCTTACAGGTAAATACTACAGGTCCAAAAACAATTAGAATCTTTAGTCGCTTAGAGTTTGAAAACTGGATGGGAGAGCAGGAAGTATATCGATTGCGTATCCGATCAGAGAATAAAGTGATTGGTACCTATTACTTTAATACTGAAAGATCTAGTGAAGCGATAGTTGTGGAACAGGCTGATCGCGTACCTGGAAAATGGCGGACCTGTGAAATACCAGTACCTAAAGGTGAGAATATATATACTGTAGAAGTTGTTGAAAAAGATAGAGATGTTCTGATGCGATTTCTGGAGTTCTAATTGCGGATTTTACTGCAACTAATATTGTTCTCTCAACTTTTCGGGATATCCTATACAGGTTTTTTCCCGCTTAAGAGTACATTATCCTTAACACCTGGGTATGATTCAAATGTCCTTCGTTTATCATCAGATGAAATGTCAGAAGCAACACTTGATAAAAATATTCTGGGGTCAATGAGTACATTTGATTCTGCATATTTAAGACTGTCAGGATCGTTGAATTCACTATATCGATTAAAACATCGTACGAATTATATAAAGTTATTTGTAAGTGGTGGTTATACATCCTATTTGCATTCATCAGACAAAAATTATACAAGTGGTAAAGTTTCTGTGCTATATCAATGGGGACGCCATTTACGAATTGAATCATATGCAAAACGGTTAAATAAGTATTATTTACGTGATTATGTAAATCGGGACATAAGTAATGATATTTATTCAGGATGCCTTTTTACTGATGAAGAATATGGTGGGAATTTTACGTTTCCAGTTTCAAAGTGGCTTTGGCTTGAAACTGGAATATTTATGTTAAAAAGGTATTATAACGCTGAATTTGCTGAATTCGATTTAGATATTTTAGCGGGTACCGCACAGGGTTATTTCAAACCTCTAAATAATCTGAATATTTCTTTACAGGTTATTTTTGGTAATGCAAATAACATTACATTTAATAAGACTGCACGATCAAGTAATTTTGATCGATCATACACATATTTTGAATATTATGTCCCTGTAACTTATTCATTAAAAAATAAATGGATATCAGAAGTTGGATCAGCATATAGACAAGAATATCGGAAATATATTGCTGAAACATTTGATGATCCACTCCACAGCGGAAGGGATCACATTGATCGTAAATTTGATTTATGGTTTGGTTCAAAATTGAATAAAGATATGGACATTAAGCTTCAAATTCGATTCAGAAATAGGCATACATTTTCTGAATTTGAATGGGTAGAAGAATTAAAAAGTTTTAATCAGGTACAAGCATGGATGACATTCTCACGGAGATTGGTATATGACCGTTACTAACAGATTTATTGAAATTTTACTCGGATTGATACTGATATCAGCTTGCTTAGAGCCAAAATATGATGATATTTGGTCTTTGGATAGTATTGCATCGATTAATACAATCGGGTACTGTAGGGATTTACATATTGTGGATGACATAGCATATGTTGCGGCAGGAGCAGCTGGTGTTCAAGGTTGGGATATCTCTGAATTGAATTCAATATCTAACACATTTAATATTAATCGATCCGCAGGAATATTCTTTAATTATGATAATGATATCTCTCAAGTTTATTTTAGTAAAATAAATGAAGATCTATTTATCCTCGAGAATAATAAACTTTTAACAATTATTCATATAGCTAATTATGATTCATTGGAGTACAGAGGTAATACACTAAGCATAGGTACAGCAGAATTTAGAATTTCTAATGAAAAGCTAGATACTCTAAGAATTTATGCTGCCGACAATGACAATGGTTTGAAATGGCAAACTTTATCACGTGAATCGTATGGGTGGGTACATTTTAATGATACTGAAGTCTCAACGGTTGGTGAGCCAACAGGAATAGATATTAGTGATGCCGTTATTATAGTATCTCAAGGCCAACATGGGATCGAAATATTTTCCTATGATGAATCTAGTAATAACCCGATTTCCATTGGGAATTTCGATACTAAAGGTTTAGCAGGTCATCCCACATTATCTGGGAATGATCTGTATGTTGCATTGGATTTTGGTGGAGCTGTGTATTTCGATATCACTAAGCTGCCAACTGATACAACTGACACAATTTTAACCGGATACGGCCAATATTTCGCCGAGGATCTAAATGTGGATCATGTCTCTATTTATGAAGATATTGCAATTTTATCTTTAGGTTCTTCTGGAATTGCACTTTTTGATGTGAGTAATCCAAATAAACCAATATCAAAGGGAATTTATGATATTGGGTATACCTATAAAACAGTAATTCACGATGGCAAAGTTTACGTTGCATGTCGCGAAGGATTACAAATCTATGAAATCCATAAATAAGGTGGATAGTATGAAAAAACTTCAAGTATTATTTTTGTTTTCAACCATTGGATTATCCCAATCACTGTGGACTCAATCTGAGGGAGTTGCGATACGTCAGGGTGTTCATATAGAATGGCAACGAACGGTTTGTCCTGGTGCGAATGGTGATGTGATAGTTTTATGGTCAGATACACGAAACGGTAATCGTGATATCTATTCTCAAAAGATTGCATATGATGGAACAATGATATGGGGCAATGATGGGAAACCAGTGACGAATTTACCTGGCCGTCAGGAAGATCCTGTGGCAATCGAAGATGGTGCTGGAGGGGCTTTTGTAGCCTGGGTTGATTATCGTCTTGATATTGCGGGAGATATTTTTATACAACATATTGACTCAAATGGCGACATATTATTGGACCCAAATAGTGTCGCATTATGCCAATTTCCTGGAACTCAAATTTCAATTAATATGTGTACGGACGGAAACGGCGGTGTTTTTGTTACATGGCAGGATAAACGAAATGGTGTAAATGACGATATTTATGGAACACATATAAGCTCAGACCATGTAATTATAAATCCTGGTGATGGATATCCCATTGCAGCTATTAATGGTAATCAGACTAGAAAAAGTATTGAATATGCTGGAAATGGAGAAGCGCTTTTGGTCTGGACTGATACACGCGAAAGTGGGAATTCAGAGATATATGGGCAACGTTTTGGTACAGATTTGGCCCCGATATTTGATGAGGGCGGAATAAATATTTCAAATGCATTGAACCTTGATGTAGGACCTAGAACAACATTTATGCATGGTGACACCAATTTTGTTGTTTGGCAGAATGGGGATGAATCTGCAACTGTTTTATACAATCTAATAACATCATCTGGTGTGGTATTTGAAACCCATCGAATTCTATCTGACAATGATGCTATCAAATCAGGTCCTCGTGTGAAAAATGATGTTTTAGGCAATATATTTATTGTTTGGAAGGATCTCAGGTCTGATCCTGTTAATGGCGATCAGTATACTCAAAAAATTGATTTCAATGGAGATATTGCCTGGGATTCATCAGGTATCCGATTGGACAATTCAGAATTACTAAATCAAAATGTGCGTTTTGTTGCTGATGATCTAGGAGGTGCTTGGTATTTCTGGGAAAATGGGATATTCCCAAATGTAGATATTGTTGGCTCAAATATCTCTACAAATGGAATTGTTAATGAATATTTTATCACGCAACAATCAGGATATCAATTTGCTCCTATTGCAGAAAAGGATAATAGTAACGGAGCTTTTATTATTTTTGCCGATCAGGACGATGGAAGTATATCTCTTCGTACTCAACATTTGAATAATGAAGTTCTTATTTTTGCAGACAATGGGATTCTAGTTAAAAAGGGATTAGATGGCGATGTAAAATTTGTTGCTAGTGATAATAATAGCAATGGTATCATATTGTCTTGGGAAGATACAAGAAGTGAGAGAAATGCTTATGCTAGTTGGATAACACCATTAGGGGACATGCTAGATTACAATGGAAAACATACAACATTTTATGACATAGATATAAAAGAAGAAACAAATCCGATTCCACAAGTTTTATTAACGGACGATTCTTTTTATTCTTTATCCTATTCAACAGAAACTGGAGCGAGTCTTATAAAGATTAATCGTCTAAATTCTAATTTGGAAAATTCTTGGGATTCTACTGGGATAAATATTTATGAAAGTAGTGGTGATCAAATTAGTCCCATATTATTTGATACGCCCAATGGTCTTGGTTGTATTTGGTCAGATTTCACCAACTTTATTGATTATGATATTTACTATCAGATAATTAACGATAATGGTGAACCGACATTGCAGGCACCAGGCGTTTTTATTGCGAATACCATATATAAGGATGATTATGCGGTAGCAGTTTATCCAACTCATGATGGTAATTTGATTGTGATACTATATGAGCAAGCAACGCAAAATGAAAAATATAAAGCAAAAAAAATAGATTATAATGGAAACGTTATTACAGAATGGCAGGGAGGTGAGATCACTATTGCAGGACCCTATTTTAGACCTCAAAATATGGTAACGGAGGTAATTGACTCAGTTGGTATTTTGTTAGCTTGGAATGAAGATAACAACTTTGGATTGGATATTAAAGTGCAGATACTAAAATGGGATGGTACTACGGTTTGGCCTCAAGGCGGTATATATGCAACTACCCATGCGAATGATCAAGCAAATGTATCAATGGATATTACCCCAGATAATGCTACAGCACTTATTGTATGGGAAGATTTTCAAAATGGAGTTGATTATAATATTAGCGGTCAACTTGTTGATATTCAAAATGAAGTGCTTCTAGGTGAAAATATTTTATTTACCACAGACACATCATACCAATATATACCAAAGGTGAAAAACTTAAATAATGATCAATTCCTTCTAGTTTGGGAAGATGAACGAGGTCGTTGGAATCCTGACCCTACAAAATCGATCGGTGCAGATTTGTATCAAACTTGGTATTCAATTTCAAATAATTCATTTGAATTAGATGGTATTCCACTGGTTCAGCAATATCATAAGCAGAAAGACATTCAATTTGCTGAATTGTCTTCCACTGAATTACTTGTTTATTGGGTTGATTTACGATCTTCTGGGAAAGAAGATTTCTCGAGTTTATATGGAAAACTGTATATTAAAGCAGAATTATTGTCGACTATTGATTCTTCCACACCACAAGATTATTCTATTTCTGACGCTTACCCTAATCCATTTAATAGTACCACTATTATTGAGTATTCTATCTATCAAATTGAACCTGTGGAAATAGTAATAACTAATCTATTAGGTCAAAGGGTATATGAAGCAGTGATGTTTCCAAGTCAACCAGGTCGTTATAGCTTTGCTTGGCATGGCACTGATATAATGAATAGACCAGTAGCAAGCGGTATCTATTTTTATCAATTAAAAGTAAATAACGCAATAAAAGCAGGTAAGCTGACTTACTTAAAGTAAATTATGAAAATATGGTTTACATTATTATATGCAATATACATCGGAGTTTTGTTTAGCCAGTCTCTGGATGATCGTTTTCATTCATATGATGAAATACAATCATTATTTGATTTATATGAATCTGATCCTCAGTACCAATCCATATTTCGAGTCGATACAATTGGATATTCGTCTTTAGAAAACATACCCATATTAGCAGCAGTAATTTCGGATAATATAACAGAAAGGGAAGACGAACCTCGTCACTTGTTTGTTGGTCAGGTCCATGCTGAAGAAATCCTTGGAGTAGAAGCTGTTTGCGAAATGATTGAACAGTTGTTGAATCCCCCACCAATTCAATTTCTTCACATATTAACATTGCGTCAAAATATGGAAGTATGGCTGATACCTACAATGAATCCGGAGGGATTGAATGTGGTATTTAGTGGCGACGACGTAACCTATAGAAAAAATAAAACTGATTTTAGTCCTGATGGACTTTTTCCTAATGGTATTTTTGATTATAGCCCTAGTATTGGAAATGATATTGATGGTGTGGATATCAATCGAAATTTTAATTTTAATTGGGTATTCGGTGATTCTTTCTTACAACCCGACCCTTCATCTTATGGATCACACTACGATTATTTTCGCGGGCCAAGTCCATTTTCTGAATCCGAAACCCGTGCTCTGAGAAATTTGGCAATCGAGCAGAAATTCCAGTTTTCGATTATCTGGCATAGTTCACGATCGGGAAATTTAAGTGAACAAGTGTTTACCTCATGGGAGTGGGAAAATACTAAACATTCACCGGATTTTTCTGCGCAAATAACCATCGGCGATCATTTAGCAAACATGATTACAACTGAAGATGGTGCAGGTGAATACCTGTCCATTCCAAGTAAAAGTCGTAATGGAAAAGCTCATGATTGGTTTTATAGCCAAACGGGATGTTTTCAATATTTAATCGAATGTGGTACAGCAAATCTTCAACCGGATAGTGCGTTAATCGAAGACACAATTGAAAGAGTCATACCTGCAATGTACTATCTCTTGAATCGTTCAATCGGTTATAATACAAGTGCAGCACAAATTTCAGGGATCGTATATGATGCTGATAATAATCAGCCCATTGAGGACGTGACGGTTGAACTTGTGGAATTGTCAGGAAATGTGTTAGTACCAAGGACAACAGATGAATTCGGCCGCTATAGGAGAATTGTCAATCCCGGTACATATACAGTAAGAGTAAGTCATCCAGACTATTTCACTGTAGAAACTGCTGTAACTGCAAATTATAGTATGATTAGGATTCATAATGTTGATTTAATTGAAAAACCTACACACATAGTATCAATAAATATAGTTAATGATAATAGTATCTCAAGCGTTGAGCCTTTGCTAATTCTAACAAATGGTGTTGAAAGTGATACAGTAGCTGGCACAGTAGGATCTCATACCATTTCACTCCGTGAGGACACTTGGTTCTTTACATTGGTAGATCAGAATATTATTCCAATACAGAAAACTATTTATATAAATCAAAATACCACAATTAATCTGACGTTTGACGAAGGTACAGATATTTTGTCTTTTATCCCAGACGATGAGCAAAACTGGGAGATTATTAATGGTGACTGGGTTTTCGGTAATGGATTATTGCGTACTCAGAATGGATTTTTATATCCAAATTCTGACACTCTTGAATCGGTGGCGGTTTTAGAAACTCCATATTTATCAACCGGTAGTGTAAATAGAGTAGTTAGTACAATCAATCATCGATATGAATTTGAATGGGATAGGGATAGTGTTCGTATTTCGCTGATTTCAAATAATGGATTTATATCGTCAAAAATGGTTAGTGGCCATTCATGGACTAATATCAAAGCAAACTATATTACTTTAACTGATCAGTCGGGGATTGATTCGGTAAAGCTTCGATTAGAATTTTTCAAAGATGAAACTGTGAATTATCGGGGTTGGGAAGTCAATCAAATTAATATTCAGGGAATAAACGATCAGTATCTTGGGATCGCAAATTCCACTGGAAATGGAATAACCTACCAACTCCCTAGTGTATCTACTCCGTATCCAAACCCATCAAATGGAACAATTAATCTCGATCTGTATAATTGGGGTACTAATCCCGAAATCATTTTGTACAACCTTTTAGGTCAAGAAGTATTTCGCGAGAGGGTCAATGAGATGTCACCTCAAAGACATCACTGGACCCAAAATATTCTTACTTTATCTCAAGTACAATTAGCAACTGGGGTTTATTTCATTAAAGTACAAAATCCTGAAAGGACGATAATTAAAAAATGCGTTTTATTAAGAAACTAATAATCATATTCAGTCTTTATACACTTTGTATTGCAGGAAATCAAAACTTTAGAGGATTGGACGCAGATGATTCATTTAGTGGTCCACTTCCGTTAGCGTTTAAGCCTTACCTTGTAGCAAATGGTTTTTCTACAAACATGCTTCAGTTTGCTCGAGGAGAATACCTCATTATTGTTCCCAACGCTTTTGTGAATTATATCCCTGATTTGATCCAGTTTAAACGATCTCAGGGATTTGACGTCACAGTTGCGACATTGTCTGAAACTGGCTCAACTGCTGATGATATTAAATCGTATATTCAAACAACTCTTAACAATAATCCGTTATTAGAATATGTCCTGCTGATTGGCGATGTGGATGGTTTAGGAGAATTACCCTCATTCTATTATGGCCCTGAGAATGATGTTTCTGATCAAAAATATACGCATCTTGTGGGCGATGATAATATTCCAGACGTTTTTATTGGTAGATTTTCAGTGGACACGCCTCTTGAATTAATTGTAAGTATCCAAAAAACTATTAACTACCATCGTTCTCCTTTAGAGTACGGTGATTGGCTCGACCGTGCATTGGTTGTGGCAGGGAACTATAGTAATACTGTTCCGATTCCCATCACTCCTGTTTGGACGTCCCGCTGGGTAAGGGAAATACTGTCTGATGAAGGTTACTCTCAAGTCGATACCGTTTATTATCCGCCTATTCAATACGGTGCTCCTCAAATTCAATCGATTATTAATAACGGTGTTGGGCTTATCAATTATCGTGGTTGGGGAGATGCAAACGGATGGCATTATCCTGAATTTCATGTAAGTGATATTAGTGGTCTGAATAATGGCTGGATGACACCTGTATTCACCAGTTTTGTATGCAATGCTAATGATTTTGCGAACAATGTTGATCCTTGTTTAGGAGAAGCCCTTGTAAGAGCAGGTACTCCATCTGTGCCAAAGGGCGGAGTTGCTGTTGTTGGTCCCAGTGACTTACATACCAGTACAAAATATAATAATATCATTAATGTTTACATGTATGATGCTATGTTGGATCAAGGTGTGTTAGAGTTGGCTCCGGCAATGTTAGCGGGACAGATGGGATTATTACGTGAATTTCCAGAACAAAATGGTGCAGGAGAGGCTCAAGAATTTTATTTTCACGTATATAATATTCTTGGTGATCCTTCACTAAATGTACACATTACTTCGCCAGATGTTTTCTCTATCGATGCATCTGCCTCTGATGTTGAGGCCGGCTACATTAATATTCAATCAACCAATTCTTCAGGTATTCCTATACAGGGTGCTGTTGTAGCTGTCATGATTGGGAATGAGTTAATTGTAAAAGGGTTAACTGATCAATCTGGACGGTTTATAGGAAATGTGCCATCAGCTGTTAGCTCTGATGTTGAAGTATATTTAAATAAGCCGGGGTTTGTTCAGGGATTAGAAACATTAACACCGTCGACTATAGAAATTGTATTTAATGGGTATAGCTTAGACGGTTCTTCCACGTCATTTGGATTATTACAAATTGGATCGTCAGTTGATATTTATCCAATTATTAAAAATGAAACTGGAGCTACGCTAGCAAGTGGTACAGGTACAATAACAGCCGGAAATGGACTCGAACTGGCAACGAATTCGTTTTCATACAGTGCAATCAATAATGAAGAAGTTGGTATTGCCACATCACCTTTAACGTTAACAATTAATGATTATATGATTGGTCGTAATGCTGTACTTGACGTGGCACTGAGTAGCTCATCAGTTACAGGCAAGATTGGACTGAATATAGAGTCTCCTCCTTTTGAGATTAATTTATCTAGTACTAGTACTATCTCACCAAATTCCTCATTTACACCTGAAATCACATGTATAAATCATGGAGAGTTCACGTATACGAATCTATCTGTAACACTATCAGCGGTTTCTGAAATGACATCCGTGGTATTAAATGGTGTTGATCCAACAATTACGTTGTCTTCATGGAGTGAAGTATCTTCGCTATTAAGTGATTACCAAATAGATATTGGGGATATGTCTTGGGGGAGTACGGCAACAATTAACCTAGAATTGAGTGCAGGTGATGTTGTTATCTACTCTTCAAACCATCATATACCTATTTTGCCACAATTAGATGAATATCCTGCTATGCCATCGCAATATGGCTATTGGGCATACGATAACACAGACGATGGGTTTTCAGAAAAACCGGAATACAATTGGGTTGAGTTAGATCCGAATTATGGTGGTAGTAATGGAACTTTATACGAACTTGATGATGACGATCATGTCGATATTGATTTGCCTTTTACATTTAAATATTTTGGTGATGAATACAATTCGTTAACCATCAGTTCAAATGGTTGGGTATCGTTGATTCCATGCAATATAAATTATTTCTGGAATTATACTATTCCAATGGCAATGGGACCCAAAGCCCAACTAGCAGTATTTTGGGACGATTTGGAAGTAGTTGGAAATGATCTTATTCAAGTTTATACATATTATGATGAATCCAACGGTCGGCTTATTATCGAATGGTCACGTGCTCTGAATAACTTTGATGAATTGACAGAAGAAACATTTGAATTGATATTGTATGATCCAGCGGTGACGATTACAAACACAGGGGATGGCGTAATTGAAATGCAATATTATGATATTGTTGATATTGATAGTGAAAAGAATTTCGCCACGGTTGGAATTGAGGATCAGTATCAAAATGATGGAATCCAATATACATTTAATAATACATATGCACCTGGTGCAGCTCCTATACAAAATGGCCGAGTAATACGGTACACAACCAATCCACCATCAAACTATCAAGCACCACTTTCAGTTGAAAACGAAATAGTACCGATTAATTTTTCCTTATTACCAGCATATCCAAACCCTTTTAATCCAAGAACAACTATAAACTATTCGCTACCGTTTGTAGGTGAAGTCTCTGTAAAAGTATATGATATTTTAGGTCATCATGTAACCACATTACTAAAACGCCATCAAAGTTCTGGTACACATTCAATAGTTTGGAATGGTACAACACAAGATAATAAACCCGTGTCCTCTGGGACATATTTTGTGGTACTTGAATCCGGTGGTTTATGTCAGACACAAAAAATAGTATTACTAAAGTAAGAGAGAATATTCATGATAAAAATTTATACGACTTCTTGGTGTCCGTATTGCGTTGCGGCAAAGCGATTATTGACTGAGCGTGGAAAGAAATATGAAGAAATAAATATTGAGGCTCAAGAAATGAGTCGTGAAGATTTATTTGCTATTACTGGTGGACGTTCTGTTCCTCAAATAGTAATAAATGATGAGATGATTGGCGGATATGACAATCTGGTAGAATTGGACTCAGCAGGGAAAATCTAAAATCCTTTTTCAAAAACTACTAAATATAAGCCTCCTTGGTCTGATTGGACTAACGGGGGCTTGTTCGTCTTATAAGCCAACACCAATACCATTTGATTCAGCTACTAGTATGGAGTTACATCTTGAATCATACAAAAAATGGTTAAGTACAGAAAAGTCTGAATCGGAAAATGTAAAAAACGAGCTAGGACCCTTTTTTGATGAATTGTTATATAGAGATTTTTCCTTTTATGAGAAAATTTATCCTTCTTATGAAGCCTACACACAATCATATGATTCCGTTAAGGTCTTGGGCACCAAGCAATTTCGATTAGTGAAATCGTTAAAAAAACGAAAAAATCCAGATATAAATGGGAAAGTTCGTCGTGGAAGTGATGATACATTTTCAATCCTTTTTACAAATAATGATTTATCTATACAAAGATATCAATATCTTCACGACTATCATAAAGAAAAACTGGTAGAGTTATTTGAAAAACAAAACTACCGTTGTGTTTTTATTCGTGATCAGCTTTCAGATATACGTCCAAAAATACTAGAGCTTCAATATAGAAAAAATGCGATTAACGAAGGCGAAGAGAAACTCTTGGAGACTTTCAGTAGTAGTATTTCAGTTGATGGAAGTAAATCATCAACATTTTTGCAAAATAAGATTAAACGAATTCAAACAATCAACCTTAACATAGAAAAATTGGATTTATTTTTTGAGGATATAGAAAAACTGGCAAAAATAGAAATTAATAGTACTGTGTATATTTCACCAATTGGAACTCCACCTAAAGAATATGAAGTGAAAGTAGAAGAAGGACAGATAGCCTATATCAAATTACTTGATGAACTTGATATTATTTATTCGAATTAATTAAGTACGGTTATCGCACGATAACTAATTTGTGAATCTGATTTTATAATTAAAAAATATACACCACTTGACACAGGTTTACCAGTTTGATTTTTACCTGACCATGTAATTGTTGTTTTAGCATCCTCAGTTATTACACCGTCAAATATTGTTCTAATATGCTGCCCTAATATATTTATAATAGAAATTTTATATTTATCTGTCCCCAAACTATGTAATTGAAATTTTATATCACTCAATGTACCATCAGTTTTCACTCGATACGGATTTGGGTAGACTGATAGAAGTTCAAATCCTTTGGGGTTATCAACTTCGGATTTTCCATCTTCAATTACAATATTGTACCTATAATTGGATACATCTAGTGCAATACCTGAAACAACGATGTACATCCAGGTATAATCATTTGATGTGGGATCAACGTTTATGACAGGGTTGGATTTTATTGTAAAGTTACCATTAGTATCTCTGAGAATGATCGACACCATATAATCAGAAATATCTCCGGTAATAGGATTAAGAGATATTTTAAGAGGATCATTGGCAATTAGAAAAATATAATTACTACCATATTGATTAAGGTTAGAAATAGAAATTGTATCACGAGAACCACTATAAAAATGTTCAATAGCTTCGACTAAAGGGAAATCAACAGCATTTTTACTATCGGCATAGTCAATATAAGCTTCTGCTTCATCATAACTATAATTCCCAGCTTTGGTACTTGACGATAGAATACGATTTGCAATTGCCATGCCATTGTAAGCGTCAACGAAACTTGAAGATTCATTGATTAGGGCATTATCAATGATGTCCCGACTATCATTATAATTAATACTATTATCCCAAATTCGTCGAATGGTTTCATTTCCACCAAGATGCTCATCAATATATTCGAAAAAGATATAAGAGCCATACCAGCGGCCTCCAGCTTGAGAGTCTAAAGATTTGTGGGGTGATTCAAACCATGAAATCATATATTGATAACAATCATTGATGTCATCATAGACGGATTCTTCCATCCAAACTGAAGTGGCTTCCATAAGCCAATCTTCTTCCCAGAGGTCGTACCCAAATTGAATGGAATGGAAAAATTCATGTGCAACGGTTACACGAAGATTATTGATTTCTGTATTTGGAAAATTTTCGTAATTATTTCTTATCACCATGTAACTAGAATACGCATTTGTTTCATTAATTGTTGAGTTGGGATTGTCTCCTATTTCTCTGTCAGCTTGAACATAGCCATAAGTGCCATACGATAAACTTGTGATATAAACGTCATAGTGTTCAGACCCACCATTATCCAATGATGGGGGATGATTACCATCACTGGGAGGTAGAACATAACCCAAATAATCGATTTCATGTTGATAAACTTCTTCAAATACTATCAAAACAGAATCGATATAATCCGGAATATCGTTTTTATTGAAATCTGTGATATCAACTCCTTTAGATCCTTGGGTGGTGTAATGAATCCGAAAAATATTAAAATCTATATATTGATCTAATCCTTCAGATTCATCTCGTGTGGTAACCAATAGACTAATTGGGTTATTAAAGATTCGATACCCGTTTTGAATAAGCTCAATTTGTAATTCATCAGGTAATATATGGCCATATCGATAAACGTCACGAATCCATGCACTTGGATGGATAATTTCGGTGGACACCCGAGATGGATGCAATAAATTTAATGCGGAAGTTTCTACAGTTATTTCAGACGCGGATAGATTGTTTTGTGTGAAAGTAAAAAGAAAGAATACAATAAGTAGTCCATTACCAAATTTGTCGCGATAGTAGCTTTCCCGCTTTTTTCTTAGATAGAAGCGAATAAACAAACCCATAAGAATTAAACCAAAAGCCCAAAATATGGCATAATACAGGTTGAAGTTATTCATTCAATTCTGAAATATCTTTGCGAATAAACTTATCATAAGTAAATGTTAAGGTTAAGAGCGCTAATCCTGTTGTTGTTTCCCAAACAGTTGTACGATGATTGGATTTTGATTCGATCATACCTGAAGCAGTAAACATAATTCCCAGCATATAACAACTATTTCGAACATTGAAATATCCAGATTGATCAATTTCGTCATTGTCACTTATGTTATTGACTCCAAATGAGCGACTTAACACCACGGGGACTTTTACTGGTTTTGTAACTACTCCTTCTTTACGTTCTTCTTCAAGCGCTACCATAACATCATCAACTGGGAAGTGCAGCGATAAGATCATCCCTGGGGTTATATCAGACGGGTAGAATTCAAAATGTTCAATTTCCTGATTCATTTTAAATCCAAGTTGAACGGTATTGTTAATATTGATTGCCTGAATTTCCTGTATTGGGTAAAGGGGCTTTGCAGACGTGATTTTTACCGAATCAGCCCAGGCATTCATTATTGTGACATAAAACCAATTATTTTTTGCTTGCCAACCAGTTACATCCGTTATATCTATTTTATCTGACGCACGGATTTGAACAAATAGGCCGTTGCGTTTAATATCAAGGGATACGCCATAGATGTGGGTAGTATCCTGAGCGAATGAGAGGCTCAGTTGCATGATGATGAAAATGAATATGAAATTTTTCACTGTAATTTGATAATGATTTTTAGTACTACAAGTTTCCAAGATTAATAAGAGATTAAACTTGTGGAAATAAATTACAGGAATTTATACGGATTACGAAACAATGAATGTAGGAAAACACTATTAACTACTAGAAGGATATAATTGGGTGAATAAACATGAAGACTTCAGTTTTATTCTCCGTCTATCTGTTTACTTTTGGTTTTACTTAATTAGAGAAGAATTGGAAATTATAACATGCAAGAATGTGAAGACTAAGAAAAGGGTATTAAAGCGATTCAGTTCCCAACTTCTTCATTAGGTCACGTTTTTCTAATACTCTTTCAGCGAGTTCTTCCAGAGTTTCCGTTTCCAGCATTTCACGAATATCTTCGCGTATCACTTTCCATCTGTGGTGAAGAGGGCAAGGAGCCTTATCGGTACAATAATCAATTCCGATAACACATTGTTCACGGTCAGGTGGTGGGCCATCAATCGCCCAGACGATATGATGTAAATATATTTCAGCAGGTGGTTTTGCTAATCGAACACCACCGTTACGTCCACGAATAGCAATAAGTAAGCGATGTTTAACTAATGTTTGAGCAATCTTAGCTAAAAATTGCTGTGGAATATTATAGCCTTTAGCGATTTCACTTATCATGATTGGATTAGAAGTTTTCTTCTCCGCCAGATAAATCATGGCCTGTATGGCGTATTCAGATGATTTTGAGTAGATCATATTTATTTATCCTATAATGCCAAAGCTACAAAGTTTATTTCAAGTTAAACAAGCCCTGGTAAAATAAAAAAAGATCGGTCAATTGCATGGTTTAAATATGTGACATTAGTTAAACGCCAATCCCCCGCTCTGCAAGTGACCGATCTATCTTAAAATTTCACTCAACACCAAGGAAGTGTTGTAACCAAGTGGGATATTAGGTTAGCAATCACAAGAGTACATAGGTTGGCTGGGTAAATCACTCTCGGACCAATCATATCAATTTCAAAAATACTAAACAGGCAACCAAAAGGAGTGAGATTGAAACTGACATAACATTATGTCCAATCAATGGTGCTGAGTGGAAGTTTGTAATTTCAAAAAGCGTGTTATCATTAAGTGGATAACCACGTCCGAATATATAGTTAAAAGAAAACGGGAAGCAAGAGAATTAGGTGCTCATATTCTCCTTTTTTCAGCGTCAATTATGTAAATTATTCTATGAATATATCACAAGATAAATACTCACTCTGGATTATTCCGACTTATGCCAATTTAAATTATCTCGATCACTACATTTCACATATTGCGAATGAAACTAAGACAAAAATATTTACTCCTCATTGTACATTAGTAGGTGGGGTCAATGGATTGCCAGATAAAGATAAAATTGAGAATATTATACAGCATTTCGATTCTCCATTATTGATCGGAGCTAAATCAATAAATGTTTCAGCTATAACCTGGAAATCCATCTATATCCAATTGGTATACTCTGATAATTTGTGCCAATTACAATCTGAAATACGTCGAGGATTATTTTCCGAGAATCCTTATATATTTGATCCACACATTTCTTTGGCTTATTTGAATGAACATATTAATAATAAGGCTCAACTTGCACGAAGGATTGGAGTAAAATCCACCGTTGAATTTGATAGAATTCAATTGATCAAAACAGGGGACGATGTGGATAAATGGGAAAAGATATTTGAAGTAAGGATTGGAGAAACAAAATGAAACCAAAAAAATTTGTTCTAATTGTCATAGATGTTCAAGGAAATTTGTCACAAGTAATGTATCAGAAGGAAGAGTTGTTTAAAAACCTCAAGATATTGATAAAAGGAGCAACGCTTCTGGATTTACCTATGATATGGACCGAGCAATTGCCAAATAAACTTGGCCCAACGATTCCTGAGATCTCTGAACTATTTGTGAATAAAAAACCAATTGTAAAAGACGTCTTTAGTTGTGCGCGAGATGAAAAGTTTATAACGGCTCTTGAAAAACTTAAAGTAGATCATGTGCTATTGTGTGGTATCGAAGCACATGTTTGTGTTTATCAAACAGCTCTTGATTTGCTTGAAATGGAATACCATGTTGATATTGTTTCTGATGCTGTTTCATCACGTACGGAAGCCAATAAGCAAATTGGGCTGGATCGTGTAATGCTTGCAGGAGGTTCTATCACATCTGTAGAGACAGTATTGTTCGAAGTGCAAGAAGTTGCTATAGGTGATACGTTTCGTGAATTAATTAAATTAGTTAAATAATTATCACTCTTCAATTAGCGCTAAGTAAACACAATTTCTTTCCAGTTGAATAGCCGAACTACCACCAGTAATTTTTCTGATTATTATTTCGAAGATATGACAAAAACCTTAATCACATTCATGTTCATATTCGTTGCATCTGCTTACTCACAAAGCAATATACAAATGCAAGGTGCAGTTGGCGCAGTAACTATTGATGGAAAAATATATAACCAAATTGCATTGCGTCCGGTTATTCCTATTGGAAAATTTGGAATTGCCTTGGATATTGTACTTTATATGGATGAAGAAGGAAATATCCGTGATGATGATTGGGATTTCTCCAGCCCCGAATCAGGATTTAATACTTTGGTAGATAAAATCTATTATATTCGATATGGATATCCTAGCGACCCACTTTATGCGAGAGTAGGAGGTCTTGACAACGTTACTCTTGGTTATGGTATATTAATGTCAGGTTATGCCAATACAATGGAATATCCGCAAAATAAAAAAGTCGGGTTGGACTTCAGATTGAAACGAAAACGGTATTCGATTCAAGCAATGACCAATGACTTTTCAGAATTAGGTGGAGTTATGGGTGTCCGAACGACTATCCCGTTAAGGTTAGGCTTTCCGTTGGGTATCTCTTTTGTAATGGATAAAAATCAATATTATTCATTAGACGACAGTGACGGTGATGGCTATCCTGATCAATTAGAAGGATTTCCCTTCGACGAAGATTTTTGGCAAGATACAGATGGTGATGGGATTGCTGATAGTGATCCTCTGGAGTGGGATATGGATGGTGATGGTATACCAGATATGCCCGGAGATAGTGTTTTATTATTTTGGCAAGATCTTGAAGCTGTAACTGGAGCTGATTTCAGTAGTTTTTATAATATAATTCCAGATAAAGATATTATTCGCATTGACGAACCAGTAAACATTCTCAAAGACCGAAATTCTGTGGCTGCAATTGCATTTGATGGCGGAATTCCCATATACAAAGATGATCATTTTGATGTGTCATTTTATGCGCAAATTGCGCAATTATTAGGAAAAACTATAGATCCTGAAACTGGTGGTGAAAAACAACTTGGGTTAGGGATTGTTCCTTTAGGCTTTGTAGCAAAATTTGGTCCTGCACAGCTTAATATAGAGTATCGCAAGACTCCGAATGGGAAATTTGAATTTGGATATTGGAATCGCGCCTATGAATTAGAACGATCCGTTTTTGTTTTATCGAACGATAAAATGACTATACAAACAAAAGAGAGTCATTTAGGAGAATTTGGTCCATCTAATGGATTATATGGACGATTAGGACTAAACCTTGGATCATTATTGATGGCGTCCGTTCAATATCAATCCATGACGGGTGATATGTGGAATCCATCCCTGGGGGATTATGAGGAAATTCAGTATCAAAATTTCTTTGCTGAAACGGGATTAAATAAATCAATTTCAAAACTAAAAATTGCAAAATTATTTTTACAGCAACGAAATGTCCCAAATTTGTTTGAGTTTGAACCTAATGCTAGCACGGTGATGGGGTATCGACTTGGATTTGAAATGGGTTCAGGAATGGTGATCAATTATATTTTCAGAAAGTCATTCAAAGATTTAAACGGAGACGGAGATGTAACCGACTCTCACGAAGCAATAAACATTACAGCGATAGAAACAACATTCGCATTTTAGACAAGAAATATGAACGCAAAAGAAATACGCCAATCATTTATTGATTTTTTTGAGAAGAAACAGCACAGATTTGTACGAAGTTCATCTGTTGCACCACTGGATGACCCTACGCTGCTATTTACGAATGCAGGGATGAACCAATTTAAACCGATCTTCCTTGGAGACAAGGAAACAGATTATACACGCGCTGTAAATAGTCAGAAATGTATTCGTGTTAGCGGAAAACATAATGATTTAGAAGAAGTAGGTGTGGACACATTTCATCATACATTTTTTGAAATGTTGGGAAATTGGTCTTTCGGTGATTATTACAAATCAGAGGCTATTCAATGGGCCTGGGAATTATTTACTAAAGTCTGGAAATTGGATAAAAATCGCCTTTGGGCAACGGTTTATGAGGAAGACGATGAAGCTTTTGAATTATGGTCTAAAGTAACAGATATTTCTCCAGATCGTATACTTCGCTGTGGGAAAAAAGATAATTTCTGGGAAATGGGCGAAACAGGTCCTTGTGGTCCATGTTCGGAAATTCATTATTATATCGGAGATGACTTATCTAAACAAACTGCTGATGGTGTCAATGTCACGGATGAATATTGGGAATTATGGAATTTGGTATTCATTCAATATCATCGTGATGAAACAGGCAAATTGAATGATTTACCTGCAAAGCATGTTGATACGGGTGCTGGTCTTGAGCGAATCGTTACTGTTATGGAGGGAAAAACTTCCAATTACGATACAGATTTATTTATGCCTATTATTACTAAAATTGAAGAAATTTCAGGAAAATCATACAAGGATGACCCCGTACCATTCAGAGTAATTGCTGATCATATTCGTATGCTAAGTTTTTCGATTGCGGACGGAGCCATGCCTAGCAATGAAGGTCGCGGATATGTTCTTCGCCGAATTCTTCGCAGGGCAGCACGATTTGGACGAATTCTAGGTCTAAAAGACCCGTTTGTATATGAACTGGTAGATTCCGTTGGTGAAATCCTGGGTGAAACATTTCCGGAAATAATTGATAAACGCAAGCATATTCAAAATGTCATTAAAGCCGAAGAAACATCATTTAACGCCACTCTTGATCGCGGATTAGGTCATTTTGATAGAATTGTTAAAACGTTGGAAAGCAATATTATTCCAGGTGAAGAAGCATTTCGTTTGTATGATACTTATGGATTCCCGTTGGATTTGACTGAACTTATAGCGCGGGAAAAGGGATTATCTGTTGATATTGCGGGATTTGATTCAGCCATGACAGACCAGAAAACACGCGCAAAAGCAGCCGGTAAATTCAAACATGAATCGTCATCAATAGATTGGAAAATAAATACACAAGGTTCAGATTCCGAATTCGTTGGGTATACTAGTTTATCTACAGATTCAATAATTCGCCGTTGGTCCATTCAGAGCGACCAATTGCTAGTTATTCTTGATAAAACGCCATTTTACGCCGAATCCGGCGGACAAATTGGAGATAATGGAACAATCGTTAATGATGGAATTGACCTTCAAATAATAGACGTAAAAAAAGATGAAAATGTCTTTATTCATGTATGTGAGGGTGATTTTGATGAATCATTTGCAAAGCAATCTGTGCATTGTACAGTTGATATAAAACGTCGACAAGCGATCAAATTAAATCATACAGCCACCCATTTATTGCATAAAGCTCTCCGAGAAGAATTAGGTGACCATGTCCATCAAGCAGGATCTTTGGTGTCGCCTGATTATTTGCGATTCGATTTAACCCATTTTGAAAAAATTGCATCAGATGAAATTGAACGTGTCGAAATGTCTGTTAACCAAGAAATCCTCAAGAATATTCAATTGGATATAAGTGTTCATTCATTTGATGAGGCCAGAAAAGCAGGTGCAGTGGCATTATTTGGTGAAAAATATGAAGATGAAGTTCGCGTTGTAACCATTGGTGACTACTCCAAAGAATTATGTGGGGGAATCCACGTTGAACGAACAGGAGATATTGGCGCATTTAAAATTATTGAAGAATCGTCTCTTGCAGCTGGTGTTCGCCGTATTGTTGCTATAACAGGATTGAAAGCAGTTCAATTAATGCAAGAGAATTTTGCTCTCATTAAGTCAGTTCAAGAGCAACTAAAATGTACGCCAGGCGAAATTCATGAGCGGATTGATGGTTTGTATAAAAAACAAAAAGAATTGGAAAAAGCATTTAAGCAATGGCGATCAGGTAGTGCATTGAATAGCAGAACTATTGCAAGTGAAGCAGAAGTCATCCATGGTAAAAATGTCGTGATTAAAGAAATCTCTGCCATTTCCATGGATGAGCTAAAAGCTTTGGGTGATGAATTAATCCCGGCGTTGAAATCAGGTATTGGTGTGATCGGTATGAAGGGTGAAAAGAAGCCTACTGTGATGGTTGCCGTGACACAAGATTTAGTTAAAAGTGGAATAAAGGCTGGTGAAATAGCACGGGAAATTGGAAAAATAATGGGTGCTGGTGGCGGAGGAAAGCCGCATCTAGCGACTGCCGGTGGACATAATAACGAGGATCTTGACAAAGCATTAGAAGCTACATTAAAGATTCTCAAGCGTTTTATAATTAAGTATAGTGATGATGTATAGAGGAAAAAATGCAATATCAACAATATGACGATACCTTTTTTGTATATGTGGAACAAAACGAATCTGTCATGGAAACATTGACGCAATTTTGCAAAGACCATGAAATTAATAATGGGTACATTTCTGGTATAGGTGCTGTGAAAAATGCAACTATTGGAGCCTATGATATTCCTAAAAAGGAATATTTAAAAGAGACGTTTTCAGATAATCATGAACTTGTGTCATGTCAGGGGAATGTAACGCTATTGAATGGCGCCCCTTTTATTCATATCCATTTAGTATTGGGGGATCACCATATGAATACTAAAGGTGGTCACCTTTTTGAAATGGATGTTGCTGCTGTTGGTGAATTTGTAATTCGCAAATTAGATGGCAAAGCCACTCGTGAATTAGATTCAAATATTGGTTTAGCTACATGGTGTTTAGCCCATAAGGAGAAATGATGAGTCGAAGAATTGTTCATACCGAATCTGCACCGGCTGCTGTTGGTCCATATAGCCAGGGAATTGTAACGGGGAATCTTATATTTACTGCAGGACAAATACCTCTAGATCCAGCAACCGGACAACTTATAGACGGTGACTTTACAGATCGTGTTCGTCGAGTATTGGATAATATCGAGGCTATTTTGAACGAATCAGGAACATCCTTGGCTCATGCTGTGAAGTTGACAGTATTTTTAACTGATCTGGGAAAGTTTGCCGAACTAAATACTGTTTTTAATGATCGTTTTGATGGAATTGAACCTCCAGCACGATCTGCAGTACAGGTTTCAGCCCTTCCATTGGGAACTGATGTGGAAATTGAATGTATAGCGGAGGTAGTCGTATGACAAAATCAAAATACAAATACTTGCTTATAGTTAATCCCGCTGGTGGCAGTGGACGTACCATGAAAGCATTACCGGAAATTGAAGCGACATTTCGAAAACATGGGATGAAATATGAATTTCATTTCACACAGGAACCAATGCATGCAGTGGATTTGGTTAAAGAACTTGCCGACGATTTTGATGTTGTTGTGGCCGTTGGTGGTGATGGAACAATCAATGAAATTATCAATGGAATGCCTGAATTTGACAAACCATTTGGATTGATTCCCATTGGCACCGGAAATGATTTTTCGCGTAGTTGTTGTATACCTTTTGATTCTGTTGAAAAAGCCATTGATATTATTCGTACTCACGATATTAAAAAACTAGATTTGGGTGAAGTCAATGGACGTCGATTTATAAATGTTTTAGGAATGGGATTTGAGGGTCATGCAAATGCTATCGGACGAAAATTGGATTTTATTAAGGGAACAATAAAATACATATTGGCCATTGCTTGGGCATTAATCTTTTATAAACGTATGCCCATGAAGATTGAATGTGACGAGAAAAATATTGATGATGATATTTACCTTGTTAGTGTTGGGAATGGCTGGAATGTTGGAGGAGGACTACAATTGACCCCTAAAGCACGTATGGAAGATCATGTTTTCGATGTATGTCTGGTGAAGGATATTAGCAGATGGAGAGTGCTTTCCAATTTTGTTCGACTGACGAATGGGACAATAGACACATTAGAGGAAATTGAAATATTTCAAACGAACCATTTAAAAATCACGAGCACAAAGCCGATTCCATTACATCTTGACGGAGAGCAATTAGACGATGATCGGACATCCCTGGAGATAAAATTGATTCCTGATGCACAGCAGGTCATTGGAAACTGGAATGATCCGAAGTATCTCAATAGATAAATTAATAATCATATTATTTCTACTATTATCTATTGGATTTGCCCAGGAAGATTCAGTAAAAGTAAAAAATCCCAAAACCGCAGGATATCTGGGTCTTTTATTTCCTGGTGCAGGCCAAGTGTATAATGGGAAGATTGTAAAAGCTGGTATTATAATTGCCTTAGAAATTGCGTCCTATAACCAGTTTCAGAAAAATAGAGAGAATTATATTAACTATGATGAAAACGATCCAGTACGACGTACTCGCTATCTAGAAAAACGAAATAAATTCGCGTGGTGGATGGGATTTATTTATATTTATGGCGTTTTAGATGCCATAGTTGATGCACATCTATATCATTTTGATGAAATAATGGATGAAAATTTAGAAGGGGAAGGAACCAAAGAGGAAGGTACATTATGACGCAACAACGTGAACAGTGGAGTTCTAAACTAGGGTTTATATTGGCGGCATCCGGTTCTGCAATTGGGCTGGGAAATATTTGGAAATTTCCCTACATAGCAGGAGAAAATGGTGGAGCAGCTTTTGTATTTGTATATCTTATTTGCATTGCCGTGATTGGATTACCTGTTCTGGTAGGTGAAATTTTAATGGGTCGTACTACCCAGCGAAATCCTGTTGGAGCTTTTAATCGACTATCTAAGGGGAATCCATATTGGACTGCACTAGGAGGATTAGGTGTCGTTGCTGGATTTATTATCTTATCATTTTACAGTGTCGTTGCAGGATGGTCGTTGGGTTATATAGTTGAGTCTATGAAGGGTGTCTTTAGTACATTTACTGATGCATCAATTGCCAATGAACATTTTGGAAATTTAGTGGGGAATCCCACATGGATACTGGGTTATCACGGACTCTTTTTTATCCTAACGATGGTTGTTGTTTATTTCGGTGTAAAAGATGGTATTGAAAAAGGCAGTAAAATCATGATGCCTATTCTACTATTTATTCTCCTGATTTTAGTTATTCGTGGGTTAACACTCCCTGGTGCCGAAAAAGGCATGGATTTCTTATGGAATCCGGACTGGACTAAAATTAGTGGTGAATCAGTACTCATTGCATTAGGGCATGCTTTTTTCACTCTCAGTCTGGGCATGGGTGCTATGATGACTTATGGAAGTTATCTATCAAAAAAGGACAATATTCTTAATGCCGCAACTCAGGTTGTTTTTCTTGATACATTAATTGCCATTCTTGCTGGAATTGCAATTTTTACCGCCGTATTTGCGACAGGACAAGATCCTGCTAGCGGACCGGGTTTAATTTTCCAAACTTTACCTGTGGTTTTCGCAAAAATGCCTGGTGGAAGTATATTTTCTGTACTTTTCTTCTTATTATTAACACTGGCGGCTTTAACATCCGCTATATCATTATTAGAAGTAGTTGTAGCGTACTTTGTTGATGAAAAGGGGTGGCAGCGCCATAGAGCAGTAATGACATTCGGCTTTGTGACTTTTCTAATTGGAGTACCAAGTGCACTTTCATTTAATTTGCTGTCGGATTTCACAATTTTTGGAAATACTTTTTTCGATGCAGCCGATTACTTGGCTTCGAATATTTTACTGCCTTTAGGTGGTTTTTTTATTGCCATCTTTGTTGGTTGGGTATGGGGTATTGATAAAGCCATTATTGAATTAAAAGATGGTGCTGAAAAGATCATTGAGACGAATCCGTGGCTTATGAGATTGTGGTCGATCTTCCTGCGCTTTTTATCACCAATACTCATATTTATAGTTTTATTGTATAAGCTAGGCATTATTTAACTGGAGATTACTATGTGGATTGCCCGACTATTACCGGAAGGTACTAAACGTTATAAATCAGCATCGAATACATTTCGGGCAATGGATAGAATAATGGATTATAAACCCATGCAATGGTTTGCACCATGGGTGATGTTCGCAGCTGGCGTTGGTTGGCGAAAAGCCGTATCAGATAGATTCTATTTTTGGGATTTTTCCGGGTGGGAAATAGGAGTTGGAATTACGGTAATTATCACAATAATTATTGCCTGGGCTCTGAAAAATCAGGAAATGATGCCAATCGATAATCAATTGAATAATCCACGACGCGGTTTCTTAGTTTATTCTGTTCTTGGTATATTTCTGTTTCTCATTGGATGGGCTGGAAATCCGATTGTTGGTATGAAGATTGGATTGCCATACTATTTGGTTCTGATTGGAACATATGTCATGTTTCTTATCCCAATGGAGAAAGATGGCGGAGATGCCTATCATATAACCGATCATAAAAAGAGGATAGTCTATTCGGCCATTTCCTTACTATTTAGTCTAATTGCTGTGTATATCGGCTTTTTACAGGATGAGCCAGTCATAAGCACATCTGCAATGGTTTATGCGCCATTTGCAGCCGTTTCTCTAATTGCTCCCCATGCCAGACACGTTCGACGGGCACGGTTATATTCAGTATTTATTTATGGATTCTTCATATCAATGCGTGCTCCCTGGCTATTGGTAATGATGTTCGTTCACTATCATGGTTTACGATTCTACAATTACTTTCGACATGGTACCGTATTACCAACTCTGATTATTGAAGCTAAAGAGGATATGAATCAAACGTGATTCGCATCGAAGAAAATAAGTGTGATTTCTGCGGATGTTGTGTTGGTGTTTGTCCACCGGATTGTATTGAATTGAAGGAAGCGGAAATATCTATCAATCACGAAATCTGTATTGACTGTGATCTTTGTGTCTATGTCTGTCCCATTGAGGTGTTGAGTCATGTGGAAGAATAAATCATATGATGTCATTGTCGTTGGTGGCGGACCGGCGGGCTCAACCTTTGCGCTGCATGCTGCAAAAGCTGGATTATCCGTAATTATTCTAGAAAAAGATCGTGATATCGGCATGCCAGTACGATGTGGTGAAGCTGTCAGTGATGCAGGAATACGAATTTTCCATGAGCCACAAGACCGCTGGATTCGCTCAAGTATTGATCGTATTAAATTAGTTGCTCCAAATAAAACTGAAGTTGAATTTGGCTTGAAAGAACATGGCTATATCCTTGACCGACGGATTTTTGATTATGATTTAGCCCAATTTGCAGGAAATGCTGGAGCAAAGATTATTACAAAAGCCTACGTAAACGGATTACTCTTTGACAACGATGTCGTCTGTGGTGTTAAAGGTCTCTACTTAAATGAACCTTTTGAGCTGAAAGCAAAATTGGTTATTGGTGCTGATGGAGTAGAAAGCCGTGTCGGACGATTTGCAGGTATCAGTACTAACATCAAACTTAAAGATATGGAATCGGCGATTCAAAAAACAGTTTCAGGTATAGACGTGCAATCAAATCGCTTTGATTTTTATTTATCCAGTTTTTGGTCGCCAGGGGGTTATTTGTGGGTTTTTCCTAAGGGAGATCATATGGCCAATATTGGTCTAGGTATCTCTGGTACCTATGCAAAGCAGGGGAAAGCAGCCCATAAATATTTAGATGAATTTCTAGAAGAATATTATCCAACAGCATCTGTATTAACTACGGTTGTTGGTGGTGTTCCTGTCGCTAAAACTCTAAAACAGATTACAGCTGACGGACTTATGCTTGTTGGAGATGCAGCAAGAACTGTAAATCCTGTTACAGGCGGTGGAATTGTTTCAGGAATGCGCAGCGGTCTCCTAGCTGCTGAAGCGGCAATTGAAGTATTGAAAGCAGGAAAAACTCCTTCGGTCTCAAATATGAAATCATATAACAAAGCCTGGGAAAAAATTGGTGGGAAAAGCCATGAACGACTATATCGGATCAAAGAAGCCATTTACAAATTTCAAGATTCTGATCTGAATCGTATTGCTGATGCCATTATTAAAATACCGGAAAAAAATCGAAATTTATTTAAACTATTTTCAACAGCAGTTGTGAATAAACCGTCTCTGCTGATTGATGTAGCTAGACTATTTACAGGAATTTAATGGAATTAACTAAACTTATACATGAATTACATTTATCAACCTACATTGCATTTGATTTCGAAACCACAGGTCTTGATTCGACGAATGATCGAATCATTGAAGTTGCGGCCATTAAATTTGTAAATGGCAAACCTGAAGACGAATTTGTTACTCTCGTAAATCCCCAAAAAGATATTTCTCAATTCATTACTGAAATCACGAGTATCTCAAATCAAATGGTTAAAGATTCGCCTGTGGAAGCAGATATTGTTGATGAATTCCATGACTTTTTAGGGAATTATCCCCTTGTTGCTCACAATATCAGTTTTGATATTGCATTTCTGAAATCCCTTTGGAAACGCACTGGTAAAAAATTAGGAGACCACGATCTACATGATACACTTCCTTTAGCACGTGCCTTAACATTTGACCATCCGGCCTTTAATTTGGGAACTACAGCAGAAATGTTTGGTCTGGACGCTTCAGGTTCTCATCGGGCGAGGAAAGATGCAGAGAATTGTGGCATGATATTCATACGATTAATTCAAGAGGCCACTAGTTTACCTTTATCAACTCTCTCCACAATGGTTCAGCTAACTCAACCATTTTCGTTGCCAAATCGATCCTTGTTTGAAAGTTTAGCCAACTTGTATGCAAGGAAAGGCATCGTTAATGGGCAATTAGGTGAATCATCTTATAATCGTGATTTGAAATCAAATATCTATGTACGTCAGGGTAAACACGATATAACAGAATTCAGCGCCGATGATGTTTTTGGGCAACAAGGTCAACTGTCGGCGTCCATGGAGAAATATGAAGAACGCCATGATCAAATTCGATTTGCCCAATATGTTGAAGACACCATAACGGGTGATAAGGCGATTGGTGTCATAGAAGCTGGAACAGGTTTAGGGAAATCCATGGCTTATCTATTTCCTGCATTAAAAAAATCGACGATACACCCTGACGATGGTCCCGTTATTATATCCTGCTATACCAAACATTTACAGGATCAGTTATTTTATAAAGATTTGCCGCAGTTAGCAGATGCTACCGACATCCCTGTAAACGCCATCGTGCTGAAAGGACGTCGTAATTATATCTGCAAAACTCGATTGTATGCCCTTATTGCTGATGCCAAACGAATATTAGCGCCCAATGAAGTAGAATCTCTTTTACCTGTTCTGGTTTGGTTGAATTTCACGAAGACCGGAGATATGTCAGAATGTGGCGGGTTCTGGAGCGGAAAACCCAGTCGAATCATATCCATGATTACCAGTGAATCAGGATATTGTACCACATATCTCTGCAAAAAACATGATGGATGTTTTTTTGGAAAGCTTCGTCAATCCGTACATAATGCACAGGTCATTATCGTTAATCATTCGTTGCTCTTAACCGAAATGGGTGCACCGGGTTATTTGCCAGATTATAATACGGTTATAATCGATGAGGGGCATAATCTGGTGAACGCCGCTTATCAACAATTAACCATCAAGTTGGATCGAAATAGTGTTCAGAATGCTATCAGAGATGCAGATCCAACTCAAATGCTTAATTATCGTTGGACGCACGCCGTTGAATATTTATCCACCATAAATACTGATATTGCACGTTATAAAGATCAACTGTTCCAGGCATCAGGAAAATTGGCTACAGAATCCGACGCGCTATTTGGTGCTATGGCTGCTGTATTTTATGATAGATATAGTCCGAACGATGCATATACAAAAAAGCACATTACGGATAATCTCATGGAGGAATATGGCCAAGTGTTTGGCGAAATTGGATCATTTCTTCGTGAACTGAACACACTAAAAGGAGCTTTCGAAAAAATTCGAAGTAAAGTTCTTGAATTGGAGTCGCCTGAAACGGAATATCCTGAGCTAAAACTCTCATTAGACAAAAATATTGAACAATTGGAAGGTTTAAGCCTTATTGCACAACAGTTAACTGAGAAGCAGGACAATGATTGGGTCTATTGGCAAGAAGGGCGTTATTATAGGAAAAATCCAATGCAACCCACATTGGAAATAAGTATGAGTGCTGCACCAATCAATGTATCTGAAACGTTGCGGGCAGAATTTTTTGATCCGTTGGATTACGGAATTATAACATCGGCTACATTGCAGGTAGATGAATCATTTCGATATTTCTTAGGTCGTGCAGGTCTCGATGGTGGTATTGATACAAAAGTAAGAACCACTACGTTTAGGAGCCCATTTTATTATCCTGATCAAGTAAAGTATTATCAATTCAGTGGAAGTAAATCTATCACCAATGATCCTAAGGCTATCGCTTCAGTGGTTTACAACAGCTATAAACGCTATGGGAAGCGTATTATGGTGTTATTCACTGCCCATGCGACACTCAATGCGGTTTACCATGAATTACGCCATAAACCAGGAGGGAAAGACCTGCCGCTGTTTGCACAGGGATTCGGTACATCTCGCTACGCATTGATCAAAGGAATGTCCTCCGTTGAGAATGGTATTTTACTGGGAACGAACTCCTTTTGGGAGGGCGTGGATTTACCGGGTGACTTACTTGAAATATTGATTATTACAAAATTGCCATTTGACGTTCCAAGTGAACCTATTATTAAGGCATATTCCAACGCAATTCAGGAACAGGGTGGTAACAGTTTTCTTGAATTTTCAATTCCTGAATGTGTGATGAAATTTCGACAGGGATTTGGTCGATTAATCCGCACCACCACAGATGAAGGTATATTTATTGTATTGGATGATCGTTTGATCACCAAACGCTATGGTCAGCATTTCCGTGATGCAATTCCAGTATCTTTCACTGTATTCAGTCATTTGGAAGAATTAGAGTATTAGGTAGAGTTTTATGGTGAAGGTTTAAGCTTCAAGTGGATATTGGACATAGTATATAAAAGTATATTGTCATTGCGAATCCCGACAAATCGGGATGAAGCAATCTCATAAAACGAGTTATGGAAAGATTGCTTTGTCATCCTGATAGGATTCCGCGCAATGACTTGAGTTATATCATCACGAGCGGAGCGAAGTGATCTCACCAATTGCATTACTGATAGATTGCTTCGTTGTTCGCTATGCTCACTCCTCGCAATGACAGGATAGATTTTGTTTTCGCGAATCCCGATTGGCCGGGATGTGGCGATCTATTATTAAGTGGACATTAATTTGTATATTTTTTTGGGTATTATTTACTCTTAACTTATCTTACACTAAATATTAAATCGTTATGCAAATCAAATTCATTTTTATATCAGTAATATCATTTCTGTTTGCCCAGGAAAACATTTCTGTCTCCTTACAAGTCCTCGATTTACTTAACAGTCCGGTGCCAAATACGATCGTAAAACTCTCGCTATCAGAAGAAATTATAGATCAAGATACTTCTGATTCCGACGGTTGGATTAGCTTATTTATCCCCGCTGTTGGTGTAAGCAATGACGCAATCCTTCCACTTTCAATGTCACTTGCTCAAAACTACCCAAACCCCTGGAACCCAACTACGACCATACAATTTTCTACATTGACCACTGGTCGGTTTTCTATCCACAATATATTGGGACAGGAGGTAGCGTCATACACAATCAATGAACCGGGATACTATAATGTCACTTGGGGAGGATTAAACAATTATAATCTTCCCGTGAGCGCAGGTGTTTATATCTACACAATAACAACAGAAAATACACGGTTGACCAAAAAGATGGTTTTGTTAGATGGGGGTAATTCATCGAGATTAAATGTTTCCCATAAAGGACAATCATTATCACGCCGTGCAAAAACATTGTCTACTTATGAAATATTATTCTCTGGGTCACATATTGCCGAAGAATCCATTCAAATTGATATTAACAATGATACAACATTTGCCAATAACGTAGATATTAAGCCATATTTCTTTGCAGATATCCCTGATGATTCCATGAACTATAATGATACCCTAGTCTTAGCTCTTTATGATTATGCTTACAATGATGACAATACAAATTATATGATAGATGGTATATACTGTGTCTGGGGTAATGCAAATCATGAGATTATATTTCGCGGGTGTCCTTCTGGTGAATTTGATTTAACAATATATATCTCTGACATCTTTGGTGATTGGCAGGATAGCACTTCCTTTAGATTGGATGTAATACCGGCAAACCATGCTCCAATTATAACCCTAGAAGCAATGATTGATACTATACCTGAACAATATTATTCACCTGGAGATTCTTTATTCTTAGCAATGTATTCAATTTTTGATTCTGATGTAGGAGATTCTCATATTATAAGTTTAGTTAATGGATCTCCCGAGAATATGTTAATAGAATTAAATGGGAATAGAATTCAATTAGCACATACTAATCCTGATTTTAATGGTTCATTTGTATATGGATTAATTGTTACTGATGCAGAAGGTTTAGCCGATAGTGCTTTTGCAGAACTAATGGTAACTCCAGTAAATGATGCACCAGTATTTGCAGGATGGGTAGCTGATTTTTCAGGCTTTCAAAATACTCCTTTAGAAATGGATTTACATACACATATGAGTGATCCTGATGGAGATATATTATCATATTCATTGCTAGAATTAGATACAATTTCAGGCGAATGGGGCACTCTTGAACATGCAACTCAAGAAGACAATAATGGAATAATCACACTTACTCCAGAAATAGACTGGTATGGAGTAATGCAAAACATTCGTTTAACTGCAACTGATGGAGAACTTGCAGATACAAGTTTTAATAGTTTTAGCATAACAATAGATCCAACAATTATAAACCAAATATATAATTTTGTAGCAGTATATGATGATACATTATTAGACGGTGGAATAAGCACATTGAAATTTAGAAAGATGAATGAAACCGGAACAGAATATGAATGGGACGCAGACAGTATTTTAACAAGCACAAATGGAATAATCAACTTATCGACAGAACCAGGAGTATATAGTATAAGAGGATTTCATAGTGAGGAACATAACTTAAGTATTCCAATGTCAGTATTTTACGATCAAGAACAAAGAATAGGACAGTCAAGTCATATGAAACTAGATGGAGTAGCATTCGTAGATACAGTAAACGCAATGACTTTAGACGGAGCTATTGATACAGTAACTGTATATAAAATGATGCAAGGATTTCCATGGAGTGGATTTGGAAATTTAAAATCTTACTTAGATCAAAATAATCAAGGATTAAGAGGATTTCCTGATGAAGTAATAGAAAACTTACCATTTATTGGAAACTTAAACTATGTTCCTCCAAGTCAAGATCAACAATTATGGACTCAAGAATTAATAGATACACTTACAGCACTTCCTCAAATAAACTTTAATGGATATTACTATGAAACAACAGATATTCCTACAGAAGATTGTTTCAGACTTGCATTTGATGAAAGTTTTCAATATGCAGGAAATATAGCACATATTAATTGGAATACCAATGAAATAACTAGTGCAAGTGCAATGTACCAACCAGATGTAACTAAACAAGATTTTAAAGGTGAAATCATGGAAGGTATCATGGATGTAGATGATTTAGGTGGAAATAGTCCTGATTTTATAACTACTTCTGGTGAAATTAGTTTATTTGGAAAACAAGCAATTGTTATTGAATATCTTTTAAAAAATGGAACTCTACTAGACTAAGTCTGAATATAAGTAGTTATAGGTAAATAATTATCATCAGTGAATAGTAAGGATTTTCTTCCGATAAAATCTGAAATCGCAATGACATGAGTTCTGTCATCACGAGCAGAGCGAAGTGATCTCACCAATTGCATTACTGATAGATTGCTTTGTCATCCGCTCGCCTTTGCCAAAATGCTTAATGCAGATAGGCACTGAATAGTCCTTGTCATCGCGAACAGCCTGCCCCGATTTATCGGGGAAGTGTGGCGATCTCAAGAAAGTGAATGTTTTGAGATTGCTTCATCCTATCGGATTCGCAATGACATGAGTTATGTCATCACGAGCGGAGCGAAGTGATCTCTGAAATAACATTTGGATTGCTTCGTCATTCGCGTTGCTCATTCCTCGCAATGACAATTATATTATTTTGTGTAATTCGTGTAATCCGTGGTTCCATTTAATTCCTTCTAAATAATTCACCACATTATTGTATTCTAAACACCGTAGGTTATAATTTCGCCAATGGAAACCCTACCGATTACAAGCCGTTCGTACACCCTTTCTGATTTTCTTCCTGCATTACACGGTCCCATTAAAGTTGAACTCGATCATTATTCGCTGGAATCTATCCGGAAATCAAACAAATTTCTTAATGATCATCTGAAAAAAGGCACCAAGATTTATGGTGTTACTACCGGATTCGGTAAATTCAGCCAATTCAATATTTCAGTTGAAGATCGACACCAATTACAGTTAAATCTGGTAAGAAGTCATGCTGCCGGTGTTGGCGAACCCTTCGAAACTGGAATTGTGCGAACAGCCATGCTCATTAAGCTCCTTACATTTGCTCGTGGAGCCAGCGGTGTTCGCGAAGATGTCGCAAATCAATTGGTTCATTTTATTAATCATGATATTATTCCCGTTGTTCCTTGTAAAGGATCGGTTGGTGCCAGCGGGGATTTAGCTCCCTTATCGCAAATTGCTCTGGCATTGATTGGTGAAGCTGATGTGGAATTCGACGGTTCAATTATTCCCGCCACCGAAGCACTATTAAAAACGAATGGTCATCCACTTGAATTACATGCAAAAGAGGGCCTGAGTCTCATCAATGGGACGCAAATATCAACTGCACTTGGACTAAAAGTTTTATCTGAAGCAAAAACATTGTTAGATCAAGCTGACTTGATTGGAGCCGTATCTGTGGAGGCTTCATTATCATCAGCCACTATTTTTAAACCTGAAATACATGCGCTAAAAGCGCATCCTGGACAACGCCTTTCAGCAAAACGCATTTATGCTTTTTTGGATGGCAGTGAAATTGTCCAAAGTCATACAGATTGTGATCGCACACAAGATCCTTATAGCTTCCGTTGTATTCCACATGTGCACGGTGCCAGTCGCGATATGATCGCATTCACCGAAGAAATGATTATTCGTGAAGCAAATAGCGTTAGTGATAACCCTCTAATTTTGGAAAATGGTGACGTAATCAGTTCCGGTCATTTCCATGGTGAAGCTGTGGCGCAAGCTTTGGATGCATTAGCCATTGCCGTATGTGAAATCGGAGCAATTTCAGAGCGTCGTACGCACTATTTCATGAAAGGGATTGATGATCGTATTCCTGCCTTTGTTGCTGTAAATCCCGGGTTGGAGTCAGGATTAATGCTGGCTCACGTAACCGCTACAGCTCTGGCTTCAGAAAATAAAACATTATCTCACCCAGCCAGTGTGGATTCATTACCATCATCAGGCGGTCAAGAAGATCAAGTTAGCATGGCTCCATGGGCCGGTCAAAAAGCGCAAATGATCGTTGATAACGTAAGGAAAATCTTGGCAATAGAATTGTTAACCAGTTATCGCGCAACCTCACTATTTCATAAAGATTTAAAACCTGGAATCGGAACATTGCCTGTGCTTAATCTATTGAGCAATAACCTCAATTTGCCAGTTGCTGAATTTTCACCCGGTCCGATAATTGAAAAAATTGATATCTTGTTGAAAAACAATCAAGGTTTACAATAACTAATGGAGTCCAAAGTGAATAATCGTCCGCCATTTGAATATGCTTTGACGTTTGATGACGTGCTTCTAGTTCCAAAAGCATCTTCCGTTTTACCACGTGAAGTTGAGCTGATTACGCAGTTAACAAAAACGATCAACCTAAATATTCCAATTTTAAGTGCAGCCATGGATACAGTTACCGAACATGCTATGGCCATAGCGCTTGCACGTGAAGGTGGATTAGGAATCATTCACAAAAATTTATCCATCACAGATCAAGCTGGAATGGTGGATCGGGTTAAACGTAGTGAAAGCGGAATGATCATCAATCCTGTGACACTCGAAGGTGATAAAACTATCAGGGATGCCAAACGAATGATGGCTCATTTTCGTATCAGTGGATTGCCGGTTGTTGATGGTGGAAAACTTATCGGCATTTTGACGAATCGTGATATTCGATTTGAAACAAATGATGATTTACTGGTGAAAGATTGTATGACCAGTGAAGATTTGGTTACGGTACCAAAAGGGACCACGCTGGAAACAGCAAAAGACATTTTACAAAAGCATCGTATTGAAAAATTATTGGTGGTTGATGATGAGGGGATTCTGGCTGGATTAATCACAGTGAAGGATATTCAGAAAAATGAAGATTATCCTCATGCCGCAAAAGATTCCAATGGGCGATTGTTGGCCGGTGCAGCTGTGGGTGTTGGCAGTGATGCCATTGAAAGAGCGATTGAACTTGCCAAGGCTGAAGTGGATGTAATAATTATTGATACAGCACATGGGCATTCCAAGGGTGTATTGAAAACCATACAAGAAATCAAATCGATTGTAGGTGATGTGCAAGTAATTGCTGGCAATGTGGCAACGGCAGATGGGACAAAAGCCCTCATTGATGCAGGCGTAGATGCAGTAAAAGTTGGTATAGGAGCTGGAGCTAGTTGCACAACTCGTATAATTGCGGGAGTTGGTGTTCCTCAATTATCGGCAATAATGCATTGTGTGGATGAAGCAAGAAAACACAATGTTCCTGTTGTGGCAGATGGTGGTATCCGTTATAGCGGGGATATCGCAAAATCATTAGCCGCAGGGGCAAACACTGTTATGTTAGGTAGCCTTTTAGCTGGTATGGATGAAAGCCCAGGTGAGACAATATTATTTGAAGGTCGTCAATACAAGTCATACCGTGGAATGGGTTCAATGGGAGCGATGCAAAAGGGCAGCGGCGATAGATATTTCCAAGAGGGGGCGGAAGCAACAAAATTGGTACCTGAAGGAATTGAAGGTATGGTGCCATTCCGTGGAATGGTGCGCAGTACTATTCACCAACTCATTGGAGGTATTCGGTCATCCATGGGGTATTGTGGTGCAAAAGGAATTGAAGAATTTGGAAAAAAATCAGAATTTGTACAAATCAGTGCCGCAGGTATAAAAGAAAGCCACCCTCACGAAGTGCGTATCGTGAAGGAGGCTCCTAATTATCAAGTCTCAGAAAAATGAACTAAGACAGTGTATTAACGTGTTTTGTAAGTCTGGCTTTTTTACGGGCAGCGTTATTCTTATGAATTAAATTAGCGCTAGCCATTTTATCGACGAAGCTAACTGCATCACGATAAGGTTTTTCTACCTTTTCAGCTTCAGTTGTATTGAACACATTTTTCATCAATGTGCTCATGCGCGATAAATTTGTAATATTCCGTTCACGACGTTTAATATCCTGACGTTCACGTTTAATCTGTTGTGGATGTCTATCCATTTAAGTGTATTCCCTTAGTTTTTAGCCGCGAAATTTATTTCATAGATTCTTACAAATCAACGAATAAACTTAGATGAAACAATGATATTTAATTTATAAGGGATCGTCAATCCATCTAAGCTTGTATCAACAGAATAATCGATGATCGTATTATGAAGTGTTATGATATAATTTTACATGATTGTAGATGTTTTTTAAGCTGTCAGATGGTTAAACCTCATGATTGAATAAAAAAATAAATTAATCATAAGTAAAAAAGATAGTGATTTGGAATTTGAAATAAGATATAATGATATTATTTTCAGCCATGAGTAAAATAGAACTTTTGCAATCTGTTCCGTTATTTGGCGATTTAAGTGAAAGCTCCATTTCAAAAATTGCCGATCAAATGATCCTTCGCTCTTACTCCAAAGGCCAGATGATTCTTATGGAAGAAAGCTCTGGTGAAACATTTTTTGTTTTGGGTAAGGGGGCTGTGAAAGTCACTCGAATGAGTGACGATGGTCGTGAAGTGATTCTAGCTATGTTAGGAGAAGGGGATTTCTTTGGCGAAATGTCTCTGCTTGATGGTGAAGGTCGTTCTGCAAACATTGTTGCCATCGAAGATTCTGAAGCCCTAACAATTAAGCGAAGTGAATTTCTTGCGATTTTAGAGAATTATCCAAAAATTGCTATTAATCTGCTAGAAGAACTCACAAGCCGTTTACGGAGAAGTGATCAACAGATTGAGAGTTTGTCGCTTAGCGATGCTGAGCAAAGAATTTCTATCACTCTAATCCGTCTTGCTGAAGAACTTGGTACCATTAAAAGTGGAGCTGTTACTATTCGCAACCTGCCATATCAACAAGATATTGCTAACATGGCTGGAACATCCCGGGAAACAGTTTCTCGAACCTTAAAACTATTGATGGAAAAAGGTTTTCTTAAACGAGATGGAAAAGCATTGATTATAAAAGATTTTGCGCTGTTTAGACGGCAATTCACTTAACCAGACATCAACAATAATCTATGACCAACTCTATTCTGGAAGGTATTCTGGAAAACGATCATCGTATCCTTTCTCGGTTTATCAGTCAGATTGAGTTCAATAATGCTGTCTCGGAAGATTTACTCATCGAAATGCATCAATACACTCATAAGGCTATACGTATTGGTATTACAGGCCCACCTGGGGCTGGTAAAAGCACCTTGGTTGATCAACTTATTCAAGTATTAAGAGAAGACAATAAATCCGTAGGTGTAGTTGCTGTTGATCCCACCAGCCCATTTTCTGGCGGAGCATTATTGGGTGACCGCGTCAGAATGAATCGCTTTATCTGGGATGAAGATGTATTCATCCGAAGTATGGGGTCTCACGGAGATTTAGGTGGTCTTGCCAAAAAAGCACAAGATGTTGGCGATGTATTGGCGGCTAGTGGTAAAGATATTGTCATTTATGAAACCGTTGGAGTAGGCCAGGGTGAGCATGATGTTGCAAAAGCAGTGGATATCACTGTTGTTGTACTTGTCCCTGAGTCGGGTGATGAAATTCAACTCATGAAAGCTGGTTTGATTGAAATCGCTGATTTCTTTGTCATTAATAAATCGGATAGAGATGGCGCCGGGCGATTGGCAACTATGCTTAGAAATATACTTCATTCTTTTTCGAAGGAAGACTCTGTAAGTCCGCCAGTCATGAACACTGTTGCGGCAAAAGGAGAAGGCATCTATGAGTTTAAAAAAGAATTAATGAGCCACTTAGATGTCATGAAGGAAAAGGGTATTTACGAGAAAAAAATACTGCAACGTCACCGGGATCGGGTACATACTCTTGTTCAGGAAAGACTATTGAATGAATTCTGGACATCAGAACGCATGAAACATCTTGAGGCTCAAACTGAATCACTTGATTCAATAAAATCATCGCCCTATGAAATTACTCATTCACTTTTGGATGTGAATAATGATGGATAAATCTGAGAAGGACGAAATGTCATTTTTACAACATCTTGAGGAACTTAGATGGCGGCTTGTAAAGAGTATTCTATCTATTCTGGTTGGTGCCGGCATAACATTTATTTTCATTGATATGATTATTGCTCTTCTTATTGCACCGATTCATAATACATCAACCGAGATGAGTTTACAGGTCCTAACCGTACAGGGCATGTTTATGGTGAGATGGGGATTGGCGCTAATCGGCGGCGGTATTCTTGCAATCCCAGTTCTAACCTACCAAGTTTGGCGTTTTATTGCCCCTGGGCTGTATGGCACTGAAAAAAAATATATCGTTCCGTTGATTATCTCAACTTTCCTTTCTTTTTTGTTGGGTGTCGTTTTTGCCTATTTAGTAATTATTCCATTTTCACTGAACTTTTTTGCATCCCTTAGTACTGGAACAGTAGAAAATAATGTATCTATTAACTATTATTTAAGTTTTGTGAGTTGGGTTATGGTTGGAACGGGAATGATCTTTGAACTACCTGTTATATCGTTCATTTTGTCAATATTTGGATTATTGAGCCCTAAACTAATGAGAACATTTCGTCGTCATTCAATTGTAACGATTATGATTCTGTCTGCGATTATTACTCCACCTGATCCTGTAAGTTTGGTAATCATGGCAATACCATTGATGATTTTATATGAAATCAGTATTGGTGTTTCTTGGACAGTTTTACGAAGAAAAATCCCCGTTGGGGACAAATTGGAAGCGAACTAAATTTACACGTGTCACAGTCAATAATATCTCTAAAGACTATCACGGAACCTATTCTTGATGATTTGAAAATATTTCAATCAGAACTTGAAGATGCATTACGATCTGAGGTTCGACTCATCAACACAATTGCCAAATATATTTTAAAACACAAGGGCAAGCATTTTCGACCGATTCTAACCATTTTATCATCACGGGTATGTGGTGAACCGACTATAAACAGCTATAGAGCTGCAGCAATGATAGAAATGCTCCATGTGGCTACTCTTATTCATGATGATGTGGTTGATGATGCAACGTTGCGACGTGGGTGGCCTTCAGTAAATCGTGTTTGGAAAAATAAACTTTCTGTTCTTATGGGAGACTTCATCCTTAGCAAAGCTCTCATAAATATGATAGGGCTAAAAGATTTTGATGCTCTCGGCGTGATCTCTAAGACGGCTGAAGACTTAAGTGCTGGAGAAATTCTACAAATAGAAAAAATATTTAGAAGAACGATGACCGAGGAAGTCTATTTCACAATGATTTATCAGAAAACGGCTTCATTGATTGGGGCAAGTTGTGAATTGGGAGCTATTACGACGACTAAAAAGAAAAATGATCGAGTAGCCATGAAAACCTTCGGGGAAAAACTTGGTACGGCATTTCAAATAAAGGATGATCTGTTTGACTTATTGGGATCTGAAAATGAAACAGGAAAAGATCATGGAACGGATGTGAAGAAAAACATGGTTACATTGCCCATCATCCATAGTTTGCGAAGTCTTAGTAAATCAGATTCAAGGCGTTTGACATCATTGATGAGAAAAAGGAAAAAAACAAAAAAGGTTCTCTTGGAATTAACCGGGTTGGTAGACATTGGTGGAGGATTTAAATATGCCATGGATAAATTAGATGAATTTTCCAATCATGCTTTTGATGCAATAAGTCCTTATTCTGATTCACCCTATAAACAATCATTAATGGATTTGATCGCATTTAACGCTCAACGCACTAAATAGAATCTATTGCGAATTCTTGTAATCAGGTTCAGTTCAATTGGGGATATAATTCAATGTACATCACCATTGACTAGTATAAAAAACGCCTACCCAGATTCCGAAATAGATTTTCTTACATTATCACATTTTAAATCAATTTTAGACGCACACCCCTCGATTGAAAATATTCTGACGATTGATCAGACTGCATCAATCAAAGTTTTACGCGATCTTGGAAAATCACTAAATGAAAATAAATATGACATATTAATCGATTTGCACGGATCATTACGGTCAAAAATGGTTAGTGCTTTTATTCAGTGTAAAAAGAAATTCCATCAGAAAAAGCCAAGATGGAAAAGAATGCTCCTAAAAGAATTCCATATTAATACATTTGATGGATCGTACCTTTATAAACAGTTGCTTCATCAGACCTTTCTTGAATTAGTTCCCGTCACCGATACTTTCCCAAAAACATCATTAAAATTGAATGATGATGAAATGGATAGTACTGACGTGTTTTTTGAATCATTTGGAATTAAGCTACCCTATACGGTGATCATTCCTGGCGCAGCTTGGTCAAACAAGGAATGGAGTCCTGAGAGTTATTCAAAAGTTATCAGTAATCTTATTAATGATAAGATTCAGTTTATAATTCTTGGGTCAGAAAAAAATAGAATTTGTGATAATATTGATAGCACTCATCCATCTGTAATTAATCTAAAGGGAAAAACTTCGTTACGTGAATCTATGAGGATAATCGCAAACGCGAACAATTGTATTGGTAGTGATACAGGGTTAATCCACGCAGCAGAAGCATTCGGAATCCCTGTCATTTCAATTAACGGCCCGACGAATAAAGAAATGGGAGCAGGCGTGCAATTACCAGAATCAATAAATGTTGAAAATGAAAATGTATGGTGCCGACCTTGTTCTCAAAATGGCAGTCGACCTTGTTATCGCAGCAAGCAATTTTGCATGGAAAGCATTTCGGTTAACCACGTGATTAACGGATTTAACCTGATAACGAAATCATGAAAATATTTTTCATTCTCATATACAATTTTATTCTTTATCCCTTGCTGTTTGTTACCGCCTTCATCGGGACTTTATTTCATAAAAAATTGCGAGAGGGGATGAAGGGGAAAAGGGCAACAATTGCATTAATGAAAGACTATTTTTCTAAGAATCAGAGTGGACCCGTTTATTGGTTTCATGCAGCATCTCATGGTGAATATTTACAAACCAAACAGGTGATATCTGGTTTAAAAGAAGTAGAGCCGAGTTCCACTATTATCGCCAGCTTTTTTTCACCATCGGGTTACAATAATGTGGATGATCCAAATATTGATCTAAAAGTATATATACCATTTGATTTCATTTGGTCTGTAAGGCGAATGCTTAAAATTGCTCAACCAAAAAAAATCATGTTCGCCGCTTATGATATTTGGCCAAATCTTATTTGGACAGCGTATTATAGAAAAATTCCAACAACACTTTTTGCGGCACATTTCGTGAAGGGTACTAACAAACTAAAACCTATCATACGATCATTTTATCGAACTGTTTACGAATCAATCAGTTCTATTTATACTGTTAATGGTGACGATTATTTAATGCTCCAGCAGATAGTACGACCTTATCACGGACCAACAATAAGAGTTTTGGGAAATCCGCGTTACGATGAAGTAAAAAATCTTGCGAATGAATTCACACAGAAACGAACAATATCCGTTTTATTACGTGAAAGGAGATTGGTTATTGGAAGTGTGTGGCCAGAAGATCAGAATGTCATCTTATCTCCCATTCTTAGGCTTTTAAAAGAATATCCCGATTTACGCATTTTGTGGGTTCCGCATGAACCAACTGAAAAATATATTAACGAGGGAAAACTATTATTTGAATCGGAAGGATTTGATGTATCTATATTCCGATCAAAAAGAGCTTCAATAATTTCTGCGAGTCGCGTTGTCATCGTCGGAGTGATTGGTGTGCTTTCTAAACTGTATTGGGATGGGCAGTTTGCATATGTAGGCGGTGGGTTTTCTACAGGTGTTCATAATGTTATGGAACCGGCTATTGCACGATTACCGGTATTGTTTGGACCCAAAAATGAAAATTCACATGAAGCACAGGAATTAATTGAAAATGGTGGAGGAAAATCCATATCAACCAGTGATGAGTTTTATCATGAAATGAAATTCCTTTTGGATGATACAAACGCATTTTTAAAAGCAAGTTATGCCGCCACCGATGTCATCCATCAAAATCTCGGTTCTTCGACACGGGTGGTGCGCGGTATTCTCCGTGACTGATTTTTTTACGATATCAGTTAAATTTGAGAGATTTGCTCAATCACAATCGCGATTTTCATTTGAACCTGGTTTGCATATCATCTATGGTGAAAGTGGCGTGGGGAAATCAAGTTTTATAAGACAATTAACCGGGTTAAAACCAACTGCTTCATCTAATTTCAAAATTGATATTGAAAACCAACCGAATTCTCTTCAAATCATATTTCAAAACCCTGATCAACATATAATAAATCCAACACTATTTGAAGAACTTGCATTCAACTATGAGTGTAATGGACTTCCACCACAGGTGATTGAAGATAATATTCAGGTCATCAAAAATAACTGGGACTTTCTTAATGATGACAAACGCCATCCAGTCACACTTAGTGGCGGCGAAAAAGAAATTTTAAATATCGAAACCAGTTTATCAAATAATCCAGAACTTCTCATGATGGATGATTGTTTATCGTTTCTTAATAATGATTCAAAAAAGAAAATGGTTGAACGATTTGAAAAACAGGTACGTGAGAAACAATCTATCATTATTTGGTTTACTTCTGACAAAGGGGATTTATTATATAGTCAAAATCGATATGAATTGTCCTTATCATCATTTAATACAATACATGAAATAAATACAGCCAAATACCAATTGAATAAGAGACCAGTTGGTAAGCTATCACTGGTGTTGGAAACGCTCGAATTAAAGGCAGGTTCGAAAACTATATTGAAAGATTACTCCTCCAAATCAGAGGGAATTCGCTGCCTAGGTATTGCTGGGAATAATGGATGCGGAAAAACAACTTTAGCACGTGCATTAGTTGGTTTGATTGAACCTGATTCGGGTACAATTAATTTTTCGTTACGCCATAAAGAAAACCCGAAAATTGGATATTTAGACCAGTTTCCTGAAAGACTGTTAGCCTCTGGCAGTTTATATGATTTTTGTCAAAAACTTATTCTACACCAAAAAATGACTAAAAATAATTTTCATAAGTTTGTTAAAACATTATCAGATCACCAAATTAATTGGGACAAAACATCAAGTATTTTAGCCGACGATTTGCCCTGGACAATCTTACGCTTAACATTAATATATATATTGATACATTGCGATTATGATATTCTCATTTTAGATGAACCCACATTTGGATTAGGTGAGCAGCAAAAGTTAAATTTGCATAGTGTTTTAGAAAATTATATGTTTCAAAAACACTTGGTTTTAATTTCACATGATTTAGAATTTATCTATGGGTTAAGTGATACTATATTGTCATTTGATTCAATGAAAATAGAAACTATACCTAAAAGATTACAAAGACATGAACAACGGCAAAGTTAAAATCACTGACCCGACTCGGGTTTTAACATTAGCAAATCTTATCAGTTTGCTAAGGGCTGTGATGGCAATTCCCATAATACATTCATTACGCCACCCTGAGTTGGCGTGGTATACGTTTGGACTTATTTTGCTTGCGGTAATTTCAGACGCACTTGATGGCTTTTTTGCACGCCGTGCACACGAAGTGACACATTTTGGTAAATGGCTAGATCCCATTGCAGATTTCATTGTAATAATTTCGGTTGTTTACTTTCTTGTATTATTTGATCGTTTTCCCGGTTGGTTTTTTGCGTTCTATTTTACACGATATATTTTCATTGCCTTACCTGCCATATATTTACTCAATCATACACATCTGATATTACAAGCCAATAAACCAGGGAAGTGGGCAACGGGAATGACTTCCTTAACCGTAACCCTTCATATATTTACTATTCCTCAATTGGAATGGTTGAAAATTGCTTCAATCATTATATCTGTGATTCTTTTATTGTGGAGTTTGGCGCTTTATTTGATTCTATTTTTTCGTGAATACAAAAAGATTTAAACATGGCACTATTCGGAAAAGTTTTTCAAGCGCTCCAGCGGACGCGATCCTCACTAACGCAAGTTTTTTCATCTCTCACCGGGAAACGGATAGATGAAAAAACTCTAGAAGATATTGAATATAAGTTATTAAGTGCGGATCTAGGGATCGAAACAACCGATTCCATTTTGGATATAATTCAGAAGTCGCGCAATGGCAACGCAATTGCCACCGTAAAAGAACACCTTTCGTCAATTTTACCCCAAATTCAGTCTAGTTCCATAATCGCTGAAAGTGGTCCAACTGTACTGATGATTGTTGGTGTGAATGGGACAGGGAAGACCACATCCACTGCGAAACTCGCTTCGCATTTTAGGAAGATTGGTAAAAAAGTATTACTAATCGGTGCGGATACTTACCGTGCGGCGGCGGTTGAACAATTGCGGATTTGGAGTAAGCGACTTGGAATTCGTCTCGTATGTAATGAAAAATCCCAAGAACCCGCGTCAGTATTATACGATGGAATGGAAGCAGCCAAAGCGGAAGGATCCGACCTCATTATTGTGGATACTGCCGGTCGATTGCATACCTATAAAAATTTGATGCAAGAGTTACAAAAAATGTATAGAGTTCTGGATTCGCGATTTCCTGAATTCAATGTTCAATCCTGGATTATTATTGATGCAAATTTGGGTCAAAATTCACTGATACAGGCGAAAGAGTTCGGAAGTCATGTGAAACTTCATGGTGCGGTACTCACAAAAATGGATGGGACGGCTAAAGGTGGAATTGTATTTCCACTATATCAACAACTTCAAATTCCGGTTCAGTTTATTGGCATTGGTGAAACTCTTGATGATATTTTTCCTTTCGATCCACAAGAATATGTTGATTCTCTCTTTGGTGATTAGATGAAAAAATCAAAGATAAATATCATTAGTCTCGGCTGTGCAAAAAATCTGGTTGATTCAGAAATTTTAACAGGTGGATTAAAGAAATCCAATATGGAGCTTACCTCAGACCCAGAAGAAGCTGAGACCATTATTGTGAACACATGTGGATTTCTTGATCAGGCTCGAGAAGAATCGGTTGACGTCATCCTGCAAGCTGCTGAATTAAAAAAATCTGGAAATGTAAAACAATTGATTGTCATGGGATGCCTTTCAGAACGGTATCCGAATCAATTAAAAAAAGAATTACCTGAAGTCGATCGATTCTTTGGAACAAATGATCACCGACAAATCGTATCGTTTATTACTGGGAAACCGCACTCCAAGGATGATCCCATGTTCTGGCGTTCGTTATTAACACCACGTCATTATGCTTATGTTAAAATTGCAGAAGGGTGTGATAATGGATGTTCATTTTGCAGCATACCCATCATGCGGGGATTACAAACCAGTCGACCCATTTCGTCTATTGTCGACGAATCAAAACGATTAGTAGGAAATGGTGTTAAAGAATTATTGGTTATTGCTCAGGATTCCACTTCATACGGCTGGGATCTTGAACAAAAAGTATATCTGAGTGATTTGATAAAAGAACTCAACAAAATTGATGACCCATTAAATTGGATTCGAATACATTATGCCCACCCTGCCCATTTATCGCAGCGCATTATTGATGCCATGGCTGAATCGGATAAAGTATGTAAGTATTTAGATATTCCGATTCAACATGCCTCGGATAGAATACTGACATCCATGCGACGTGGATTAGGTCGGGATGGTATTTTAGACAGAATAAATCGATTGAAGGACGCGATGCCGGATATCAGACTGCGAACAACTGTCATTGTAGGATATCCCGGTGAAACAGAAGAAGATTTTGGTGAACTATATTCATTTCTCGAAGAAACCCAATTTGATCGATTAGGGATATTCACCTATTCTGAAGAAGAAGATACACCATCTGAAAAATTAAATGACAATGTACAACGAGCCGTAAAAGATGAACGAAAAGCAATATTGACAGATTTACATCATGATATATCAGCAGATAAAAATAGTCAGTTTGAAGGCAAGGCAGTTAAAGTAATTGTTGATGAAATCGGTGATAATATGGGAATAGGAAGAACCGAATATGACTCTCCTGAAGTGGATAATATTGTACGAATAAACGGGAAATGCGATGTCGGGAAATTCTACACAATACGAATCACCGAATCAAATGCGTATGAATTAATTGGCGAAATCGTACCATGATTGGGTCTAATCCATGCCATGGAAATAAATATACTTCTCTTGATGTTGGTTTTGTAAATTTACTTCATATGGAAAACATCCTATGAGAATCCTGATTACTCGACTAATCATATTATGTGTTTTACTTGGTGGTATAAATACCGGGGACTCTCATCTATTTGGACAAGATTCAAAAAAAGAGCAAACGACGAAAAAAAGCCCTACCAAGAAGCAACCAACCAAAAAGAAATCATCTTCAAAGAAAAGACCCACCAAGAAGAAGACTTCTTCAAAAAAGACTCCGTCTAAAAAATCCACTAAAAAGAAACCTTCAAGTAAAAAGCAAACGACGAAAAAAAGCCCTACCAAGAAAAGACCGACAAAAAAACGCCCAACTACAGCTTCGAAAACTCAGCCTAAAAAACCAATGCCGCCAAAGGTTAATGTAATAGAACTGTCGAGAGATTTTAATACGCTGACTGAAGAATTAGAATCCAGCTCACAACAATTGGCCCATGCTACTTCCTATTTACAACCGTATGATCGAAAAAAAATAGTAAAGATTGAAAATCGTTCAACTCCAAAGATTTCCATCGAAGATTTAGAAGATAAAGTATTCAATACGCCAAATGATGGGTCGTCAATGCGGGAACTTGGTCTTAGATATGAATCAGAACAAAGATATGAAGATGCCAAAGATGTATATTTGCGTTCGATAGCACGAAATCCACTTAATCCAGATAACCATTATTATTTAGGTCGTGTATATCAAGAAAATGGCGAATTGCTTCATGCGCAACAGGCTTTTGAAGAGGCATTGGACATTGATCCAAATCATAAAGCTACCTTGAATGTCTTGAGCAATATTACGGGTGTTTCAGATGAAGCAAGTATGAGCAATGATCTCTTGAAACGTTCTGCTGATCAAAAACCACAAGGACCCGCTAGTAAAATAAAAGTGATTCAAGAATTGATATATAATCGCAAGTTTGCAGATGCCTTATCCATGACAGAAACAGCCTTAGAGACTTATCAAGATCAGAGCGGACTGAATTATTTAAAAGGCGTATCCTTGGAAGAGCTTGGTCAAAGCGTAGAAGCTAAAAAGTCTTACCAAAAAGCAATTCATTTAGACTCTCAAAATGTTGACGCCCATCTTGCCTTGGCTAATCATTATTATAGTCAGGGAAAATATATTTACGCTGCAATGGCTTTTGGTGATGTGGTAATGGTAAATCCCGGCGATACAGAAAGTCGATATATGCAGGGATTGTGTTATTACAATGCCAACGAATGGAAACGATCCGCAGATGTATGGGAAACGTTACTTCGTATTCAGCCGAATCATCCATTGGTGAAAGCATTATTGCCACAGACTTATTATATTATTGCTGTGGAGTACAATCGTGGAGGTGAACCTTCCAAAGGTAGAAATGCTTTTCAGAATGCAATGAGCATTAATCCAAATACGGGTATATGGTTGCCCGGATCATATAGAACTCTGGGCAAATTTTATCGCGAAAAGGGTATGTATACAGAATCATTAGCTGCTTATCAGGAAACTGTAGAATTACGTCCTAAGGATTCCTTCGCGTATTTAGGATTGGGAATCACCTATTGGCGTATGAATGAACCATTATTGGCAAAAGCTTCATGGGAACGGAGCCTTGAATTGAATCCTGAAAATAATGAAGCCCGTGGCTGGATGATTATCGCCGATAATGAAAATTAATCGGCAACTTTAATTCCTTAATCCATTTTAAATTTTAACCTATGAAGACCATTTATTTACGCATTCTATCTGCTGTATTTATCATATTATCTTTGTGTTTTGCTGAAAATGACGGAACCGAAGAAGTATGGAACGGTGTGAACGCATTTTATAATTATAATACGATAGATGCGATTGAAATTCTTACCCAAGCCAGATTTGATTATCCCGAGAATCCAGCAGTTCATTTAACATGGGCTGCTGCAAAATGGCTACATAATCAAGCCGCAAATTCTGTAAATGAATCCTATACTATTTTACAACGTGATCTGGATGAAATTATTCCTATCTACAATGAACTGGTTTCACAGTATCCTGATAATCCACAATACGGCTTATTTCTTGGATCTGCAAAAGGATTGAAAGCTCGTGTACATTTAGGTAAAAAAGAATGGCTATCTACGTTGATAGTCGCTTACAAAGGGTTTGCAATAATCAAGGATGTCGCGCATGATAATCCTACGTTGATAGATGCACAGCTCCCCATAGGAATGGTGGAATATTATGCAGGGATTAGCAGTTTCCTGGTGAAATGGGGCGTATCTTTATTTGGATTAGAAACAACCCGGGAAGCGGGGATCCAAAAAATTGAAGATGCTGCCCAGAATGGCGATTGGTCATGGATAGAAGCCACCAGTATTTGCGCCTTTTTATATTTATGGGTTGATACCGATGTGCAAAAATCATTGAATTACTCAACGACGCTAATACATGATTTTCCTAATAACTACTATTTCCAAACTCTATACGTTGAAAGTCTTATTCGTACTGAGCAATATAAGTTGGCTCAGAATCATTTACTGTTTATGCAAAACGAACTGGACAGCTTAACAGAAATTCAACGTAGCTGGTACACTGCTTTCTGGTCATATGAAATGGCTCTATTGGCATTTGAAGAAGGCAAACTGAATGAAGCGATGAATTATGTTGATGCTTCTATTAATTATTACTATGCCGAATTGGATATTGTTCTTACAAATGCTTGGTTACTAAAGGGGAAACTGCATGATTTAAAAGCTGAGCGACAGCAAGCCTTAAAAGCGTACAAGTCTTGTATTAAAAGAGATAATTATACTTCAGCGATTGATAACGCAAGATTGTACTCAAAAAATCCATTTCATCTTTAAGTATAAAAGACTACAAACAGACAATTCACTCTCAGTAAGTTTAGTTTAATGATCAAAGTTTAAAAAAGCATGATAGAGCGACGAAAAACACGACAAGTCAGAATTGGTGATATCCTAATTGGTGGAAATGCCACCATTCCTGTTCAATCCATGACAACAACGAAAACCCATGATGTTACTGCAACTTTGAAAGAAGTTGAACGATTGGAAGAAGCTGGATGTCAGATTATCAGGATTACGGTTCCAGATCAAAAAGCTGCAGACGCATTATATGAAATAAAAAAACGAATGACGGTACCACTGGTTGCTGATATTCATTTTAATTATAGAATGGCTTTGGAAGCTGTCGATGCGGGAGCTGATAAAATTCGTATTAATCCCGGGAATATTGGTAGTCTTGATCGTGTAAAAGAAGTATTAACCAAAGTAAAATCCGCTGGATTACCCATTCGCATCGGTGTGAATGCTGGCAGCCTTGAAAAAGAATTAATTGAAAAATATGGTTACCCAACTGCACAGGCAATGGTGGAAAGTGCAGAAAAGCATATTAATCTATGCAAAGAATTTGACTTCGAAGATATTATTGTATCGCTAAAGGCATCCAATGCACAACTCATGATTGAAGCGTACCGCTTGTTTTCATATAAATTTGATTACCCACTTCATTTGGGTGTAACCGAAGCGGGACCAAAAGCTTCCGGTTCTATTAAATCATCTGTAGGGATTGGGACATTATTAGCAGAAGGAATTGGGGACACAATTCGTGTCAGTCTGACTGATGATCCGGTGGAAGAAGTTCATGTTGGATTTGAGATATTGAAATCCCTGGGGTTGGCTAGCAAAGGGGTTAAAATTGTTGCATGCCCAACCTGTGGTCGATTGGAAGTGGATTTGTTTAAAATAGCCGGGGAAATGGAAGCACGACTAAAAAACATTAAGACACCAATGTCCATCGCTTTGATGGGATGCGCTGTAAATGGTCCAGGCGAAGCGACTCATACAGACTTGGGAATTGCATTTGGAAAAGGGAGTGGACATTTATATTATAAAGGTGAAAATTTAGGTAAGGTCACAGAATCTAATGCGATGGATAAGCTTGAGGAAATGATTGACCGTTTTGAAAAAGAGCAAGCCAGTGGAGGCTAATATGCGTAAATGTTTATTTTTTCTTTTGATTATGATTCAATGGATTCCTGCGCAGGAACCAAAAGAGCCCATGGCATCACCAATAGTTGCTTATTGGAAAACGCTCAACCCTCAAGAAAAAGAAGTTTTTCTATTCAGTTATATGACGCAGACTTTCGACACATACAATAGTATGAAGAATGAATTGGGTCACAATGAAATCACCCAATGGTACTACAAAAACAAAGCTGAATTGGTTTTTGGTGTTTTTGACCAATTAGAAGTTTCCAGTATGTCGGAGTTTGTTGGATGGATCGATGAATTTTACAGCAATGAAGAATTTATGGGTAAACCATTTGACGAAGCGTTGAGCTTTGCTTTTCGGTTTCAACAGGCTGCTGGTGAAACACTGTGGGAAAAGTATGAAAATGTTAAATTCGGAAAGATTAAACCCAACTAATGTCATTTTTACGTCCTGAATTTTTAAAAGAATGGTTGAAAATATTTAAAGAGGATGGTATAAAATCCCTGCTAAAACAAAAAGGGTGGAAGATCGTCGTAGCTTTTGTAGGATTTTATTTAGTCAGAGATAGCATACTATATATATTAATACCGTATTTATCTATTAAGGGTATTATTTCGTGCCAATGAACTGATATTAAAGTTTTCTGCAGATATTATTTATCTGTTTTATATTTAGAATATTTCATTTAAACGGAGGCCAGATGCCTGCTAAAGTGTTAAGCAGTGCCGTTATGGGCATTGATGCATATATTGTTGAAGTCGAAGTTCATATCACACGATCACAACTTCCTAAGTACGTCACGGTTGGATTACCCGAAGGAGCTGTGAAAGAGAGTAAAGAACGTGTAAGGGCAGCGATCCAGAATACGGGATATCCATTCCCACCACATCATATTACAGTGAATTTGGCACCAGCAGACATCCGAAAAGAAGGTTCCGCCTTCGACATGCCAATTGCCATCGGAATTTTAGCCGAATTAGGTCACATTGAGTTATCCTATCTAAAAAATATTGTTTTATTAGGTGAACTGGCTTTAGACGGAACTCTTCGACCGATAAAAGGTGCTTTGCCTATTTCAATAGCCGCCAGGGATGCCAAAATCCAGGGTGTTATTTTGCCAATTGAAAATGCAAGGGAAGCAGCAGTCGTTGAAGGAATTAAAGTTGTGGGTGTGAACGATTTACGGGAAGTGATTCAGATACTTAATGGGGAAATCAAACCTAAGCCTGTAAAAGTAGATAGAGATCAATTATTCAAAGAATCGACTGATTACACGTACGACTTCAATGATGTAAAAGGGCAGGAGCAGGTAAAACGTGCATTAGAAGTCGCGGCAGCAGGTGGACACAATGTAATTATGATTGGACCTCCCGGCAGCGGGAAAACGATGTTGGCTAAACGGATTCCTTCGATTCTACCACGATTAAGTATAAATGAAGCGTTAGAGTCAACCAAGATTCATTCTGTTGCAGGATTGTTATCGGATAACCAAGGTTTAATCGGAACTCGTCCATCTCGTTCACCTCACCATACGATTTCAGATGCTGGTTTAATTGGTGGCGGGAATGTCCCAAAACCAGGTGAAGTAAGTTTAGCGCATCATGGTGTATTATTTCTTGATGAATTGCCAGAATTCAAGAAAAATGTTCTTGAAGTAATGAGACAACCGCTTGAAGATGGACAAGTAACAATATCAAGAGCTGCTATCT
>FLOH01000309.1_pt1 | contig 119158 bp, 113 predicted proteins | sample 756751 | NCBI WGS metagenome assembly FLOH01 (sample SAMEA4026879, study PRJEB14308) | marine metagenome | biome: coastal water; material: water | depth 74 m
CGCGGCGGGCTAACAAGGTGTTGGAGCGGCAATCGCTTCGCGACGCCGCCCCTTGGTTGCTGCCTTTTGAAAACAAGTTTTCAAAAAACGCAAGTCGGGGTTCCGCTCAACACGCGGTGCGTTAGCAGGAGCGAAAGATATGCAAATTCAATACATAAATGATCCTTCAAAAATTAGTAGCCAAGCACTAGAAGGATTCTTTGTAGGCTGGTCGACGCATCCGTCTCCTAAAAACCACCTTAAGGTCCTCACGAATAGTACCGTTTGTTGGCTAGCGATGGAAACAGACAGATGTGTTGGTTTTGTATATGCAATTTCTGATGGTTTTTTCTATTCATACATTCCATTGCTGGAAGTCATACCTGATTATCAGGGTTCGGGTATTGCCTCTGAGCTCCTGAAAAGAATCGTTCAGTCTTTGGACAGTATGTATGCGATTGACATTGTATGTGATGAAGCATTGAAAGATTTTTATGAAAGCAGGGGTTTTACATCTTTTCACGGTCAAGCGATCAGGAACTATGCTAATCAAGCAGGCCCTGCTAACAAAGGTACTGTGTAGCGAGTCAAGGTGAATAATGAGGATTGTAGGGAGTATTATTGACCCAAAGATAATAAATAAGTAGCAACAGTTTTCTGGCAACCGCTACGACTCCCGCTTTTTTGGGTTTGCCATTATCCAGCATTCTGTTGTAATAGGTTTTCATCAGGGGGTTAGATTTAATGGCAGAGATAGCTGGCATGTACACAGACATTCTGAGATGATGATTCCCTTTCTTTGAAATAATGGTTTTACCGCGGTGTTTACCCGATTCTTTGAGGACTACATCTAACCCAGCATAGCTGGTTAGTTGTTTTCCGTTACGGATGAGAGCAAAGGCGTTAGTTTCAGCCAGAACCTTAGCAATAGTCATGAAGCCAATACCGTTTACGGTGAGAATATTGTCAATCTTCTCCCATGTCTTTTGATCTTTTTTGAGTAGCATTTGTATGCTACTCTCAACAATTTTAATGTGGCGATCATAGAGGGCAATTTGCTGTTTTAAGCGTTTGATTGTATCTTTGCTCGGTTTGAAAGAATGCCTTTTAGCGTGGATGCGGTTTTTTGCATCGGTTTTTAGTTCTTTGAGAGATAGATGTTCTCTGGTGAGCAGTTTGAGTTCTTTCATGAGCTCCGATGGTGGCTCCCACTCGCTTAGACGCTTCTCTAGTCCCATTTGTGTCAACATGTGAGCATCAATGGGGTCGGTCTTTGATTTGATGGTTAATGTTTTTGAGAAGTGTTTTGACTTATTCGGTAGTACAACAATAACATGAGCACCTTGTGATTTTAGAAAATAGGCAAGCGATTCATAATAAACCCCCGTTGCTTCCATGATAAAGTACTGCGGGACGTTCTGTATCTGTTGAGTTAGTGCAAAGGTATAGAACTGTTTGATTCCAGTGATGTGATTTTTGAACTCTTTGTGGGGGGCAATCACGGTTCGTTGATCCGTGTTGATGATTCCGACACAGCAAGTGAAGGAATCCATAGAAATGTCGATGCCGATGACTTGTTTAATGATTAGCATTTTTGAAAAGAATCTCCTATTTTATGTTTGTAGTGAGAGGCAATGGTTTCTTATGATTCTAGTCTCGTAGTTTTATTCGGGATTCCTGGGGTTTACAGGATCTCTAAGTACTGTTCAGAATTGAAGAAACTATAAGGGGAAGCGGGGAGATATTTCTTTGTTGCGATATCATTCTAGATGTACCGAGGCTTAGACCTCTCTCCCGTTCCCTTGCCATTACTTTTAATGTAAGCTTGTTTAAACAACATGCAGACACTATACGAGGCTTAGAGCGGACTCACCCCGACACTTCCCCGACACTTCCCCGACACTTCGTGTTTCCCTTCGCCAGGGTCTGAGACATGCAAGAGGGGGCTAGAAGGATTAATTATAATTGTACGATAAACCCAAATATAACCCCAACATCCACCATCGTAGATCAATCCGCCTGAAAGGATATGATTATTCTCAGGCGGGGTTATAAATCATCGCTTACAAAACAATTGAATTTGTTGAATATTAATCCTGTCGTTTGGCAACGCAATTATTACGAACATATTATTTGCAACGAACAATCATATCAAACCATCGCGAAATACATTGTAGAAAATCCATTAAAATGGGAAGACGATAAATTCAATTAACCTTTAAGAATATTTCTGTTTTACAATGCCTGCATTTTGTTTGATCAACACGATAGCGATGCAAAATTTCCTAATTCTTTAACCCAATCATCTCCATGCCATGGACCGAAAATGTGTTTACCTCGCCTGACATATTTGTGACAGGCAAAAAACCATTCGTAATCATAAAATTATGTTGTCCTTCATCCAGTTGAACCGGAATCCAAGCCGTCGTATTTAACTGATTCCAATCGCCCGTATGAGGGAAAACCAAAAGTTCATCAAAGAGCTTTTTGTCCATAATTAAACGACCCAATCCGCATGAAATTCCTGTCGAAATAGCGCCATTTCCATTGCTATAATGGAATCTCACCAAATAAGTATCGCTGACATTTACCTTCATGCTCACGGCTAAATATTGGGTTTTTTCGTCAAGCAAGGTACTGGTATTCGTCTCATTTTTTAGCTGAATATAATAACTGCCCCCGATATAATACGGATTTGAAAGATGAGAAACCGTGCCCAAACTATCCATCGATGCCACATTGATGAACCCATGCATGGAGTCGGGAAAAATGTAATTTTCCACCGTATTCAGCGTGTCCACGACCCGATTATTATTGAGAATTAATGTGCGAAATCCCTGATCCGTCACCATTAAAGTGTCGCTCAATATGCTAACTTTTGGAATGCTCGGCAGCGTCGTCGTTTTAAAATTAAGGTCGAGTTCAGGCATCAAACTTCGCATAAGTTTCATTTTTATGTTAAGCGTTTCACCTTTTTTAAGAGGGATGGCTTTTGTCGTTGGCCAATCAATATCATTAACACTCATGCTTTGAAGCGAGTCTCCCAATCCGTTCAATGAAAGGCTTATATTTACCCCATGAAGTTGTAAGTTTTCTAAACCGTAGTAATTCCAATCGAAAGGATTCGACGGTTTCAGGCTAAGAGCGAATCCAGCATCCTCTTTGACAATTTCAACACCAAAAAGTCCGCGATAAATAGCGGAGAGATAGCCAGCAACACTCCACAGTTGACGGTCGGAATTGATTTCGGTTTCCCAAGGCGAACCTGTGTCGTAAGCAAAATTCTCCTTATGAGACAAATTTAAGGCGGCGCTTCGAATAATCGCTTCGAAACCATGTTTATAAGCTTTTGTGTGCCCAACTTTTTTCGCCGCCAATAATTGATAGGCCTCCACAAAAGGCCAAATGCCTTTATTATGATATTTTGGGACATTTGGAAGTTGAGGCGACATAACCGGCGTCCCATAAGGTGTACGAGGATAGCTGGATAAAATATGTCGTCCCAATTCAGTTGATATTATGCCGTCTTGAATTGCCAACGCCTCGGATAAGGCATCACGATTCGGTGAAAAATTTTCGAAAGGCGTGTAGCATAAATACGATGAAAAACCGTTGATTCTTTGATTCCAGAACGCCTCAGGCAAAATATTTGCGAAATAATCGCTGCGTTGCATCCATTGCGATTGCTCGCCTCGATTCGAAATGACAGATGCTATTCGCATGGCATACAGGAATTGAATATTGCTGGAGAATGCACTTGATTGATGGATGTTCGCCGGTGTCATCCATGGGGCATAACTTTGTTCGCGCCAATCCAAAAATGATGTTTCACCTTTTAGAAGTTGGGTTTCACGATTCCGATTCCACTCAAAATCTTCCTTAAGCGCGAGAATAATTGGCGCTGTAATTTGCGTGAGCCAAAGAGAGTCTCCCGTTGCCATAAACGTTTGCCAGGCACCCCGCGCCCAAGCGATTCTATCGGATGAGACGGGCCAGCTGCCACCTGTCCCTGTGTCTTGAATAATTCGACCCGACTTTGAAATTTTCGCTATAAGGCTTTTCTTCGAAATTTCAGGAAAAAATGTCCCAAGGCTCAAATCGATAGCATAACTAATATCGCGTGTCCAGACACCTGGCCATTTTGCGCCGGCCATAAATGTCGAATCGTCTCGAATATCGAGAATCGCTTCTTCGAGAGCGAGATTGTATAGAGTTTCAAGAATGGGTGCTTGGGGACTTGAAAAACGAGGTAATCCTGAAATATCTTGGCTAAGTTGCCATGCGCGAGACGTGACATCATTAACTTGAGGTTTAAATGTTAGGGTCAGTGAATAGATAGAGTCTTGGTCTTCGTCATTAAATTTTAGGTGCTTTGGTTTGACCTTGTTGTCCCAAAGCCATTGCATGGGTTCTTGCCCGCCAGCGAGATAAAGTCCATTGAAATTATTTTGAAAAATGCTATCCCCTGTCGTTGTAACCGTAAATCCCTGCTTTGAGAAATCATTCAAAATATTTTTCATATCGACACGAAAATGGACCTCCTTTGCTGCATGGATGTCTGGGAGCGCTGTTTTATAGTGGAGCGACGACTGACCGAAAGAAATTAAGGGAGCATAAAAAATTGTAATACCGTCTGGGATATAGACTTCGTGATTTACGCCAAATCCTGCTTCATTATCCTCGCCATTGATACTCAGTTTAAAAATAATGGGTTGGGGAATTCCACGTTGGCGTGTATCGGTATAATTTGATGACAACGATGTTGATGAAGTCGCCATGGACTCGTATTCGCTTTGAATGACTCGGTCTTTCTTAATAACAAATGCGTTTGAGGCATCATTACTACAACGCAAAATTGAAAATTGCGTCGCCATTAGAATAAAGAGTGAAAGAAGTAAATTTGGGTTGTGTGGCAATATTTTAATCTTTGTCATGGAAAATTTGAATCCTTGTTTTAACATGCTGATATTTAAACGAAATCACGTTGTATAGAAGAAATTTGTCAGACCAAAGGAACGAAGTGTTTTTCATTAAAGCCTCTTTTGATATCTTGGGAAATAGAAATAGCGGACATTCCTATTGCCTCATAAATAAAGGTAACCGAAGCTAGTTAGAATTCTTCATAGATAATTCAAGAATAATCGGCGTAGTTTTATTGAGTAATTTTTTAATTTTATCCTCCATCTGTTTTTGTAATTGAAACGGGTTAAGTGTGTTGTAGAATTGGGTTAACTCTAGTTTTTTAATCCCAGAGATTTGTTTAGATTTTAATAATCTTTGATAGGGTGTTTTAGGTTCGTCATATATTTTCTTAATTTTAGCGCCACTTCTTTGTTTTTCAACAAGTTTGATAGCTGGGCGAAAGAAGTTCATTATAAGTCTCCACTCATTGCTATAGATATCATTAAGTAGATTAGTAAGGGAGGGGTCATCGAATCGATTGTATCCAAGGTACTGTCTAACAATAGACCAATTCTTTTCCTCGATGTGAGCATTATCATTTTTTCGGTAGGGCCTTGATCGAGTGAATTGAACAGGCTTAGGTCTTAGATTAAAATATTTGTAGAGATGCCAGTTCAAGAACTCAGATCCATTGTCCGTATCAAAGCCTCTTAGTTTGAAAGGTATCACCTGTTCAATACCAACCATGACGCTTTCGACACCTCCATAGCCCTTACCCCAAATCGCTCTTTGTTCTGACCATCCTGTTGCAATATCAACCATATTAACGGTATAGACAAATGAGCCCGCTACAGATGTACCACAATGAGCAACAGTATCTGCCTCTAGGTAACCCGGTCTTGTCTCGTCCCATTGGTTTGTATTGATGGGTATATGGGACTTTAGGATAGAGCCTGGCTTCGTTGTAGCAAGACCTAGTTTGGAAAACGTTGCTTTTCTGTAAGCCATTAAACGGTCTATCGTGGCATGGGAAATTGATAATAGTTTCTCTTTAATTTCAATTGAAAGAACCGTGTGATAATGCTTTTCATAGAAAGGTAGCCACAAGGGTATGCCCTTTTTAAGTCGTCTGGAACAGGGTAGATTCATTACGCGCCATATGCGAAGAAGAACCTCCATGATTATAGGGTCATCATACTCCTGGGGACGCCCTGGTTTGCCTGTTCTTTTGATCCGAACTCCTTGGTTTAAAATTCGGATTGCATACTTACGATTGTACCCACATACTTCACAGAACTCATCGAGAATCGTTCGTTTCTCTTGCCGGTTACCTTCTGAATATCGCTGACGTATTGTTCGACGATATTCATCTCTTGACTTTTTGCTCATATTCATGACCCCCTTTATGGGTTACATTATTTATGAGGCAACGACTTTTTTTCAAAATCAATAGGGTTACATTAATTTTGAGTCAATGCGTTACTAATTAATTTCGTAGTTTTAACTTGTTTTCTAATCGTATTTTTATATAGTAGCCGTTAATTTAGAACAGGGTGTGCAGTTGCAATAGTTTGGTGGACACATCGAGAAGAAGTATGTTGAACGTAAAGGAGTGAATCATGAAAGAACGGCAATTTATTTTGATGATTATTATATCTTTCCTATTTCAATTTTGTTCTATTTCGCATGATTATCCAGCACAAGTGGAAAATCTTAGTGAAGAATCTGCTTTAGCTGGAAATCCATTAGCATTAGCAAGAATTAGCCAATTATTCGAGAATATTGATTTTGTTGAAGGTGCAGAAGCAGAAGAATTATTTATTTCCAGCATTCAATCATATCAAAATAATAATTTTGGTACAAAGATGGCCCTAATTGAGCTAGATGGAGTTAACTCAATTAAGTTAATAACGCGCGATTCGCTTTTTCATATATTTGCTGTCGATAGCATGGAAACCATTAATTGTGTACGGACATACAATGGTGTTGAAGAGTATCGCAGTTTTGAAGTCACTTTCAGCCCTTCTCCACAATATAATTTTTCAACTGCTTTTTTAACCTTATACTCATATCGTATTAACCAAAATTCAGTTGAATTCTTTACAGCCTTTTTTTCAGATACTAGTTTATTTATTCATGATTTATATGAAAATAATATTAGTTTAAGCAAAATAGGGTACAATCATGATGGGTTAACACTTCCTTGGTACGGCGGAGATAATATTAGCGAAACCTGTTATGCACCTTTTTTGTTTCAAGCATATTATAATAGTATAAAATCCGCTATTACTATGACTTTTGTTGGTAAACACTATTTGGAATTCTTAAGTAATGAAATGCTTGGAGAAATTGCTGGTGCTTTAAACATGTCAATTAGTGATGTCGCCGAACATATTGGTGAGCTAGTTGATGAGGTGGGGTTTAACATATTTGTTACTGAATATTTATCTCATATTTTGATTGATGGAGGAAGATTATTTAGGCTATTTAGTATGTATGAAACTTATTCAGACCTGATGCATGCAACGATGGCCATTTTTGATGAAACAGCTGATTATAATAATTGTACATCTATTGACATACGATTTATGAGCTTATGGTGTGATAATATTAATAATTTTCCCTATGAATATGCTATTGAAGAAGATTTAAAAGCTGTGTGTCGACAATGGGCCTCCGAGTGTAGTCAATTTGATGATAATTTGTTTATTCAAACTACTTTTGCTATGAATTTTAACAATAGATCGATACTTTGCAATGAATGTAGATATGAGCAGGCTACTCTTTAGAAGTTATGCCTGATGACCCTACTTTTGATGATTACGATGGTGATGGTGTGAGCAATGATGTGGATGCATGTGATTGTACTCCAGATCCCACTAATGCTGATTTTAATGCTGATGGACAGGGCGATGTTTGTCAAGACTCAGATGGGGATGGTATTCTTGATGATATTGACAATTGCAGAGCCACATACAATCCATATCAAGAAGATTTCGATGAAGATAGAATTGGTGACGTTTGTGACCCAGATTTTTATAGCTTTAATTTAGATGATTGTTATACGGATGTTGATGGTGATCAAATACCAGATTGCATTGATAACTGTGTAATAAATGAAAACCATAATCAAATAGACTCAGATAATGATGGCATTGGAGACACATGTGATAACTGTGACATGTGGAATCCTAACCAAGCAATAAATCCGTGCACTGAAACGGACCCAACTATAATAGATCCTGACTGTAGTGTTGATGAAATTACAGCAGAATTAGAAATATACAACAACACTATAGATTGCATAGCTGGTGCTGCTCATCAATACATTCAACAGTCACCTATACAAATAGGTGAGCAAGGTGATCCAAATCATCGTCAACCACGGGCATGTATATTAGACAAACTTAGTGATCTGGGGGCAGAAAATGGAGTCCTATGCGAATGGTGGGAGCATAATCCACCGATGTACATTACTGGTGCTGGTATTTTTGGGATGCATGGTGCAGAATACCATTCGACTTGTGATGATGTAGATGGATTAACCATTGACCAGATGAACCAATGGTCAAACCAAATAGATGACATACTTCATTGCTGTAAATCTCAATATATGATTGATGGCATTTCAGCACGAATAGAAACTACTCGGGATATTTTAAGGTGTTTCCCTAACCCAATACCAAGTACACATTGCACTGATGTAAAACTCAATCTTTCCCAAATGCAAAGACAATATCAATTACAGTTAGAAAATTTATTGAATCAGTTGGCTGAAACCGAAGGGAGAATTAGTGAAACTTGTTATTAACGCACATATCATTACAGGAATTATTTTCCTTTTCTCACTAAATACATGTGAGACAGATACAACTAAAGAAGACTTGTTGAACTGCTGGTCCTTAGCAGACACCGTTTATCAAAACCTATCAGCAACACCTCGCAATGGTCAGTTTTTAGGCGATGAATATAATAAATGTGTGTTTTCGACACTGGTAAAAAATATTGATTCAAAAGCTATATTTTGGGAATTAGGTAAAGATACGATTCCACTAATACATGAAGAAAAAGAATTGCTTTTAAATCCAGATAGTTGGCTTTACCTAAATGTGCTATTTTCGGGTACTGAAAGCATCCAAACTGGTGAAAATATTCGCTTTCTTGCTTATTGGAAGGAAAACTCATTTTATAAGCAATATACGTACTTCAGCTTAGATTTTCGAAAATTAGCTAGCGGAAAATATTCTTTAATCATTAGGAATAAAAGAGAAAGAGATGGTATAAGTGAGGTTCAAAAATATTCAACGATGGGAATTTTCCCTGTCTGGATGGATTCGATCCCGCCAAATCACTATGTCAATAAAGAGGCCAAGGAACTTTACTTTAATTTGCTCACTAAATTCTCTTGGGAACCAAACGAATACGAAATTTTAAGAGATACCTCAATTTATAGATCGGTCTTTAATATATTAAACACCCCGCTACCTCAAAATTGGGATAAAATGAATCGGAGTCAAAAAAGACCCTATATTATTGATGAACTCCAAAAATTCACGCCGTATGTTGAAACCATCGTAACAGATAAGAATATCTATTTTCCATCTACTTACTATATTAAAATGAATGTACCAAATGATTCCCGTAACCCCACTATCATTCAAGCGTCTATCACTAATAACCAATGGATGTTTTTGGAACTAATACTTAATGGAGATTCTCTAAAGTTCTTGATGAAAGATGAGCCGAACGACTTCAACAACTCAGACTTTTATAGATTGAGATGGCCTCTAGGCGATTATTTAGAAAACGGACTTCTTCAATTAAATGATGATTCAACAGGTGTCTATTAAAACTGCAACGGTAAGCAAACTCAAAACGTGCAAATTCCTTTTCCTTCATGGTTTCGGTGGTTCTGTTCACGATTGGGATGCGGTTATCGATGCTCTCCCCTCAGATTATAAATGCGAATCAATTGGATTACCAGGCCATCATGGCGTACCCATAAATCCCGATTTATCGTTTGAAAAGCATGTTGATCAACTTTTTGAGTCTCACCTTATGAATCAAAGCGACCCCATTGTCCTTGTTGGATATTCTATGGGCGCACGACTTGCACTTTCTTTTGCGTTGCGTCATCCTGAAAAAGTGAAAGCGCTTGTGCTGTGTTCAACATCCGCGGGGGTTGAAGCAAATGCATCAATATCTCAACGCATAGCATGGGAAACCTGTATCGTAAACGACATTTTGACGCTGGAGAACAAAGCATTTTTTGAAAAATGGTATGAACTTCCACTTTTTCATACTTTACAAAAGAAGCCTCAAATTATGGACGAAATTCTGTCTCGGAAATCGTCCCTCGACATGGAAACATTAGCTCAATCCTTTCAGACATTCGCTTTGAGTCATCAACCCAACTATTGGGACCGACTAAAAAACTTAGCAATGCCTACATTATTTCTCCATGGCGAGTTTGATTCTAAATATGCAACTATCATGCATAAAATGAACGCAATATTGCCTAATGCCGACGTAAAAGCTATTCCAAATGCTTCTCATGCACTACATATTGAGAACGCTAGTTTTGTGGCTCAATCAATCGAAACCTTTGTGGCTGAACTGTAATTTCCGACTCAATACTCTTTTTAAAACCCTAACTTTAAATAGATTCGTCGCATGATGATGATTGAAATAATTTATGGACCATTGAAAGGCTATGAACATGACCCCATTTAACTGGAAAAAACGCGCAGATTACACCGATATAAAATTTGAGACCTTCGAAGGAATCGCAAAAATCACGATTAATCGACCTGAGAAACGCAACGCATTTCGCCCTCTAACGGTGATGGAAATGATTCAAGCGTTTGAAATTGCACGAGAAGATCCAAAAATTGGCGTCATTATTTTGACGGGCGAAGGCGAGAAAGCTTTTTGTTCTGGCGGTGATCAAGGCATACGAGGCGATTCGGGATATAAAGATGGCCAAGGCGTTCATCGCCTAAATGTCCTTGATTTACAGCGACAAATTCGAACGCTGCCTAAACCTGTCATCGCAATGGTGGCTGGATATTCTATTGGTGGCGGACACGTTTTACATTTGGTTTGCGATTTAACGATTGCCGCTGATAATGCTATTTTTGGTCAAACTGGGCCGAAAGTTGGTTCATTCGACGGTGGATACGGCGCGAGCTACATGGCATCTATCGTGGGTCAAAAGAAAGCGCGTGAAATTTGGTTTTTATGTCGTCAATATAATGCTCAAGAAGCGCTGGATATGGGACTCGTCAATACGGTTGTACCTTACGCCGAATTGGAAAATGAAACGGTGAAATGGTCGAAGGAAATCCTAGAGCATTCTCCCCTGTCGATTCGCCTCCTAAAATCGGCCTTTAATGCCGACGTCGATGGTCAAACAGGCTTGCAAGAGCTGGCAGGAAATGCGACGTTGCTTTATTACATGACAGAAGAAGCCCAAGAAGGGCGAAACGCGTTCAACGAAAAACGTAAACCCAACTTTAAGAAATATCCTTGGCGGCCGTAGTTAAAAAACTTTAAAATAGAAAATAGAAAATAGAAAATAGAAAATAGAAAATAGAAAATATCGATGAGTAGTGCTAATGAACAAATGAAATTGAGAACAAAAGCTTTTGCACATCGTTGCGTTAAATTCGCTTTTTCGCTCCCAAGTGACACACTGGGAAGACATATTCAAAACCAGCTTATCCGTTCATCGACATCAGTAGCAGCAAATTATCGGGCAGCGCTTTTAGGCCAGTTAAAGGCTGCTTTTAAAGCTAAAAAAAGTATTGTCTTAGAAGAAGTAGATGAGAGTGTCTTTTGGATTGAGTTCTGCCAGGATGAAAAACTGGTCATCGAATCTAAAATTGAACCTCTACTCAAAGAAGCAAAGGAACTCACTGCTATTTTCTTTTCAACTCGCAAAACACTGTCAAAAACGTAATATGTTAAATTTTCTTTTTTATATATTATATGTTTAAGCTCTGGATAGAAGCCGCTCGACCCAAAACCCTAAGTGCCGCTTTTGCACCTGTTTTAATGGCGACAATTTTAGCGTATTCTGAAGGTGTGTTTCATTTATGGTCTGCAATTGCGGCATTATTCGGTGCATTTTTTATTCAAATCGGAACCAATTTCGCCAACGACTATTTCGACTATAAAAAAGGCGGTGATACCAGCGAGCGAATCGGTCCTCAACGGCTCACGCATCGAGGACTTGTCACACCAAACGCCATGAAAAAAGCCATGCTACTTTCTTTCGCCCTTGCTTTCATCATTGGGATTTATCTTGTTTCGCGAGGCGGTTGGCCCATTGTTTTTCTGGGTCTTTCGTCACTTCTCCTCGGCGTTATTTATACGGGTGGACCGTTTCCATTGGCCTATCATGGATTAGGCGACATTTTCGCGTTTCTCTTTTTTGGACCCATTGCAACCTGGGGAACTTATTATGTCCAAGCGCTGGAACATTCAAATCTGGCTCTCGCTTTTGGCGCTGCTCAAGGGCTTTTTTCCGTAGCCTTGTTATCCATCAATAATCTGCGGGACATTGATGAAGACCGTAAAACTGGCAAGAATACGCTCATTGCGCGTTTCGGCGCAACCTTTGGAGAAACGGAGTATCTCGCGAGCATTTCTCTGGCATTGGTCTCGCCTCTACTCTTTCTACTCATTTTTCAGCACGACCATTATGTCAGCCTCATCGGCATGCTAACTTTTTTTCTATTTGTGATGCCTATTAAGCGGATTTTGTCCTATAGCGACAGTCGCGAACTTTTAGAAGTTCTTCCCATGACGGCAAGAATTCAGCTCGTTTTTACTTTACTTTTTTCCCTGGGATGGCTTATTACGTAACAAAAGGAAATTGAAAAACATGTCCAAAGCACATATACGACTTTATTCATATCAGAATATTTTAACACAAAACATTATTTTTGGGCAAACGACACGTTCGACCCGCGACGGACTTATTCTCCATATCATCGACAATGAAGGGAAACACGGAACAGGCGATATCGCGCCGCTCGTTTTCTTTAGCAATGAAACTTTACCTCAAGCAGAAGCCGAAATTAGAATGGTCATGGAAGCATTTGCAAATTCTTTTGAGCTTGAAACAATGGTGGCGGTTTATCTTGAGAAACAATCGACTCTCTCTCCATCCGTTCAATTCGGGATAGAATCGGCGCTTAATTGCATCCGACATCAAAAAGAGAATCCTGGCGAAATTTTATTTACAAATGCAGCGATTAATGCACTCATTCAAAATGATTCTATGGACTTAAATCGCTTGATTGAGGACGGATATTCTAGCTTCAAAATAAAAGTTGGTCAACTTTCAATTCAAGAGGAAATCAGTCGCATCAACGCCATGACATCAACGCATTTACCGCCCAAATCCATACGTCTTGATGCCAATCAAGCGTGGAGTTTTGAAGACGCCTGCATATTTTGGGATGGACTTAAAAATCGCGAAGTGATTGAATATATTGAAGAACCATTGCAAAATCCATCACTCCTAAAAAAGCTCTATTTGAAAACCAATATGCCTATCGCATTAGATGAGTCGTTGCGAGAAAAAGATTGGAGCAGACTTCCATTTTTCCAAGGGATTGACGCCATTGTTTATAAGCCAACGCTGATGGGAGGGAAATCGACACTCCTAAGATTAATGTCGCATTATGAATTGATTTCACCCAAATTTGTTTTAAGCTCTAGCTACGAAAGTGGTATTGGCCTTATGAATATTGCCCGCATGAATTTGAAGCTCCTTAACAATGCAAATCCAATGGGGATCGACACGTATCGATATTTGCAAACCGATATTCTAAACGAATCTTTGCTTATCAATAAGGGTCGATTGGAAGCCATCCTTACACCTTCTCATCAACGCTTTTTCAATAAAAATAAAATGAATTTACTCCATGCCGTCCACGCTTAATTCCAGTACTCTTCTCAAACTTACAAGCACTACAAATTGTCAGGATAGATTATTTATGGAGTCACCGAATCTTAATTTTTCATTCGATGACCTTCATCATTTGCTCCAACGTGTCCCACGCTCATCGCCTCAATTTATTGGTATTATCGAAGAAACGAGTCCTGATTTTATCCTCGCATTTCTTGTGGCATTGATGCAAGGACACGACATTTTTCTGCTGTCCAAACGGCATCCTCATGAACAATTAGAAACCATCATTTCCGACGCAAAACTTGCATATCTTGTGGGGCCGAGGACAATTGAAAACATCAACTTTTCTGTCGATTTTATTCCTTTTGAAGATTTGAGTGAATTCAAATTTGGAAGTACTCATTTACGTCCTCAAAATCATATTATTTTCCAAACGTCCGGCAGCACTCAAAAATCCAAATATGTTGTCCATACACTCGATACATTGATGGCAAATGCGAAGGGGGTTGTGGAAAATTCGCAACTCTGCGAAGATTCAAGGACTTTAGCCATACTTCCGTTTAATCATGTTGGGGGGATGGGATTGCTGATTCGAGGACTTCTCACGCAATCGACACTTGTTTTTCAAGATAAAGATATTTCCATGCTCGACACATTGATTCAATCTCAAATAACGCATGTATCATTCGTTCCGACACAGTTGAGAGCGCTACTCAAGAGTGATTTCTCAATCGACGACATCCTAAATTTAACATCTGTTTTAGTCGGTGGAGATCGAACGGATTATAGCGTCGTTGCAGAAGCGAAAAAACGAGGATTACCTATTCAACTAACGTATGGATTAACGGAAATGGCGTCTCAAGTGACGACAACTCGCCTAGATGCCGATGATTTTGAAATGAATACATCGGGACAACTCCTTGCAAATACAGATATGACAATCGATCATCATGGCGAAATATTGGTGAGGGGCGAATCTCTTTGCCTCGGGTATTTAAATCCGACACAACGCAATAATTTGATAGATCCTAGAGACGACGATGGTTGGTTTCACAGCGGCGATTTAGGTTATATCAATCATAAGAGCCAATTAATTGTGACAGGTCGCATCCATAATATCATTATTTCGGGTGGCGAAAATATCCAAGCAGAAGAAATAGAGACATCACTTATGCAAATCGAAGGTGTTGATGAATGTTACGTAATCGGCACCCCAAATAATGAATTTGGCGAAAGACCCATCGCGTTCATTCGAAAAAGCAACGATATTATTATAGCGGAATCGTTTGTACGACATTCACTCAAGCTAAAGCACCCATTCTTTATGATTCCTGATGCATTTTTTCTTTTTCCACCAGAACTCGAAAATACAGGCATAAAAACGTCTCGAAATAATTTAAAAGAATTTTATCTAAATCATTCTTCGTCCTTGCTCAAAGCATTTTCTTAAAGAGCTTGTCGCCTATGGCAAAAATACAATCAAAAGATAGATTCGAATCGTTCGCAAGTAATCCCACCAAAGCCGTTTGGACTTTAGCCGTTCCTGTTATGATGGGGATGCTGGTTCAAACCGCCTATAGCATTACAGACATGGTTTTCGTTGGGCGAATTTCACCCGACGCTATAACCGCACTCGCATTTAATATGCCATTATTTTGGTTTTCCTATGGTATTACATTTGGTTTAGGCAATGGTGTAACAGCCGTTATTGCCCAGAATATTGGACGGAAAGATAAAGCTTCTGCCAATAATGCGGCTGAACATGGACTTCTTATTGGACTGATTTTAGGCGTTATTTTTGCCAGTTCGGGGCTCTTGTTTGGCGAAAAAATTCTGACTGTTATGGGCGCGCCAGCAAACCTTATGAGCCAAACGCTCGGATATTTTAGAATTATTGCTGGCGGATTTATTTTCTCTTTAGCAGGCATTCTTCTTCGGTCTATTTTTAACGGCGAAGGCGACACAATGACGCCAATGAAATTTCAAGCCGTAGCAACTGTTGTCAACGTCATCCTCGATCCTATTTTTATTTTTGGACTGGATATGGGTGTTAAAGGTGCCGCGTTGGCAACCATACTTTCCCAGCTTATCACAACCTTCGGATTACTTTATATCATCATTATTAAGAAAAGCACCTTCCTTTCTCTGAAAATGCGTCATTTTAAATTCAATAGAAATATTTTAATCAGCATCGCAAAGATTGGTATCCCATCATCATTGGCCATGGTTGTTATGTCATTGGGGAATGCTGTTTTTAATAAGATATTGGTGGGTTATTCCCCTAAAGTTGTGGCAGGGTTTGAACTATCTGGCAGACTCGACCAAATATTTTTCTTACCGATTATGGCCTTGGGTCATAGTTTAGTCACACTCGTTGGTATGTTTACAGGCGCTCAACGAATTGATTTAGTCAAAAAAGTCGTTTTCTATGGATTACGAACCGGTCTTACAATAGGCATCACCGGTGGCATTATTTTTTACTTTTTCTCACCGCATTTTTTCCAAATCTTTACAAAAGATCCGCTTGTCATTGAAGTCGCGGTCAGCCTTGTCCGAACGCTTTCTTTTTTCTATTGGATCATATCCATCGGTATGCTTTCTGGCCGGATGATGCAAGGTATGGGCTACGGATTGCCTCCGTTAATTATTACCTTGATACGTGTTATTTTAATTTCGATTCCATTGACTTACTATTTCACACAAATCGCAGGTAAACCCTATTATTGGGTTTGGTATTCAATTGCCCTTTCGGCTACTACAGCGGGCTCTGTTGGTTTTGGATGGCTTTGGACAAAGATTAAATCGCTTGAGAAAAAGCATCCTATCAATTTGGAAAAACAAGTCGAACACATATAGAGTGTACGGTAAACAAGAATTTTAATTCTAAATATTCTTAACCTTTAGAAATGACAAATATGCAATCAAGTAAAAAAGTGTTTAAAAAGCCACCAACCAAATACAAACCCCGTGGATTAGAAATTTTGCATGAGGATTTAGACATTATTGTGGTGAATAAATCAAATGGTCTCCTTACGATCGCAAGCAATAAAGAAAAAGAAAAGACCGTTTTTAATCTTTTGAATGATTATGTCAAAAAAGGAAATATGAAATCGAGAAATCGCGTTATTGCGGTTCATCGTTTAGAAAGAGAAATGTCGGGCATCCTTGTTTTTGCAAAAAGTGAGGCGGCGAAGAATTTCTTAATAGAAAATTGGTCAAATTTTGACAGAAAATATATAGCGATTACCCATGGTATTTTTGAAAAACCGGAAGGCACAATTAGCTCGTATCTAAAGGAAAATTCAATTTTTAGAGTGTATTCTGTTCAAAAATCAGAAGAAGGTACATTATCAAAGACGACGTATAAAGTGCTTAAAAGTTCGAGCAAATTTAGTCTTGTTGAAATCAAGCTCCGAACCAATCATAAAAAGCAAATTCGAGTGCACTGTGCCGATATTGGTCACCCAATCGTCGGTGATAAAATATATGGTGATAAATCGGATAAGGGCTCGACAAGACTGGCTCTTCACGCAAATTCTCTCAGTATATTGCATCCATTTTCAAAAGAAAAGATGAAATTTGTAACACCCATTCCTCTATTTTTTAAAACACTTCTTAGCAAATAATTTTAGATACGGTTTCGACTGTTCGAAAAAATAAGCCCACGTAGCATGAGCTTCATATTGTATTTATTCTAAAAAAATTGAATCTCGAGAATCTAAAGCATGATTCTTTTTATGGATTAGTCACCAATCTCCAACTGAGAATCTGATTTTCTCAATTCCATGATTTGACGAATAGGGCGATCAAGCGCATTAGAACGCGTGGACATGAGATCATCAAAATGTCTCGCCGCTTGGTCAAATGATTTGCGGGTTTTGTCCATGGTTACTGTAAAATTTTCCCACTGTTTCTGAAATTTTTCCACAAGCTCGAGTATTTCTGTTGCCCGTTGTTCAACTATAAAGTTTGAGGTCGCTTGATGTAGCAATGACAAAATTGCATAAAGCGTTATAGGACTACATAGCATGACTTTCATCTTTAATGCATCGCCTATCAGTTCAGAGTCTTCCGAATTCAAAAACCCATATATCGACTCATTGGGGATAAACATCATAACATAATCTAATGTGCCACCTGCTAAATTAATATATTCTCGCCTTGTCAATGCTTTGAGATGAGAGCGTACATCTTTGAAAAATTGCTTCTTATGCCGCTCTTCTTCATCACTACCATTTGTGGCATTCAAATACTCGCGATAATGATCAATCGGAAATTTTACATCAAGGTTGATGACTTTATGCTTCGGCAATTTGAACGTAAAATCAGGACGTTCCCCGCTTTCAACAACGGATTGTTTTGTATAATTGATGTGCTCACGCAAACCAATATACTGAATTATATCCTCGACAATTTCTTCGCCCCACATCCCGCGTTTTTGTGAACTTGCCAACAAATTAGACAACCCAGTTGTCGTTGATCTCAATTTTTCTGTCTCTTCACGTGTGGATTCGACCTCTTTTTTTAATTCTGTTGATTGATTCAACATATCTTTAAGGCGATTATCCATATTCTCTAAAGATTTTTGAATGAGTCCTTCTTTCTGCGATAATTCATCTTTATTACGTTGGGTCTGACTCGTAAATTTTTCATCCGCCAATTGTAAAAATTCTTTCTGACTGGCACGCAATACATCTTGGCTCAGGCTTTTAAACGAATTCTCCATTTCTTGACGCATCGCTAGGAGTCGGGCTTTTTCTTCTTCGATTCGCTCATTCGCGGCTTGAATTTTTGTGTCGAGAATCGCTTGATTTTGTTTCGCTTCATTGAGTTCATTCGTTCTCGATTCGAATGCTGTTTTGCCATGAGCATGTTCTTCTAAGAGCGTATCATGATTCCGATTTAATTCATTGTATTGGCCTTGAAATTCGGCCAATTTTCGTTGCATCAATAAACGACCGATAAACAAGCCAACAAGGCCTGCTCCCACAACGAAGCCCCAAAAGATAAAATTTGTTTCCATCATATTTTTTTAACGTTCTCGCTTATTGAAAAAGGCGTACAAGTCGTTTTCTTGATAAAACTTTACATTTATGGCGTTTAATTTTGACATTTCATCACGACCAATTTTTAGAGAATAAGCTTTTGTAATGCCATGATTATTTGCAAGAATTTGAATGGATCGTACACCAGGCAATCCAATTAAAAGCTGTGTAAAAATGCCACTGTAACGACTATACTGAGGCGACCCATACGTCATTAAAATAGCAGGACCGTCCACCATTTTCCGTTGCTTTGCATAGGTATTTTCACCCACACTAACAACAGGATATTTTCGCCACATCCCCGATTTTAAATTCTCATAAAAGACGGGATCAACATAATCCATGTCAGAAAAGAAGAAGTGAAGTTCGCCTTCTTTGGCGCTTTCTTGCTCAATTGCAAATTGTTCTAAGGCATCAATAATGCGAGGATTAATGGCATATTTCACTTGAAAATCGATATATATCGAATCGGGGCTATAAACGTCGCGGCGCGTTTGAATATCAAATATTTCCACCCGATACGGATCCCACATTATCGTATTCCATAACTCTTGCAACGCCATGACCTTATTCTTTTTCTTTCCTTCCGTGTTGTCCCAATAGGGTTTGATGTCTTTTGTCGCTGGCGCCATGGCTTTAACGCTAGAATCCGTCATGTCTGACAACTCTATCTCGGCACCTAATTGCACTTTAACCCAATTAACGAGATTTGTTTTTAATCCGTAGATACCATTGATAGGCTGTGAAATCTCGATCTTATTTTGAAGATTCATCGTGTGGACATCATACAAATTGAGAGAAAGATGAACCATATTATTTTCGACATAATATCGCCCTCTTAGCAAAAATGCGATGCCGTCAATCAAGGCGCTTTCGCCAAAGACATCCTTACTTAAATGCCTCTGTAATCGAAAAGGACGTTCGAGGTTTTCCTGAGGAATAGCTTTTGTTTTGTAGATTAAATAATTTTCGTCAATTTTTAATTGCGTCTCCACGACGGTCAAAAGTGTGCCGCTTAACCACGTTGGACCTGGATTTGTCCCCGTATTTAAAAAGGGCTCAATAAATATTTGCGTCTTGCCGGTTTCACCTTTTGGTAATGCAAATAGTGCTGGCGACATCAGCGAAAGTGTTAAAAGAAGTGTAATAAAAGTTGCTATTTTTTTCATAAGATAATCGATCCTTATTTCTTTTTTCGTTGCGGACAATCTAAGGCAAAATTAATAAGATGGTACACCGATTAAACTCTGAGGAGGCTTTGATTTTCTCCCGCAGTTTTCGCGGATTTGCCCAGATTGTTTTGTAAAAGTAGCCCAGGGATTAATCCCTGGGTAATAAGTCTCCCTAAAAGTATATGGGTTTTAACCCATTATTTTATATCATTCTTTCAGCAATACGTTGTTAAAAGTCTTACCAATACCGTATTAAACTAGATAAGTTTTTCTCGATTATAAATTTTGAGAAAAACTTTTTAAAATCTCTGAAATAGGGTAAAGTCATGTCAAACTTGATTTTCTTACCATTCTTAAATTTAATTTTAACAATTTCTGTTAATTTATATTCTTGTTTTACATCTCTCGCTAAAACAGTAATACTATCAGCATTGAAAATATATTTTATTTTTACTTTTTGAATAGAAATTATAAAAAGTTCCTGCTATGATTAGGAAAGGGAAAATAATTGCTACAGTTAAACCGATTTCCTGCTTGTTTATCCAATCACTAGTAAATACTCTCACATCTATAACTATCACAAGTAGAAATATCGCCAGCCCTATTGATTTTAAATAATGGGCGAGATACTCTTTGTAAGACATTTTTAATTGAAACGACTTACCCATATTAGACCAACCTCATATTCCCAATTCCAACAGCACCAATTTTGAGTTCAAGAATATCGTTCGGTTTTAATTGCCCTACGCCTTCTGGTGTGCCCGTAAAAACTATGTCACCTGTTTGTAGTTCGGTGAATTGAGAAAGATATTCGATAACATCGTTGGGCTGCAAATTCATATTTTTACTCTGTCCCAATTGACGTACTTCGCCATTGACGCTCAAGGAAAATTCGATGTTGTTTTCAGAGTCAACAAGCGGCATAAAATCACCAATAATACCAGCTCCATCAAAAGATTTTGCCAATGTCCAAGGTTTCCCCGCTTGTTTCAATGATGTCTGCAAATCTCGAAGCGTTAAATCCAAACCTAATGTATAAGCAACGAAACGAACGTCCGCGCCATCACGTTCCACCAAATAAACCAACTCAGTTTCGTAATGAATATCACCCAAATGCCACGGAAGCTGTATTGTGTCCTGAAATATTTGCATGGCATTGAGGCCTTTTTGAAAAACGAGAGGCTTCGCTTCTACTTTATTCCCTAATTCCTCCGCATGCTTCGCATAATTTCGTCCTAAACACCACACGGTTCGAAGTGAGGCAGAATAGGGTTTTCCATCTATAGTAAGATTCATTGAAAGTGCTTCCTAATTCTTGATTTCGCTATTTTTTCCATTTAGATGATCTAAAATATTTTGTGCTAATTTTATTGAGATGCCTCCAACATCAGCGATTTGATGAATCTCAGCTTTTTTAATTTTCGCAACAGAACCAAATGCTTTCATGAGGCTTTTCACACGATTTTTCCCAACTCCCGGAATCGTATCTAATACTGACGTTAGTGTTGTTGTTTTTCGTCGTTTCCGCTGAAATGTAACGGCAAAACGATGGGCTTCGTCGCGCAGTCTCCGAAGCAAAATGAGGGATGGACTCGACTTACCGATGAGTAAGGCTTCCGAATGGCCAGGGATAAAGACTTCTTCCAGACGTTTCGCCAATCCAAGGATCGGAATATGTGCCATGTCAACTTCATGCAAAGCCGTTAATGCGGCACTAAGTTGTCCTTTCCCGCCATCAATTAGGATAAGGTCGGGTGTGGGGAGGTTCTCCTCCTTAACGCGCTTATATCGCCTTGCAACAACTTCTCGCATAGACGCAAAATCATCAATTCCTTCAACCGTCTTCACCTTAAATTTGCGATATTCCGATGGCTTTGCCCGACCATCAATAAAGCAGACCATCGATGCAACAGTTTCCGTTCCGCCGAGATGACTAATATCAAAGCCGTCAATGCGTCGCGGAGGTCCTGGCAATTGCAAGTCATCTTGCAGCATACGAATCATTTTCGGCACGATATCGACCTTTTGAGTCTGTTGCAATGCCCATTCTTTTAGGCTCAATTCGGCGTTGCGTTCAGCGAGTTCCAGGAGCGATTTCTTTTCGCCAATTTCAGGCACTTTTAATTTTGTTTTAAGACCGCGAATTTCGCTCAACCATGTCTCAATAACTTCTTTATCGGCGAGTTCTACGGGGACAATTATTTCGCCTGGAATCGTCATCCCTTGCTCATAAAGACTCATGATGAGACGAGAAATAATTTCGCCATTTTCGTCATCGTCGATATTTTTAAACTTGAAATGCTCCTTCCCAATCAGCTTGCCGCCGCGAATCCGAATCATAGTCGCTGTCGCTAGAGCATCCTGACGCACAAGGCCAATGACATCTCTATCTTCAAAATCACTCGTTTTCAATCGCTGATTGCTCACATAATTTTGCACCACAAGCAATCGATCTCTGTATCGAGTCGCATCTTCAAATGCCAAATTCGACGACGCCTTTTTCATTTGATTCTCTAAATGTGCTTCAACTTTTTCCGTCCGACCCTTTAGAAAATCTTCGACCCGCTTGATCATCTCGTCATAGTTCGTCTCATCAACCAAAGCTTGGCACGGGCCATCACATTTTTTGATATGATAATCGAGACATAGGTCAATTTTTTTCGATTCAACGGTTTTCGCATCCAAGCGATACCGACAACTACGGATCGTAAAAATGCGTTTGATGACTTGAAGCGCCGAACGAAGATATTTGACGTTGGTATAAGGCCCATAATAAACCGAGCCATCTTTAACGACGGTCCTCGTCACGTAAACTTGGGGAAAAGACTCTTTCGTAATGCGGATGTAGGGAAATGTTTTATCGTCACGTAAATCGATATTATACTTCGGCGTGAATTCCTTAATGAAATTCGCTTCCGTCAACAACGCTTCGACTTCGGTTCGTGTAATAATAATTTCTAAATCCCAAATCCGCTCAATTAATTGAGCCGTTTTGGGCCTGTCAGGTTGCCCCGTAAAATAGGAGCGGACACGATTTTTTAGAACTTTCGCTTTCCCAACATAAATTATTTTACCCGATTTATCTTTGAAAAAATAAACCCCTGGTTGATCTGGAAGCTCTTTGGATTTTCGTTGTGCAGGCGTTTCTTTTTTTAATTGTGAAGTCATGATTTAAGGAGATTTTTTTTTGGATGCATCAAACCAATAGATGAAGTTAAATGGTGTCACTTTTTGTCTTCGCAAAGTTCAATCAAAACACCGCCCGTCGCTTTTGGATGGATAAATATGATGCGTTTATGATGGGCGCCTAGAATAGGTTCGTCATTAATGAGCTGAATTTGATTCTCTTTGAGCTTCACCAAATAGCCATCGAGATCCTCGACATTCAGCGCGATATGATGCAAACCGGGTCCTCGTTTATTTAAATATTTGGCCACCGTCGATTCAGGCGATGTTGGTTCTAAAAACTCCAGCTTCGATTCTGATACATCATAAAAAGAGGTCTCAACTTTTTCACTCTCGACAGTTTCTTGACCTAAATAATTCAATCCCAAAATATCATGATATAAAAATTTGAGCTCCGCCGCATCATTCGTGGCAATAGCAATATGGTCGATTCTGTTTATTTTCATTGAGGTGTCCTTTATTACATTTTCCGGGAAATATATGATGCGAGTTTATTCATTATCTTCGTTCTCAAGTAAGAGTTTTTAATCGTATCTTTGGGTTTTTCTATTATCAATCCTTTTGCAGATAATTCAAGAACTTTATCTTTATCCCTGCTTAATGCAAGCCTCGTATATAATGCAGTATCATATTGCCTTTGAAGCTCTTTGAGACTCCAATTATTTTTATAGGCTTCAATTTCATAAAAACGCCTCTCTTTTTCATCGTCAATTCGCATCAGTTTTAAATAGTGGGACCAACTTAATTGAAACTCTTTGTTCTTAGAAATCCGAGACACTGTCTCGGATTTCTTTGAAGAACCAATCCCTAATGATGATTCAGAAATAACATACGCTAAATAAAATCTTCTCATATTTTCTAAATTGTCGACTGAAAACCCTTTACCAAATTCAGCATTTAATCTTTCAGCAAGCCCCTTTAGTATCTTTTTCCCATATTGCGCACGTTCTTTTCCCTTTTGCTCTTGTTCCACTATCATTCTACCTATTTCATAATAGGTATAAACCATCGTTTTATTGACAGTCTGAACAACGCTTTTGCGAGCACTTTTTAAGAGCTCCGCAACTTTATTGTAGAAATCTATATTTAATATTTTTTCTATCTTTGTCATTTAATGTCTTTTAAGCCGTGATGATTTTTTTCAAAATCATGGGTAATATTTATGTAGGATTAACCTACAACCTCGCGAGGATAATACCGATTTTATCCTGTAATTCATTGATGTCAGACGTCGGAACCGTGTAATGATTCACCATAATTGAGAAAATAATTGTCCTGCCACTCAGTGTATAAACATAGCCGCTTAAGGTGCGAGCGCGCCCGATATAGCCTGTTTTAGCATGGACACGTCCCGCCGCGATGCTATTTTTCATTCGATTTTCAAGTGTCGATTCTTCGATGCCAGCAATGGGCAATGATTCGATAAATATGTCGCGATATTCGTGCTCCCACAAGAGTTGCAAAAGTGTTGTTGTATGATAGGGCGAAACGACATTATGTCGTGACAAACCTGAACCATCAAGTATTTTTAAATCGCGCGTGTTCATACCTAAGGAATCCCACATTTCCATTTCTAAGCGGATGCCTTCTTCGGTGCTGCCTTCTTTACCAAGTTCAACGCCAATTGTCTTGAGCAATGTTTCAGCAATAAAATTTTGGCTGGGTTTATTCACCATTTCAATAATTTTTGACATAGGATGACTCGTATATAAAAAGAGAGTGTCGATTAAAGTCGAGTCCAATTCGAGGAATAAATCGTCTAAATCAACAGGTTCGCCTGATACCGTTATCCCCTGAGACTCAAGCACTTCTTTAAATAATGTTGCCGTAAATAAAGTCGGATTTTCCACCGTCAACGCATCTTCTTTCTTTTCTTTAGATGCAGAAAACTCACCGCGAAACCAACCCTTATTCGTCGCTCTATCACGCCCATTATTCCATTTGCCCGTCGAATCAGGATGAACCGTCACCAGCTCATTTTTGATTGTCAAATAATGCGTATTCGGACGCTTTTCTAAATGCACTAATTCGCCTACTTCGCCAGGCGTAACAATGACATCCACATAATTTTCATTATACGATAATCCGGATAATTGCGCGGCGTAGTAATAAGGTTCGTCGTCCCAACTCCATCCATATCCAAGAGCTTGATCGTCGAATATGTTATCATTACCGATGATTCTTCCGTCAATTTTGTTGATGCCTAAGGCCTTGAGACTATCGGCAAATCGAATAAAAAGCGAATCATGACTGTCATTAAAGAAACGCCATGACCACGTTGGATCGCCGCTTCCATTAATGATAATGTCACCTAATAAAGTGCCATTTTCAATAGAACCTGTCGTTGTAAAAGCTGTATGATATCGATAATCGGGACCCAAAAGCTGTAGCGCCGTTGAAGTCGTATAAAGTTTCATGTTCGAGGCAGGCATAAATATTTTGTTGGGATTTTTACTGTAAATAATCTCACCTGTTTTAGCGTCTTGAACTTGAACGCCCCAAAAAGCCATCTCCGTAGGACTATTATGAATTAAAGTATCAATGCTATATGCCGCTTTTGCATCAGCATTTCTAAAAGGCCCCGATTTTACTTTTGTCGCATTGGGTGATGTATGGCTACAAGCTATTAGCAATGTAAGAATTAGTAAGAGTGCGAATTTCAATTTTGTACACTTCAATGGATGACTCCAATCCCTGGTTTATTCATCAAAATAATATTTCCTTTTTCATTTTTGACACCTTGAAATGGATCGTCAGCAAGTAAAACATTGCCGTCCAAATCTAGCCAGTCAGCGAGTTTGCCGAGTTGACTCATGGCGGATATGCCGACAGATGTTTCCACCATGCATCCAAGCATGACCTTCAAATCGAGTTCCCGCGCTGTGCGAATCATTTTTCGAGCATTCGTAAGTCCGCCACATTTCATCAACTTAATATTGATGCCATCGAAGACATCCTTCAGTTTCGGAACATCTTCGGGTCGCACGGAATTTTCATCGGCCACAATGGGAAGGGGCGAAAATTCTCGGAGTTTTGCTGTCATTTCCAACATATTGCTGGGCATAGGCTGCTCGATAAATTCAACACCCTGCGACGATAGCCATTCCACGCGTTCCTTCGCTAAATCCAGCGTTTTCCAGCCTTCATTCGCATCGACATAGAGTTTTTTGTCCGTATATTTACGAATTGTATTCATCATTTTTATATCGTCAGGACTACCCAATTTAATTTTGAGAATGGGGTAATCCTTGGCTTCATCAATTTTTATTTTGATGAGTTCCTCATCGCTGATTCCAATGGTATAGGACGAAATTGGCATAATACTGCCACCAAATTCCTGATGTAATGGAATGTCATTTTGCTTTCCATATAAATCCCAAAATGCGACATCAAGCGCCGCCTGAGTCGAATAGCTATCGGGGAAAAGTTTTTCGAGTCGTTCTTGCCTCTCGCAGTAATCATTGATAGGCAATTCAAGTATAGCCTTTTCATTATTATGAATTCGCGCGATAACGTCCTCTGGCCCACCTTCATAGCGTGGATTAGGCGCAGCTTCACCGATCCCCGTATGGTTTCCATCGCTTAACTTAACGATAACAACGCGATAACTTGTTCGGGTACTCCGCGCAATTTTAAACGCAAACTTTGGGTGAATTTCAACGATTCTCCAACTCAAATGCAATGTCATATCTATATTAGTTTCCTTTGAATAGAGGCTTTCTTTTTTCGATAAAAGCCGCACATCCTTCAACGCGATCTTGTGAGTTAAATACTTCTTTAAACATCTGTGCTTCAACTTCAAGCGCTTTTTCTATTGGAAGACCTTGACCTTCGTAAACAGATTTCAGTGCGTATTTTAAGGCGAGTGGTCCTTTTTGAACCATTAATTTGGCGACTTTTAAAACATCTTCCATGAATGTTGCTAGGGGGAATACTTTATTGGCAATGCCCATTTCTTTCGCTTCTTGAGCCGAAACCATTCGTCCTGAAAGAAGTAAATCGAGAGCGTTTCCCGTTCCGATAAGTCGTGGTAAACGTTGGGTTCCACCATATCCCGCAATGACACCTAAATTAACTTCGGGTTGGCCAAAAAACGCATTCTCCGAGGCATAACGAAGGTGACATGCGAGGGCCAATTCGCATCCCCCGCCGAGTGCATAGCCATTAACGGCGGCAATTACAGGTTTGGTGCTGCGTTCTATTTTTGTAAATAACTTTTGGCCATGTCTACTGATTTTCATCGCTTCGTCAGGTGTAATTGTTGGGAATTGATTAATGTCCGCTCCAGCAACAAACGCTTTTTCACCCGCTCCTGTCAAAATTATCACCCGGCACGCATCATTTTTTTCTAACGCACAAAATATGGATTCTAATTCATCCATAATAACAGGATTGAGTGCATTCATTTTATCTTGCCTTGCAATGGTAACGATGGCAATATTTTCGTTTAAATCAAAGTGTACAAAGGGCATTAAAACCTCCAAAAATGTCGATTAAAGATTACTATAACGGTAAGGATTTCCAGTCGTCCCATTAACATGACGAATGACATAATCCATTTTTCTGAATCGGCGAAAAAAGCAAAATTGTTAGTCGGTCCTATATCGCCTAATCCTGGGCCAACATTGCTGAGCATCGAGACGGTTGCCGTCATACTGGTAACGATATCATGCCCATAAAATGTAAACGTGAGCGTCGTTACTCCCATCACTAACACATAAAAAAGGAGGAAGGCTATTGTATTTTTAATAGCACCCTCATCGACGATTTCAGTCCCAAGTTTCACGGGTAGATAGCCATGGGGGTGAATCATCCGTCGGAGTTCGACGAAAGCCATTTTCATAAAAAGGAGTACTCGAATCGCTTTTATTCCACCTGCAGTACTTCCTGCCATTCCACCTACAAACATAAGCATAAATATCAGCATTTGACTGTAAATAGACCAGCCTTCATAGTCAGCCGTTGCAAACCCCGTCGTTGTAACAATAGAGACAACTTGAAATACAATTTGTCGAAATGGGTTCTCTTTTAGATCTGATATTACTTTTGTTGATTGGTCATAAAAATGATCCGTTAGCAGATTGCCGTAAATAAAAAGCGTGGAACCAAGGAGAACAAACATCCAAAAACGCCATTCTCTGTCTTTGAAATATTTTAGCACTTTCCCATGGAGACCTGCATAGTGTAAGACAAAGTTCGTTCCCGCCAAAATCATGAAAACAATGATCACCCAATCGACATAAGGGCTGTTAAAATATGCAACACTTGTATTTTTTGTGGAGAATCCACCTGTCGCCATTGTACCAAATGTATGGCAAGCGGCATCAAACCAATCCATTGGACCCAACCACAAGAGTAGATATTCAGCAAATGAAATCCCAGCGTAAACTAGATAAAGTAGTGTAGCAGTTTCACTGATTTTAGGCGTCAACTTGTCACTGACGGGGCCAGGAGCTTCTGCAGCGAAAAGAAGTGTCCCTGATTTTCCTAAAAGGGGCATTATAGTCACTGTAAAAACAATAATTCCCATGCCACCAAGCCAATGTGTAAAACTCCGCCAAAAGAGGATGCCATGTGGCAACGCTTCAATATCACTGATGACAGAAGCTCCCGTCGTCGTAAATCCGGACATCGCTTCAAAGAAAGAATCGGTGTATGAGAAATCTGTTGCAAAATAGAGAGGCAATGCACCAAAGGCGGAAGCAACGATCCAACTCAATGTCACAGAAAGGAAGCCCTGTCTTGAATTCATTTCATAATCATGACGACTCACACCCCAAAGAATGGCTCCAAATGAGAGTGAGATTATCATGGACTTTCCAATTGCCCACGCATCACCTTCACCATAAGCAAGTGCAACAAATAAGCTAAAGACCATCGTTAGGCCAATGAATGCGCTTAAAATTGCCACTAAATTTATAATTGGCAGAATACTGAAATGTTTAAACGAATAATGTTTCGACATCACTTACCTTATTCTCTTTTGTAAATACCAGAACACGATCTTGCGGACCGATTACTGTTTTTCCGGTTGCAATTTCTACACTATCAGGATGAATCACAGCACCGACAATCGCTCCCACTGGAAAATCCATGTCTCTCAATGGAATACCAATAATCTTAGAATTAGGAGATGGCGATAATTCAATAATATCGCTTTCAATTCCTTCGAGCATCATAACAGAGTGCACACGACCTCGCAATACGTAACGCATAAAGGCATCCACCGTAGAAATATTTTTACTGACAACGGAATTGATCCCCAATCCATGTACAATCGGTAGATAATCGGGTGTTGTGACATGAACGATGGCTTTGGAAGCTCCCATTTGTTTAGCCATTAGCCCCGCAAATAGATTGGTCGTTTGATCATTTGTCAGCGCTAAAAAGGCGTCAATTTCGGCGATCCCTTCACTTTCCAAAAAGTCCATATCCAAGCCATCACTTTCAAGGAGAAGTACTTCAGGTAATTCTTTGGAAATACGCTTGAGTTTTTCAATATCTTTTTCAATTAAACGGATATTAAAATGTCCCGACAGCTCCTCTGCTACAAGCCGTCCTAATTTACTCCCCCCTAAGATCATGATATTTTTCAACTTGCGTTCGCGGCGATAGCCTGACAATCGATACATTTCTTCGAGCCGATCTTTTCGGCAAATGACAAATGTTTTGTCATCTTTCATATAGACAGTTTTCCCCGTTGGGATAATCGTCTCGCCGTTTCGCTCAATAGCAACAGTTCGAAATGCTAAATCTTCGTATTTTTGACCGATTTCTTGAAGCGAGCATCCCATAATTTCGCAATCATTTTTTGGGTAAAGCGCCACCATATAAAGTTCGTTATTGGCATAGGTCATAATTTCCTGAGCAATGGAATTTTGAACCAGATGAACAATCTCTTTCGCAACCATTTGCTCTGGATTTATAACACGATCAATACCGAGTTCTTTTAGATTTAAAACCGAATATTTATCTAGATAATCATTACTTCTTACTCGAGCCAAAATACGCGCTTTTGGCGCCATTTTATGGGCTTTCATACAAGCAATAATATTGACTTCATCAGTTCGAGTCACGGCCAGAAAAATATCAGCCTCCTCGGCTTTTGCTTCATGGAGAATTTTCGATTGAGCTCCATTACCTTCAATCACTAGAATATCTAGATTTTGTCGAGCCCGTTGACATTTGGCAGCAACGAGGTCTATAATTGTAACGCTGTTATCCCTTTTTGAGAGTGTTTTTGCGAGGTAAAATCCTACGTCTCCAGCACCAACAATGACGATTTTATTTCCCATCTAATTAAAATCCTTCATGGTTTTCTTCAGAATTTTGATTGATCGTTCCAAATCGTCATCTGAAAAATCCAAATGTGTTACAAGTCGAATTTTATGATTATTGACGAGGGAAACTTTTAAACCTGCCTCAAAAAGTGCAACGACGATATCATCTGCATTGCCATTGGGGGCTTTCATCATTACAATATTCGTTTGCGTCCACTTCATTTCATTTTCTAACATACCTAATTCGTCTAATGTTTCGGCCAATTGTTTTGCTCGATGGTGATCTTCGGCTAATCGTTTAACATGGTTATCTAATGCGTAGATGGCTCCTGCTGCGAGAAATCCAACCTGACGCATACCACCACCGAACATTTTTCTATTTCGATGTGCTCTGTGAATAAAAGATTGAGAACCAATCAGAATCGACCCTGCAGGTGTCCCCAAACCTTTCGAGAAGCAAAGACTGATTGAGTCAAAATATTCGGCATAATCCTTAGGCGATATGCCCGTAGCCACGGAAGCATTCATTAAACGGGCACCATCAAGATGAAATCCATAATCATTTTGTCTCGTCCATTTGCCAATTTTTTTAATCTCATTGATGGGATAAATGGTGCCTCCCGCGCGATTATGCGTATTCTCAAGCGTCACAACTTTCGTCTGTGGAAAATGATGATCAAAAGGACGACCCAAATCTTCGATTTGCTCAAGTGTCAGAATACCTTTTTCACCATTAACTGGAAATAATTGCAATCCACTTAAGGCCGCCGCAGCACCAGATTCATAATTAAAAATATGGCAGTTCGTATCGCAGATAACCTCATCCCCTGGTTCAGAATGCGTCCTTAAAGCAACTTGATTACTCATTGTACCAGATGGCATAAAAAGTGCTGCTTCCTTGTTGAATAATTGGGCTACTTTATTTTGCAAAATATTGACGCTTGGATCTTCGCCATATACATCATCACCTACTTCCGCTTGCACCATATATGCTAGCATGTCTTTGGTGGGTTTTGTCACGGTGTCGGAACGTAAATCTATCATAATGAGTCCTATTCTTTTAGGTTAAGGGATGAAGAAAAAACAGGTAACTCAAAAGAAGCGCCGTTTCTTCCGGCGAAAACTGCCGATTCAATACCCAGAACAGTCTCTCCTTTTGTTTTAAGTTTTGCCTTGATAGGTAAATGAATAATACTCCCACCGGTCTGAATTAAATCTCCCTGAAAACTAAACATGATGACACGCATTCGACCCTTTTCTTTTTTGTATCTCACGTTCATATTTTTATTACTCTCGCCAGCTTCAGGATCACCGATTTCAATAAGTTGGTCATCCCAGAGGAGCGTGAATTCTAGGCCGAGCAATTCATGATTTGTTTTTAATATTACTTCCAAATCCGAGAAGGATAGTGATGTTACTTTGGGGATATTGAAACCTATACCATTTTCAAAAGTGACTTTATCTTTTGAAGAGCAAGATGACAATCCTGTTAAAAAAGCAATACCAGTTATGAGTATTAATCCATTCGTTTTAATAATATTTTGTATCATATTTCGTCTTTTCCCTCTCGTTCCAGTCATTATTTAATTGATATCTTCAAGGAGTTCAATAGCCGTCTGACGAGAACTTTCCCTACCTTTTCCATCGCCGATGAGCAACGCAATTTCATTAATTCTCTCTTGATTTTCCAGTAAACTAATTCGCGTTACTGTCCTTTCGTTAATTTCAACTTTTTCGGCACGATAATGATTATGCGCCAAGCTTGCAATTTGTGGCAAATGTGTGATGGCTATTACTTGATGGAATTCTCCTAACTTACGCATTTCATGCCCAACGGTTCGGGCTATCCTGCCGCTAATACCCACATCAATTTCATCAAATACGACGGTCGCAATACCATCTTTTCCCGCCATAATAGTTTTGAGGGCAAGCATAATTCGACTGATTTCCCCACCCGAAGCAATACGCGAAAGTGGTTTTAGCGTTTCACCTTTATTCGCTTGCATCCAAAAACTAACAAGATCAATTCCGTTTGCTGTACCTTGATAACGCTTGTTTTTAATAAGAGCGATCCCTTTTTCGTGAGGCTCAAGTTCCACAACAACATCGAATTGAGCCTGTGGAATACCCATGTGTTTCAATCGAGCTCGAATTTGTTTTCCTAAATCGACACCTGTAATCTGGCGTTTTTTTCGTAATAATTCGGCTTTCTCAGAATATGATTGGGTTAACTCCATAATTTCTTTCTCTAACTTTTCTTTGTCAAATATTCCACTATCTGCTTCGGAAAGCCATTTCGAAATCTCTTCTTGATATGCAATTAATTCACCAAAAGCTTTATTGTATTTTTGACAAACCATATTGATTTGATTAAGCCTTTGTCTCGATTTCTCTAATGAAAGTGGATCTGCTTCCAATTTTGATGAAAATGAATCGATGAAATCCTGAACGCTCTCTATGGAAATTTCAACCGTTTCAAGCTCCTGAATAAAAGGCAATACTTGATCATCAATTTTTCCAATATCCTTTAAATCTTTTATAAGCAATTGTAGTGAATCAATTAATCGATCCCGCCCAGAAATAAGATTTAGAGCGGAATTGGACGTCTCCATGAGTTCTTGAGCATTCTCTAAAACCATTAAATCGCGCTCAAGTTTTTTTTGTTCATCGAGTTTAAAATTAAACTGATTGAGTTCATTTAATTGAAATTCATAGAGCTGACGTTGGTCGTCCAATTTATTTTTCATAATTTCGTATTCATGAAGATGTCGAATGGCATCCGTCAATTTTTTATACAAATCATGAACTTCAATTAATAGATTTTCATAATTTCCAAAAGAATCTAAATAGCCTGCGTGATGATCTTCGTTTAGCAGATATTGATGTTCGTGTTGCCCATGTAAATCTACGAGCTTTTGGCTAATTTTCTTTAAAGCTTGCACCGAAGAGTTTTTGTTATTAATCCAAACTTTTGAACTCCCGGATAAAGGGACAACACGCCTAAGGGTTAATACCTCACCATTTTTCAAGTCGAATATTGCTTCAACTTCCGCTGTTTTGGCACCATCGCGAATCATATCTTTATGTATTCGTTCTCCCAATGCGACGTTTAGGGCATCAATAATAAGCGATTTCCCGGCACCCGTTTCGCCCGTAATAACGTTAAATCCTTGACCAAAAGTGACTTCTGCGGAATCTACGATAGCGAAGTTTTGTATCTTAAGAGTTTTAAGCATTTGTTCTCCACCGATTGATCCATCCAAAATTCATGGCAAGCCTAAAACTACCTAGCGATACCAATACGCCAACGCTATCACTAATGACATCATTAATAGACGAAATGCGACTGGGCGTAAACGACTGATATAATTCGTCTCCGCTCCCTAGAATAATTCCGGCGACAACAATATAGATTAGGTAATGTTTATACTCCGAAATTTCTTTATCCTGCATAATAAGCCAAGATAAGGTGAGTCCGTAAAAATGGTACTCTAAAAAATGGAGGACAAAATCTGCCCACGAAAAATATTTAGAAACAACGCCCTGGGATAAACTTGACATAAATATAATTAGTGCCGTATAGCATATAAATGGTATCCAATATTTTGGTCTCATAACCCTCTCATTTCGTAAATTGCATCAGGAATATTTTCGATAATATCACCTGCCATTAACCCAAACTCGCCTTTGTTCATGGCGGCAAAATCGCCAGCGGTTCCATGTAAAAAAATCGCAAGTTGTATCATCTTTTCTATGTCATTTCCCTGTGCAATAAATGATGCCAAAAGCCCCGATAAAATGTCGCCGCTTCCGGCTGTTGCCATTCCAGGATTTCCTGTCGAATTCACAAAAACATCACCTGTTGGATTGCAATAAATGGTTGGAGCTCCTTTTAAAATAAGATGACAGTTCATTTCTTTTGCAAAGGATTGAGCTTGTTTCCAGATATCACCTACACTCGCGACTAAAAATTTAAATTCTCCCCAATGAGGCGTTAGGATGATCTCGTTTTTATAGCTTTTTATCAGGCTTTGTGCTTGCGATGCGGCAAATATGCCATCGGCATCTAGCACAAGTGGTGTATTACACGTTTTCAATATCTGATGCACAAGCGTTACAGTTTCATCATTTCGACCGATTCCAGGGCCGAGTACAAGAGTGTCACTCCATTTCACAAGTTTTACCAACGAATCCAAAGCGTTACGGCTAAACGCGCCATCTGCTGTCTCTTTTTCGTAGCTAACTATGAGCTCCGCTTCCGCCATTTCTGCTATTTGTCCAATTGATTCCGGGACGGCGAGTCGTGTGATGCCCGCTCCACTTTTTAGGCTTGTTAAAGCAGACATAATGGCGGCGCCTGAATAACCTTTAGACCCAGCGATAACGCCAATTTTTCCTACTTTATACTTATGAACATCGGAAGATCGTTTTATGGGGAAGGGTTGAAAATCATCATATTCCAACGCTTGAATCATTATTTCATCGCCTATATCTTTATGCGAGTCACGGGGAAATCCAATGTCAATAATTTCAGTAATACCGCAATGACTTCTCGCAGGTTCTCGAAGTGATCCAATTTTACCATATCCCATTGAAATTGTCACATTAGCGTGAATACATGGCGCGAGAATCCCTCCTTCGTCACCCGTCATACCCGATGGTACATCAATGGCAATAATGGGGAGATTTGCCTTATTACAAGCATTAATAATTTCAATATATGGCTCTTTCATTTTACCTGAAATACCCGTTCCTAATAAGGCATCAATGATAAGATGACACGTTGATAGCGTCTCATCCAGTTGAGAAATGGGAATTGTAACAAAATCTAGAGTCGCTAGATTTGTATAATGAACACGTGCATCACCTTTAATTTTTTCAGGAGATGTGCTCAATAAAAGGATCACTTTTTTACCCAATTTAATGAGTTCACTAACGATGACAAACCCGTCGCCTCCATTATTTCCGGAACCGGCAATCACTAGAATATTTTGGACACTCTCATCGAGATAGCCATTTTCGGACATAAGGGACACCGTTTTTACGCCTGCATTTTCCATGAGAATATCGCCTTTGATATGACATCCTTTAATGGCGTAATCATCAACTTTCCGATTGCCCTTAATGCTAAGATATTTTTTTATAGCTGCTCCACGCGTGCAAAAGCGATTGCATAATCTTTTTCGTGAGAAATAGAAACATCGCATGTAAAATTTTCATATCCTTGAATCGAAACGTGCGGTCTTCCTTGTGGATCATTCATGATTTCAATTTTATTAAATGGGATGACGGCGTCTACGCCCGCTTGATACATTGCTTTTGCGATAGCTTCTTTTGCAGCAAATCGACCTGAGTAATGCAAGAAGGAGCTTGCTCTTTGGTCACAATATTCCATCTCTGATTGAGTATAAATCTTTTGTTTGAATTTTTGGCCAAGACGATTTAATAGGTCTTTTATTCTCTTGGTTGCAACGATGTCTGTTCCGATTCCCGAATTCGTCATAATGGGTGAATTTAGTATAGAATTGCCTTAATAAAATCTAGTTTTAAATAAAAAAACCACCTCGTTCGAGGTGGTTTTAAAACCATTAATATGAAAATTAAAACTATTTATTGGCCCACTTAGTCAATTCATTGATTCGATAATCGGCCGTAGCTTTATATCTGGCATCTTTTGACCCTGCAAGTTTAAAAACAGTAATGGCTTCTTTTGGGCGTTCAAGTCCTACCAAAGCATCACCTTTTTCCATTAAAGATGGAGCCCAATTTTTCTTTTGAGCAAGTGAAGTATTGACCGCTGTCAATGCTTTGTCATAGGCTTGAGTCGCATTGTATGCTTGCGCTAAATAGTAATATGTTTTGTAATCAACACCTTCTCCTTTTGCAGAAGAAAGTAATTCTATAGTCGCATTATAATCTTTTTCATCATTATAAATTTGAGCGAGTAATGAGTTTGCCCTCGCGTATTGTTTTTCATATTTCAAAGCTTCTATAAGATATTTTTTAGCTTGATCATAATTTTTTTCTGATTCATACACTTTACCAAGTATATAATGCGCCTTATAGTAATCGGGTTGTACTCTAACACATTCTTTTAACGCTTTTATAGCATTTCTATTATCACCTTTATCATGATATAGAAGACCTAAACCATACCATGCTTTATAAAAATCGGGGGAAAAATTGACAGCACTTTTATAATAGGATTCTGCGGCAGCATCGTCACCATCTCGTTTTGCAATCATGGCAAGCTGGTTAAAGGAATTCGAGAACTCAGGGTCAACTTTTACTGACTGCAAATATTCTCTTTTCGCTCCCTCATAGTCTTTAATACGAAAGAGTTTATTGCCTTCGTTATAATGATTGTTGCGAATATTGGCTAAGGCTTGTTCATATTTCCGTTCTTTGGGATATAGAGTACGCGCTTCAACGAAATAGTTGGCTGCACGAAGCGTATTGTTTTTTGATCTATAAACCATGCCTGCGCTATATTTTGCTTCTGCTTGTCCATAAGCCCAGATTGTGTTTTGATAGGAAGCCATTTTTTCGTAAGCGGCATTGAATTTTGCAATAGCTTCATCATGATTTGCTCTACCATATTCCCGAGTACCATCCGCCATTAAAACGTTTATGGCTTCCAGCTTCTCCCACTCCGCTTTAATTTTGTTATACTCTTCTTCGTCACCATTTGCATCTGCAACAGCTTTCATGCCATCTTGATAAAAACCATTTGCTTCAGAATATTTATTGTCGGCAATAGCATTTCGCGCTTGTTCTAATATTTTATCCGTATTCCCTTGCGCCCATACGGCACTCAAACTAAAGGTTATAATTAAAAAGGTCTGTAATAATTTCATGATGTTAATCCTTTGGCGATTATTTAATCGTTATGCAATCTTTTAATTTCAATTGTCAATAATTGTATAAGAGCCGTTCGCCCTTATATGGCGCGGCCAATATAGACGAGAGTCCTCCATTTGTCACCCCTAAAATGGTTTAAATAAAAGAGGTTAGACCGAAACGATATAACCTCAATTTATGTACCGAGAGCGGGAGTCGAACCCGCACAAGCATCCGCTCACTACCCCCTCAAGATAGCGTGTCTACCAATTCCACCACCTCGGCATGTGGATATTTAAAATCCACGTATAAAAAAGCTTAGTTTGTTTTTTCGGTATTATCTGTCGCAGGCGCAGCTACTTCAGGAGTACTGGCTTCAAATTGTGTCCCAGGTATAATTTCTTCTTGGATCTCTTTCTGAAAATTGTCAGTGCTCGATGCCGTACCACCCTTATTCATGATACCGATGAGTATAATTAATACCATAAATCCAATTGCTAAACCCGTGGTCAATTTTGTTAAAAAATCGCCTGCACCCGCACCGCCGAACATTTGAGATGTCGCACCTTGTCCCGAAATTGCGCCGGTCAAGCCACCACCTTTACCATTTTGCAATAAAATGGTACCAATTAATAAAATTGAAATAATTGCTAAAATAATGTAAAGATAAATCATAAAATCCTCTAATTAATTTCCATGGCAGCTTTTGCAATCCCTACAAAAGAATCAACTTTCAAGGCTGCACCACCAACTAAAACTCCATCTATTTCCTCGTGAGACATCAAATCCTTTGCATTTTCAGCTTTCACACTGCCTCCATAAAGGATAGCCGTTTTCTCTGCTATCACTCCAGAATAAAGGCTCGCGAGCTCATCACGAATAATCTCATGAACTTCCACTGCTTGCTCGCGAGAGGCTGTTAAGCCCGTACCAATCGCCCAAACAGGCTCATAAGCAATCATGACATGTGCCATCTGTGCTTCAGAAATTTCTTTTAGTCCAGCACGAAGTTGACGAATCACAACTTCGGATGTTTTGCCTGCTTCGCGTTCTTCCAAACGCTCTCCCACACACAAAACTGGGTCTAATCCCACTCTCAAAGAACTGGCCATTTTTTTATTGATGAAATCATCTGTTTCACCAAAAACATGTCGTCGCTCTGAATGACCAAGTAACACGTATTGAATTCCAATATCTTTTATCATTTCACCAGAAATCTCTCCAGTGAACGCACCTTGGGTCTCATTATGCATATTCTGAGCTCCCACTTTGATAGATGAATCCTTTACTGTGTCAAAAACCGACTTCAAGCCCAAAAAAGGCGGGCATATTATAATCGAGACACCGTGGGTATCCAATAAGTTAATCCTTAACTTGTTCGCAAATTGTTGGGCTTCATTTGCCGTCAAATGCATTTTCCAGTTCCCAGCTACAACTTTATTTCTTTTCATTTTTTATCCTTTCAATGCTTCAAATGCAGGAAGTTTAGCACCGCTTAAAAGTTCAAGTGATGCTCCTCCGCCAGTGGATGTATGGCTTACGCGACCTTCTAGCCCGAAAGCCTTTAGCGCTGCGGCAGAATCTCCTCCACCAATGATAGTCGTGACACCTTTTTCCGTTAACTCAACTAAATATTCTGCAATAAATTTCGTTCCATTTGCAAAAGGTGCGACTTCAAAAACACCCATTGGACCATTCCAAAGCACCGTTTTGGATGTCTCTAAAATCGATTTGAATTCTTTCTGTGTCTTAGGACCAATGTCTAATCCCATCCAGCCCATTTTCATAGCTTCAATAGGAAAAATACGGGTCTCTGCTTCAGGCGATATTTCTTTTGCAACAATACTGTCTGATGGTAAGGCCAAACGTTTTCCTTCTTTGGCAAATTTTTCAACAACAAGAGTCGCTGTCTCTTTTCGATCTTCTTCAACCAAAGAATTTCCCACATTATAATTATAGGGAGGAGCCGATAAAAAAGTATAGGCCATACCGCCACCAATTAAAATCGAGTCGGCACTTTCAGATAGTTTTTCAATTAAATCAATTTTTCCGCTAATTTTCGCACCTCCCATAATAACCGTAAAAGGGCGCTCGGGAGTTTCAATGGTTTTGACTAAAAATTCGATCTCTTTTTGTAATAAAAAGCCAATGCCTTTTTCTGAAAAATGAGCCGTAATACCCACATTCGAAGCATGCGCTCGATGCGCTGTTCCAAAGGCATCATTAATATAAACATCAGCTAATGCCGCCAGTTGCTTGGAAAATGTATCATCATTGGACGTTTCTTCTTTATGAAAACGAAGATTCTCCAACAACGCAACGGATCCCTTAGCTAACATCGCCACCGCTTTTTCAGCGATTTCGCCAACACAATCGTCAACAAAAATGACCTTTTGTTTTAGCATTTCAGAGAGACGTTTTGCAGCGGGTGCGAGACTCATTTCCGCAACTCTATTTCCTTTCGGGCGCCCCAAATGCGACATCAAAATGACTATCGCATCCTGTTGTAACAGGTACTGAATCGTCTCAAGTGATGCCTCAATGCGAAAGTCATCCGTGATATTCTGCTGAGCATCAAGAGGCACATTATAATCAACCCTCACCAATACTTTTTTGCCAGCGACATTGATGTCTTTTAGAAGACGTGGTTGCACAAGTGACTCCTTATGTAGCGCTCGCCATTGCGTCTTTTAATCCAAGGCTTAAGTCAAATTTGAATTTATTAATATTAATTTTTGGTTCGTGCCATACGCCGTAATTCCCCGCCATTATTAATTTTTGTAAATAGCTCTGCGTCAAGGCTTCCGTGGTTTTTGTATCGTACCAGCGAATGTCAATTTTTGCAGAATTTTCAGCGACTGCACCTAATAATGCGGCTAAAAATGTTTGACGATTTTCGGTGTCCGTATTGATTTTCGCAAAACCAGCCCCAATTAATCCTTGAATTTGATTCCAATCCGTGCCTACGAAATTTTTCCATGTTTGACCAAATTTTTCGTCCATGCCAGCGCCTAATTTTTCAAGGCTTTTAATAGCATAATCCGATACGTTGGGATATAAGGTGGAAGCGCCATGTGCTACAAATATTGTGTCTGGATTAAAGGCATTTGCAATACCTAATAGCTCATGTGCCAATTCAACATTCAATTTAACAACTTGTCCTGGTTTGCCTTTATTGGGTCCATGCATGGTACCGATAGTTGGGGCAATCATCAAAACACCTGTGCCTTCGATGAATTGTGAAAATTCTTCGGGACTTGTATAAGTAGAAAATTCTGATTTTGTATCTTCGTCTTCCTCGCCAGCTAAAACACCGAGTTCACCTTCTACAGAAATGCCCAACGGATGCGCCATCTCAACGACTTCTCTTGTGTAGCCAATATTGTCTTTCAAATCCGTCGCTTTTTTCTCAGCGTGATTCGTCGAGTTATCAGCCATCACAGAGGTTAAATATTGAACCGCTGCTTTAACAACTTTACGGCCGCCTTCGGAAATATAATCGCCATGATCCAAGTGTGTTGATACCTTTGTCGATGACTTTTTAGCCCGTTGTTCAATGTAATTTGAGGCTATTTCAAGACCCGTAACTTGGTCGCCAAACCCAAAATGTTTTAATGCGCTGTTGGAGAAAGCCATCAATCCTGAAGACCCCAATATTTCAAAAGCATCCATCGCTGCGTTGATGCCTTGAAACGTCGTAACATTGAAAGCTGGCACGGCATAAGGAGTACCTTTTTGATTTCCTTTTTCGCCATTCTTTGCTTTTAAAATCAGCGAATGGGCGTTGACAATATTATCAGAGAAACGTCTCTCTTTATTAAGTACGGGTGGTTTTGAATATGTTTTCATAGGATTCTCCTTATCTAGCGCTTCATGGGTTTTCAAAAAGAGTGACTCATTTCATGGTCACTACTAAATTTATTGTATTATAGTTTTTTGTTGAGGCGTTGCTAGTGTTAATAATGAAACTTTTTTCGCGCCCTCATTTTTTAATATTCGAGCGCATGCATTTGCCGTAGCACCCGTCGTTAAAACATCATCGACGAGTAAAATAGAGGCATCTTTTATGCGGCGAACGTTTGGAACGCGGAAAGCGCTTTTCATGTTATTTTTCCGTTCCTCTCGATTCAATTTTGTTTGAGTTGATGTATCCTTTTGTCGCTTAACAAGTTTAGGCGAAAATTTTGCACCTAATTCCTGCGCTAGAAATTTTCCCATTTTATCGACTTGATTATATCCACGCTCGCGAAATTTTCGTGAGTGCAAGGGTATAGGCAAAATCATGTCGATAGGATTATTCTTTATGATGTCTTTAAGCGAATCCAAGCCTAATTGACTCAAACGAACACCGAGTCGCTCGCGTTGCGAATATTTTAGTCGATGAATGAGGGATTGAATATTTTTGTCAAAATCAAAAAAAGACCAGGAATTGTCGAGAAAAATTTCGTCAGGCGTTGAAAGCGTCATATTTATATCGGGGCGCAGGGGAAGCATACTGGCGCATGATAGACAAAAGTCTGTTTCGTCATACGGAAGTTTTCCATCACACAGAAGACAAAAGTCAGGAAAGATTAAGTCGAGGAACGCGTTTGTCATTCTTTGAACAAGAAAGTGCATTGAGCCTGAATCTAATTAATACAACAAAACAAGATAGAAAGAATTTGAGAAGTTTTCTTGGCATCGTTCGTGCCCCGTTCGCATATCTCAATAAAAGATTTTGATACCTATTGACCTCAATAAAATTATTTTACCTTTAACATGACTCCTATAAAAGAATTGAAACTGTACTACTTTTCAGGGACAGGAAACGCGAAACAGGTCGCATTGTGGTTTTCTCAAATAGCGCAAGATAGAGGTATTGTATCTCATCTTTTTAATATTGCAAAGACAGAGGTTTCTGCAATTCAAGAGTCAAGTCCAGAAACTTTGATCGCCATTATTTCCCCCATTCATGGTTTCAATTTTCCTAAAATCACACTCAAATTTATAGAGCATTTTCCACGAGGAGAAAACAATATTCTTCTGCTCAATACGCGAGCTGGGATGCGAATCGGTCGTTTTGCAACGCCAGGACTTACAGGTGTTGCATTTATGCTAGCATCATTTTTCTTAAAGAGAAAAGGTTATAGAATAATTGGGCAAATTCCCTTTGACATGCCCTCCAATTGGATTTCCATTCATCCAGCACTTAGGGATAAATCAATTCAATTTTTACATAGAAAAAATTATGAGCGTGTTCAAAAACATGCGAGTCAAGTATTTTCTGGCCAAACAGATTTTCATGCTTACCGAGATATTGTTCAAGATGTCCTCATTTCTCCCGTGTCTCTAAGTTATTATTTGGTTGGGCGATTCGCCTTTGCGAAATCGTTTTATGCAACAGATGCTTGCGATAATTGTGGCATCTGCGAGAAAAATTGTCCCGTTCATGCCATCATTTCAATTCAAAACCGCCCGTTTTGGACATTTCAGTGTGAAAGCTGTATGAAGTGCATGAATTCCTGTCCAAAAAATGCCATCGAAACCGGCCATGGATTTTTTGTAGTCATCACGATTATCTCAATATTTGTCACCTATTTATTGGATGGCTTGCTTTTACATTCGCTTTATTACGAGAACTTACGCTTCATCCTTTCAAACATAATTTTTATCATATTATTATGGCTACTCTATAAATTTCAACATGTTATACTGACGTACAAATGGATAGCGCGTATCATTTCATTTTCATCACTGACTCATTTTAAATTTTGGGGACGTTATAAATCAATCCCAGACCACAAATGGAAAAAATAGAATTTTAGATTTTACTAAATATTCGCAATGCAACAAGCATCGCCTTGTTGGCAACGTCTAAACTATCCAGTTTTAGATTTAGTTTGAGTGTAAAGCTTGAGTAAATGCCTCTAATAAAGAGACTGAATTTTCTTTTTCTAATACATTACCTGTTACAATAAAATCAGCGCCAGCGTTTGCTAATATTTTTGCCATTTCAGGTGTTTTGATTCCACCACCCACCATAACAGGAATTTCAACTGCTGATTTGACGGCCTTAATCATTTCAGGCGAAACCGTATTAACTGCACCACTTCCCGCCTCTAAATAAATCAGTTTAAAGCCTAAATATTCAGCCGCCATCGCGTGGGCAACAGCGATGGAAATTTTGTCATGAGGGATAGGTTTCGTCCCGCTCATAAATTCGACGGATGTTACGCGCCCACCATCAATTAGCATATAAGCCGTTGGAATCGCTTCCAAATTCAGCTGACGAATGATTGGCGCAGCATGAACATGGTCACCAATGAGATATTGAGGATTCCGTCCACTTACGACGGAAATATATAGCACTGCATCGACATGAGGCGTCAATTGGGCTATGGATCCGGGGAAAAGGAGCACCGGGCAATTCGATTCGGATTTAATAATTTGATATTTATGGGCTGAAGCATCGCCAAGATGCAAACTTCCGCCCACTAAAATTACATCCACTTTTGCCTTATTGATGGCTTTTACGAAGGACTCTAAGCTCTCAACGGAATGTTCATCGGGATCAATAAGTACGCAAAAAGACGTCCCATTATTTTTTTGGGAAGTCAGAAGTTTGTTATATATCTCAGTTTTTATCAAATCGTTTTTAACAAGGCTACAAACGCATCCATATCCTGACGCGTTCTTTTTTCCGTAACGGCTACGAGTAATTGATTCTCATTGAGTCCAAATTTACGAAGTGATATGCCAGCAAAGAAACCAGCGTCGAGGCATTTTGACACAACATCGTCAGCCGGGATTGGGCATTCGACCGTAAATTCATTGAAAAATTGCTGAGATTTGACATCCCAACCCTTAAGTGCATTGATTTCATCAGCCAGATAATGAGCTTTTTGAATATTTAATTCAGCAATGCGTTTCAATCCATTTTTCCCCATCGACGCCATGTAAACGCAAGCAGCCAAGGCATTGAGACCTTGGTTCGTACAAATATTTGATGTGGCTTTTTCCCGACGGATGTCTTGTTCGCGGGTTCTAAGCACCATAACAAATGCACGATTGCCATCGGCATCAACGGTTTCCCCTGCAATACGACCTGGGATTTTGCGAATAAGTGGTTTTTTAACGGCAAAGAAACCAATGTAGGGGCCACCAAAACTAATGTGATTCCCTAAGGATTGACCTTCGCCAACGGCAATGTCGGCACCCATTTCGCCAGGTGATTTAACTAAAGATAAACTCATAGGGTTTACGACTGCAATGAGTTGAGTCGAACCTTTTATAATTGATTTAACGTTGGAAACATCTTCGAGTTCGCCGTAAAAATTGGGGGTTTGGATGACAACAGCCGCAAAACTCTCATCTAAGACATCAGAAAGAGCATTGAAATCTGTATGCAAGCCTTCTAAATCAAGTTCTACAAATTCTACATCAAGATAGCGGGCATAGGTATAAGCGACTTCTCGATAGGTAGGATTGACGCTTTTAGAGATTGCAATTTTATTCTTGCGAGTATGACGCACCGCCAAAAGACAGGCTTCTGCCAAGGCTGATGCGCCGTCATACATGGAGGAATTCGCTAAATCCATTCCTGTCAATTCACAAATCATGGATTGATATTCATACATCGCTTGCAATGTACCTTGGCTAACTTCCGCCTGATAAGGTGTGTATGCCGTATAGAATTCAGAACGTGAAATTAAGACATCCACAACATGAGGAACAAAATGGTCGTAAGAACCGCCTCCTAAAAAACTTATGTGTGTGCTGTTGGATGAACTTAACTTGTCCCTCTCTGCTATATCGCGTTTATGTTCCCATTCGGACATGGCGTCATTCAAGTCTAGTTTTTCCCTTAATCGAAACGATTTTGGGATAAGTTTGTCCGCTAATTCGTCAAAATTTGCATAACCTGCTGCATGCAACATTTCCCGTTGAATGTCTTGATTAGATGGAATATTATTGTGCATTATTGCTATGAAATCAATCGTTGATAGGTTTCTGCATCGAGTAAATGATTGACACTTTCCATCGACTCAGGTCTAATTTTCATGATCCAACCTTCACCAAAAGCGTCTTTATTGAGCAGCTCAGGTGTATCCTCCAAGGCGTCATTGATGGCGGTTACAGTACCTGAAATAGGCATCAAGACATCTGCAACCGTTTTAACAGCCTCGATAGTTCCAGCACTTTCGCCTTTTTCAAAGGTATCTCCTTCAAAAGGTGTTTCGACAAAAACAACATCGCCCAATTCTCCTTGAGCGTAATCAGTAATACCAATAATGAGTTCATCGCCGTCAACTTTTACCCATTCATGGTCTTCAGTATATTTTAAATTTTCTGGCACGTTCATTAGCCTCTCCTTATCAATATTTTAGTCGCTACAAAGCAAAAAACTTACCGTAATAGCGCTTTATCTGGATCAAATGTAAAAGTTTCTAAAAAACTTGTATCAAAATTTCCTGCTACAAAATCTGGATCATCCAAGAGTTGTAGATGGAATGGGATTGTCGTTTTGGGTCCTTCAATCGTAAATTCTTCCAAAGCACGTTTCATGCGTGCAATAGCTTCGGATCTATCTCTACCATGCACAATCAACTTTGCAATCATGCTGTCATAGTGTGGTACGATATGAAATCCAGAATAAATATGCGAATCAACACGAATGCCGGGTCCACCTGGGACATGAAATTCATTAATAAGTGCGGGAGATGGCATAAAGTTTTTAGCTGGATTTTCGGCATTGATGCGACACTCAATGGAATGACCTCGAAGTCGAATATTTCCTAACCAATCCGGTAATCTTTCGCCTGCATGTGACATAATCTGTAGTTTAATCAAGTCTGTTCCTGTCACAAATTCAGTTACAGGATGTTCGACTTGGATGCGTGTATTCATTTCCATGAAATAGAAATCGCCCTTTGCATCCAAAAGGAATTCGACTGTTCCGGCACCCACATATCCAGCTTTTTTAGCACCTAGAATCGCTGCGTGACCCATTCTTTCGCGCAATTCTTGTGATACTGCAACAGATGGTGACTCTTCTAATAGTTTTTGATGACGTCTCTGAATAGAACATTCTCGTTCGCCTAAATGATAAACATTACCAAATGAATCTGCGATTAATTGAATCTCAATATGACGTGGTTGGACAATATATTTCTCAAGATAAAGAGCACCGTTGCCGAATGCACTTTCTGATTCAGAGCTGGCCATATTGTAAAGCGAGACCAAGTCTTCGGGACGATCGACTTTACGCATGCCTCGCCCGCCGCCACCGGCAGTGGCTTTGAGTATAACGGGGTATCCGGCTATTTCGGCGAGTTCTAATGCTTGCTCAGGCGATGCCAACAAACCTTCGGAGCCTGGTATCACCGGCACTCCAGCTTCTTTCATTGATTTCTTGGCGGTAGCTTTGTCGCCCATTGCATTAATAATAGCACCTGTTGGACCGATAAATTCGATATCATGTTCAGCGCAAATATCTGAAAACGCAGCATTTTCGGCTAAAAATCCGTAACCAGGATGAATTGCGTCGGCATTTGTAATTTCGGCGGCAGCTAAAATCGAATTTACATTAAGATAGCTTTTGGTAGAAGATGCGGGACCAATACACACAGCTTCATCAGCATATTTGACATGAAGAGAATTCGCATCCGCTTCAGAATATACTGCAACGGATTGAAGACCCATTTCTTGACACGCTCGAACGATTCGAAGCGCAATCTCACCTCTATTTGCTATAAGTATTTTTTTAAACATATATAATTCCTTTTACAACAGGCAATTATTGGGGTTGTGGGATTATGAACAGGTGAAAGAACAAGGTGAAACGTCCGTATTCTTTGCATTTTCATAATTTAAGTGCAGTGAGACTACGTTTCTACAATAAACAAGGGTTGGTTGTATTCAACAGGATCCGTATTCTCCACGAGGATGTCAACTACGACACCTGAAACCTCAGATTCAATTTCGTTCATGATTTTCATAGCTTCAACAATACATAGTGTTTGCCCTACAACCACATGATCGCCTACTTTAATGAAAGATTCAGCCTCTGGCGACGGCGAGCTATAATAAGTACCCACCATTGGCGAATTAATTTTTGTTCCTTTAGCCTCTTCGGGAGCTTTTGCACCCGTCACTGGTTCAGGAGTAGGTGCAGATTTTACTGCAGGAGCGGGAGCCGCAGTCATTTGTTGAGGAGCTTGAAAAGTAGATGTCGCAACGACACCATTCATGCATTTCGAAACTTTAACTTTTTTGCCGAAATTAGATATTTCTATTTCGTTCACTGAAGAATCTTGTAATATTTGAACAAGTTCTCTGATTTCTTTAATATTTATGCTCATTTTCTACTCTCTTACGCGTTCTAGATATTCACTTGAGCGAGTATCTACTTTAACTTTATCACCAATATTCAAAAACAATGGTACCATTACTTTCAAACCCGTTTCTAAAAATGCAGGCTTCGTACCACCCGTTGCAGTATCTCCTTTTAAACCAGGATCAGTATCAGTAATTGTTAAGATGACATGTGCGTCAACTTCTATATCGACTGCGGAATCTTCGCGAAATAGCATTTTAACCACATCATTTTCCTTCATAAATGCTCGAGCCGATTCAAATAAAATGGCGTCTATCGATAATTGATCAAAAGTTTCACTATCCATCATATGGAAATGATTGTCATCGTGATACATATATGTCATTTGACGGGCATCTAGTTTAACATCAACAATTTTTTCACCGGAACGAAATGTGTGATCGATAACTTTTCCATTAGGTATATTTTTTAGTTTTGTTCGTACAAAGGCGTTTCCTTTTCCAGGTTTTACATGAAGAAATTCTACTATTTTCCACAATCCGCCATTAAATTCCATTACTAAGTTATTCCGTATATCTGCTGTGGTTGCCATAAGAAATTATTTTCCTTTCTTTCTTTGCAGTCCAGCAATCTAAACGGGGCATTTAGCTTGTCAAACGCAATATTGATGATGAATCACGAAGATAATTTTTGTCTATAATTTTGTTAAATTCAGCCTTTTAAATGCTGTACTTACTTCTCTCGTCAAATTTAATTTTAGGCGCATTGTAATTAGGATTGAAAATAATGAATCCCGTTGCGATACCTTTTACTATATCCAAAATACTTTCGAGGCGAAACGGCATATGATGGTGCGAATTCTGTGAAAATTTATCAAGGGACTTTGTAAATTGGCTACGACACCCCTTCTCATTGTCAGTGCGTAAATGATAAAAACCCACTGAGATTTGTAATAATCCTTGAATCCACCGCTTTTCCTCGCCCTTAAGCTTTTCCCATAATTCTTCTAAAATCTCATGACATTCATAAAACGCTTCGTCATTAAAAAGGAGAATCGCCTCATGGAGGAACTGCAACTCATCCTTGCTAAACATGCGAATCTCGTGATTTAATATTGCGCTTTAATCCATCTAAATGAGGTCGTAATAAAAGCGATTTATGAAATTGATTTTCGAAAGTGTCACGCGTCATTGATTCAAGTTGTAACGGTTTTTTTAGATTCGGGAGAACGTGAAAGCGGGTTTCTTCTGACTCAACTTGAAACCGATTCCAGGGACAAACATCCTGACAAATATCGCATCCAAAAAGCCATTGTCCCTGATTTTGAGCGATTTTAACGGGCATGGCTATTTTAGGGTCTAACTCTATAGTCCCATAAGAAATACATTTAGATGCGTCCAGTTCATAAGGTTTGAATATCGCGTGAGTCGGACACGCATCCATACAAGCGGTGCAAGAACCGCAAAAATCACCATGACGTTCATCATAGACATCAAACACTTTGCGTGTAATAATTTCCCCTAGAAATCCCCAGCTACCTCGCTCTTTAGTAATGATATTTGTATGCTTCCCCTGCCAACCGATCCCCGCTTTTTGAGCCCACAATTTTTCCGCCACGGGGCCTGAATCTACAAAGACTCTATATATTCTATGTCGCTCTTTTCTCGTCAACAACGCTATCTCGCTTCCATGCAATTTGTCGGCAAATGTTTGGAGCTTTTCGCGGATAATAGAATGATAATCTTCCCCCCAAGCATAGCGTGAAATCTTGCCTTTAAGATGCGAATTTTCGGCATTGTCGTTTTGATAATAATTAAAATAACAGCTAATAATCGATTGGGCTCCAGGCAATAATTTCGAAACATCCTTCCGCATCTCGGCATAATTCGACAAATATGACATTTCTCCGTGAAAACCATTTTTAAGCCAATTATCTAAGTAATCCCCATGTCCAATCGTGCCAGCTTTTGCCACGCCAACTTTCGTAATTCCATATTTTGCACCAAGTGACTGTAACGTTGTATTGCTTAACAATTGCAGCTTCTTTCAGATCTCATCTTAGGGAAAAAGTTGTGTTGATTATTACGAATGGTTCACACATTGAGTCATTCGATGGCGGATTATTTTTACATCTCAATTGTTTCGCCAGCCGAGAAACCATTTTTGTTTTCGATTACACGACTTGCCTCGATATAAGGGTCATGTTCGTAAAAGATAATCCATTGTTCTAGTGTCGCTTTTGGGAGGACAATCTTCTTTTCCTGAATGGTTCGTAAGGGATCAATATCATAGGCCATAACCCATGGGACAGACAAGTGCGGCGCCATTGGGAAAAGGTCACCCCCATACAAAAGTGTCGTCGAAGTGTCTGAAATCAGTAGAAGTTGTTGACCCCTTGTGTGTCCGTCAACAACAATAAAATTGATTCCTGGCATAAAAATAATATCATCTTTCAAAATGTGAATCATGTCATTTTCGGCGAGGACATCCCAGTTTTCTGATAAATAACTGGCTTGATCTTTCTCCGTTGGAGAATTTGCTAAGACCAAATTTGCTTCTCTCACCCAGTATTTTGCATTGGGAAAAGTTGCTACGATTTTACCATTCTCATAGTGTGTATTTCCACCTGCATGGTCAAAATGTAAATGGGTACAAATCACATCCGTAATGTCTTCTGGTTCGATGCCTTTTTTCTTGAGTCCCTGACGAAGACTATATTTATCCCAATTAATATTATAAATCTTCTTGAATTTTTCGGTCCATTTGTCGCCGTTTCCCGTATCAACCAAAATTTTTCTATCCTCTGATTCAATCAACAAGGTGCGTGTCACCATGGGGATACGATTCAATGCATCCGCTGGTGCAACTTTATTCCAGAGTGTTTTGGGGACGACACCAAACATCGCTCCTCCATCCAATGCAAATTCACTGGTAACTATTGTGCTGAGAGTATAGGGTCCAATTTTCATAAACTATCCTTTTATGCTATTGCTTTGTTTTTGTCATCATTCGTTAGAAATATAAAAATCAAGCTCATGAAGGACAGTAACTATTCATTTATAAGTGGGACGTGAATTCATTTTACTTGAGAAATATTATTGAGGGTTTTGCTGTTAATTTATCAATGCGGTAAAATGATTTTTCCAGTTCATGCTTATCAATTATCCCTTCATCCATGGCTTTCGCGACGGTTGTATAAAACCATTGGGGGAAATTTTCATCAATCTTTAAAGGATCTGAGAATTGCAATAAATCGTTCCCTGCTCTAATTGATTCAATCACAATATCTTCAATCGAATACTGCGCAGTCAATGCCCCCATTTGTAAGTCATCCGACAATACAACACCATGGAATCCAAGTTTATTGCGCAAGAGTCCTTGAATCGTTTTAGCACTCATCGTTGCGGGATAAAGTGAATCAATTTGATCATGATATAAATGCCCGATAAGAATGATAATGGGCGTCTCATTTTTTATAAAATATTCGAAGGGAGCCAGTTCTTTTTGGGTCCAAGTACCGCTAATGTTTGTTAGACCTAAATGAGAATCATTTTCTGCCGAACCGTGACCTGGAAAATGCTTTAATGTCGGGATGATTTCCGATGCTTCCATGGCATCAATCATTGTTTTGGCAAATTTAATTACGGTTTTGGGATCTTTCGAAAAACTGCGATTTGCTTTCCCTATTGCGGGAGATTTTGGATTGATGTCTAAATCAACAACGGGGGCTAAATTCACATTAAATCCAAGTGATTGAAGTTCTTGACTGTGTTTAAAATAAATTTTTTGTGAATCTTCTACATTTTTATTTTGTGCTATCCATTTAGCCGATGGTAAACTTAAAAATCCTTTTTTCTTCTTGAGCCTTTTTACATATCCACCTTCTTCATCCACTGCAAATATGGGTAAAAAAGGCGCATCCTTTTTTAGATTACGAATCAATGATTGAATCTGATTTTTCGATTCAATATTGTATTCGAAAAAAATGATTCCACCAATTTGTTCTTTGTCTATCCACTGTTTGGCTAGGATTAGGGTCGAATCTGACAAACTAACACCGGGTAAACTTATGAGAAGTTTTCGGCCAATTATCTGCTCTATGGTAGGTTCAGAGGAGAATACCGTCGCTTTCATAACGAGTAAAAACACAATCGTGACAAATTTCAATATTATTCTGTATCCGATTTTATAAGGCTAAACATGTATGCATTAACAAGTTGGTTTTGTTTTAAATGATAATCTCTTAAGCAACCCTCCAGTTTAAAACCAACTTTTTCGAGAACACGCTGAGACGGTTTATTGCACTCAAAAGTTGTTGCTTCAATTCGAGATAGCGACCAATTTTCAAAGCCAACTTCCACAAATTTTCTGACGACAATAGGCATCACACCATTTCCCCAATAGGGTTTTGCCAACCAATACCCAAGCTCATCTTTATGGCTGTCAGGGCCATATTTATTGAGGAGCCCAATGCCGCCAATTAATTGACCGGTATTGTCTTTAATCGTCCATTGATATAATCGATTAAAGATGAGGCGCATTTCCTCGACATGATTCACCCACCACAGACCGCTTGTTTTGGTATATGGATGCGGGATAGCTAACAAATTGGAATATGTTTCCTCGTCATTCAAGTATTTTATTAAGTTGGGGATGTCATTTTCGTTGACTTGATCTAAATAGAAATCCGAATTAATAACAATCATATTATCATTCTTAATTGATGACATGTGTGTTCTCCTGTGTCATTAGGCAAAGAATCTAATCGAATAATAGGGACATCATAAAAAAAGGTCCTGATTTGGGAGCCTTTTAGTTCCTAATGATTTCATATACTTCTATTTTTGGAATGATTATCGCCCAAACATGTAGGGCTAAGTGTTTTTACGAAAAAAGACTTTCATATTTTGGGAAAAGGATATTCTCTTCTTTATTAATCCTCGATTTTAATTTTAAATAAAGGACTTGAAAATCTGCGATATATGCCATATCTGATTTCTCTTTTGAATATTTTTCAACAAAATCAAACACCATTTGAGAAATTTCTGACATACTATTGAAATAGGAATTGAGAAGGCGGTTTATGGTTGGATCCGTTTTAGCCGCTTCCTTGAGAACAGGGTATAAATTTTTATCTTCATTTTGAATATGTAAAAGCAAAAGTTCTTTGATGGCATCAAACTCTTTTTTCCTATCTTCGATTGATAGGCTAATATTTCCAGCTTTATCTAATGCTGATAATAATAATGCGTGCTCATGAATGAGCTCACTTATTAGTTCTGACACGTTTACCTCCTACATCTTTCAGGATCTCTTTGAGTTCGTGATTTGCGAGTCGATCTACTTCTGAATCAAGTTCCTTAGCAGCAGTTGCCAGGTCTTGTACGCTTTTGCTTGCTTGTTTTGACATTAAAACATGAAGGCAATATGATGCATTTTTTGATATTTTAACGTCATACTAGGAATAATTATAATAGCAAAAGAGGTCATCTTTTGTTGACCTCTTTTGCTATTAAACGTCGATATTACTCCTCTGTCTCAGCAGTGCTAACCTTCATAGGATAATATATTAAACAACGTTTGGTTGCTCCTGTCAATAATGGGATTAAACCGACCAATCCCCACCATGACTGCATATAATATCCCACCCCAAGGATAACGATGCCCAAAATCATGCGGATCCATCTGTCCCTACCACCTACGTTACATTTCATATAATTCCTCCTCTTGTTTGTTTAGGGATCAAATACAAAATTATTTACCTTTTTCAAAACCTATTTTCTCGCTCTAGGATGGAAAGATTGAAAAACCTCAAATAAATAACGATTATCTAAATGTGTATATATTTGAGTTGTTGTAAGGTCCGAATGCCCTAAAAGCTCCTGAACAACTCTTAAATCAGCTCCGCCTTCAAGAAGATGCGTTGCAAAAGAGTGGCGAAAAGTATGTGGACTCAACGGTTTTTTGATACCTGCGAGATGTGCATATTTTTTTAGCAAAAACCAAACGCCTTTTCGCTGCAATCCCAAGCCTCTATTATTTAAAAACACAATTCCGTTTGTAAGGTGCCTTTTTTTTAAATTTTCTCGTCCTTCATTTAAATATTTCCCTAACCAATATTGCGATTCTTCTCCCATTGGAACAATACGCTCTTTATTCCCCTTACCAATAACTTGAACTAAGGCATCATCAAAAAAGATTTTATCTATGGTCAAATTACATATTTCGCTAACACGCATACCTGTCGCATAAAGCAATTCAAAAAATGCTCTATCTCTAAGGCCTCGAGGTTTATCAAGAGGAATAACCGAAAAGAGCTTTTCGATGTCTTCAATTGATAGGATTTTTGGAAGGCGAGCTGCCATTCGAGGGGACTCTAAAATTTTGCTCGGGTCGATAGTGATATATCCTTCCATAACGAGATATTTAAAAAAACCCTTTAAGGCTGAAAAATGTCTCGACAATGTCAACGGTGAATAATTGTGTTTCGAAAATTCATGAATCCAATCACGTAAATTTTTCTCTCTAATTTTTTGAGGTGAGGTGATGCCTTGAGCATCAAAAAAATCAATAAATTGCATTAAATCAAACTGGTAGGCCGTATGCGTATTCTCGCTAAGATTCCGTTCAATACGCAAGAAATGTAAATATTCAGTTAATAATGATTTTAACATGTTTCTTGTTTTCTACGTGTTAAACTATTTTCCTTCTCACCATATTAGAAGATAGCCACTTTCTAACATCAAATTGTTAAAAATATACATTTCTTTCAAATTATTTTTTTTTCCTTCTCATAACTTTAAACGGTATCAGGTATTATTTTACATCAAATAAAAAAAAGGGTTCGCATAAAACCAACCCTTTCAAAATATCGAATATTTTAATTTAACCGTTTCTTATTTTATATCCAGCATCGAGGAATAATTGACGGATTTGAGCTTCGAACTTTGTTTCTAAGCGTAAAATCACCGATCGTTTATGATTGTCATTTCCCTGATTATGACTCGCAATACTGATAATTTTTGAGACCAAATCATCTGATAACATGGCGACAAGTTTTCTTAACTCACCTGTTTGATTTGGAATTTCAACCGAAAGCCTGATGCCATCCTGTTTCACACCTAAAATTTGCATGAAAGCACGAAAGACATCAATTTCTGTAATGATGCCGACGAGTCCGCCATTAGAGATTACGGGTAAACCCCCGATATTATATTTTTCCATAAGATAGGCCGCCATCTCAATCGGGTCGTCTGGCGCAACCGAATAAGGCTCTTTTGACATGATGGATTGAATCGGAGTTTTGGCAATTAAATAGTTTAATTCAAAGCGATCTAATGAAGACGCCTTACTGGGCGAAAACTCAACAACATCAATATCCGCCACAATACCTACAAGCGCGCCTTTTTTGTCAACAACGGGTAATCTGCGAATTTTATTCTTTCGCATGAGGTGGATGGCATCCAATACGGATTCATTTTCTTCAATCGTTATCACAGGACTAGTCATTAAAAAACGTACAAACATGGTTGAATCCTTTCTATAATATTATATTCCCAAATAAGCTTCACGCACATATTCATCGTTCAGCAGTTCATTTCCTGTTCCCTCTTTTGTAACACGTCCATTTTCTAATACGTAGGCTCTGTCACAAAAGGCAAGTGTTTGCCGAACATTTTGTTCAACCAGTAGTATTGTGATGCCTTCCTTGCTGACATTACGGACAATTTCGAAGATTTCTTGCACTAAAATCGGTGCAAGCCCTAGCGATGGTTCATCAAGCATTAATATTTTTGGTAAAGCCATTAAACCTCGAGCAATTGCAACCATCTGTTGTTCTCCACCCGAAAGTGTTCCCGCAATCTGCTTTCGTCTTTCTTTTAATCGAGGAAATAGTCCGAAACAATAATCTATCATCTCATTTCGCCTAGGTTTTGCACGTTGGGAAAGACTCCCCATAATTAAATTCTCTTCAACCGTCATTTCATTAAAGAGATGCCTCCCCTCCGGTACATGAATAACGCCATGCTCTATTATTTCATGGGGTTGCGCCGTTACTAGATTAAAATCTTCAAAAATAATTTCGCCATGGGATGGATTTTTAATATTGGAAATTGTTTTTAAAATGGATGACTTTCCAGCGCCATTCGCTCCAACAAGTACAATGATTTCACCCTGTCGAACTTCAAAAGAGACATCCCACAACACCTGCAAATCGCCGTAACTCATATCGACATGGTTGACTTTAAGCATTGAAGTGGTCTCCTATATTAAATTCTGAACCTAGATAAGCTTGAATGACAGCAGGGTCTTGAGCTACTATTTCCGGCTTTCCTTCGGCAATGGTTGAGCCGTGTGCGATGGCTAAAATTCTATCACTTATCGTCATTATTACTTTCATAATATGTTCAACAATAATAATAGTTATGCCTAATTCGTCACGGATGTTTTTCATAATTTGGATGGCTTCCACAACTTCTGTGGGATTAAGACCTGCGGCTGTTTCATCGAGCAAAAGTAAGGAAGGGCGTGTGGCGAGTGCTTTTGCAATTTCAAGACGTTTCCGTCCACCAATGGGTAAACTATCGGCTTTCATCTGTGAATAATCATCTAAATGGCAAAATTTCAATACCTCATGTGCGACTTCTCGAGCACCCGAGAACGAATTTTCACGGGCAAAAGCACCTGCCATAACATTATCTTCTACCGACAATCTTTTAAGCGGTTTAACGACTTGAAACGTTCGTCCGATACCTGCTTTGGCTATCTCATTCGTTTTGAGATGCGTGATATCTTGCTTATTGAATATTATTTTTCCGCTGGAAACCGTATAAAAACTATTAATTAAATTAAACAGCGTCGTTTTCCCGCTTCCATTTGGACCAATAAGACCCAAGATTTCACCTTCTTGAACTTCAAAACTAACATGATCGACAGCCGTTAATCCACCAAAGTGTTTAGTGAGACCATCAATTTCTAAAATACTCATGATTGACCCTCAGTCTTATTTTTCCAGGATTTAATTTTATTAGCAATGATTGGCCAATCACCCACAATACCACCCGCCATATATAAAATAATTAAAACGACAAGTGCTCCAAAAACCAGCGAATGTAGTCGCGACAACCACTCGGGTCCAAGGCCGAAAAGTGACGACCTAAATAATTCTTGTATAAATATCATGACGATGGCTCCAACTGCTGGTCCCCAAATTGTACCAACGCCACCAATGATACCGACGAGTATGGTAATTATAGAAATATTGTGTAGTGCAAAAACGACTTCGGGATCGATAAATCCCATATAAATCATATAGAATGCCCCCGCGACTCCAGCCATTGCTGCTGAGATTGCCAGACTTAGATTTTTGTACTTCACCGTATCAATGCCTAAAGCTTCGGCCGCATCTTGATCTTCACGAATGGAAAGAAAGTAGAAGCCCAATTTGCTCTGAATAATTTTTCGAATAATTAATATCGAAAAAATGGCGAGAGCGGCAGCGATATAAAAATAGGGTAGTTTACTCGTCCAAGTTGTCATATAAAAAATACCATTATGCCCATTCGTGATGAGTTCTTCTTCGCCAAATATGATGCGTAGAATCTCACCTGATGCCAAGGTACCAAGGGCGAAATAGGGACCCTTTAGCTTAAATACTAATTTTCCTAAAAAATATCCAAAAGCAACAGCAACTATAGGACCCGTAATGAGTCCCCACCAAGGTGATATTCTCCAATGGAAATATGGTAATGCGGCCGCATAGGCGCCGATACCAAAAAAGGCTGCATGTCCAAAAGATACTTGGCCCGTATATCCAGCCATTAAATTCCAGCTTAAACCTAAAATAATCCATAACATAACGATAATGAGTAATCCTTGAAAATACATAGACCAAGAAAATAGAAGAGGTGAAATCATAATGATGGCAATTGCTGTAAATTCAAACTTAGTCAATTTAAAGAAGCCATTTTGTGTATTATTTGTCATTTTCAGCTCCTAAACCTTTGTAAACCGTTTGAGTCCACCGGGAAAGAAGACGAGTACGAGTAAGAAAATTATTAAACCAACAGCATCTTTATATCCCATAGAAATGTACGTTGCACCAAAGGTTTCAGCCAAACCAAGAATTAGACCACCAAAGATTGCTCCAACAGTTGACCCAAGTCCCCCTAATATGGTAATAACAAAGGCTTTCACCGTAAAAATGGGACCAACATCTGGGTACAAATAGTAAATAGGAAGCAATAATGAACCAGCCGCAGCATCCAAAGCTGAGCCGATTCCATACGTAAGTATCGTAATTTTAGCGGTGGAAATACCCATTAAGGCTGCGGCACCTTTATCTTGCGCCGTAGCACGAACGGAACGACCTTTGTCAGTTTTTGTTAAAAAGAGAAACAAACCTAAGGTCAAAAAGATTGAAATGGAAAATGCAATTAAAAGTGGGATTGAAATACTTATATTCGCTATATGAATTGAATTTTGTAAATATCCTGGGATATCAATTTTTTCACCACGAAGTGTGGTCGTTGGCGAAATAGACTTAAAATCACTGGTAAAAATTGTGCGGGCAAGCTCCATGATGACCATTCCGATTCCTACGGTCATTAGAACTTGATTTTCAGGCAAAATTGAATCTTTATCAATTAAAGGATGTAGAAAATATTTGCTGATGCCTTCGGCAATCAAAAATACAGTTGGAATGGTTATAAAGATTGACATGTAGGGATCAATTCCGAAATAATGCCACAATACCCATGTGATATACATTGAAATCATTAAAATTTGACCGTGGGCTAAATTGATAATATTTAAGACGCCCATAATCAATGTCATGCCAATTCCAATTATGGCGTAAAGTCCGCCAATAAGTATTCCCGAAGCTAATGTTTGAAGAAACGTTTCCATGGAATTTCCAATTTTAATTATTTTGCTATTAAATAACTTATTTCATAGAATTGCGGGGCTCACCCATTTAATTCTGCATGAGCCCTGCAATTTTTTGTTTCTCACCTTAGGTGAAAAACACGCCAAAGATCAAGAAAAGGCTTGTATTATTCGGCCCATTCTTTTGCATAATTAATTGGGAATGCATAGTCAGCATCCGCAAGCGATTGAGGCCAAATTAATTTCAACTCATCATTAATCCACTGTACAACATAGGTATCCATCTTGTTTTGATGAATTTTCTTGCCATAACTCGTAAATTTGACGGGGCCAAATACCGTCATAAGATCTGATTTATCAAGGGCATTTTTCAATGATTCAGGCGTGTAGTCAGTCGCTCTGTTGAGTACATCTTTCACGACATAAGCTGCGGCGTAAGCTTCAGCTCCATGATAATCAGGCGTGTTTTCGGCACCAAATTTTTCAACATATTTATCGAAATACTCTTGTGCACCTGCCAAAGGCAAGGATTGATGCCATAAGGTTGAAGAAACAACTTTGCGTGATGCAACTCCAGCATTTTCTCTAAATGCAGGCATCGTAAATCCAGCACCAGCACCAATAAATATCTGAGGTGATAATTGTAAATCTTTTGACTGTTTCATTAAAAGAGCAGCATCCATAACATAGGCAATCATATAAACAACATCGGGATTTTTTTCTTTCACGCCGAGGAGCATGGGTTTGAAATCGACTGTTCCTTCGGTGTAAGATTCTGTTCCCAAAACATCAATGCCTAATTTGCTGCAAGTTTTAGCAAATGCTTCAGCGCCCTTCGTTCCAAAAGTTGTACCTTCGTGAAAAATCATCACGGATTTTGGTTTTACAACGCTATTAATAAATCCTTCTAGTCCAGATGCATATTCTGACACAGGTGGATTTATGCGATATACATAAAATTTATCACCATCGTTTTTGTTCAAATCATACGCCTCTGGCTCCGTAATTTTGTCAACACTTCCTGTACAAACCATAAATGGGACGCGATATTTTTGAGCGACTTGTGCTGCTGCGAATGTCACAGATGAGCTGTAACCGCCTGTAATCATGGGGACTTTATCCTGAGCAATCAGTTTTTCCATTCCCATACGTCCAACGTCCGGTTTGCCTGTATCATCTTCATATACAAATTCTAATTGACGGCCTTTAATACCGCCTGCTTGATTAATCTCTGCTTGAGCAATATCAAAAGAATTCTTTTCCATCTCACCAAATTTCGCTTGTGAGCCCGTCAGAGGCAAAAGTACACCAATTTTAATGGATCCTTCTTCTTTTGAAGAACAGCCTATTAAAAATGTTAATCCTATTGCCACAATTAAGCTAAGTACTAATATTTTTTTCATACGATACCTCGTGTAATTTCCGAGGTGGTTTAATTTAAAACCACCTCGGATTAAAATTAATGTGTTAGAACTTTACTTCTGTTGTTAATTCAAATTTTGAGCGCGAATAATATCCGCTCATGACACCGTCAGTATCCGTATTCTTGTTGTAAATTCTAATAGTTGGTGCAAACGTAAGAGATCCTTGGTCTGATTTATGAGCCGTATATTTGTATGCGAGCCAAATATACGAAAAATTGGTAATGACATCTACATCACCTGATGTATCTGTCAGTTTAGCCATATCATACCAAGCCGTTATAGATCCAGGTCCAACTTTTCCAACTAGTTTTCCCCGTGCAATGAAACCAGCATAGGTTCCTGCATCTACAACAGTTTGAGATGTTAAGCCAGCAAACATAGAAAACCCAAAACCTGCCATTTTGGGCAAGGCTACTTCTGCTCCAAACGTCATTGGAGATGCTTTTCCCTCATCGCCTAATGTTTTAATAAATTCGGGAGAAATCTTAACGCCTGCAAATTTAACAGGGTAGTTTAAATGTATAGAATATGCATCTTTGGTTGTAACATCAAGTGAGTCTCCAACATCATCAGTAACGACACCAAGATTGTCATCAACTATAACTTTCAAATCGAGCTTGTTCCCAGCCAACATGTAATAAAAATTAAAACCAGATGCGGCACTATTGTTATAAATCACCCAAGGGATATCAAGTGCAATAGTAGGATAATAATGAAAATCCGTCATGGAATTACCCGAAACAGGAATAATCCCTGCAGACCAACCAAAAGCATCACCTTTGTGTCCAAAATACAATTGCAAAAAGGAAAGTGTTCCACGACCTGCAGAAGGAATAGAAGATCCGCTAGGAGTTGAACCTGTACCAAATTTACCCGTCCAAGTTGCTACTCCATTTGTTCCTAATTGAGTTTTGAAGTAATAACCTTCGCTCATATTTGCCATAACATTTAAACGAGCTCGGTAGTAGTAATAATTGTCCGTAACGGTTTTTTCGGCGTTCTCGCCATATGTTTTTACATCCATTCTAGGGCGGACACGTGCATCACCACTAAACGTGATATCTGCATAGGCTGTTGCCATGGTCAACACCAAGATGAGTACCAAGGTTAAGCTGAGATTTTTTCTCATTTTTTTCTCCTTTAGTTCGTTATTTCTCTGGAGCCGTTCAGGTCCATTCCTGAAAAGTTCATTAAAACATGCTCTGTCTGCATACCCTTCTTTTCTCAAATGATGTGCCATTTGTCATTATTACTTAATAAACAATATTTTAGATGGTTTTTTCTAATATTTAGACATTTTCATATTGATACAAATCATTTCATTATGAAATGATTTGTTGTGATTTAGGTCATAAACATTACTTTTTGTCAATATGAAAATACGATTCTCGTTTGACGGCATTTTTTCGATTCGCTTTAAAATCATTTCTTTTTTCTATTCTGCATTTTTACTACTCTTGTTTCTGGGCCTCATTACTCTTCAAGCCACTCAGAATGTTTTCCAAAATCAATATGAAAAGAGTTTTAAATCCGATGGCGTTAATATTCTCTCCCTTTCTGAACAACCGTTTTTAAATTCCAATTTTACGCTCATTGATAAAATATTGCTCAGTTTTTACGCGAAACATCAACCTTATGCTATCCTTTTATTGGATGATAAGTACGAACTGATTCATAATATCGGTGAATATTCACCTTCTTTGAAACTGAATCCAAGTAGTGTTTTTACTGATGTTCGGTATCAAGACAAACAACTCCTTCCAAATGGTTTATTAGGCTACTATTTTCCTTTAACAAAAAACAATCATACATCGATGAGCGTTGTTATTTTCACACTTCCTGATCATATTGTTAACCAAATCGATGATGAATTTAATCGCATTAAACAAGCCGTCACCATTGTATTGATAACGTTTTTCTTTGCTGGGAATATCGTAATTTTTCTTCTTAATAAAGTCATTATTTTGCCTCTAAAACAATTGCGAAAAGGCTTTCGCGAATTAGCTGAGGGAAACTTTCTCTATCGTCTTGATATCGTTCGGCGTGATGAATTTGGTCAAGTTTCTCATGCTTACAATAGCATGATTGATGAATTACGTCGGAATCGTAAAGTACTAAACGATTTTAATCTCCATCTCCATGAACAGGTAAAAGTCGGTGTCGCCAAAAGTTTGGCACTCGAAAAAGATTTAGCGAGAACAGAACGCCTCGCGTCACTGGGACGTTTAACGGCAAGTATCGCCCACGAATTAAACAACCCTCTTAATTCGATATTGATGTCGGCAAAGCTTCTTGAGGAAGAATTGAAAAATAAAGATAACCTGGAAAATATTGAACGCGTCATACGAAATACCGAAAGAGCGCATCGCCTTATTCGTGATGTCTCAGAGCTATCGCGTCGCGGACAAATTATTAAATCTTTGACGGATATATCAAAACTCATCGCAGAAGCCATCAACATATTTGAGAAAAAGGCGAAACGAGAAAATATTAAAATAAGTCTTACTAAACGCAGCATTATTTCAAAGATTCCAATCATGAAACCTCATATTTCTCGCGTTATTATCAATATTTTACAAAATGCCTTTGATGCCATTCAACATGATGGCGAAATAGAAATTCAACTCGCTCAAACGGAGAAAACAATTTGTATCGATATTCAAGATTCTGGACCAGGCATTAATATGGAAGACGCTGACAAGCTCTTTGAACCTTTTTTTTCGACAAAAGATACGGGTACAGGAATTGGACTCTATTTAAGCTATGAGATTATTTATCAACATAAAGGAACACTCACAATACGGAATCCAAAAACACCTAGCCTATTTCGATTAAAAGGGGCTATTGTCAGCATAAACTTACCGATTCAAGAAAGCTAAAAGCATGAATTTTTCTAAAACACCCTCAAGTATTCTTAATATTTTAGCCGTCGATGACGAAGTCGATATTTTAGCAACGATTACTCAATCTATTAAGAAGCTTGGTCATACAATTACAACGGAGTCATCCCCTCAAAAAGCGCTTCAGCTTTATAAAGAAAACGATTTCCAACTCGTCATCAGCGATTTGAAAATGAAAAGTATGACGGGTCTTGAAATGATTCAACGCATGCAGGAGGAAGGCAAGAAAACAGAGTTTATTGTCATTACCGCCTTCACTTCTTACGAATCCGCTGTAACAGCTCTTAAATTTGGCGTATTTGATTATCTGGAAAAGCCATTCACTCCCGATGAATTACGACTTGTCATTCGGAATATTGATGAAAAAATCAGTTTATCTCAAGAAAATATCTTTCTAAAAAATAAGGTTAAAGTACTGACAAAACAGCAGAAATTAATCGGTAAATCTTCTTCCATTTTAAGTATAAAAAATCTTATTCAACGCATTTCTTTATCTGACACAACTGTTTTAATAACAGGCGAAAGTGGGACGGGAAAGGAAGTTGTCGCCAACGAAATCCATAGACAAAGTTCGAGAGAAGATCACGATTTTGTTGCACGAAATTTGGCTGCAATTCCTGAGACACTCATGGAAAGTGAATTTTTTGGGCATGAACCAGGTGCCTTTACTGATGCAAAATCAATAAAAATTGGTAGTTTTGAGCAAGCCAATGGTGGAACGATTTTCTTAGATGAAATTGGTGAGATGCCCCTCAATTTACAGGCAAAATTACTTCGAGTCCTCGAAACGAAAGAAATTCAACGATTGGGTGGAACGGAGACAATCCATTCGGATTTCAGAGTTATCGCAGCGACAAACCAAAATTTGGAGAAACTTGTCGCACAAAAAAAATTTAGAGAAGACCTTTTTTATCGCTTAAATATTATGGAAATCAACATTCCGCCATTACGAGAACGTAAAGAAGACATCCCCCTTCTCGCCCACCATTTTATCCAATATTACCAGTCTCAGTATGGTAAAAATAATGTTTCCATTTCTAAAGATGCACTTCTCAATCTTACGGATCAAAGTTGGAATGGAAACGTTCGCGAACTAAAAAATGCGTTGGAACGTGCAATTCTATTAATGGACAATGATGTGCTACAAATGAAAGATTTCGATTTTTTAAAAAATCATCCCTCAGAAGATATCAAAAGCGATACATTAAAAGGCATCGTACCATTAAAAGATTATGAAAATGCCTATATTCGACGTGTATTGAATCACTTTAACGGCAATAGAACGAAAACAGCTGATGCTTTGCGTATTGGTATCGCAACTCTATGGCGGAAATTGGGGAAACGAAATTAGTGTCCTAAATCCCTAATTTATTCCATTACTTTTTTATTATTTGGTAGAAGCAAGCATATACAAGCAACATAGTTACTAATACATACTATTAACGATTAACAAATAGTATGGCATCAAAATTGTCGAAGCTATATTGAGAAATATAGATTTGCTATGAGCCCGCTTCAAACCCTATCCGACACATTAAACGACAAACACAAACCTGTATATACAATTGGGATTGTAGCGGAACTGATTGGCGTTTCAGTACACTCGTTAAGAATGTACGAAACAGAAGGCTTACTCTCCCCCAAGCGCACTAACTCAAAACGTCGTCTCTATTCCCAAGCGGATATTGAACGCTTGAAATGTATCCGCATCATGATTGAAGAAAACGGACTTAATCTTGCCGGCATTAAAATGATGTTGAGTATGGCGCCGTGTTGGGATATGATTCAATGCTCCGACAAAGATCGGAAAAACTGTGATGCCTACACCTCTACTTTAGCACCTTGTTGGTCACTTACAAATGTAGGTGAATGCTGTAAGATGGCGGATTGCAGAGATTGTATGGTATATCAAGACTTATCAACATGCCACAATATGAAAACTTTTTTGAAAGAGAATTGGAAAGGCAAATGAGCGAAAAACAATTAACAAGGCGGGAATTTATTCGAATCGCGGGAATGGGAATGGGCGGTTTAGCCATCGCGAACCCTATTTTTGATTCATTAAAAGGTGCAATTTTAGCACCTGATAAATTACCCGGACTTTACTCAAAACGAACGCCAACCTATTGCGAAATCTGTTTTTGGAAATGCGCTGGTTGGGTCCATACAAATGCCGACGGTGATATTTGGAAAATTACAGGCAATGATGATGATCCCCATTCAAATGGTCGTTTTTGTCCGCGAGGCACTGGAGGTGTCGGTATGTATTATGACGACGATCGTCTCAAAACGCCACTCCTTCGTGTCACTGAAAATGGCATTCAGAAATACAAACAAGCAACCTGGGATGAGGCCTTTGATTTCATTGGCAATAAAATGAATCATATTCGCACCGAATACGGTTCAGAGTCAATGGCGCTTTTTTCACATGGCAGTGGTGGCGATTTTTTAGGTCACCTCATGAAATCCTATGGATCAGATAGCATTACCGCACCTTCGTATGCACAATGTCGCGGACCTCGCGAAGTCGCATTTTTTGCAACTTACGGTGAAGGCATCAGTTCACCGGAGCGCACTGACATTCGCGATACAAAATGTCTTGTTCTTATAGGCTCGCATTTAGGCGAAAATATGCATAATGGTCAAGTACAAGAATTGTCCGAAGCCAATGGAAAAGGTGCAACAATCATTACGGTTGATCCTCGTTTTTCAATTGTGGCTGGTAAATCAAAACATTGGTTGCCTATTAAACCTGCCACCGATATTGCGTTGCTCCTATCGTGGATTCACGTACTTATTTATGATGAACTTTATAACAAGAAATATGTCGAAAAATATGCTTACGGTTTTGATCAACTTAAAGAGCATGTTAAAACTATGACACCCGAATGGGCTTATGGCATCACAACTATAAAGCCTGATGTTATTCGTAAAACAGCAAAAGAAATGGCCAATGCAGCACCGGCTGTCATTGTTCATCCAGGACGTCATGTTACATGGTATGGTGATGACACTCAACGACTTAGAGCTGTTGCTATTTTAAATGCGCTCCTCGGTTCATGGGGACAACGAGGGGGGTTTTATTATCCTGTAAAAGCAAAATTACCCAAATATCCACACCCTAAATATCCCAAATTAAAGCGCACCTGGCGTGATGACTTAAACGGAAAGTATAACTTGGCTGGCTTGTCTCTTGCCAATGGATTCGTTGATGCGTCAACTCCAACACTAGAAAAACCCGCATCTCTAAAAGGATGGATTGTCAATGGGACGAATCTTATTCATACGCTTCCAGAGCGTGAAAAGACTTTGGCTGCTATCAATGCTTTAGAGCTAATGGTTGTTGTTGATACCATGCCGATGGAAATTACGGGCTACGCTGATGTTGTTTTACCTGAATGTACGTATTTAGAGCGCTACGACATGATTCGCGTTTCTCAAAATCGAGAACCCAATATCGCATTGAGAATGCCTGCTGCTGAACCCAAATTTGATACAAAACCAGCATGGTGGATGGCGAAACAATTGGCCAATCGATTAGGACTTAAAGATTACTTCCCTTATGAGGATGTGTCCGAACTATTGGATTGGCAACTAAAACAAGTCGGTTCGTCCCTCGAAGAAATGAAGCAAATCGGCGTCAAAAAATTTGTACGCGAAGAAGACGACATGTATCCCATGACGGGCTTGGAGGATTTTGAGTTCAATACAAATACTGGTAAAATTGAGCTATATTCGACTTCTCTTGAAGAAGAAGGCTTTGATCCAATGCCGCAATACACAGCACATGAAGAACCTCAATCTGGATTTTATCGACTCATTTACGGTCGCGCTCCCATGCATACCTTTAGTCGCACATCCAACAATCCGAACTTGAATGATTTAATGGACGAAAACTCTGTCTGGGTAAATCCAAAAGTTGCGAAAGAATGGGGATTGAAAAACGACCAAAAAATATGGCTTGAGAATCAAGATGGCGTTGTCTCTGACACACCAATCAAAGTGCGCGTTACGGAAAGGATTCGTTTTGATTCCGTTTATATGGTGCATGGATTTGGACATACGGATAAACGGCTGAAACGAGCGTTCGGAAAAGGAGCCAGCGATTCAGACCTCATTACACGCGTACATATTGACCCAATAATGGGCGGCACAGGAATGCGAGGCAATTTCGTAACCTTTCGATTTGAAGGCAAAGAGGAGGTGGCATCATGAGATACGCAATGGCCATTGATACCATAAGATGTGTCGGATGTAATGACTGTGTTGTCGCCTGCCAAACTGAAAACAATGTCCCAATTGGATATTGCCGTGATTGGATCGTGGAAGTTACGACGGGAACCTATCCTCAACTCGCCATGGAAATTCGATCCGAACGGTGCAATCATTGCGAAGATGCGCCTTGCGTTCGAACCTGCCCAACGGAAGCGAGCCATAAAGTCGAAGGCGGAATTGTTCTTGTCGATGAAGATGAATGTATCGGGTGCAAAGCTTGTATTACGTCATGTCCCTATGACGCACGATATGTACATCCCGAAGGATACGTTGATAAATGCACATTCTGTTTCCATCGGGTGGAGCTAGGGCAAAAGCCATCCTGCGTGTCCGTTTGCCCAACGCATGCCATGATTTTTGGTGATATTGACGACCCCAATAGCGAAATTAGTAAAACAATCGCACGACGGAAATGGAAAACCCTCATTCCAGAAGCCGGCACAAAACCCAAAGTTTATTACTTAACATAAAGGGAATCTGCTATGATTGAAGAAATTATTACCAGCGGGCGGATGAATCCAGGGATTGATCCCGTCTTACACGCGTGGGGTTGGGAAATTCCACTTTACCTTTTTTTAGGCGGAATTTCTGCAGGTTTACTTTTTTTTGCAGCCTTGCTTTCGATACAAGGGAAAGCTAAAAAATATCCTGTTTCCGTCATGTGGATGCCTTTAGCGGTTCCAGTACTTATTGGTATTGGCTTACTGGCATTGTTGTTTGATTTGTCTCATAAACTCTATTTCTGGCAACTCTACACCAATATCCGATGGGAGTCTCCGATGTCTTGGGGCGCTTGGACACTTTTATTTATAACACCGCTTTCCATAGCTTGGATATTGCGATGGCTACCGGATATGTTCCCAAAACTCGACTTAAAATATCAACTCATTTATGATTTAATTGATGTCTTAAAAAAATACGAAAAAAGCATGGCTTACGGTTTGATAGCTTTAGCCACTACATTGGGAATGTACACGGGGATTTTGCTCTCGGCGTTTAATGCACGACCCTTTTGGAACACATCAATCCTCGGCCCTTTATTTTTAATTTCAGGATTGTCTGCTGCCGCCGCTTTAACGGCTTATTTCGCCAAATCTCATGAAGAGAAAAAACATTTTATCAAGATTGACTTATTTTTAATCGTCACCGAATTTTTTTTAATCGTCCACTTATTTATGGGATTATTGGCAAGTACTGCTGTTCATATTGAAGCCGCTCATATGTTCCTCGGCGGAAGTTATACGGTCCCCTTTTGGGTTCTTGTCGTTGCAATGGGACTCATTCTACCTGGTGGACTCGAATTAATGGAATTGCGGAAAAAATTTATACCAGCCATTGTCCCTGTCGTTTTAATCGTTATGGGAAATCTCATGTTGCGCTTCATCGTTGTTTCAGCGGGCCAAGCAAGTCGTTGGTTGTATTGATAAATGCCAATATTAATTAAATAAAGGAATAACTGATGAAAACAAAGTATATGAATCCCTACCTAGCTGGCTTGATGCTTGGCTTGGTTTTGCTCATGGCTTTTTTCTTTTCCGGACGCGGTCTAGGAGCAAGTGGAGCGTTTAAAAATCTTTTAGTAGCTTCTGAGCATATTGTAGCTGCAGAACATGTTGAAACAAACGGCTATTTTGGCAAGTACGTCGCCGATGGTAAAAACCCTCTAAACTCTTGGCTTTCTTTTGAAATTTTGGGCGTTTTAGTTGGCGGTTTTATCTCGGGTGCACTTTCAGGTCGTCTTAAAATCAAAGTTGAACATTTTCCAAAAATAACAGCGAATAAGAGACTTACCATGGCTTTAATTGGCGGTGTTCTTTTTGGTTTTGGTTCACAGTTGGGTCGAGGCTGTACGAGTGGTTCCGCACTTACAGGAATGGCGGTACTATCTCTTGGCGGCTTTATAACCATGGCTGCCATTTTTGGAACAGCTTTTGGCTTAGCTTACACTTTTAGAAAAAATTGGATTTAGGAGGCAATCATGGGTCCTTTAGTTCCACAAGAAATCATTGGGCAAGATTGGAATATGCTCATTGCGTTTATTATTGGTATCGGATTTGGTTTTGCATTAGAACAAGCTGGATTTTCGTCAAGCCGAAAATTGGCCGGATTATTTTATGGATATGATACGGTCGTTTTAAAAGTTTTCTTCACCGCAGCTGTCACCGCCATGCTTGGGCTTCTATATTTTAGTCTTTTCGGATGGATTGATTTAAACCTCGTCTATGTTAACCCAACTTTTATTTGGTCTGCAATAGGTGGCGGCGTCATTATGGGGGCTGGCTTTATTATTGGCGGTTTCTGTCCTGGCACCAGTGTTTGCGCTGCTGCCATCGGTAAAATTGATGCAATGATATTTCTCGCAGGCGTCGTTATTGGCATCTTTGTTTTCGGAGAAGGTTATCCTCTTTGGAAAGAATTTTATAATTCTGGTAATTTAGGGAATCCCAAAATCAGCGAAATACTGGGTGTTTCGGGTGGTGTGATGGCTTTACTCGTCATTATTGCTGCTGGAATCATGTTTTGGATTGGCGAATGGGCCGAGAAGAAATTCACTAGAGAGGAGTATTAAAATGAATGCACGTATATTGACATTAGCTGTTACTTTATTGTTGGGTGTCGTCATTGCTATGGTACCCGAAAATACGACCAAACGGTATAAACTCACGGCTTCTGATATGATAACTGAGGTTAGAGACGGATCCGAAATTATTTCGCCTGAAGATTTGGCCCATTGGATTATCACGAAAGATCCATCCATTCAAATTATTGATGTTCGCTCTCCCGATGAATTCGCTACGTACCATTTGACCAACGCATTTAATATTCCTATCGCTGATATTCTAAATGACGACTACGTTGACATTTTAGATCAGGGTGTCAAAATGAATGTATTTTATTCTAATGGAACCATGTATTCTCATCAAGCTTGGATGGTTTTACGTCAATTAGGCTATGAAAATAATTATGTTCTTCAAGGTGGCTTAAATTATTGGTTTGAATCGATTCTTAGCCCAAAGGCACCGTCCATTTATAGTTCTGATGAAGAAATCGCGAAATACGATTTCAAAAAAGGAGCCAGTGAATATTTCGGTGGCGGTGGTGCAGAAATCCAAGCAACGGCCCCTGCAACGAACACAAACAAACCCGTAATCAAACGTAAAAAGGCAAAGAAAGCACCCGCTGGTGGGTGTTAAAAAATGCTGTTTCGTCCTCTTTCAAAAAGGCTCCTTTGAGGAGCCTTTTTGAATCTAAATTTTTAACTATTTATGTCGTAATTATTATCTAATAACCGTGGATTGATAAACGACCTTTGTGTTGTTCTGTACATAGGCCACTACCGATAAATGCTCACGAACTAAGACATCATCTAAAAAGAAACTGGCACGCCAAGATCCGTTTTCGATGTCTGCTAACGCATAATCAATTTTTTTTCGCATCACTTGTTGATGCAATATTTCACCATTTGTTCCGGCATACTCAATAGAATCTTCAATCAAAACGAAGCTTAGCGTAAGGACTTCCGTAATATTTTCAACTTCAATAACATCAAGAACTGCAATTAAGGAATCACTTATTATATTTGCTCCTAGATTGAGATACAAAGGAGATTCTATTTCATAAGATTCTTGCAATGACTGTTCCCAATCCGCTTCGTTCCATTCACCAATAATATTTCCATTCACTACAAGATACGGTGTTAGAGGAACCATATAGAAGTCTAAGCGAGCTTGATTGACGGGTGTATTATAATGATACATAATATCACCAAATTCAGGCCAATAAGCATGGTAACGTATAATAGACATGTATTCATCATGCATTACTAATTTATCATCAAGGAATTCATTTGCGACAGGACAATTAATGCACCCTGAATTCGTAAATAACTCAACCAGTGCACGTAATGGGTTGGTAACGTTGATGGCGAGTAAGCCAATTTCAACCAAATTTCCCGCAAAATATAATTCAATTTGACTTTGAAGTTCTCCGGGCCATACGCCATATATTTCAATGCGTCCATTTGATAATAGATTTATAGTTGCAACGTCACTTGAAGGACTCAAAACAGCAATTGAATCAAATCCAGTGCTATCAATATTAAAAATATTGCTCAAGTTGATGATAGACGTTTCACCCATTTTCGTATCGACGGGATAGCCATCTGTTATCTCAATATTGAGAAGTGCATCATAATAATACTCTGATTCAAATGTCGCTGAAATAGTGGCACTACCAATATCTTTACCCCATAAAATAAGGGTATCATTCTGCCCTTCAGTAATAGCTAAGAGCGAAGTGTCAGAGGCATCAATATTATTTATTTGTAGAACTTGATTCTCTAATTTGAAAACCTCTTGAAGTGTAATTATGGTCTCTTTATTCTTTTGAATGATGATATGGGAGCTAATTGTTGAATTTGGTAATGACCAATTTTCCCAAACGTCACAGCTCATCAATAAAATAAGACTAAAAATCATTAGAAAATATTTCATAGTCTATACTCCATAATCATGCGAAAACCTTCGAAAGGATTGATCAGTCGGCAAACACCTCCTGTGCAGCGAACGCCTCCTTTTTCCGAGCCATAACTCATCCTAATTGATAAATTTTCAAGGGTGCGAGAAGAAACTTCGACACTATTCCACGATTGAAATCCTTCTGTTCGATCACCTTGATAGAGCGCTGGATCCGAACTAAAATCGGAAATATAAGCCAATGAATATTTGGACATTATATCAACAGAAGCAATAAAATGATAACTCTCATAATCATGCCCATGTGATCTAATATCAGTTTCAAATGGCAATGAAAAAACCGAAGAGTTTTGATACTCCATTAATCCACCGATTGAGTATGTGTCATTGAAGTGCCAGGAAAAATAAGTTGGGACAAGTGTAAAATGACGCGTAATCTCGGCGACATCAATTCCGTTTAATGCTGATTCCGTCAGCGCAATGCCTGATTTTGATGTGAAGGAATCGCCACTGTAATCAAATTCAGAATGGAGTTCCCAAAAGGGTTGATACGTTGAATGTAAGGAAGGGAAATAACGACTGTCTTGATAAAATTCGTTGGACCAATTTGTTGTCCATGATGCAATAGTGGCATCCATACTTAATATAAAATTTTGCATAGGGATAATAATTTCGCCATAAAAACCCATTTCGTCCGCATAATCAACGGGATGTGTTACGGATGCGAGGAGCGCTAATTCATGTTGCCGAATGACCGTTGGACCCACTTGAAAAGGCAAGGGTTGGAGACCTAAGCGATACACATCAATACGGTCATTAGGAGACGTTTGATTCAATCCGTAATATTTATATTCTAAACTCGCTGTCATCCAATCAGGGTACCAGGAGAACCGAGAATATACAGATTTTCCAGAAAAATTTTGATCCAATGAGGTATTGACGATTGAAGCGACATGAGCATCAAAATGAATTTCTTGATTAAGAAAGGGAACATCGGCCAGTTTCATTTGGTATGATGCATCCATTTTTATGTCCCAGTTCAATCCATAGAATCCGCTTGAAACGCCCATATCCCACGTCATCATTTGCTGGCGTATTTGATTTTGGATGAGTTGCCCAGGCGTATTGAGAGATAAGTGCTGAATATCAGATTTAAAATTGCTCCAGACCAAGCGAGGTTGAAATCCAATCGCTCCATCAAAAAGTGACTTTTCAAGTTCAATACCTGCAATGTCGTATGAGACATCTCCATCAGGAACACGACTATTGCTCCCAGGCGCATAGTATTGAAAATTGTCTTTACGTCCCACCAAAGCTGTAATCAATGCGTCATTTTTTGTTCTAAAAGATAGTTTTAAACCCAATGGCATATTGTCAAGATTGATGTTTTGATCTTCATATAAATTCAAGCTCATTCCAGACCCAAAAATATGCGCTAAATGCCCCAACTGAAATAATGCTGAGCCCTTAAACCGCTCGACAGAAAAGCGATGAATGCCAATTAATTCACGCCCATATTCAGGGGGTTGACTCCACTCGAGCTGAGTCATCAATGTCCAATTCTTCGCAGATGCTTGTAAATCTAAGTAGCTTTCAGAATAGTCATAAGGAATTCCAATTTGGTCACCTCGACCTAATCTTGATTGAAATCCTAAACTATATTCAATGGATTGCGCGATTAGTGTCGCTGATAAGAATAGTATCCAGACGAACAATAAACGTCTTGATATTTTAAAATTCATTCATTCTCAATATTTCAAATATTTCAACGTCTATATTCTGAATAAAAAAACGGGGTTGCGCTTTCAAAACCTATGAAGTTAGCCGTTTGCTTTTTGAATTCGACCTTTGTCTTGTGGTTTTTCTCTTAATGTTTTTGTTTTGGGCAAATCTTTTATGTGGTTCTTTTGATTTAAAAACGCAAAAATTTGTTTTTCCATCAATTTTTCATCTCCAGGCGTATAGCCTTGATGCTCCCAAATAATATTTCCATTTTGATCAACGAGTACGGAAAATGGAACGGACGAAGTATGAAATTTTCTATAAAGCGATTTATCCGTATCTAAAAAAATTGGATAGCTTAATTTTTTGCTTTTTATAATAGATGGAACGCGCGAAACAGTTTTTGAATCATCTATTGAAATACCAACGACTTGGAAATCATCTTTAGCATATTTTTGATGAAGTTCCTGAAGGTATTTCATTTCCTTTTTACAGGGTACACACCAAGTGGACCAAAAATTAATCAATGTCAATTTATGATTGAGTATTTTCCCCGAAGAAATAGTCTCACCCTTCATTGTCTTTATCTTAGAATGTGGAAAAACTTTATCTCCTGCGAAATTTAGAATAAATAATGCTAATAAAATGATACTGATGCGTCTTAATGTTTTCATTATTTTACCACCTGTATTTTTGTTTGAGTTATTAGATTACCTTGTTGAACAGAGACAAAGTACATACCTGACGATAGTGAACTAACATCTATATACGCATTTTGTCCTGTTTTTATGGAATGTTGTTTTTCTAAGACGTTTCGTCCAGTAATATCGTAAATCTTCATCGTGGAAATACCGTCTGCGTATTCGGTGGGAATTTGGAGTGAAATAAAGTCGTTTGTAGGATTTGGGTAGGCTGAAAATGACATCTGTATGGGGCGTTTTGAGCCATCAATGCTGGTAGTTGGATTATAAGTTAATGTAAAAAGTGCCGAATCAGTTTCCATTGAGACAGAGTCAATCATCGTCATTAACCAAATACCTGTTCCAATTTCGCCGTTTGGATAAATATCGAGTGTAAAATCAACGAGGCTGTCGCCAGCAACATCATCAGAATACTCATCAATAAATGGTGCTAAACACGCTGAACCAAAACAAAAATTACAACTCCAGGTTGCAGGGATTTGTTGAGTTTCCCTAATGGCGGTAATGCGAATAGAAGACGATGTCAAATTAAGTACATCACCGCGTAAAATAATAACCCCCCATTGTCCTGTTGTATCGGTTTCTACCATGGAGTCAATAGCTGTAAATTCAAAATTTATATGAGCAAAACTCAATGACATCATCGTTAATAATCCAATTATAATCATTCTTAATTTCATTTTAGAGCTCCGAAGTTTTAGCTATTTCAGGATTATTTTTCTTTTTTTTAGAAGGGAAAAAAGCGATCCCCCCTATCATAGCGCCATAGAGTGTTGAGATTGTCGCACTCGATGTTATGGGACATGACCCACTTTTACACCCTATAAAATAGTAATACAAATATCCACCAATAGCACCGACGAATAAGGCTCCTAAGAATTTTTTATCTTTATAAAAGTTCATCATTATTTATGCAAGCTCCAGACTGTTTCCTGTTTATTCCGCTGTATTGTGATTTTCAATAGAAACTTCAAATTCAGCTGAATGTTTTAACATTGCTGTTACGGAGCAATATGTTTCTTTGGATAAATTCACAGCTTTTTCTAATTTTTTTAGAGCGAGATTTTTGCCATAAAAATGATAAACCATTTTTATTTTAGTAAATACTTTCGGATGTTCATCAGCCCGTTCTGAATCAATTTCAATCTCGATATTTTCTATATTAAGTTTCATTTTTTCAAGAATGGTTTTTACATCGACAGCTGTACAACCACCTAAACCAAAAAGAACCATTTCTAGTGGTCGAGCCGCAGCATCAAAACCACCGACTTTATCGGTTCCATCCATTGCGACCCAATGGTTTGAAGCTCCTTTAGCTATAAAGGTCGCGCCTTTTAATTGTTTGATAATAATGTCAGCCATCACTTCTCCATTCTGTCCGTGTTCTTACGAAATAATAGGCTGGAATACAAGCTCAAGCCCTAAATATGTTATAAAATATTGTTTACAAAATTGCTTTAATCCGAAAAATCATCTTCGCTTAGAACGTCATTTTTAAAAGACAAATCAATATTTTCTTCTGCCAGCAAATGATTCATTTTCTCAACAATTTTATCAATATTTTTAATACCCTTTTCTTTTGCCTGCTCTTCCAAAGTTCCCCACATGGGTTCCCCACACGCTAAGCATACGATGCCCTCGTCTTTTAAAGGCCCAATGAGATGTGGATAATCAACTACCAAATCTTCAATAAACATTCCTTTAGTAATCATCTTTTTTTCTCTCACTAATTTTAGTTTTATATCGAAGTTCTCGTTATAATAGTCAATGCACTGAGAACTATTTTATAGAAAATATGAGAGGGTTGGACTCAGGGTAAAATCATTTGTCTGCAACACCAGCAGCAATATGAATCGGGTCATAAACCGGCGCAAAAGGTGGTGCATAACTCAAATCCAACATGGCCACATCGTGGGCTGTCATCTTAGCGGTGATAGCGACTGCAATGATGTCAATGCGTTTGGCGACATCTGCTTTCCCAAACATTTGAGCGCCTATGATGCGATTATTTTTCCCATCAATAACAAGTTTGACCGTCACAGGCGTCGCACCTGGATAATATTTTGCTTTGTTGGATTCTGTGATAACAACGGAACGTGCTTTTGGGAATTTTCCACTTGAGAGTGCAAGCTTTTCCGTTAGACCCGTTGATGCCATGGTATAATCAAATACTTTTACGACGGAAGTTCCCAAAATGCCAGGAAATTCAAAAGATTGTCCTGTCGCATTATCACCCGCAATTCGACCTCCCTTGTTGGCAGATGGAGCAAGTGGAATATAGACTGCCTCACCAAGTACAAGATGATGATATTCAACACAATCACCTGCCGCCCAAACTCTATCAACACTTGTCTGCATTTTTGCGTTTATTTTGATTCCCTTGCTTGGACCACATTTTATGCCTGCAGATTCTGCAATTTCAGAATTTGGTGCAACTCCTGTTGCCATAATCACTAATTCCGCTTGAAGTATGTGTGGGGCTTGACTTAGAGACACTGAAATAGTAGAAGCATTTTTCTCAAAACCTGTAACTCGGTTTTCAAGATGAAGAATCACACCTTTTTCTTTTAGATGCGATGTAACTTTTTCAACCATATCGCCATCATAATTTGGCATAATTTGATGGGCCATTTCAATGATTTCAACTTGTATCCCTCTGGAAACGAAGGCTTCTGCCATCTCTAACCCAATATATCCAGCGCCTACAATTACGGCATGACGGACATGATTTTCATTGATATAGGTATTGATGCGTTGTCCATGGCTCAATGATCGTAATGGAAAAATTCCGGTTGTTTCAACACCGGGAATTGGCGGGATGATGGCGCGTGCGCCTGTTGCTATGATTAATTGATCATAACGTTGCTTAATGATGTCGCCGGTTTTAATATTTTTAACAACTATCGTGCGATTATCCGTATCAATCGATAGAGCTTCGTGGAAATTCCGAACATCAATATTCCGTTTACTTCTTGCGGTTTCAGGTGTCAAAATACGCAATTTTGAATCTGAGTCGATTACACCACCCAACCAATAAGGGATGCCACATGCTGCAAATGAGATATATTCACCTTTTTCAAAAACAATAATATTGGATTCAGGTTTACTGCGGCGGATTTTCGAAGCGGCACTCATCCCTGCAGCATCTCCCCCAATGATTACATAATTTTTGTCCATATGTTAGCCTATATTCTTCTGTCTTTTGTGGAAGTTTTGTTGATCATTCATCTTAGAGAGAAGTTACGTAATTTCGTGACAATTTGTCCATAGTTATTTTTCAGTTAAAGGATATTTAAAAAAAAAGTCCAGACGAGTCTGAACTTTTTTTTAGCGAACAATTTAACAAGGTGGTGATCTATAAGCCGGATTCTGTCTCCCTAGATTTTACGTCTAGCGTAGGCAACCATTGATCTAGATAATGAATCTCTTCATTATTCTCGCCTCCTACCCGAAGACACACATGCGGACCGCACAATCTTCTGCTTGGAGTTGCTCCAGATGGGGTTTTCCTACCTTACATGTTGCCATGTAAAGACGTGAGCTCTTACCTCGCGATTTCACCCTTACCCTGGCGAACCAAGGCGGTATTTTTTCTGTGGCACTTTCCATCCTCTTGCGAGGTCCCACTTTCTGAAAGTGGGCATCTTGTCCTGTGGAGTCCGGACTTTCCTCTTCTCCCCAAAAGGAAAAGCGATTGCCCAATCACCCGCTTGTCAATAATCTATATTACGTTTTATGTCAAATCTTCAATTTCATCAGAAATAATAATGCGACCGCAGCCTTCACATTCGATGATTTGGTTCATTTGACGCACTTCATAAATTTTTTGGTCATTAATCTTTTTATGACAGCCATCACACGAATCACGATTTAATTTGACGAGAGCATTGCGTTTTGCATGAAGGATACGTTGATATTTTCTTAAAAACCGAGGTCTAATTTGAGCTTCAATTTTGGCTTTACTTTTCTCTAATATTTCTTGACGACTTTCATTTTTATCCGTTTTCTCCGACAATTCAACGATTTTAACATCCAGCATTTTTTTAAGCTCTGATGTCTCTTCTTGAAGTACGGCTAATTGCTTTTCTAAAAGTTCAGCGCGTTCTTCTTTTGATTCTTGAATCGATTCAATTTCTTCATTACGAGCTTTGATTGTTTCGATTTCATTCGTTAATGCATCGTATTCGCGATTGGTCGTAACAAGGTAAAGTTGGTCTTGAAATTTGTTAAGTTTGACTTCATTCTCTTTGATTTCATTTCCCAATTGCGCCAAATCTTTTTTCTCGACATCTAAACTCTGTGCCACTTTATCGAGAGCTATTTTCTTTTCTTCAAGATTATTGTTTAGAGTATTAACTTTTTCTGGAAGATTACCTTTGCTATCCTCGATACTGATTAATTCAGTATCAATATTTTGTAATTCAATCAATAGCTCTAGTACTTTTTCCATTTATTCACTCCGTTTTTTATTTATTAAAAAAATTGCGCTCTCTAGCGCAATTTTATTTCCAGAATATTTATTAGAGTCTTCCTCTATGTGGTTTCGACTTCGATTATTAATATTTTGTTTTAGACTTATCATTGAGCGACCAATGTAATTTTTATCATAGCGATATCAAATTTTTAATATGAATATTATCTATTTCTTCCACTTGGCAAAGTAGATTGAAAATGTTATTGTTCCAACGCTTCGAAAATGAAGCGATGAACTAAAAAATGAAAGGATTTCACCTTGGCAAAAGGCGTCACAAAACAAAGCGTAGATTTCTCAAAGTGGTATAACGATGTCGTAAAACTAGCACAATTGGCGGATCACGGCCCTGTAAAAGGGACGATGGTTATGCGCCCATACGGTTACGCAATTTGGGAACTCATTCAAAAAGAACTTGATCAACGATTCAAAGCTACAGGACATGTGAATGCCTATTTCCCGACATTTATTCCTCAAAGTTTTTTAGAAAAAGAAGCTGAGCACGTAGAGGGATTTGCCCCCGAAGTTGCGGTTGTTACGCATGGTGGAGGTAAAAAGCTTGAGGAACCTCTCATTGTCCGACCTACTTCCGAAACTATTATTTGGCACATGTATAAAAAATGGATCTCAAGTTATCGCGACCTGCCTTTATTAATTAACCAGTGGGCCAACGTGTTCCGTTGGGAAATGCGTCCCCGACTGTTTATTCGAACAACAGAATTTTTATGGCAAGAAGGACATACGGCGCATGCAACAGCCGAAGAGGCGCAAGAAGAAACACTCAAAATGTTGGAAGTATACCGGGAATTTTCTGAAAATGTATTGGGAATGCCTGTTATCGTCGGTCAAAAATCTGAAAACGAAAAATTTGCCGGTGCAGTTAATACCTATTCTATCGAAGCAATGATGCGCGACGGCAAAGCGCTACAAGCTGGCACCAGTCATTATTTGGGACAAAATTTCGCCAAAGCTTTCGACGTTACGTTTCAAAACACAGACAATAATCCTGAGTTTGTTTATGCCACTTCTTGGGGCGTCAGTACCCGCTTAATCGGTGCTGTCATTATGACGCATGGCGACGATAAAGGACTCATTTTACCGCCTAATATTGCCCCTTTCCAAATTGTCTTTGTCCCCATTTTTAAAACAGAAGACGAGAAAATTCTCGTTATGTCGAAGGTGGATGACATTTCGACGGCTCTTTTAAAAAAGAATGTACGCGTGAAAATTGACGACGATGAAACGAAATCTCCTGGATTCAAATTTAATGAATGGGAAATGCGAGGCGTTCCCATGCGTGTTGAAATTGGTCATCGTGATATTAGTGAAAATCATGCAAAAGTTGTTACGCGCCATAATGGTGTAAAAGAATTCATCTCACTAGATAATTTGGCTTCGATGCTGTTTGATAAACTCACGACGATTCAAAACGAACTGTTTGAACGCGCCGTTTTGTATCGGGAAGAAAATACAAGCACCGTTGAAACATGGGAAGAGTTCAAACAGGTTTTGAACGATAAAGGCGGTTTTATTAAAGCCTATTGGGATGGTTCGAGGGAAACTGAAAATAAAATCAAAGAAGAGACAAAAGCAACGATTCGGATTATTCCATTCAATTCAAAAGCGACTGAAAGGACATGTGTTTACTCCGGGCAACCAGCTCAATACGAAGTCATTTTTGCAAAAGCATATTGATAATATACACATTCTAATTACAAAAAAAGGCTCTTCCCGGAGCCTTTTTTTATTTATGATTTTGGATTCTTATTTCGTATTCGCTTTGCGAACCTGCTGTTCCATAGCATCCCAAGCTTCACTCGGTAGTTGTTCTAAAAAGTTGAATTCACCTGCTCCTTGCAACCATTCTCCGCCATCAATCGTAATCACTTCACCATTGATATAATTTGTTTCATCGGCTAAAAGATAGGCCGCGAGATTTGTCAATTCTTCATGTTTCCCAACTCGTTTTAGCGGAATACGATTAATCATTACTTTTTCCAAACCTGGCGGCATCAATCTTTCCCATGCACCTTTTGTAGGGAAGGGGCCAGGTGCAATTGCGTTCATTGTGATGCCGTATTTTGCCCACTCAACAGCCAACGATTTAGTCATCGCCACAACACCCGCTTTGGAAACGGCCGATGGCACAACGTAGCCAGAGCCAGAGTTCGCGTAGGTCGTTGCGATATTTAAGACACGACCCGATATTTTATTTTCAATCCAAGCTTTGCCCAGTGCAAGTGTACAATTAATGCTGCCTTTTAAAACGATGTCTGTAATCACATCAAAAGCTTTTGGTGAAAGACGTTCCGTCGGAGAAATAAAATTACCCGCTGCATTATTCACCAAAATATTAATCATGCCCACGTCAATTTTCACTTTTTCAATAAGGGCTTGCACGTCGAGATAATTCCGAACATCCAATGGGTATCCAAAAACGCGATCTTTTGCATTAGCGGATAACTCTTCAACTGATTTTTTAATGACGTCTTCTTTTCGGCTTGCAATCACGACGATTGCACCCAGTTCCAAGAATCGCTGTGCCATTGCTTTTCCTAAACCTGTACCACCGCCAGTAATTAGGACAATTTTTTCCCTCAATAAATTTTCTTTAAACATTATTAAACCTCATCTTTTCTCCATTGAGTCTATGCAAGTTGATGTCATATTCAAGAAGAGTTTTATTAAAAATTGAATATTTTGCGTATTCGTTCGGATTTAAGATGTATTTTTCCCTTTTCACGAGCATAAAAAAAGGTCGATAATTTTTTATGATAACCCTTGGTGAAGGCATACAATTTTCTAAAATTGAGTGCCATGACTCAACTTGAATTTTTTAAATCAAAAAGCGACCCTCCTGCAAAGAGTCGGACTCAACTTATTGCCCAATCCATGCACTTTACAATAGAATTAGTGGAGTCCCTTTCTAGCGATGACGCCGAAAGGGTTATCGCTATCTCTGAAGAATTAGTGGAATTATTTGGAAAAAATACCGCCTTCACCAAAAAAACCGTCAGGCGCTATTTCAATTATCCCAAAACCCTCCCCTTTGTTGGAAAAATGCGAGGTGAAGTCATTGGTATTTTAATTGGTATTCCAATCGAAAATTTTGATGACAAACCATGGGCAACTGCTGATCCACATTTTGGCCAATACAATACGATTTATACCTATGCTTTCGTTTTTACCGAAAAATATCGAAAATCTGGATATGCAAAAACCCTCAAAAGAGTCTATCTCAGTTGGCTAAAAAAGAGAGGCTATCAATTTGTTTCAGGACATGTAAAAGAAAATATTTCAAAGCAATTTTCACCGGCGACTTACATATTACAGAAATTCCCAAATTGGCGTGAGACGCAACACGTATTCGAATATTATATTAGACCTTTGGCATGATACATACACGCATAAGTTGTATGTATAAACTTCTTTACCCAACTCTTTCACAGTTTTTGTAGGATTCGTATGTTTAATCAATTCATTGCACTTTTATTACCTTTCACACCCAAGTTTATTGTTAAATTTTTTTCAGGTCGTTACATCGCAGGAGAAAAAGTTGAAGACGCCATACAGATTTGCAAAGGTCTTCAAGATCAGGGGTTTCTCACGACCCTCGATATATTGGGAGAATCCGTAACGACTCTTGAACAAGCCGCAACAGCCAAAAATGAATATCTAGCGCTCCTTGATACGATTATTGCTTCGGGAATAGAAAAAAATGTTTCCTTAAAACCCACCGCATTAGGGCTGGCAATTGATGAAAATATCGGTATCCAAAACATCACCGAAATTGTGATGCGAGCTCATGAATTAGGTATTTTTATTCGCATCGATATGGAAAATTCACCGTTTACAGACATCACGCTAAAACTATATTTAGACCTTAAAAAGACGTATTCAAATATTGGAACTGTCATCCAGGCTTACATGAAACGAAGTTTCAAGGATGTCCAAAATATTATTGAGAATGATGGAAATTTACGAATTTGTAAAGGCATTTATAAAGAATCGCCTGCCATTGCTTTTCAAAAACGTGAGGAAGTTCAAGATTATTTTATGAAACTCATTGAGGAAATGCTGAGGCATAAAACTTATGTCGGCATCGCAACGCATGATGATGTGCTGTTTGAAAGGTCGATAAAGCTTATAGAAGACGCTGATATTTTTAAGGAGAATTTTGAATTTCAGGCTTTACTGGGTGTTCCTGTCCTCAATCAACTGCATGCTTTAAAAGACAAAGGTTTTAAGGTGAGGATATATGTTCCCTACGGGAAAGAATGGTTTGCCTATTCAACACGACGTCTCAAAGAAAATCCCAATATCGCCGGGCAAGTTTTAGGAAATATTTTTAAAAGGAGCCATTAAATGGATGCATATATTATTAAGATATTGGAAGAGGCGAAAACAATTGCTGTCGTAGGTGCATCACCCAATACGAGCCGACCTAGCAATTATATTTCTGAATATTTGATGGATTATTACGCTGTTGTTCCAGTCAATCCTGGCCATGATATATTATTCGGTGAAGTCTGCTACCCAAGCATTTCAGAAATACCTGGTTTAGTCGATATCGTCAATATTTTCCGAAATTCAAATGCTGTTTTGCCTATCGTCAAAGAAGCCATCCAACGAAATGATATAAAACTCATTTGGATGCAGGATCATGTTATCAATGAAGAAGCACGCGAGCTTGCCATCCAACACCATATTCCTGTAGTTATGAACGATTGTATTTATCGAGTACACCGAACGATAATTTAGCTATTTCGACTTCCCCAATGAAGTTTAGTCCGTAATTTTTTATAAAAAGTAGCGCCAGACCAACTCACTAACTGAATTTTGTAGGAGCTTGTTCGTACACGAATCCTATCAGAGGATGTAATTTCTCGACTTTCTCTACCGTCAATATGGATTCGACCTTCATTTTCTGGATTGGGTAATTGAAGATAAATTCTCTTTGATTCGGGAATCACGATGGGTCGAACGGACAAGGTGTGGGGGCTAATTGGCGTAATAATGATTGCCTCTAGAATAGGATCCATGATGGGTCCGCCAGCTGATAACGAATAAGCCGTTGAGCCTGTGGGTGTTGAGATTATTAAGCCATCCGCTAAATAAGTGTTTAAATAATCATCGTTAACATCAACACGAATGGGGAGCATTGAAAAATTATCTCGTCGTTCAATAACAATGTCGTTGAGCGCCCAAAATTGATCTTCGCTTCCGTCTTGATGTCGAATAACACAGTTGAGGACCATACGATTTTCAACATGATAGTGGCCACTCAATATATCTTTAAGCCCCTGTTTCCATTGACGTTCTAAGCCTGTTAAAAAACCAAGACTTCCTAAATTTACACCTAATATTGGAATGGGTCTTACCATTACGGCATGGGCAGCTGATAGGAGCGTACCATCACCACCTATTGCGATGAGAAATTCAATATCACTTGGGATCTTATCGGATTGAACGGTCACAACGGAGTCAGAAATATTTAAATTTTCGGCAAATTTATCCATGACGCTGACATCGTGCCCATCCAACTCAAGTGTTTGAATCATGTCCAACACACTTTCATGAATTTCATTATTCATTTGATAGCCCCAGATGAGCAACTTCATGATCTGTCTCCTAATCTAGCTTTTGAGTCATCAATATATTTTCAGAGTTTTGGATAACTTCCTGAACATCTGCTTCAGCCTCATTTAATTTTTTTTGACTCAGTCCAATCAATTTAATGGCTTCTTTGTAAGTTTGAACGGCATCATCAAGATTAATATCATCACTTTCTAAATTTTGCACGAGTGTTTCGAGTTGAGTCATTAATTCATCAAATTTAAAATCTTTGTTTTTTCTATGTGCCATTATTTCTCCACTCTTGCGTTTATTGAACCTTTTGCCAATTGTATATTAAGCAATTCCAACTCTTTTGCATCACGTTTATTCTGAATAATTTTACCTGTTTCATTTCGAACAATCGCATAGCCTCGTTTCACAACCGAATCGGGGTTTAAGTGCAATAAATTCTTTTCAATTGATCGTAATTGATTTTGCCTTGAAAGCATTAATGCATTAAAAAGATTTGATATTTTATCAGATTGACTGTCAAGTGTTTGCCGAGAATAACGAATGCGATTTGGTAGGCTATTGATCCCGTAACTCGATGATAAGGCCATCAAGTGTTTCCGTCTAATATTAATTGTTGATTGTAACAAACGAACAATTTCAATTGATTTTTGAGTTAGATGCTCTGCCATTTTCGATTTTTCGGGGAATACGATTTCGGCGGCTGCGGATGGGGTTGGAGCTCTAAGATCTGCCACCCAATCACTTATTGAATAGTCAACTTCATGACCAACAGCCGAAACAATCGGGATGCCAGCGTTGTAAATGGTTCGCGCTAATTCTTCATTATTAAAAGGCCACATATCTTCAAGAGAACCGCCTCCACGTCCAATAATGATGACATCAACTTGACGCATCTTTTCAAATATGTCTATACCTCGTATGATTTCTTCAGCGGCACCGATGCCTTGAACACGAGCATTGTAAACAGTTAACGGAATTCCTGGATGTCGACGTTTTGCAACATTAATAATGTCTCGAATTGCAGCGCCGGTCTTACTCGTCACAACACCGACCGCTCGCGGGTAGGCAGGAATTTGCTTTTTATGTTTGGCATCAAAAAGGCCTTCGGACAATAATTTCTGTTTTAATAATTCAAAAGCTTGATGTAAATCCCCAAGCCCTGCGGGTGTCATCTCATTTACGACAAGTTGATAATTACCGCGAGGCGCATAGACTGTCACTTTTGCTAAGACAACAACCTCTTGGCCATCAGATGGCTTAAAAACGAGCTTTGAATTACTGCCATGAAACATCACAGCTGAGATTTGAGCTCTACTGTCTTTAAGACTGAAATACATATGCCCAGACGTGTGATGTTTAAAATTTGATATTTCGCCCTTCACCCATACATAAGCAAATTGGCTTTCAAGCAACTGCTGAATATCAAACGTTACTTGCGTAACTGATTTTATTGATTTTTTAGTATTGTTGAACAAGGGGAACTCCCCTATAAAATAAGTTTAAAAATAAAAAGGGTGGTAAAGAGATTTTACCACCCTTTCAAATCTTTAAAAAACGTCTAACGAATTTTTTTCTTTTGACGGTCTGCGCGTAAACGTTTTTTCCTTTTATGAGTTGCTATTTTACGACGTTTCCGTTTTTTTCCACAAGGCATTTAATATCTCCCTTTTCAATGCGGGGCGAAAGTAATTGGCCCCTGAGTAGATGCAAAGGTTTTTTGCTCTAAATCTTATTATAGATGTTGGCCCAATGCCTTGTTCACTTTTTCTCTTAAAAGCTTACTCGGCTTGAAAACAGGAACCATTCTGGATGGAAGCTCAACAACTTGCCCCGTCCCAGGATTTCTCGCTTTTTTGGGCGCTCGTTGTTTTATATCAAAGCTACCGAATTTTCTAAACTCGACTCTATCGCCACGAATCAGTGCTTCACTCATCGTTTTTAAAAAAGCGTCAATCGTCGCTTCTGTTTCAACTTTTGTCAGTCCTGTTCCTGCAGCTATTACATCAACAATGTCGGCTTTTGTCATGAAAACATCCCTTCTTTTAAGGCATTTTATATTGTAATGGTGCTAACGATTCAGTTCCCAGTTTTTGACGTAAGTAACTGGTATTTTTCAGCAAGGTTTTCCACAAGGGTACGGTTTCTTCCTTCGGATATACTAGCGTTGCATCTTTGCTGATAGACGCTTTATCACATGCATAGTCTTTGGCGTCCAAAAATGTCCCAATCGAATCGACTAAGTTCCATGCGTATGCTTGACGCCCTGAGAACACACGGCCATCTGCCAATTTCATAACGGAATCTTTGTCTATTTTTCGTTCTTCGGACACCGCTATCACAAACTGATCATAGACATCATCTATAACTGACTGCAATACTTGACGTTCATTATTCGTCATTTTTTTATAGGGAGACCCTCCGTCTTTAAGCTCACCCGATTTGATAACGTTCATACCCACGCCGAGTTTTTCCATGAGTTCACTTGCATCTGGTGTTGAAAAGATTACACCAATGCTTCCGGTTAAACTACCAGGATTTGAAAAGATAAAATCGGCACCTAAAGCGGCATAATAGCCGCCACTCGCCGCGATTGAACCAAATGTGACAATAATAGGTTTACGTTTTTCTAGCCGTGCATGCTTCAAGCGTTGGTAAATCTCTTGAGACGGTGCCACAGATCCTCCAGGCGAATTCACCGCAATTAAAATTGCAGCAATACGGTCATTATTATAGAAATCATCGAAATCTTCAATCCATTCTCTTGATTCCAATATAGTGCCGGAGAGATCAAGCACGCCAATATTATTCGTACCTGAAATAGATTGAGCAACGCCCCAATTCGAATAAATCATGACGCCTAAAAAAATTAAAATCGCTATAAACACCCAACGATAATAATTATTTTTCTTTTTGTATTCTATTTCAACCATTTTTTTTCGCTACATAAATCGTTAAACGTTGACCGGGATATATATAATCACGATACTGCATGGCATTCCATTGACGAATTCGAGAAGCTCGTGTGTCATAGTTTTCAGCTATTTGCCCCAATGTGTCTCCTTTTTTTACGACATAGGTTATTTTTTTGTAACGATTTTCTGGAAGAGTTACTTTTTTTAAACCACTTGAATACGAACTCATATTTTTCGATTTAGTAGCGTTCGTAATGGTCAATTTTTGTCCCACACGTAATTGATTATAATTTTTTAAATTATTACTCCGTGCTATGGAGCGCATACTTACGCCATGCTTTCGAGCGATAGTAGAGAGTGTTTCACCTCTTTTTACTTTATGAACAATACTTGATGTCTTCGTCGATTTAGGGGCACTAGTAATAACTTTATAAGCTTGGGCGTAACTTCCTTTTGGAATTCTTAATGTATATTGCTTATAGTCAGGCGGTGTAACGCCTTGCCTCAATTCCGTATTTAAATCTTTTATTTCACTGAATTTAACACCTAATCCTGAAGCTATAAAATCCAAATCTATCGGTTTTTCAACAATGATTTCATCATATTCCCATTTTTCAATAGATGGAATTTCGAACCCATATTTTTGAGGATTTTTTGCGATGATGGAAGCCGCCAAAATAGAAGGTATATAATTTCGTGTTTCTCTTGGGAGGCTAATGAGGCGCCAATAATCACGATGATCTTCGCGTTGTATGGCGCGACGGATACGAGCTTCTCCTGCGTTATAGGCCGACATGGCTAAATACCAGTTTTCAAACTCATCATGCAATGTTTTCAAATAACGTGATGCCGAATGCGTAGATTTGATTAAGTCGCGACGTTCGTCAATCCACCACGTTCGTTTTAGGCCGTACTGTTTACCCGTTGATGATATAAATTGCCAAGGTCCCGATGCGTGAGCATAAGAGTATGCATTTGGATTCAATCCTGATTCCATCAATGCCAGAAAAATAAGCTCTTCGGGTAATTCATAGCTTTTTAAAATGGGGACAATCGTCGAGTAATACTGTCCATAACGATTGAGCCATGTTTGAAATTCATCATGGCGATTATCCTTAAGAAAATCGATCATTTTTTGAACACGGCTATTAAGGATAACAGGAAGATGTCCTTCACGGTCATCGATAACCGTGAACCCTTCTTTATCAAGACCACGATTTTGAGTTTCCAAAAATAGAATCTGATCTTTTAAAAGCTGGTTTTTAGCGAAGGCTTGTTGCTCTTCTGGCAGGAATCCAATAAAATCTTCATGAACCATTCGATTGAGGGCTTCGAGATATTCTTCTTGATCCATACCAAGACTGTCGCTCAATTCATCTAAATCATTTAAGATGAACAGCATCTGATTGAACTCAAATTGCACCGCCATTGTATCTAATTCACGTGCGCTCAATCGAGCATCAGCATATTGTTTTTTTAACTCATCCGTTAAATAATCGAATAAAAATTTATCATTTTCGCTATTATTGTTTATGTCCTGATTAATCTCAAGACTTTGATTGTTTTGATTTGTCTTGTTTTTCTCAATGGCGTAAGTCGCATCAATCTGAACAACGAAAGCCAGAATAAATATTAAAATGTATTTTTTTAAGTTTTGCATTCGGCGAAAATAATAAACGCACTAGAGATAACAAGCTAAGATTCAACTCTATACAGCGATTTATCTCATAAGAAACGTGAGATTATCTTGCTATCTATACCTCATTCTATGATTTTACGAGTTATTGATTCCTTATATCCAACTAATGGACAATCCTGGCAATGATTGTTACGACAATATCTCTGATAAAAATAGAGACTTCCTTGTTGCTCAGCTGCATTTTGAATTTTATCAAGTATCCCCAAATGAATCAATTTTCCCTCTATGCCATAATGACGAGCGACCTTTAGATTTTGCCAAATTTCAATCTTAGATTCTATAGGGATTGGAAGCCGCGGTACCCAAATATTTAAATAATACTCATTTATCAGAGGCATCGAAATCGTTAAGCACGTTAGACGTTTCTGAACGTTGCCCCAGGTATCTGTCTCCATAGGCTGGGTAATGAGTTCCAAGAAAAGATGCTGAATTTTTAAATAGAGCCTGTCAACAGCTTGAAAACTTTTTTGACTGCCGTTCCAATTATTTAGCGATAATGGCCAGCTTTCAAATCCAAATTCCATGGCTAATTTTGTTAGCAATGACTTTTTATACGGACCATTGACGAGGACTTCAATCAGTCCAAAATCATACGCTGTCAATCCTAAGTGATTCTTTTTTATACGCTCAAATCGCTTTGATTTTTGCCTTAACCGAACCAGTGCAAAGTTATAAAGTATTGAGGATGTGATTTTGCGTTGAGCAAAACAAGGGGTATGAACAGGCGAAAGTATCAATGTTGGGAAATCAGGTCCATCATTGTCTTCAACTACAACATGCAAAATAACGCGATGATATTTTTTATCATTATCATGGCCATGATAATACCAGTCTCTACTCTTTAGATGACACTCAACATCACCCAATAGCAATTCTCCGTCAATTAATAGTTGTGCATTCAGAAAGTCTGGGCCTGCGCCATCATTAAGTTGCCCCGTATCAATGATTAAAAGTGTTGTTTCGTCCTTTAATTCAAGTGGACGGAATAAAGGTAGATGCTTCCAAGATTGTTGTAAAGCGACTTCTTGGAACGCAGGAATCACTCCGCTTGAATACTCAGAACTATTTTCATATACACTTAAAGGATACATCAACCCCAACCAAAATTCGAGGAAGGTACATAAAATTTATACGATCAAAAACACATTTTTACTTTTTTATAAAGTTACTTTGGAACCATTCTAATCGTGCATTAAATCAAAAATGGAATGGGGACTATTTCATAAACAGAAATAAACGAGCCAATTGAACTCTATATCTTGAATCGTTGATTTACGCTTGTCTAGAGCTCTTGTTTTTGTAAAAATAGCTTCCGCGTATCGTGCAAAAAATTATTGCGTGTTTCAATCGTATAATTTTGAGGATCAATGGGTGGATAAAATGTCAACGAAATCCGTCCTGATTTTATTTTGTTCGCATGCTTACTTTTGGCTTCAAAAGCGCCTTCAATAATAGCCGGAAGAATGGGGATACCGCTGTTCAAAGAAAGCATAAATGCCCCTTTTTTAAAAGACCTCACCTTGCCGTCAAGACTGCGTGTCCCCTCAGGGAAAATACAGATAGAGCTTTTGGATTTTTTTAATTTCTCAACTGTTTGATTCATGGTTGAGAGTGCCGAACTATGATTCTTTCGATCTACAAAAATGCTCCCGGAAGTCCACATTGCCCATCCAAATAATGGTATGTATTTTAAAGCTTTTTTACTCAACATGACCATTGAATAGGGATAACCCCACATAATGACGGGAATATCAAAAGCAGAAGTATGATTACTCACAATAATATATTGTCCATTTTTATCGACGTGCTCAAGACCATGAATATCAACTTTAACACCCGTTACCCATAAAATTCCCTTATTCCAAAATCGCGCTAATATCTGCCCGGGTCGAGGAGAAAAAGTGATGAGGCGGCTTAAAATAACGAGGCTTGCTAAAAATATTGTCCATGGCCCTACAAATATTAAAAGCAATACATAACGAATCATACTATATCAAATCCCTTCCCATATAAGGGACTAAAACTTCCGGCACTTTAAAATGACCGTCTTCTGTTTGGTATGTTTCCAATAAGGCAACAAGAAGGCGCGGGGTTGCCACGCCACTACCATTGAGTGTGTGAGCGAATTGCAATTTTCCGCCGCCATTGGGACGGAAGCGAATATTACCGCGACGGGCTTGGAAATCTTCGAAATTGGAACAACTCGAAACTTCCAACCATTTTTCTTCTACAGGTGCCCAGAGTTCAATGTCATAACATTTTGCGGCGGAAAAACTTAAATCGCCTGTTACCAGATCAATGACGCGATATTCAAGACCCAACGCTTCTAGAATGTCCTCTGCATCTCGCCGTAATAATTCGAGTTCGTTATAGGATTCATCGGGGTGGGTAAATTTTACTAATTCAACTTTATTAAATTGATGCAGTCTCAAAAAGCCTTTCGTATCCCGTCCGTAGGAACCTGCTTCTCGACGAAAACAGGCTGAATAAGCGGCATATTTTACAGGGAATTCATCAACAGGAATTATTTCCTCTTGGTGAATATTGGTTACAGGTACTTCCGCCGTTGGGATGAGGTAAAGTTCATCTTTTCCCGCAAGATACATATCCTCTCCAAATTTGGGCAATTGTCCTGTTGTCGTCATGGATTTGCTATTCGCCACAAAAGGTGGAAATATTTCTTTATATCCGTGTTTTTCTGTATGGAAATCCAGCATAAAATTAATAATCGAACGCTCCAATTTTGCACCCAGACCTGTGTAAAGCGGAAAACCAGGCCCTGCTATTTTCGTACCTCTTTGGAAATCAAACAGTCCTAATTTTTCACCAAGCTCGAGATGATCCAGTGCTTTGTGCGAAAATATTTTACGTTTGCCCCATTCTTTTATAACGACATTTTCAGATGCATCATGACCCACAGGAACAGAGAAATGTGCAGGATTCGCCAATTGTAACATAAATGTCTTGATTTGATCATCCAATTCACCAAGCTTCGCATCCAAGGATTTGATATCCTCATTGATACTTGTGGTCTCTGCAATGAGATTATCCGCATTTTGTCCTGCTTTTTTGCGAATTCCAACGTCTTTCGAAATCGTATTACGTTGACGCTTTAATGCTTCGACTTTTTGAATAATATCCCGTCGCTCTTCATCTAAATTAAGAATGATATTCAAATCAAAATCGACGCCTTTTTGCTTCAATGAGGTTTGTACGTCACGTGTGTTTTCACGAATTAATCGCATATCTATCATGAAAATATTTCCTTAAAAAAAGTTTTTAATCGCTTTGACAACCATTTCGACGTGTGCTTCCGTCATGTGCGGATACATAGGAAGTGAGAGTACTTCTTCTGCTGCTTTAATTGTTTCAGGGCAGGTCGCATCATATTTTGCGTCATGAAAAGCGGGTTGTTTAAAAAGTGGAATGGGGTAATGAACGGCACATGGAATACCTTCTTTATGCAAATGGGCCTGAAGTGCATCCCGGCTTTTTGACCTAATAGTAAATTGTTGGTAAATATGAGTTCGGTCGGATTTACATGTAGGCGTTACCACATCAACATTTTCCAGACCTTCCCTATATAAATCGGCAATGACGTCACGGCGTTTATTCCAGACATCCAACTTGGTCAATTTCACATCTAAAATCGCCGCTTGTAAACTATCTAAACGGCTATTGACACCGATCATATCATGTACATAACGCTTGTCGGAACCATGGACGCGTAAGAATTTCATTTTATTGCCGTAGGTGTCATCATTGGTAAAAACGCCTCCTGCATCCCCAAAAGCGCCGAGATTTTTTGCAGGGAAAAAACTTGTACAAGCAAGGTCGCCAATGCTCGTAACAGGGCGCCCTTTATACATGGCACCCATGGCTTGGGCAGCATCTTCGATAACAGGGATATCGTATTTTCGACCGATTTCCATGAGTTCATCCATGTCAGCTGCTTGACCATATAAATGTACTGGGACAATGGCTTTTGTCTTTGATGTGATGAGGGCTTCGACTTTGTTCACGTCCATATTGAATGTCATTGGATCGATGTCTGCATAGACGGGTATCGCTTTAAGCAATGCCACTACTTCCACCGTCGCTGCAAAGGTAAAAGGTGTTGTGATGACTTCATCGCCAGCGCCGAGGTCAAGAGCCATCAATGCAAGCTGCAAAGCATCGGTACCTGATGCACAACCATACGCGTGCTTAACACCAAGATACTGTCGTAGGCTCTCCTCGAACTTCGAAACTGGCTCTCCCATAATAAAGGATTGCTCATCTAATATATGTTCGATAGCTGCGTCGATTTCGCTTTTAAGCTCAATATATTGCGCTTTTAAATCGATCATTGGTAATTTCATTGATTATTCTCCATTAATAGTGACTTCCTTTTCCCGTAAACATGACATAGACCGTATAAACCATGATTTTAAAATCCAAACGCAGGGAAATATTTTCGAGGTAAAATAAGTCGTACTTCAATTTATGTCTCACTTCTTCAATACTCGTATCATAGGAATGTTTAACTTGCGCCCAACCTGTGATGCCTGGTTTTACGCGATGACGACGCGGATAAAGGGGGTAAAGTTCCGTTATCTGTTTCACAAAAACAGGCCGTTCTGGGCGAGGGCCGACAACGCTCATCTCATTCTTTAATACATTAATAAATTGAGGGATTTCATCGATGCGTGTAAAACGCAATAAGCGACCCAGTTTTGTCACGCGCGTATCATTTTTCTGGGCAAACACGGCTCCTGTTTCCGCCTCTGCATCCATTACCATCGAACGAAATTTAATGACATTATAAGGTTTGTTATTCTTCCCAACGCGTTCTTGAATAAAGAAAATGGGGCCTTTGCTATCAAGTTTGATAAGTATTGTCACAATGAGTAAAAATGGAGATAGAACAGACAAGGCCAACAAACTCACAACAATATCGATGATACGTTTGACGGCTTGCTCCCAAAGGGGCATAAATTCTGGCATCAAATCAATGAGGGGCATCCCATACAATTGTTGGGTTCGAGCGAGTCCTGAAATAGCATCATACATGTCCGGACTTGATTTTAAGCCCACTTTCGTCCCCGTGAGCAAATTGATAATCTCAAGCGCTTTTTCATGTTGACGTTTTTCCAAAGCCAGGATAATCTCATCGACTTTATATTCGGAAATAATCATTTCTATGTCTTCTAAGGTCCCAAGTATCGGTAATTCGCTGGGGATTAAATCGCTTCCTTCTTCTTTGACGTCGATAAAACCAACGGGTTTATAGCCTGAAAGCGGGTGGTTAAGCATATCATGGGCAAGTTCAATTCCGCGACGATTCACGCCTACAATAATCGTGCAGGATAAACCTTTTCCCTGTCCGAGTCGTTTTCGATGATAACTGCGAATGGCAATACGCCCCATGCCGATAAAAATCATCATCGAAATGGCATAAAAGATTAAAATACTTTTCCCAAATGTCACAGGATTATCCAGGTCCACCGTTATGAGATACAATAAAAATATGCCAATTGATATATATTTGATAATATTGAATATCTCATCGGAGCGACTTACTATTCGACTTGTTTTATAAAAACCATTGAACAGAAATAAACCCATCCAATAGATGGCCATGGCGATGGCAGGGAAACTAAAATCGATCCATAAAAGCTGAATATCATTACTGTAAATTCCGCTATTAAAACGAAGAACAAATATGAGTAAAAAACCAATATTGATGGCAATAAAGTCACTGATTATAAGCGCTATTCGAGTGAGCCAGTTTGCCATTATTTACGTATTACGACCTTCATTTCCGATAGTTTTTCATAGGTTTCACATGCCTCATACTCGCATCGTCCTAAATTGTTTTCATCGAATTTCAAACGATGTCCATGACGACACACCCATCCAAGAACTTTTGCCGGAACACCGGCGACAAGTGCAAAATCAGGAACATCCGAAGCGACAACGGCTCCAGCGGCTACGAAGGAATATTGCCCCACCGTATGTCCACATACAATCGTCGCATTCGCACCAATGGATGCCGATTTCTTGACCAATGTTTTATGATAAAAATCAGTCCCTCGTTGTGGGAACTCACTTCGTGGATTTAAAACATTGGTAAAAACCATCGAAGGCCCACAAAACACGTAATCTTCCAGCTCGACACCTTCATAAATAGAAACATTATTTTGGATTTTGCACCCATCACCAATATGGACATTATTACCGACATTTACGTTTTGTCCGATGCTAATATTTTTACCTAAAACCGCACCTGATTGAATATGGGAAAAATGCCATATTTTCGTATTCTCACCAATGGTGACGTCTTTATCAACGTAACTTGATTCATGCACAAAAAAATCAGCCATGCTTTAATCCTTTTTCAGCGGTAATGTGACGCGTTGTCCCGTTCGTGATGACTCATACATTGCTAAAACAAGCTCCAACGATTTCCGCCCGGATCGACCATCTGTAAAAGGCGCATCGGAGTCACCCGACATCCGCTTTAACACATTTTCATAGTAGGGAATATGTCCATAACCATAGACATTAACGGGTTCGTAATTAACACTATTTATCATGCGGTCACTATCGTCGTAATCTTCGAAATCCCATTTTTCAATTTTATTGATGGCGACTCCACCAATCTTTACGGTTCCTTTTGCACCTAAAACGGTAATGGAGCCTTCGAAATTTTTCGGATAAGTCAGCATCGTAACAGACATGGTACCAACGCCACCATTTTTAAAATTGATAAGGGCTGTTCCTGTGTCTTCGGCTTCGATTTTTCGCTCAAGTGTTCGCATCTCAGCCATCACAGATTCCACATCACCCATGAGCCAGGTTAATGCATCGACATAATGAGAGGCTTGATTTAAAAATGCACCACCGTCGAGCGCCCATGTTCCGCGCCAAGGTGACATGTCATAATAGCTTTGAGGTCGCGTCCAATAGACATTTGATTGCACCATATAAATTTTGCCAAATCGACCTTTATCAATGGCTGCTTTGAGAAGTTGCATCGTGGTATTGAGTCGGTTTTGTTTCACCACAAATAAGTTGACATGATTGTCGTCTGCCGCTTGAATCATCGCATCGGCCATCTCTAAATTAACGCCCATCGGTTTTTCACTAATGACATGCATTCCTTTATTGAGAGCTGTAATGGCGTGTTCGGGATGCAAACCGCTGGGTGTGCAAATAGAAACGATATCCGGTTTTGTCTCTGTCAGCATTTTCTCATAATTGGTATAAGGTTTTGTAATATATTCTGAGGCGGCTGCCATTGCCCTTTCCTCAAGAATGTCGCAAACACCCACTAACTCCAATTGAGTTGGAAAATGTTTAATACTTTCGAAGTGATTTTTTGAAATTCGGCCGCAACCGATGAGTGCTATTTTCATGAGATTCCTTTGTATTTTTAAAAGCGCGGAGAATATACGCGATGTCCTTTCAAAACAAATTGTCAATACTCGCTAATCATCATAATTTTTCTTAAATAATATGGATGCCTACACGTAAGGTTTCGTTATGCATTAGCATTTTGTTGACATAAATAATGATTGGATACATAATACTTGTGTTTAGCTTTTTCCATGAAAAATTCAATCTTTTCTCTCCTATTTATTGTTTTGTTTAGTGCAAACTTCGGTCAAAATATTCCCATACGCATCAATCATTCGGTCTATAATTTTTTAGAACGACATGAGAGTCTAGGCCATATCAAAGAAGGATATTGGAGTACAAAACCATATACTTTTAACCAAGTCCAAAGCATGCTTCATGAGATTGAAGGTGTTGATTCCTTGCTCTCCGAAACCGAAAAAATAATCCTCAATCGTTATCTGATGGAATTCAATCGCGACTTTGATGATGATACAATTTTGATGCCTTGGGATAAAGAAATATACGCCAAACTATTCTCTCCTAAAACGGAGAAACATCCTGTATTTTTTGCCCAATACGAAAAAGAAGATACAAAGGGTTGGATGTCTTGGAAAGAGCGATTTCTAATTCAAATGAAAGATGGAAATACCCGCCAATACTTCGAAGATAATGTCGGCATCTATGGTGAGAAAGGCCAACTTTCTTTTTCGACCCAATACCAATATTTTCGCCTGGAAAAAAATGAGAGTTGGTTGACGCCACCGGAGAGTTTTAAAGAGGGATTTCTACTCGATTTCCCTGACTTAATGTGGCTCACGTGGGATTATCCCATTTCATCCATTACTTACGCCCACAATGATTTCAATATTGGACTGTATCGCCAGCCCATTTATTGGGGATATTCACCCAGTTTAAGCCCATTATTGTCCAATAATGTCACGCCGCTACCCTATATGGAATGGTCCGCCGAATTTCCTTACATCCGGTATAAACATATTCATGGACGACTTTCACCAAACGAACAAATTCTCCCCGATACGATCAATACGTTTCGAAATCTTGCTGCACATCGCGTTGAATTTGATGTCAATCCTTCTTTCGAGTTTTCATTTAATGAATTCATCGTTTACGCGAACCGTGAACTCGAATGGGGATATTTGAACCCTGTCAATTTTCTATTCGCCGAAGAGCATATCGAAGGAAACCGAGACAATTTATTAATGGCTCTAGACTTTAAATACAGACCTTTTAATGGACTCAATATTTATGGAACATGGTTTTTAGACGAACTCAATTTTTTTAAATTATTTTCGGGTTGGTGGGGAAATAAATTTGTTTTTCAATCAGGATTGACCTTTACACCGAAACAAAACGTACCCAATATCAATATCGAATATACAGCGGCTCGTCCTTGGACATACTCACATCAATATCCGTCAGCATCGTTCACTTCAGCAGGCCATATTTTGGGATTTCCGCTCGGCCCAAATAGCCAAGTATTGGCCATTCGCAGCCAATGGCAATCGAATGTTGCACTTCATCTCGCTTTCGAATATCTATCGATTAAACAAGGTTCAGGCGAGGGTAGCGATCCCTTAGCGAGCTATGTTGATCACGGCGAAGAGATTAATACGTTCTTGTCAGGCGATATTCAGAGAAGCTCAGAAATGCGATTAAACATTCACTATCGCCTAATGGAATCCATACGAATAATTTCCAATACATCTTATACAGATGATACTTTTATGTTCGAAAATGGTGTCGAGTTTCGTTGGTAATCTTGCCGATTATACGCGGTGTCTTTCAATCACTCCAACGATAAATTTTGAAGCTAATTGGGGGTCTCTTCTATAATATTCTGTAGGCTTCGAATAATTTTTTATCATTTCACTGAGATTATCTTCTTCTAAAACGAGGGTGTTCCAACCTGCTTGAACCGTATCCGTCCATTCTGTTTCATTGCGGAGCGTAAAGCATGGTACACAAGCCCAATAGGCTTCCTTTTGTAATCCGCCGCTGTCCGTAAAAATGTAAGTCGCATTTTTAATATAGGACATATTTTTGCCGTAGGATTGGGGTGGGATTGTCTCAATTGAAGGCGGTAATTGGATGCCAAAAACGTCGAGTTGCTTCACACTTCTTGGATGGATAGACCAAATAATCTTCATGCCTGTAGATGCCAGCTGCGCAATTCTTTTTTCCATTACGGATTTTTCATTGGTGTTTTCGGCTCGATGCAATGTTACATAGGCGTATGATGCGTCGGAGTGGTTATCAGGCAAAGTCTCATAGGTATTAAAGAATACTTCCTCCATCACATCAGGGCTTTTAAAGACGCCTTTTGTGACGCCTTCTTTTCGCAGATTTTCAATGGATTCGTCATTCGGGCAAAATAGAAGCTCGGAAATTTGATCACTCAATACGCGATTGATTTCTTCCGGCATTCTCCGATTAAAACTCCTAAGTCCTGCTTCCACATGGGCAACCGGAATATGTAATTTAGCTGCCGCCAAAGCGCCTGCAATCGTCGAATTTGTATCACCGAATATGAGTACCCAATCGACTTTTTCGGCAATAAGAATTTTTTCAATCTCCGCAAGCATTCGCCCCGTTTGTTCGCCTTGCGAGCCCGAACCGACCGCTAAATTATATTCAGGTTTTGGGATATTAAGCTCCGTAAAAAAATCGTCGGACATATTGGTGTCATAATGTTGTCCTGTATGGATTAGAATTTCTGTATGATTTTTCCGAATCTCTCGTGAAAGAACGGCGGTTTTAATAAATTGAGGACGTGCCCCTATAATCGTAGCAATTTTCATGAATTTTCCTCAATAGCATATTGAAATGCATTTTGCATCAATGTTTCTTTAATAAAATTTTGTTTGACATAATTTGCGCCCGATTCTCCATCCAATTTTACTTTTTGAGGATTCTCAAAATAAAAAAGAATCGCCTCCACCAAGGCATTGGCATCACCTGGTTCTACACAAATCCCCCCTGAAGAATCTTTCATAAATACTTCAGCTTCGCCCTTAATGCTCACAACGACAGGCTTATTTCCTGCCATGTATTCTAACATTTTCGAAGGAATCGCATTCAAAAAGAGATCATTCTTTATTAATGGGACCAAGCAAATATGGGCTTTTTGTATGTAGTTGATGAGCTGAATCCTTGGAATGGATCCGATGAATTCTACATTGTTTATTTCTAATTTTCTAGCATACTCAACAAGCTCTGTTTTGCTCGCGCCATCGCCAATAATCTGAAAATGAATTGCTTCATTTTCGAGTTGCTTCGCTGCATTTAAGACCATTTCCAAATCCTGAGCGAGTCCAATATTTCCGCTATACAATACAGTAAATTTCTCCGATAATTCTGCATCCTGATGAGAATTCATTAATTCAATAAACTGATGGCTGATGCCGTTCATAAGGGGGAAATGAGGTTTTACATAATGCTCTGGGAATTCTCGTTTGAAATATTCTTTAAAGCCAGGAACGGCAAAGAAGTAGGCGTCCGCCGATTTATATACGATTCGTTCCATCCATCGACCGATGTTTAAAACGAGAGGAGAGCTGATTTCTCCCAGCACTATGGCTGATTCTGGCCATAAATCTCGAATATCTAAAATGATGCGAGAACTTTTTCTAAATAATTTCAATGCAACGGCAATCATCCCAACAAAGAGCGGTGGGCTGGAAACGATTGTGACATCGTATCTAGACATGAAAAGCGCTTTTCGCATAGCAGAAAACATAAACGTAATAAAGAATCCGAGTCGCTGTGCTGTTGATTCTCGAGAGCTGGCCCAGACAGGGACTCTAACAAGGTGCACACCTGAATCGAGTTTTTCATAAGCGGTACGATATTTTGAATAGCCTTCAGTAATAATCCCTGTTGGGTAATTTGGAATTTCGCATAGTACTGTTACCTCATGTCCCATCTCCTGCAATATGTTGGAATATTCACTCCAGCGCGTCGCAGCCGCACCAATTTCAGGTGGAAAATATTGAGATATGATGAGGATTTTCATGGGCTTAGTAATGAATGATAGAGAGTTAACAAATGCTTTTCTTCAGACGTCCAAGAATACTGTTTTTCTATTAAAGCTCTTCCTTGTTTTCCCATGGATATCCTCTTTTTATCATCTTGCAACAAGTCTATGATTTTTTCGGACCATTGTTCTGTTCCATTATAAGGTATTAAATATCCAATTTTTTCATTGTCAAATATTGTGCCCCAATAATTAAAATTTGAGGCTAGAAATGGAACCTCATAATTCATGTATTCAAATATTTTAGTTGGTAAAGATTCGATGTAGTTTTTTATTGGATGGAGCAAAGCAAGACCAATTTTTGCTCTCTGAATTTCCATCATAGCTTCATCATAATTCATTCTGCCCGTAAATATTATATTCTCACCTAGCTTTTCAGTTTCAATTATTCTCACAATATCAGATTCAATATTTTTGGCTATTGGGCCTATAATTTTAAAAAATACTAGAGGCAACGTTTGTTTTACCATCTTTACAATCTTTAATATTTCAAATATGCCTCTTTCTCGCATAATACCACCGACATATATTACATCAATCGTTTTTTTAAATTCTAGCGTCTTTTGTGTTAAAAAGGGATAGTTATGAATCACAATATTTTTTTGGGGGAAATTTTTAGTGTATGAATCTTCAGCAAGGACGATTGAATCAAAATATCTCATTGATAATTTTTCAAGAATTCGAAAGGAATAATATAAAGGTTTTCTAAAAACTGTCGGAATCCATGTCCTTTCAAGTATAAGTTGAGATGTATTCTCATGAACATCAAAAATAACTTTCTTCCTTTTAATGCATTTAATATACAAACCTAATAATACTAATTCGGGGTCATGGAAATGAAAGATTTCAGCTTTAGACCCCCATACCCGCTTGAACAGAATAAAAAATGTTTTGATTCTATCGGATTTTTTATGCCATTTTTGGAGACCTATTATTGATATATTTCCAATGTGTTTTTTCTTAAATTCAGCAGGTGCATGGAGTTCAATAATATATTTTTGACTTAAACTTACTGCTTGTTTATGGAATATTCTGACATCATTCCAAGGATGGACAGAGGTGAAAATAAAAACATTCACATTCTTAGTACTGAAGATCATATTTCTTTTGCTATGCTGTTTAGTTCTAAGATTAGATTTTTTGATTGATAAAATAATGCTCCTAATAGGGCGATAAATGAAACCGTTTTTAAAGTAATCTGATAGCTAAAAGAAAAGTGAGAGTTATTAATAATGACCATAACACCGTGTAATATTATAAACGAAAGTAGAGTCATTACAATATACCTAAAGTCGGGGAGTGCTATATTTGTCAATATTTTAACAACAACAATACTCGCAATAGCTGCAGAGACATATCCTAAAAGAAAACTATAAACACCCGCTTGCATTTCATTGACACCAAGGAACGTTAAAAAGTAAAATGATATTAATAATATGGATGCTGCAATAGAGTAAACTATTGAATTATAACCCCTTAAAGATAGTCCATCAATAGGACTTCTTAATATTTCAATAATTAAGTAAAAAGGGATAACAAGAACCATGATTGGAGCCATCCAAAGTCCTGATTCTGAAATAGTGCCTAGCCATAGTTCGAGTATTTTGCCAGCAAAGGAGTAAATATAGATTGTTGCCAAACCACTATAAAGGATAATTAGTTTGAGTAAAATATTTAATCCACGCGCTATTTGAACTTCATTATTCTCTTTTACTGCTTTTGCAATTCTTGGTAATAATACAATTCCCAAGGGCCCAATAACAAAAAGAAAAAGTCTCACTAGACTTATAAGAGAATTGAAATATGCGATATCCGTATAGGGGCTATAAAATGATATGAGTAAGGGAGCTCCCGCTAGCAATACAAATTGAGAAAAAAAACTTATTAAACGTTCAAACCCAAAACGTGCAAGTTTTGTAATACTCGACACATTCACAGCAAAAAGAGTCATTCTAGAAGAAAGGACTAAGAAATATATAATATTAACGACTATTATTATGCCACTAATTATTGATAAACTTCGGGGCAAATCCCCAACAAAGGTAAAGACTAATATTGGAATTAGGGCTGTTCCAATAAATTGGAGACTGTTTGCACCAATCATTTTTAAATGACCTCGATACATACCATATACAATATACTGGAAAGAAACGGCAAGGATAAAGAGCCCATAAGACAAAGCATTTTCGTGATTAAACCCAAATAAATTGCCTTGACTAATAATGAATGAAATGATGGCAATAAAAGGTAATGTATAAATTATAAATAGGGCAATTGCACTCCGTTCAACCCCCATATTACTTTCTCTCCCGATTAAACTAGGGATACCAATGTTCATACCCAATAAAATAACACCCACAATAGCAAAACCAGTACGTCTTATTAATAAGAACTCACCTAATACTTCAAGCCCATAAACCCGTGCAATTAAGCCATTAAGGAAAAACACACCTAAAAGTACTGCTATTCCATTGATTGCAGTCATTAGATAATCTGTTCTTAATGAATATTTTTTTTTATTGGATGTCATATTTACATCTGTTTAGCGGCATTTTTTTGCCAATAGTTATAGCCAAAAAGGAATAGGATCAGTAAAAATAGTCCTTTAGTAAAAAAAAGGATCGTAAAATTGGAACTAAAAAAACCAAATGTAAATAAGGGAGCACTAACTGAAATCGTTGTGATATAAAGAATATTCTTTGTGTAATTTGTAGCCTCAAGAATTATCCGTTGGTATAAATGAATAATAACGCCTAGAACAAAAGTCGAAATTGTCGTACCATACCACCCAAAATCACTCCAATAATTACCCAGATAGTTTGCATTCGCTGAACCCGTCGTATCAGATACATTCCACCATAATTTTGCAACATAATTAGAAACATTAAATGTCCCTTCTATTGAGAGCCATGAAAATATTTGAGTCGATCGACCCATTAAAAAATCATGTGTCTCTGGAAAATACTGGAAATAGTAGTACAATACTTCAGCTGGAGTTACAAATATTCTATTAATATATGACCATAGTAGCACTTCAAACACATCGGCTCTATCAATAAATAGCATATAAGAAACTAAGATTGGTCCTGAAAGGATCACTATCATTAAAGAGAAAACCAGTTTCAGATTAATTTTTTCTTTTTTTAGTAACACGAATGTCGCAACGGATAAGAATATTGCTGCTATCGGAGATTTTTCTAAAGTAAGTGAATTTACAACAAGTCCAAAAAACAAAAAAATAAAAAATAAATATTTATACTTATTTCTATCGTAGGCTGAATACAGAAATAAAGAAGAAACAATACCAAAGGGGATAAATAATGATCGTAACCAGTGGAACAAATATTTTTCAATTTTCGTCATTTGCAAAACTTTTAAAGCGTCCTCTCTTAATAATGCAAATTTTAAATTATCACCAGGGTTTTTGATAAGTTCTAAAAGGGGTATTTCATTTACTCGAAGCAAATATCCGAACAGTATCAACAAACAAAACGAAAATGTTACTAACGCTATTTCATAGAATATTTTGTCATTTTTTTCTTTATAGAATCCACCAAGAAGAAGCCCATGTACACGCTTATAATCAATACCACTCAATAATTGCCCTACAAATAAACCAGCTGGGAATAAATAATAAAACAGAATTATCGAGTAGAAATATGCGCTTTCACTACTAGAATCACGGATCATTAATACATAGATAGATGGAATTGAAATAAATGCCGTATAAGTCGCTATTATTATGGATGGGATGGAAAATATTCTAATACCAGAAAATCCATAAATGAGTCGATTTTTATAGGTAAAAATAATATAACTAACTATTGAAATACATAACAGTGATGATTCCACCACCCATTCTTCAGGCATCCAAACTAAGATTAATAATAAAACAAAAGGCGTGAGAGCGATGAGGGCTTTATCAATATTCCAATCGTTTTTGTAAAACTGATTAAATTGATTCGTTTCCATTATTCAATCACAAGAGAAGATTATAGCCCTTTTAAAACCCGCCATTTCTCACGGAAATAGAGATAATATAAGGACCCAATGAGAGATAAAATAGCGGCTAATAGCAAAATACGAACTCTAGAAGGTTTGTATTTTAAATCATTGGGAACTGCAAAATCCAAAATTTGTATAGTTGGCGTATTCTTCGCCTCTTTTATCTTAGCCTCTTCATATTGCTGTGTTAGATAAATAAATAGTGCATTTTGTACTTCTACGTCTCTTTTAAGTCGCATCAAATCCATTCCTAATTTTGGGACTTTTGAAAACGCTGGGAATAAATAATTGCCGTTTTCTGTATTTGATTTTGTGCCGTAATTCAAATCAATTAGCTGTGATTTTAATTCCTCAGTTTCTTTTTTTAATCTTTCAATTTCGGGATGATCAGCATTAAAAGTCGCGGTCAATACTTGGATTTTAACATCATTTGACAGTACCTCACCCATCATCGCTGATGCTACCTGTATTGCAGACTCTGTCTGCTCAGGTAAAGCAATTGTATTATTTTTTTCTTGAAAATCTTTTAATCTCTCTTCGGATGCTTTGAGATCCGTAATATTTTGATTATAGCGTTTCTCAATGAACTGGCGATGAAATGAAGCCTTCTGAGTTTTCAATGTCTTGCTCACAGAATTTAGTTCTTCTATAAAAAAATTCGTTATATCAGCCGATAAAGTTTTAGCAAATATTTCTTCATCCTCTGGGTGAAACCAACTGGTTGTCGCTACAGTTGAAATTTTAATAGTGCCCTCATCTTCTATATTAAAAGAAACATTGTCTCTAAGATAAATGACCGCTTCCTCTGAGCTTTTACAACTATAAACTTCGATTAAATTAAATTTTTCGACTACATGTTCCATTACCGTTCGACTTTTTAAAATGGCCATGCTTGTCATTGTTTCGTCTGACGATTGTGAAACTAAATTACCAAAGGGAAGACTGGAAAGAGAGCCTAAAAGACCTGCATTTGATCCTTCATTTGGAGGCATTAATACAGCAGAAGCACGATAGGTCTTAGGCAAAAGGAATGCTATGATGATGGCGAATACACAGGCAATAAAGACATTCCGTATGATTTCATATTTCCCGCTCCACATAATTTTTCCAACTTTTGATAAATCAAAATCATCATATCTCAGATTTGAATTTTCTTGTTTCACTTTTGTTTCTTTATCCATGATTCCATACCTTTTTTATAAACAATTATTTCTAGATTAGATCCGTGATGCCTTCTAAAATAATTATGTCTTATTTTTATATCATTTTGCGTTAGAAAATGATTATCTACTCGTTTAAAATGCACTGTTTACAGATGATCAATTTCATTTTTTTATGGATTACTTTAAATTGAGGCGAAGGTCTTTTTATTTACCGATTGACAAATAATATACAATAAGTGACGTCGCAGTCGTCACAATTGAGACGACGTTAAACCGTCCAAAAATAATATCTGTCATACTCCGAGGCACGTCAATAATATCCCCTTTTTCAATAATTGTCCGTAATCCTTCTGCGCTCTCACCACTTTTTTTGATGATGTTGGTTTTATCCCCCTTCCCTTCCGACGTAATCCCACCGGCGAGGTTGATGTAATCAATGGCTCTATAGCCAGGAACATATTCAAAAAGACCGGGCGTTTGTACATAACCAGTCACGCGGACATATTCTTTATGAATAAGATTGATTTCATCATTGTTCTCTAAACCAAAAGATGCAAATTCACTTTTTTTAACTTCGACAGACTCACCATTGCGATTTATGCGAATAAAACTAAAATCAATTTTTTCATCCGTGATGGCTGTTCGGGAAATAAAGGATAGGAGTGTTTCATTCTCTTCTATGACATAATATCCTGGATTTAATATTGAACCATCTAATGAAACCGTTGAACCCGCAAACGAACCGTGAGGTAAAAATAGGACGTCTCCTTCGAGAAGATATGGGTTTTCATTGCGATCACCATTTTTAATAAGGTTGATCCAATTAAGCGAAATCGTTTGTCCGTTTCGTTTGATTTCAATATGAGCCAAATCCGCGATTGTTTTTGGCGTCGCCCTCTGGGCAATTTCATAAGCCCTCGTAACATGAGACGCAATATAATAGCCCGGTAAATCAACAGCACCATGAACCCAAATCTTAAATTCTCGTGGCTGCACTAAATCCACATAAATATTAGCATTCCGTATCTCAACTTTTCCCTTTTCGTGGATGTCGTCAATGACCTTTGCTAAGGTTTTATGATATACTTCAAAACGCCCAATATTAGGGACCGTTAGGTTCCCAGCGGGTGTTACAGTAGCTATTAGCGGTAAAGATTCAACGCTTTCAATTAAAATCTGGAAAACATCTCCTGGACCCACCAAATATGTTTCGATATCAATTTTATCATCTAAAATTGTAGACTTAGTGGGTAAAATGTTGCTTTCTTTATTCTCAAGCGATGATTTTTTCTCTAACTCAATTTTATCTTGCGCCACGACAAAAGTGAACATCAAGAGTAAAATAATTACGCGTATTTGATTCATCAAACTGGTTTCCCTAAACTTACGATATTATTTAAATTTTTGTCTTTAATAGCATTTCGTGTATCAACAATCAATTTTGCATTATCACTCAGCATTTTATAATCAAAAACCTTGTGATCCGTTGTAATCACAAGGCAGTCATATTTTTTGATGGATTCAGCACTTATATCAACGCTTTGATGCATCCCGTCGTCAAATTTAATAGACGATACGTAAGGGTCATGAAAATTCACTATTGCACCTTCGAGACGCAGCATTTCATGGATATCAAGAGCAGGACTTTCGCGAACATCGTCAATATTTGGTTTATAAGCCATCCCCATTAATAAAATTTTTGACCCACGTAAACTCTTGGAATGTTTGTTCAGCCCACGCATCACCAAATCGATAACGTAATTCGGCATCTCAGAATTGATTTCTGACGCAAGTTCGATAAAACGAGCTCGGTAATTGACGGTGCGCAACTTCCAACTTAAATAGAGTGGATCAATGGGAATACAATGCCCACCAAGACCTGGGCCTGGTGTGAATTTCATAAACCCAAATGGTTTTGTGGCGGCGGCATTGATGACTTCCCATACATCCACACCGAGTTTGTCGCACATAATGGCCATCTCGTTAGCGAGACCAATATTGATGCTGCGAAACGTATTCTCGAGCAATTTCACCATTTCAGCGGCGGCAGGAGAAGAAACAGGCACCATCGTGTCGATAACTTTAAGGTAGAGAGCTTCGCCTAATTTGAGACAATTTGGTGTCACGCCACCAATAACTTTAGGCGTGTTTTTTGTCTGATAAATTGGATTGCCCGGATCAACGCGTTCAGGTGAAAAGAGTAAAAATACATCTTCCCCAACTTTTAAACCCGTCGATTCGATAGCAGGCATCAATAATTCCGTCGTTGTTCCGGGATAAGTTGTACTTTCAAGAACAATGATCAAGCCCTTATGTACATATTTTTGTAGTTCATCGGTGACTTGCATGATGTAAGAAATATCGGGATCTTTGGTTTTATTAAGAGGCGTCGGAACCGCAATGCAAACCGCATCAATGTCTTTAATAACAGAATAATCCGTCGTCGCCCAAAAATGACCCGATTCAACTAATCGAGAAAACTCGTCGCTATTGACATCTTGAATGTAGTTCTCACCTCGATTTAATTGGTCAACACGGTCTTGATTCACATCAATTCCCATAACTTTAAAGCCGGCTTTACCAAATTCTACCGCCAAAGGAAGTCCAACATATCCCAGCCCAATAATGCCGACAAGCATCTCTTTTGATTCAATTTTATTCAAAATATTTTGCATTTAATTTTTCTCATATTGATTTTTATAATAGTCTGTATAGGCACCGCTTTTGATGCGTTCCCACCAATCTTTATGCCCTATATACCACTCAACGGTTTCGGTGATTCCTTTTTCAAATGTATAGGATGGCTCCCAACCTAGCTCATTTTTCATTTTTAATGCATCGATGGCGTAACGTTGATCGTGTCCGGGTCTGTCTTTAACAAAGCGAATAAGGGACTCCGGTTTGCCTAAGATTTCTAATATTTTTTTTACGATATTAATATTTGCCCACTCGTTGTTTCCACCAATATTATAGACTTCGCCAAACTTTCCTTTTTCCAAAACCGTGAGAATAGCCTCACAATGATCGGTAACATGTAACCAATCTCGAATATTCATGCCATCACCATAAACAGGTAACGCTTTATCGGCTAAAGCGTTGGAAATAATTAAAGGGATTAATTTTTCGGGGAATTGGAAAGGGCCGTAATTATTAGAACATCGCGTCGTTAAAACGGGCATATGATGCGTATGAAAGGCCGCACGGACGAGTAAATCAGCCGCCGTTTTACTGGCAGAATAAGGTGAGTTAGGTTGAAGCGGTGTCTCTTCCGTAAAATATCCTGTCTCACCTAAAGAACCATAGACCTCGTCTGTACTGACCTGTAGATATTTTTTTATCGCGAATTTCCGGGAAGCATCCAATAATATTTGAGTCCCTAAGACGTTGGCCATGATGAAAGGCGTTGCAGAATGGATGGAACGATCCACATGTGATTCTGCGGCGAAATGGACGACTTCGTCAAATTGCTCTGTTTCAAATAGTGTATGAACGAATGACTCATCAGCAATATCACCTTTTACAAAATGATATCGTCCAGGATATTGTCCTTCGATTCCCGATAAATTTTCAAGATTCCCTGCATAGGTTAGTTTATCTAAATTGCAGATATTAATATCATTTCTATTCTTCAAAACATGATAAATAAAATTACTGCCAATAAAACCCGCACCACCTGTTACCAATATTTTCTTCAACTCAAATTCTTTCTTTTAGTTTTTGATATTTTTATTCATTTTTTACTTTATCGGAATCGGAGCGATCTGTTCCAGTTTTTAAACTGTTTTGCCCATGGGATCATTCTCCTCATCATTTTACTTAAAAAGCGCCGCAATATAATCGAGGGCTGTTTGTTACCAAAGGCTAAAGCCTATTTAGAGCAAGCCTTTTCGACGGCGAAATGTTGACCCCTAAACAAAGTAAAAACCGTTTCTTCATTCCAAAAACTCCAAGAAATGAAATATCTTTTTTCATTAATGAATGACTGTCATTTTAACCATCTTATTTTTATCGCCTTGTTCTACAATCAAAAAAAGAATGCCACTCGCTAATTTTTTAATATTTAATTCAAACGTATTTTCATTTATGCCTTTCAAGTCTCGTTCATTATTTATTTCAATCTTGCGACCTAGAACATCATATAAGGTCATTTCTATTGCACCCTTATTATCTGAAAGAATTGAGATTTTTATATGCTCATTTGCTGGATTGGGCCAGCAAAGTACCTGAAAATTTTTAGGCACCATTATCATTCTGTTTTTTTCACTTGAAATATGATAATTTGTTCCTCGCTTAAATGGGAATTCAATAAAAGATACATTATGAGAGGAATGAGTTTCGATTGTCCAAGTATTGATGTCATTTTGCACATAAATTAAACTAGGAATATTTTGATGTGAGAAGAAAATAGTATCTGAATCCTCTTGAAAATATATCTTAAAGTCGATATTATTGACGCTCAAATCATGATATGCGTAATAATTTAAATCGGGTTTAATAAAAATTTCTGAGGAGCTGTTGATGGCTTTAAAATTCTCCCGATAGGTCAAATCATCTGGAATGTTCAGTGCCTCAACTTCAACAATATTCTTTGGCAACGTAAAAAAGGAAGGTGTTACATTAAATGAAAAACTTGTATCTATCAAGGAACACTTTAAAGAATCATTATAAAAATACATCGTGTCAACACCTTCTACATCCGATATGTTGATTGCTAACGTGTCCAAAAGTGGATCAACATCGTATATTGAAAAGACTCCATTGCTCTGAACGATGCCATCTGCTCTTGAAGAGAGTAAAAAAATGACTTCATTTTCTGTGTCTAACGATCCAAATGTCCCCTCAACTTGAATTTTTTTTTGATTATTAAAAACTGTATATCTCAATCTAGAATCTAATCCATTGATATCCCAATGGACTTCACCCCAACTAGAATTACCTTGTAAACCATTCATTAAATCTGCAAAAAGTGGCTCCGTTCCATGAACAGGGCTCATGCATCTGAATAATTCACCCTCTTTTGATCGGAGATCGATACTAAAAAAGTGAATATCCCAAATTCCATTTTGTGAACGCGGTATAGCAAAACTTTTGTAACGCCATAATTCTTGAGAACAAATATAATCGTTACTTGCTTGTGGAAAGCGCCAATAGTAATTAGGGAGAGGACTACTTCGACCTCCCCAACTTGCCATTGTATATAGCTCAGTTTTTCTAGGTATTGAAGTTTGACTCAATGTCCTTTTACAAAAATTAAATAATGAATCAATGCTACCTTCATTCTGATAAAAATACATTTCCATACTAAATTCAATACCTTCATTTAGATATAATGATTCAGCATCTGATTTCCCAAACCAATTCCATTGTGCTTCAGCATAACCTGGATGAGTTTTGGTACTACCTCCACCGTGATAACTTAAAGTATTTCGTTGATTTGAACTCGCCCAGCTAACCATTGCACCAGCGTATACTCCACTTTCATTATCACTCCATGCGATAACAGGAAAATATTCGGGAATTCCATAATCAAATAATGTCCACATAGAGTGTTGTGAGGTCTTTACACTATAGGGGACTCCGTCTAAAAATGGTGACACAAAAGGATAATTTCCGTTATATGCTCCCATGGTTAATTCAATTTGACCTTGGTAGTTGACAATGAACGAATTATCCATGTCGGAATTGTACATGGTGCATTGTTGAAAATTACTGTATACGCCAGCAGTAATACTTTTCGTTTAATAGTTGTTCTAATGTACGGGACGTTCTCTTCAAAATAAAACACCCATTCACTATCTATAAAACCCGTTATATATTGAACTTCAATAACACATAAATTGGTATCACTATAAACTATATTTACATTTGCTTCCGTTTGACGCCAATCATCAGGATGGTCGAACCTAAAGTCTATTCCATTCTCATATTCATACATATATTCAACAAAAAACATTGAATATCCAGGTATATCTGAAACTATTTCATAATCGTTGCCATGTATTTTTAGAGATTCAATCATTCCACTTTTAGTACTTACGACAGCTGAATAGATATCGTTGTCTATTAGAAACGCATTGCCGTAAGTACTAACCGTCAAAGCCGATATTGGAACGCAAGATATTATTGTTAACACTGAAATAATTACTCTCTTAATCTGTATTTTGATTTTAGACACTTGAATTTTGCCTCTTTGACATAAAGACTAAGTTTTTCAAGTACATGATATTATATTTTTGTAGCCATGTTTTTCATGCTTTAAATATCACTGAAACGTAATTCATTCTCCTCATCATTTTACTTAAAAAGCGCCGCAATGTAATCGAGGGCTGTTTGTTACCAAAGGCTAAAGCCTTTTTAGAGCAAGCCTTTTCGACGGCGAATTGTCCATTCTGCCAATAGTGCAAAAACCAATAACCACATTCCAAGCACCCATCTGATACCTGGATAAGTCCAACTCCATTTTTCTTCAAATGTTTCATTTATGCAAAAGCTTGAAATTGTGTCCGTAGGCATTAACACTTTGCCATTGGTGAGCATTGCGATTTGATGTAGATTCGCATCGCTGATTCCTGTTGATAATGCTTCCAAATTTAGGCTTTCAACAAAAATGGAGAGACTGTCTCTCCCCCATGATTTTCCTTCAATTTCAGCAATTCCTCTAAATTCTGTCTCCCCGATTTTTAATGATGCAACGGAAGCAATCCAGCGCCCTTTGCCATCAGGCATTGATTTTATCGCTTCCCAAACTTCATCATTTTTCTGTTGAAATAGTACGGATGCATTTTCAAGGGGCGTTCCATCTTGAGCCGATACTGTTAGTGTAAGATGGAGCATATCCCCGGTTTTTAAAATTTCCTGAGACGCTTTTAATATGACAGGTTCAAAACTTTTTTGATGGATTAAATATGTGCAAAAAGATTGGAAAAGTGTCGTAATATTATCCTTTGTCGGCGCTTGGAAAAGCCATCTCCAAATTGATTTTGATGTCATAATTCCCAAAGGGCTGTCATTATTTACAGCTACAAAGGGTATTGTTTCCGCCCCTTTTTGCCACTCTAAAAGTGTCGTCCACGTGTTATCCAACGTGATGGATTGAGTGGTCTCAATGGGCGGAAGCGTTTGCGTTATTTTCGCAATATCCTTCCCCGATTTTAGTTGTGCTTCCATAAAAATGGGATGTCGTGCAGCGTCCAAAGACGTGAAAAGGAGTGACGATTTTTTATTTTCAATTATGTTGAATGTAGGGAGAGTTTTGATCCAAGGAAGCGCGCGTTTGGGGTCATCAATGAGTAGTGTTGGGCAATCTATTGGTATTTGAGCGAAAATTTCTTTGCTATTTATGTGGCGCATATCACCAAAAACAATAACTAAATCTGGCGGAGACATTCCCTCTTGGAGAATTGGATTTTGACCTATTAGAAAATGATTTTTATAGAGTGAATCCGGAAAGATATTCTGACTCACCCTAAAAAATGGATGAGCCCCTTCTGCAAAAAACCATATCTCTGAACGAGAATCTTCGACTCTTATCACGATGGTTTTTTCATCTAATAAATTCGCATCATCATCCAATATTTGACAACGATAACGATAGGCTCCTTCCTGTTTCGGTCCTGGCCATTCAAGGTCTATTTCTTCCTCGGGATTTTCAATCGCGACTCTTTGATTTAAAACAGCTTTGTTGTCATGTAAATCTTTCATGTCAAGTCGAATGAATTTTCCTTTATACATCTGAGTTCGAAGGGTTATATGCCCTTTAATATTCTCTGATGGTGGAATTTTTTGGGGAATGGAAACGTTTTGAATTTTGACAAATGCCTTCGTAACAACATTTTCCAGATAAATGGGGAATATTGGAACTTGAAGCTGGCTTAGTTTTGTAAAGGGTCTTTCGCCATGATTAAATTGACCATCTGAAACCAGCATTATCTGATTGATTCTCGACTGATTTTTCAGCAATGAATCAACATTAAATTCTGAATATTGTTTCAAAAAATGTTGGATTGAATCTAGAGAAAGAACCTTCCCTTCCATATCCAACAAGGTTAATGGCTCAGGTATTTGATTCAATTTCTCAAGGATGCGATTCGTGACTTCTTCGGACGAAAGTTCCCATGCCGATTCCATCGACTGAGAGACATCAATGATTATAACGTTTTCTTTGGGTTTCTCTGAAAAATGCTCGATTTGGATATCAGGTTGAAAAATGAGGAGGAGAAGGAATAGTAGTGTCCATATTCGTAAAATGCCTATCCCAAAAAGCGATAACTTGCTTAATTTTCGAATGCTTGTATTGCGCCAAAATGGGTTTATATGAAATAATACAATGACAACGATACCAAGTATTAAACACAGTACAAAAAATGTATTTTGACCGTGTCCATCCCATAGTATTGAAAAATTAGGGAACAAAGACATCAATTTCTAAAAGATAATTTTAAATTCGGAATCGCTTTCATTGCAAGAGATGATGCGTCTTTTTTGAGATGTTTCCAATAGCCTAAATAGGCAATCATTGCTGCATTATCGGTACAATAGTGTAATTCGGGTTGGTAAACTTTGATATGTAAAGTTTTGGATTTCGTGGAAATTTTTTCTCGCAGTCGTGTGTTGGCTGCGACGCCTCCAGCCAGGACAATTCGATTTAATTTCAAATCCGTCGCGGCCTTTATTGCGTGTCCCACGAGGGCATCCACAACTGCTTCCTGAAAACTTGCTGCAATATCCGCTAAATTTTCGTTGATAAATTCAGGTGATTTATCTTTGACGTAATACATGACAGAGGTTTTAAGTCCCGAAAATGAAAAATCATATCCCTCTTTAAAATTCGTGCGTGGGAAGTGATGAAATTTCGCGTTACCGGATTGGCTGAGTTTATCAATGAGTGGCCCGCCAGGATATCCTATACCCAATAATCGAGCGACTTTGTCAAAAGCTTCCCCTGCGGCATCATCACGACTTGTACCAATAAGGCTAAAATCTTCCATGCTTTTGACATGGACAATTTGAGTATGTCCTCCGGAGACCAAGAGGCATAAAAAAGGTGTCGGGAGTAATTCTTGACCAATAAAATTTGCAAAGATATGGCCTTCGATGTGATTGATGCCGTAGAGTGGGATGTCTAGAGCAACGGCTAAACCTTTTGCAAAACTCAAACCCACCAGCAAGGAACCTGCTAAACCAGGGCCCCGTGTCACGGCAATTCCGTCAAATTCAGATAATTCAATGGCGGTTTTATTGAGAATTTCATCGAGAATTGCCGGTAGAAGTTTTTCGTGTTCTCTTGATGCATATTCTGGAACGACACCACCGTATTCCTCATGAATCCATTGAGTCGCCGTAATTTGATGAATCAGTTCGAACCCATGCATGATGGCTAAAGCTGTTTCATCGCAAGACGTTTCAATACCTAAAATAAGGGATTTGTTATTTTTCATTATCTCGAATTAGAATTTCAATTTTTTCAGGTATTAATTTGGAAATGTGTTGGACATCTGCGGGGAGTAAGATATTAATATCATAAATAATTTGATTCGGCTTCCAGGATTTTTCAAAATCGAAAGTCCCGACAAAATCAGAAGAATTCAATGTTAATAGACGATCCTGTCCGCCTTCAGCTATCAATGAAATTGTTTCTGGGATTGTAACAACATTAAGCCCCTTGGGTACATTTGTTAAAATAATAGGTACGGCATCAAATCGTTGAGAGCCAATACTTTGAATATTTGCTTTTACGGTCACGGTCTTTTGTTGGAGTAGAATTAATTCAGATGGCTGTAAAGAAACCGGAACTTCAATAGCAATATCCGCAATAACATTATTCAATTCAAACGATTTGAGCGTAATATGACGTAAGCTATCTAAAATACTTTTAGGTCCTGTCACACTGAGATACTCGGGTACAGCCATTACTTTTCCCACCATTATGTATCCCGGTTTGAGTTTGACTTTTAATGATGGAATGAGTTGCAGAAGTTTTGTTGACTCTTCTTCCAAGCTAATCCATATTGTATCGGGCCTGACGATATTAATAAGCTCAAGATTATAGTCACGGGGGAGAACCAAACCATCAGGGTGTTCGGCGAAATAATCATTGAGATTAATTGCGGAAACTTTATGAAATTTTGATGCATCGATAAGAAACCCTGTTTCTGAAAGCAAAGGCGTCAGGTAAACCATTAATAAATCAGCACCTTGACCTCTAAATTTTCCCACGACTGTTTTCGGGAGACTTTTGGAAATCGTTTGACCTTTTGGGAGCCCCGCTATTTGTATAGGGATTTCAAGTTCGAGAAAAAACGTATTATCCGTTACGACAAATGCCCATAATAAAACGGCCATTAAAAAGGATATTCCGCGAATTTGCCAATCTATATTTTTTAATTTTTTTAACACGGTCTAAATTAAAGACAGAAGTAATTGTATAAAAGCATTCGTTTCAAATTTAAATGTTGATCCACGCATAATAATGGGAATCGTTTATATGCAATATTGCTTCTTCAACTCTTTTTCTATGATGTCTCTCCTCATTTTAAAGTAAAAAAAAGCGAGCCTATTTGACTCGCTTTTTATATCACTATTGAACTCTAAAAGAATAAGCTTATTGGGCTGCTTCATCTTCCTCTTTGCTAAAACGTTTGAGGAGTTCTTCAGGCATAATCAGTTTATCAGCATCATCTGATTCTTGACCGCGAATATATTCTTCAATATTTTCACGTTCTTTATCTTTGATTGCTGATTCGTGACTCACAACAATTTTCTTTTCGTTACTGTCAACAAGTACGACTTTAACATCCAAAACCTGATCGATGGTAAATTCAGCAATCACTTCTGTACGTTCTTTCTTACGGAAATGATTAAGAAGAATAATCCCTTCTACATCCGTTTCGGGGAACGTTAAAATGATACCTTTTTCAAGAATTTTGAAAACGGTCGCTTTGTGTTCAGAGTTAATAAAATATTGTTCTTTTATGTTATCCCATGGATCGGCTTCGACTTGTTTAAAACCAAGAGAAATTTTGCGATTTTCTTGAGAAATATCAAGAATTTTTACATCAATTTCTTGACCCTTACGTAAAAGTTCTTTTGGATGACGAATTTTACGAGTCCAGGATAAATCAGAAATATGTACTAATCCGTCAATACCTTCTTCAAGTTCAACAAAGGCGCCGAATTGAGTCAAGTTTCTGACGATTCCGGTATGTGTAGAACCGACAACAAATTTGCTTTCAATGATGGTCCATGGATCGGGTTGAAGCTGTTTTACACCCAGGCTAATTTTGCGCTCATTGGTATCGATTGCAAGAATGATAGCGTCGATTTCTTCGCCAGCCGTAAAAACTTCTGTTGGATGTTTAATATGCTGCGTCCATGAAATTTCAGAAATATGTATAAGTCCTTCAACACCTTCTTCAATTTCAACAAAAGCGCCATAGCTCGTAATACTAACGATTTTACCTTTAACTGACGATCCGATTGGAAATTTTTCTTCAACATTTTCCCATGGATGGGGTTGAAGTTGTTTAAGTCCAAGAGAGACACGTTGTTTCTCTTTATCAAACTCAATAACTTTCACCGTTAACGTTTCGCCCATTTCAACAACTTCTCTAGGATGATTTACACGACCCCAACTTAGGTCCGTAATGTGCAACAATCCGTCGATACCATCTAAGTCAACAAATACACCAAAGTCGGTGATATTCTTTACACGACCTTCCAAAATGCTACCCGGTTCAATTGTGAGTAAGAGTTCGCGGCGTTTTTCATGTAAGGCTTCTTGTAAAATTTCTTTACGTGACAACACGATATTTTTGCGAAATTCATTCACTTTAACAATTTTAAATTCCATCGTCTTTCCAACATAGGAATCAAAATCACTAATTGGACGAACATCAAGCTGAGAGCCAGGTAAAAAGGCATCAATACCATTTAAAGAAACAACCATACCGCCTTTTATACGACGTGAAATTGTTCCGGTAATAAGTTCTTCGGCTTCAAATTTGTCTTTAACAGTTTTCCAAATACGTAAAAAGTCAGCTTTTTTCTTCGATAACATGATGGTGCCTTTACGGTCATCCATGCGATCTAAAAATAATTCGATCTCTGCACCCACTTCTGGCATATTCTCTGTGTTAAACTCTTCTTTAGAGACAATGCCCTCTGACTTAAAACCAATATCAACGATGACATCTCGATCATTGATTGAAACGACTTTTCCTTGAACCAATGATTTTTGTTCAAAGGATTTCATGGCCTGATCGTAAAGCGTTTGAAGATCTGAGTGATTTTGTGCATCACCCTCTAAATCATCACCGATATCTTCACGTTTAACCGTACGGACAGCCGTCCACATTTCATCCATGGCAGCTCTTTTATCCGTAATTTTTGTTCTAGCCTCTTCCACAGGGGCTTCCTCAACGGGCATCATCTCGACGGCGTTAGAGGTTTCTTCGGAGACTTCTGTAACGTCATTCTCTGCTACAGGTGTTTCCGCTTTTTGTTCTTCAATCATCCAGTTTCCTCCATTTATGTTTGTCTGAATTCTTTTAAGTATATCATCGACTTGCTCTTGGATTGAGAGTTTTGTCGTATCTAATTGTATGGCATCTTTTGCGGGTTTAAGGGGTGAAAAACTTCTTTCAGAGTCATATTTATCACGGGCTTCAATATCTTTTATTAAAATATCTAACGATACAATTTCACCTTGTTTTTCTAAATCTAGCATACGTCTTTTTGCACGGGTTTCTGTGTCGGCAATCATATATATTTTTAAATCAGCCTCGGGGAAAACGATGGTCCCAATATCCCGACCTTCTAAAACTACATCATAATTTTGCGCTATTTTTCGCTGCAAATCCACCATTTTATGACGCACATACGCAAGGGCACTGACAGCGCTGACTTTTTCAGTAACAGCGACGGTTCTCAACTCCTCATTCAATAATTGATCATTGATATAAGTTTCTTGAATCGTGTCTTTGTATTCGACGCGCATCTCTAAATCATCAAACGCTTTGCGAACAGCCTCTTGGGAAGCATATGCGATATCATGCTTTAAGAAATAATAAGTGATGGCTCTGTACATGGCTCCCGTATCGATATGACGGAATCCAAGGGCTTGCGCAACGCATTGCGCTGTTGTCGATTTCCCAGACGCAGCAGGTCCGTCAATCGCAATAATCAACAGCTAAATCCTTTTATCAATATGGTCTTATCTTTATTCAAAGCGGCGCAATATAGACGAGGAGTAAGGTATGGCAATACTCAAAATCATCATTTTTAAGTGAATAATTTTTAATAGCTAAGCGGCTTTTTCAGTTGATTCGAAATTTCAATATTTATCCGTGGTTTTTTTTCTCGCAAATCAGAATTCTTGCAAAGAGAAAGACCTATTATATATTGGCGAGCTTTTTTAAAATGAAGCAATCCCAATTTTTCTTGAATCAAAGATATTTGGGAGCGTTTGCCACCCTAGCTCAGCTTGGTAGAGCAACTCATTCGTAATGCGTAGGTCAGGAGTTCGACTCTCCTGGGTGGCTCCATAAATAACAATGGGTTAGCAGAATTACTGCTAACCCATTTTCATTTCTAGAGATATCTACCCCACTCTATACAGAAGTGGACCCCATGGACTGGACGGCGTTTCGTGAAAGTTAGGTGTAAAAGAACGGGTGTTAATCATCCTACGAGATTCCTCATAGCTTTGTTAAAGTATACCTCATCGGGTGTGTATTTGTCAAGTGATTGATGGGTTCTTTCTTTGTTATAAAAGTTCAGGTAATTGTTGATTGATATTTTAGCCTCTTTTACAGATTCATAGGCCTTCAAATAGACTTCCTCATATTTTAAGCTTCTCC
>FLOH01000310.1_pt1 | contig 119119 bp, 110 predicted proteins | sample 756751 | NCBI WGS metagenome assembly FLOH01 (sample SAMEA4026879, study PRJEB14308) | marine metagenome | biome: coastal water; material: water | depth 74 m
CTTCTGCTCCGGCTCGAGGCGGGTCGCCTCGAAGCAACCTGACACGTGTCAGTCGTGCACGACGACGGTGCGTGACTGTTCGCGCAGGTACTGCTGGAGGTAGTGCGGCCCTCCGCCAAGCTTGCCCGCTGTGCCGCTGCGCTTCCAGCCACCGAATGGTTGAACGCCGGGCCATGCACCGGTCGTAGCGCCTGCAGCGCGGTTGACGTACACCACACCGGCCTCGATCTGTTCCAAGAAACGGTCGATCTCACCCTGCTCCTCGGCGAACAGGCCGGCGGTGAGGCCGTATGGAATGGCATTGGCGCGTTCCAATGCTTCGTCTAGCGATCCGACCGATTCGACGGCGATCAGCGGCACGAACAGCTCACTGATCATGATGGTCGAATCCGGCGGGACGCGCACCACCGTTGGGGCCACGAAGAACCCGGCTGCGTGTTCGCCGTCGGTGAGCCGGCTGCCGCCGGTGAGGACCTCGCCGGTGTGCCGGGCGTCAGCTACGGCGGCCTCGTATCGGTCGACGGCTGCCTGATTCACGACGGGGGAGAGGAAGCCACCTGGGTCGAGTGGGCTGGTGGCCGGGATCGCCTCGGCCCTGGAAACAAGTCGGGCGACGAACTCGTCCGCCACCGATTCGTGCACGAAGACCCGTGACGCGGCCGAGCACTTTTGTCCACCGAACCCGAAGGCGCTTCGTGCGGTGCCCTCGACAGCGAGGTCGAGGTCGGCGCTGGCGGCCACGATCACGGGGTTCTTGCCGCCCATCTCACAGATCGCCGGTTTCGGATGCGAACTCGAGAAGGACTGAATGATCGACATACCGACGGTGCTCGAACCGGTGAACGTGATCCCGTCGACGCCCGGGTGATGAACGAGTGCGGAACCCACCTCGCCACCCCCTGTGACGAGGTTGACGACGCCTGGCGGCACGCCCGCATCGATCAGCGCGCGGTACACGAGGTGACCCGAATACGAACCGATCTCCGACGGCTTCGCGATGACCGCGTTGCCGGCCACGAGCGCCGCGCCGGCGGGCCCGCCGATCAATGCATTCGGGTAGTTGAACGGCCCGATCACCGCCCACACTCCATACGGCCGCATCACGTCACTGGTTACTTCCGCCTCGCTGAAGCGTTCCATCGGTATCGCGAATCCACTGTGCTCTCGCATGGCGTGCGTGTAATAGCGGATGAGGTCGGCGGTTTCTTCGACCTCGCCGATCGCCTCCAGACGACTCTTGCCGTTTTCCCACGCCAGCGCCGCGGCGTCGAATACCGATCGTTCCGAGATCAGGTCGGCGGCGCGGTCGAGAATCTCGCATCGCTCCTGCCAGGGTGTCGCCGCCCACGCCGGTTGGGCAGCCCTGGCGATCGCGACCACATCATCGACATCGTCGCCGTCGGCGATCGTGAAGTGGCCGATCTGAACCGATGTATCGACGGGTGACACCGTTGTGAATGTTTCACCGAACCGTTCGTCTTCTCCGATCCAAAGTGGGTGGTGAGCGCCCAGTTCGGCGCGAACGGCAGCAGAGGCGGCGGTGTACGACGCCTGCAACTCGTCATCGTCGGCGGACAGTGTGGCGTAGGTGACTCGAAACCCGGTCATGGTGGCGAACTCTGTCACACCACCAACCCGGAGTTCAACGGGGGTCGATGGTCGGCCCGTTCGTGACGCTTCGTTGTGTCAGACGTCGAAGCCGATCGCGGCGATCGGTCGAGCCATCGACATCTTCGGTGGCTCTGCCATCAATGGGCCGAACGCCAGCATCGCCGCCTGCATCGCTGCCGACTGGCCATGCTTCTGCATCGACTCTTGGTCGGTCATCAGTGCAAAGAATGAGAACTCGTTTCCCTCGCCGCGATGGTACGAGTAGATCTCGATCCCGGGTTCCTCACGGGCTGCATCGACCATCTCCGCCAAGACCTTCTCCATTTCGTCGCCCATGCCGTCTTGGCACACGATCGTGCCCGACATCGAAACCTTCGACATGCCATCCTCCTTTGGTGTCAACGCGATCTGCGTTGTCAGCACCCCTCTGATACACCTACTACGAATCAGCCCGACGGAAAAGACATCGTTCACACGACCTCTTGGGCGATGAGCTCAGATTGGCTCGAGCCGGTGGTTGGTGTGAGCGGCACGCCATCGATCATTCGGGTCTCGTGCTCGGTGATCGCCATCGGCGAGACGCTACTGCCAAGCGTCGCACTGGTCGATGTCGAGGTGGCGGCGAACCGTGGTGGCGGCGTTGATGATCTGTGGCAGTAGCGTCACGATGTGAATCGCCGGCTGATTCCGTACTACCTCCTGATCTGTGTGGCCATGATGGCGATGGGCGGGATCTTCGCGCTGCTGGGCGAGTTGCGCGACGAGTTGGGCTTCAGCGAAACCGGCCTTGGTGTCGCCGTGGCGATGGGGTTCTTCTCGGCGTTCGTTGCCCAGATCGGTCTGGCGCGATTCGCCGACCGGGGCCACTCCCAGACGATGTTGCGATTCGGTTTGATATCGATCTCGGCCTCATTGGTACTGATGGCGCTCGCCACGGAGTTGTGGCAGTTCATCGCGATCCGAATGTTGTTGGGGCTCGGGATCGGATCGCTGGTGCCCAGCGTTCGACGGCTGGTGATCGTGTCCGATCCCGACAACGTGGGCGCCAACGTCGGCGCCCTGGGTGCGTTCGACATCGGCGGGTTCCTGATCGGTCCGTTGCTGGCCGGGGTCCTGGCCGAGTTCTACGGTTATCGGGCCCCATTCGTGGTGCTGGCAGTGATCACGGCAGCGTTCGTACCGCGGATTGCGCGCCTTCCCGACGACCCCGGTGGTGTCACCGAGGAACGGCGGGTGGTGCGAGCGCTGTTGGCCCTACCTGGTATCCGGGCGATTCTCATGTGTACCTTCGGGTGGTTCGCGATGATCGGAGTGTTCGAAGCGGTGTGGGCGGTGATGCTCACAGATCGTGGTGCCCCGACCTGGCTGATCGGCGTCACGATGTCGCTGATCATGCTGCCGATGTTGTTCATCGCTCCGTTGAGTGGCAGTTGGGCGCAGCGCTTTGGGCCGCTGCGGATCGTTCGCGCCGGGGTGTTGTTCGTGACGCCGTTGTTCTTCGCCTACGGCTTCATCGACAGCCTGTTCTTGTTGACCGCCGTCGCCGTACTGCAGGGTTTCGGGGACGCGATCGTGTTTCCAGGAGCACAGGTGGGGGTGGCGGTCGCCGCGCCGAAAGATCTGGCCGCCTCGGCTCAGGGGCTGCAGGGGGCCACGCTGCAGATCACGGCCGGCACGATGGCCCTGTGGTCGGGCTTCATGTACGAGCAGTATGGGCCGAAGGCGGTCTTCGCAACCGGAGCAGCGTTGATGCTGATCGGCGTGCTCGGTTCGTTCGTCGTCGCTCGTTCACTCGATGCCGCCGACCCGTTGCTCGGCCCAAGTCGTGGAGCTGCACCGAAGCCGGCCCCCTCGATTCTGGGCGGCTGACACGTCGGCAATGTTGTGGTGAGTCGTGCCGATGCCGGATGGGTCGCCACTCTGACCGAGCTCGGCGATATGGATGGTTGCTGCCGGGTGGTTCGTCCGACGACGAGACGCAGGGTCCGCCTACGAAGCTGATGCGCTGGCTCGGCGAGAAGGCCGACGCCGACGGTGAGTATGTGGCGGGCAAGTCCTCGTCGCTGGTGGTTCTGAGTCGACGGGGAGTCGATTCGAGTGCACCCGGTGGTCTCGAATCGACTTCGCGTCGACTCGGCACCGCTGCGGAAGCTCCATTCCGAGCGGCTCCGACGTCGCTGTCGAGATCATGCTGGTACACGCCAGCGTGATCTCACTTGTTGGCAGCACCAGCAGGGCTGTTCTTGGAGCGCAGGTCGTGCTGGGCTTGTTCATGCTGCTTGTAGGGCGGTGGCTCGTTGTCTTGCGAGCTTTGTTAGTTGGTCTACGTCTTCGGGGTTGTTCTCGGTTGGGAATGTGGGTGGTCGAGCCCCGACTGGGAGCATGATCGTGCCGTCTGGTCGGATGGTGTAGGTGCGGCCGTTGGTGGCCCGTCGCGATCGCCATCGGTGTTTGGTTTTGTCGATGTTGTGGGTGCTGCAGCGGATCCTTGAGTTGTGTTGGTCGGTTTGTCCGCCGTTGGTCCATTCTTCGGCGTGGTCGATGTTGCACAGGTCGGCGGGGAGTTCGCAGCCGGGGTGTTCGCATCGCAGTATCAGCAGTCTGGCTGCTTCGCGAGCTGGGCCTTCGAACAGTCGGCGGCGGCGACCCATGTCGATCGCGACCCCGGCCGCATCGACGACTACCCGGCGTATGTGTCCGGCGAGCGCTGCTCGCAGCACGTCGTGGGGATGCAATGTGACCCCGCTGGTCGTTTCGCAACGGCGGTCGTTCAGCGACTTTGGTGACCCGACGAGTTCTTCGAGTAGGTCGGATGGCCGGGCGAGACCGGTGAACGGGTCGATCGGTCGGCCATTGAGCGAGGTGGTGGGAGCGAGCCCCGATGCGGCCAACACCTGGGCCCATGTCTCGGCGTCGATCACCACGTTGACGAGCGGGTCGGCGGTGGTGCCGAGGCGTTGCGCACTGGCGGCCCGGCGGAAGATTGTGACGAGGGCGTCGAAGCGTCGCTGGCCGGCGGTGCGCGCGAGTGGGTGCTGCTCGGCGGCGTCACCGAACTCGGTACGGCGGGCCTCGATGTCGGCCTGGTACTCGGCTTCGGTGAACCGTTGATGGATCGCGATCAGTTCGGCCGTGGTGAGCGCGTCGCCGCCGTGGGCTGTGATGTCGACCATGCCGCCAACGTCGTTCACGTGGGTGTCGCGGTGTTCGATCGCGTCGTCGCGTGCATCGTGCGCCCCATCGACGTCGGCCAGGGCCACGAACCGATCGACGCACTGGACCCACTCGCTGTACGGCAGCTGCTCGGCCTGGTCGAGCAGGATCGGGGCGAACTCGCGTAACCGGTCGCGTACCCGTCGGTTGCCGTTCACTACGGCGAGGCGAGCGACCTGTGAGTCGCCGATGCGGCCGGCGAGCCATGCCTCGCCGAGCCCGTCGATCTCGTCGACGGCGCGTGCCTGGGAACGGAGGCGGCTCGCCTCGGTACTGGAACAGTTGAGCGTTGCCCGCAGGTACGAGTTGATCGTGCGGTGACCGTCGACGGTACCGAGCTGACGACGGTCGGCGATCTTGACTGCCATCGCCAACTCGGTGTCGAGCCGGCGACGTTCGAGTTCGATCTCGCGAATCCGACTGTCGAGCGCCAGGTCGGGCAGCTCCATCAGTCCTTCGAGGAGATCGTTGAACATGCCACCATTGTACCAAACAAATGTTCGAGCACAAGCCTGTGACCTGGTATGACGCGACCGTTTGCACGTCGATCGGCGGTTGCTGTCAGGGGTGCCGGAGAACCGCTCACAGGGCGCGCCCGGGCAGCAGGAATCTCGCACGGGTATCGCCCTACCCGGGCGCTCATCAAGGTCGAGAGAGCCGTGGCTGGACCGATCTGAGGGCACGAAAGAAATCTCGAAATATATTTCTGGAGCTGCACTGACAGCTCGGTGGCTGCAGGACGCCTACGGCCCACTCGGTGTCCGTCGTGAGAGAATCATTGGGTGAACCGTGAGATCAATCCGAAGTCGATCGCCCCGCCCGCCGCCAACTATGCCCACGCCGTGCTGACCGAGGGGGCCTCGCGATGGCTGCACACCTCGGGGGTCGTGCCGACGCGCCCTGATGGCACCGTTCCTGACGATATCGGCGAGCAGGCCGAGGTTGTGTGGGCAAGTATCGGGGCGATGCTGGCGCAGGCAGGCATGCGCCCTGCCGACATCGTAAGTGTGACGACCTACGCCGTAGTTGGCGAACCGCTGGGTCCGATCATGGCGGCCCGCGACCAGTTCATGGGCGGTCGCAAGACGTCCTCGACACTGGTCACCGTTCCGGCCCTAGTCCAGTCAGCATGGAAGCTCGAGGTCGCCGTCATCGCTGCCGCGGCGTGAGGCCTCGCCCTCTACGCTGACCGCATGGCTGACGACGCGCGGACCACCGATTCAGGCATCGAGATCAAATCGCTCTACACGGCAGATGATCTTGAGGATTGGAATGCCGACGAGCAGCTCGGTGTACCTGGGGGCCCGCCGTTCACGCGTGGCATCTATCCCTCGATGTATCGGGGTCGGCACTGGACGATGCGCCAGTACTCGGGCTTTGGTGATGCCGCCGCCACCAATCAGCGCTTCCACTTCTTGTTGAACGCCGGCCAGACCGGGCTGTCGTGCGCCTTCGACCTGCCGACCCAGATGGGCTACGACTCCGATCACCCCCGTGCCGAGGGCGAGGTCGGCAAGGTCGGTGTGGCGATCGACTCGCTCGACGACATGCGGGCGCTCCTCGCCGGGCTGCCGCTCGACGAGGTCACTACGTCGATGACGATCAACTCGACGGCCGCGATCCTGCTGCTGATGTACGAGTTGGTTGCCGAGGAGCAGGGCATCGATCCGTCGAAGCTCTCCGGCACGATCCAGAACGACCTGCTCAAGGAGTACATCGCCCGCGGTACCTACATCTACCCGCCGCGCCCGTCGATGAGGATCATCACCGACATCTTCGGGTACTGCTCGAAGCACGTACCGCGCTGGAACACGATCTCGATCTCCGGCTACCACATCCGCGAAGCCGGTTCGACGGCAACCCAAGAGATCGCATTCACGCTCGCCAACGCGATCGCCTATGTGCAAGCAGCGATCGATGCCGGTCTCGACGTCGATGACATTGGCCCGCGTCTCAGCTTCTTCTGGAACGGTCACAACAACTTCTTCGAAGAGGTCGCCAAGTTCCGCGCCAGCCGGCGCATGTGGCACAAGATCATGACCGAACGGTTCGGCGCCAAGCACCCCAAGTCGACGATGCTGCGGTTCCACACACAGACGGGTGGCTCCACGTTGACCGCCCAACAGCCCGTCAACAATGTCGTTCGGGTCGCCCTTCAGGCGCTCGCCGCCGTGATGGGCGGCACCCAGTCTCTGCACACCAACGGCTTCGACGAAGCGCTGTCGTTGCCGACCGAGGAAGCTGCTCGCCTGGCCCTGCGAACCCAGCAGATCATCGGGTACGAGGCAGGCGTCACCGACACCCCCGATCCGCTCGCCGGTTCTTACATGGTCGAGTCGATGACCGATGAGGTCGAGCGCCTGGCGTGGGAGTACATCGAGAAGATCGATGAGATGGGCGGCGCCGTGTCGGCGATCGAGGCCGGCTATCAGATGGACGAGATCGAGCAAGCCGCCTACGACTACACGAGGTCGATCGACGACGGCCAGCGTGTGATCGTCGGTCTCAACAAGTTTCAGATCGACGACGAGCCCGAACCGAGTGTGTTCCCGGTCGATCCCACACTCGAAGCCGCCCAGCAGACCCGCTTGGCCGCGTACAAGGCAGATCGGGATGCAGCGGAAGTGGCCGCACGGCTCGAGGCCATCCGAATTTCCGCCCGCGGTACCGACAATCTGCTGTACCCGATGAAGGAAGCACTTCGCGCCGGAGCAACACTCGGAGAGGTGAGCGACGCCCTGCGAGACGTGTTTGGGTTGTACCAACCGTGACCGATGATCGTCTGCGCTTGGCGCCGGCCGGCCGAATGGGGCAGAGTCACGGTATGACGATGCTGTCCGATTTGTACCGCCTTCAGGGTCCGTTCGCGTCGGTGGTGGTTCGCACGCCGAGTTCGGTGTCGGACGCTGCGCACCGGCTCGAGATCAGATGGAAGAACGCCAGGCGCGATCTGGAAGCCGCAGGCGCCTCGCACAAGCTGCTGGCACGGTTCGACGGGTTGGTCGCCAGAGTCGACCACGGTCACCAAACCGGCGGCATCGCTGCCCTTATCACCGCCGATGACGAGCCGCTAGTCGAGTTGCTCAGCGACGACCCCAACAAGAACACGACCCGGCTGGCCGCGATCCCGACCGTCACGCCGTTGCTCGCGTCTCGCCAGGCGGCGCTGCCACACGTGGTCGCCTTCGTCGATCGCACCGGCGCCGACCTGGCCGCCGTGTCGGCAGGGTCGATCGAGGACTATGTGATCGTCGAGGGCGAGCTGACGCACATTCATCGTGGGCAGCAAGGCGGTTGGTCACAACGGCGATATCAACAGCGTGCCGAAAACCGGTGGGAGAGCAACGCCAATGAGGTTGCCGACGCGCTCAGCGATCTTGTGCGCCGGGTCGGGGCACGCCTCGTGTGTGTCTCCGGCGATGTCCGCGCCGTCGGCTTCCTGTACGACCACCTGCCCGCCGATCTCAAACCGCTCGTGGTCATTCTGCAAGAGGGTGAATCCGAAGCGGTCTGGGCGGCAGCTGATCGCGCAATCGCTGAACTCGTGCAGCAGGACTCGGACGTGCTCGTGAGCTCGGTCGCCGACCGCCGACCGCATCGCACTGCCACCACGAATACGAGCGACGTGTTGCGAGCCCTTGGAGAAGGGCGTGTACAGGCGCTGATCGTTCACGACGACGGGTCCGACGAACTCGATGCCTGGTGCGGCTCGACCCTCGACCCGACCGCCTCGCTCCATCAGAGCCGCGACGATTTGGTGCGCGGCCGGCTGGTCGATGTCGCCGTGCGTAGTGCGCTGCTCACGCAAGCCGAGGTGCGGGTCGTCTCAGCGCCGCCCTCTGAGGAAGGTCCCGTCGCTGCCCTGCTGCGTTGGTGACCGACAGCGTCGTGAGCTGGGGTCAGCCCTCGACGTGGCGGACCGCCGGGCCCGGACGTTGCGGGGCAGCGACCGACGCGCTCGGCCAGCCGAGATAGATGGTCGCCAGAATGCGGTCGCTCGGTTCGAAGCCACACAGTTCGAGCACACGCTGCGAATCGATCAGCGGTGCCGTCGACCAGAAAGAGGCCAACCCGGCCGCCGTGGCGCCCAGCAGGATGTTCTGGATCGCGGCCGAGACCGCGTCGCGGTTCTCGTCGTGGAACGTGGCGCTCTGATGGGCGGCGCACCCAACCACCAGAGTAAGTGGCGCACGGGTGTACTTGGTGAGTGTCTTGAGCCGCTTGCCTTGATCGCCGACATCGCGCTCGTTCATGTCGTCGACGAAGGCCTCGCCCAACCGCAATCGGCCTTCGCCGGTGAACGAGGCGAACTTCCACGGCCAGGTTCTTTTGTGGTTCGGTGCCCACGTACCGAGCTCGCACAGCTGCTCGACCAGCTCGGTCGGCACCGGCCGCCGACGGTCTACCAGCATGTGTGTACGCCGCGACCGAACCAGGTCGGCGAAGTCGTCGAACGAGATCGTCACAGTAGACAGGATGTCAGGCGGTGGCCCAGATCGACACCTCGGCGCCGATGTGCGAGAGGGTGAACAAGTTGACTAATCGGTAAGTCACCACTAACGTGTCTCTATGCACCCGCTCGACGCTGTCTCCGAACCTCGGCGGCGCGAGATCCTGGCTCGTCTCTCCGAGCTCGGCGAGGCAGCGGTCGGCGTGATCGCAGAGACGATCGACATCAGTCGACCAGCGGTCTCGCAGCACCTCAAGGTGCTCAAGGACTCCGGCGTCGTCACTCAGCGTCGATCCGGCCGCGAGCGCCTGTATCGCATCAACCCTGATGGGTTGAGTCGTGCCCGGGCCGCGATCGAAGTGTTTCTCATCAATGAGCTAGACGACCTCGAGTCGGCGGCGAGAGCCAACAAGCAGCCAGATCCTCTGGCAGCTCCAGAACCCCTGACAATCAAGGAATCGAAGCAATGACCGACACAGCCCACACCGACGCGGTTTCATTCGAGCGCATCATCGACGCCACACCTGAGGAAGCGTTCGCCCTGTTCACTGAACCCGAGCGGCTGCGCCGGTGGCAGGCCGTCAGCGCCGCCGTCGATCTACGGGTCGGCGGCGACTACAGGATGACCTTGGCACCGGGACACATCGCCAGCGGCACGTTCACCGAGATCGATCCCGGCAAGCGGATCATCTTCACATGGGGTTGGGTCGATTCCGACGACCTCCCGCCGGGCGCATCGACGATCGTGGTCGACATCGAGCCGGCCGGCGACAAGACGCTCGTCCGACTCACCCACCACGGTCTGTCTTCTGATCAGGCGGTCAGCCACTGTGCGGGCTGGACGCACTACATGGATCGACTCGGCAACGCTGTCAGCGCCGGCGATGCGGGTCTTGACCCGTGGGCCTCTGGGGGCGACGAACCCGATCATTTGTCGGCGGCTGAGGCCAGCTGGGCGCTGTGCCGCCATGTGATGTTGCCCTTCACCTCCGAGCATCGTGAGTTGCCGACCCCGTGCGCCGATTTCACGGTGCACCAACTAGTCGAGCACCTGATGGGCAGCTTGCGCGCGCTCGGCGGGATGGTCGGCGCAGAGATCCCCGAGAAGATCCAGGCCACAACGGCGGAGGACTACATTGCCCACGCGGCCGAAGGGGCACTCGCAGCATGGCGCGCTCACGGCACCGAGGGCGAGTTGCCCTTCTTCGGCGGCCAGGCGCCGGCCACCGTGCCGGCTGGGATCCTGAGCCTCGAGTTCTTCATCCACGCATGGGACTTCGCCCGAGCCACCGACCAGTCGTTCTCGGCACCCGCAGCTCTGACCGCCTTCGTCACCGGCGTCGCCCAACAGATCATCCGACCCGAGAACCGCGGCGAGGGCAAGGGTTTCGCAGAAATCGCCGAGCCGGCCAATGACGACGCCGTCAGCAAGTTGATGGCGTTCACCGGTCGCGCGACCTGAGCGACCCCGGCTTTCATCGAACAACCACCCAATCACACAGGAGACATGCCATGCCCAAATACCTCTTCAGCTACCACGGTGGCGGAATGCCCGAGTCCGAGCAAGAGCAGGCTGAGCACATGGCCGCCTGGGGCGAATGGATGGGTGCCAACGCCGGTGCATTCACCAACATGGGCGCTCCCGTCGGGGCGATCATGACCGTCGGCGCCGACTCGGTCACCGATGGCGGAGGCGCCAACCCGGTCGGCGGCTTCGGCCTGGTCGAAGCGCCCGACATGGCAGCCGCCTGCGAGATCGCCAAGGGCTGCCCCGTAGTGACCCTCAGCGCAGGCACGGTCGAGGTCGGCGAAACCTTCGAAGTCAACATGTGACGTGGTCAGCGTCGACGCGCTGCCGCCGGGACCAAACGGATCCCGGCGGCGGCCGTGCAAGTGGATGGATGGTCAGCCTGAGTGGGGCAGGGTGATGGTGATCGTCATCGTGCCCGTGACGGTCTCCGTGGGACCATCGGAGGTCGATGTCTCGATCACGATCTCGACGGTGCCGGTCATCCCTTCGAAGTCGTCGGTTCCGTTGGTGATCTGAATGGGATCACCGGTGAAACTGAAGTTCCCGTTGATCTTCGACCACTCGTCGGAGATGGAGAACGTTCCTGTGCCGACGCCGTCGATGCTCCCTGTGAACAGGTAGTCGGCGGTGCCTTCGACGTCGCCGTCCGGCGGGATGATTCGCCGTTCGCCGGTGAGCATCGCCTCACCGGTCATTCCACCGGTGAAGTCGAGCTGGCCGGAGATCGGTGTGACACCGTCCGCATCCGGGTCGCCGTCGACTCGGGTGCCGCTCCAGGCGCTGTCAACCGTCATCCGCAGCGGGACCCGCGCCGTGCCACCCTCGACGGCGGGCGCCGGTTCGCCGAGCTGAATGCTGTCGACAATCGGCTGTACGACGTCTTCGAACCATGCGTCCTCGTCGGCCAGGTTTGGGATTCCGAGGATGATCAGCGGCTCGAACTCGCCCATGTCGACCAGCCAGATGGCATGCTGGCGATCACGGGAGAATGGAATCGGGGTGGCGTCCGCAGCGACTGTGTCGGCCGAACCGGCGGCAGCCCAGAGGCAGGGCTGCTCTCCGAGCGGGCACCAGTCGGCGGTCGCTCCGAGCGGGCACCAGTCGGCGGTCGCTCCGGGGGTTGTGTCGAGTCGGACCATCCGGTACTTGGCAGGACGACCTCCGACCTCGACGTCGCCGCTGTCGACGTCGATGATGCCGTTCGCCTCGATCCAACCGTCGACGTTGTCGGGGGCGATGCTGGCGGTACCGCGTGTCTGTTCGTCACGGGCTTCGTCGAAGGACATCCACGAACCGATTCGTCCGATCGCCATGAACTCGCGGCCGGTGTCGTCGGATATCAGCTGGATGCCGTTGACGTCGTTCGAGACCACGGTCCACGGTGCGGTGGAGCCTTCACCGAGGTCGAGCGTGACCGGAACGCCGCTGGCGTCGCTGGTGTAGGTGCCGGGTGCGACCTGCGAGCCGACCGCTGGCAGTGTTCCTGTTTCCGCCTCGGGTCCGGGGGCAGGGAGCACCTCCGGTGTCGTCGGTGACGGTGGGATGGCGGGCGCCTCTGGGCCGTCGTCACGGACGAGCAGTGCGATGCCGCCGACCAGGAGAGCGGCAACGGCTGCTGCCGCTGCGTACAGGGGCCAGCGCTTGGTTCGGGTGGTGTTGTCAGTGAGCATGATGATCTCCGTCTCGTGAAATGGTTCCTGGTCGGCGATCCGGGTCAGGATCGAGTCCCAGGCATCGGGAGATGGAGTTGCTCGGTCGGCGATCTGTCGCAGGCCGACTTCGATGGCTTGCTCGAAGCGACTCATGACGAAAACTCCTTGCGCATCGCGCCGAGTGCACGTCGCAGGTGCGAGCGCACGGTGGCGGCGGGTTGGTCGATGATCTTGGCGATCTCCGAGGCCCTGTATCCGCAGTAGTACTTGAGTACCACGACGATGCGTTGATGCTCGGGAAGTTGGTCCAGCACGCCCCACAGCGACTCGACCTCCGGAGTCAGATCGGGTGGTCGCGTCGGTGCGTGAAGTTGCATGACGCGTCGTCTCCGCAGCGTCGACCGGCACCTGCTCACCACGACGGTGCGCAGGTAGGCGCCGGACTGGTCCAACTCGTCGAAGCGCTGGGAGATCTCCACGAACGAGTCCTGGACGATTTCTTCGGCTTCGGCGTTGTTCCCGATGAGCGTGAATGCGAGTCGCACCATGCCGGTGTACTCGGCGCGCTACAGCACCTCGAGCGTGGCGGCGGGCCCCTGTCGGACCGCCACGGTTTTGGTGCTACGCATTCCCTCCATCACCCCCTACGGCGCACGAGCGGCGAGAAGTGTTGCAAGAAAGTCGGTGACGCCCGTTCTTAGGTGTTCGTTGGGCGCCTGCGGTGCTCAGGCAACCAGTCGCACGGTACGACAGCGATCGAACTCGTTGCTTTCGACGAGCGCGATCGATACCAGGTTCGGGACCTGCCTGTCGAGCTCCAGCCAGAGCCGCCGGGTGATCTCCTCGACCGTCGGCTCGGCATCCCAGACGATCGGCTCGTAACCCTTCCACGCGTCCGTATTCTCGTGTGTGAGGTAGTGGCCCTCCCACGGGCGGACGGTGTCGACGAGCAACCGTTCAAGGTCGTCGGCAGGGAACACCATCGGTGCATCCGCCGGCCCCTCGACCGTTGCCTCGACCGTCCACGCGTGCGTGTGGATCAACCCGTCGACGCGATGGCCCCACCGGGCTGTGATCGCGGCACTGATAGTGAGTTGCATCTGTTGCCTCCGTCGTCTCGAATTCCTTCGGCAGTACCAACGGGGTCAGTCCGAACCTGTCGGTACGAACCTACTCCGCCGGGCGGTGGCACGAAAGCCTTCGGCCGGTCACTTCGGCTTTCGGGCCCGGCTCGGTTGCACCCGCGGCGCCTCGTTCGGCATCTTCGGGTACACAGGTGGCCACGGCGAATCGGGAATGCCGTCGGCGATGTCCTCGGCGAACTGCTCGATCAGTGGAGCGATGTCTTGAGGAGCGTCCTCCATGTCGGCCCACGGATCGCCGCGCTCGGCGAGGCGACCGGGCACCGTGAGCAGCGTCAGTTCGTCAGGCATCACATTTATCAACTCGTCCCACTCGATCGGGGTCGACACTTGGGCGCCGACCCGTGGCCGAACCCCCCACGCCCCGAACACGTTCTTGTGCGGCGCGTTCTGATTGAAGTCGACGAACACCTTGCCCTCACGCAGTTCCTTCCACCACTGGTCGGTGATCAGATCTGGATGCTGCCGGGCCAGGTCACGGGCGACCGCCACCGACGCGCCCCGCACAGCGAACGAGTCATACCCATCTACCACCCGTACGTAGATGTGGAGGCCCTTGCTGCCCGTGGTCTTCACATACGAACGGATGCCTCGATCGGCGAAGTACAGCCGCACGCACATCGCCGCCTCGCGGACGTGGTCGAAGCTCTGACCCTGGGAGGGGTCGAGGTCGATCCGCAGCTCGTCTGCCCACTGAGGCTTGTCGGCCCGGTACTGCCACACGTGCAGCCCTAGAACGCCCATGTTGGCGGCCCACAACACGTGCGCGAGGTCGGCTATCACGAGCGCCCGTGATGGGGTGCCATTGATCGTCTGGACGGTGGTCGTGACCAGCCAGTCGGGCGCCGAGTCGGGGACCCGTTTCTGCCAGAACGATTTGTTGCCGACACCGTTCGGGTAACGCTCGAGCAGTACTGGCCGGTCACGGATCCACGGCATCAGCGCCGAACCGACCGACAGGTAATAGTTGGCGAGGTCGAGTTTGGTCAGCCCGAGCTTGGGGAACAACACCTTGTCGGGATTGGTAATGCTGACGGGGCGCCCGTCGGCAATCAGCTCGATCGGGTCCCCGTGCTCCTCTTGCCCCATCCCTCGACGCTACATCGGCACCCTTGCCGCAGGTGCCAGGCGCCTTTGGCAGCGCAGGCAGGGCACCTGCGGTAACGGTGTCGGCGTGGCACGATGGGGCGATGCACCGAGACGCGGGTTCCACTGCCGACATCGTCGAGCGCGATCGAAAGCACTTCATCCACCCGTATCAGGTGTTCGACACCTATCTGGTCGATGACGTATTGCCGATCGAGCGTGGTGCCGGCGCTCGACTCGTCGACAGCGAGGGGCGCAGCTACATCGACGCCGTCGGCGGTATGTGGTGCACCAACATCGGGCTCGGTCGCGACGAGATGGCGAACGCGATCGCCGAGCAGGTGCGCCAGTTGGCCTACTCCAATCCGTTTACAGATATGACCAATCTGCCCGCCGGCCTGCTGTGCGAGAAGCTCGCCTCGCTGGCGCCGGGCGATCTGAACCACGTGTTCCTGTCGAGCGGTGGGTCGACCGCCGTCGATGTCGCCTACCGGATGATCCAGTTCTACCAATTCGCCAGGGGAACGCCCGAGAAACGCCACGTGATCAGTCGCGTCGACGCCTATCACGGCACGACCTATGCGGCCGTCTCGATCGGGGGCAAGCCCGGCGACCGTGTGCCCGGTTTCAACTACATCGACGACACGATCCATCACCTCTCGTCGCCCAATTTTTACCGGTACGGCGACGGCCGAACCGAGCAGGAGTTCGCCGACGACCTAGTCGCCGAGTTCCAGGCCAAGGTCGCCGAGCTGGGTGCTGATCGGGTCGGTGCCTTCTTCGCCGAGCCGATCATGGGGTCTGGTGGTGTGATCATGCCGCCCGCCGACTACCTCCAGCGGTTGTGGCAGATCTGCTGCGCCAACGACATCGTGTACGTCAGCGACGAGGTGGTCACCGGGTTCGGCCGGCTCGGGGAGTGGTTCGCCTCCGAATCGGTGTTCGGCATCACGCCCGACATCATCACCAGCGCCAAGGGACTCACGTCGGGGTACCTGCCGCTGGGTGCCACCATCGTCAGCGACAAGATCTACGACGTGATCGCCGAACCCGGTCACGACCGCTATTTCGCCGTCGGCTACACCTACTCCGGTCATCCGGTCTCGTGCGCGGCGGCGCTCAAGAACATTGAGATCATCGAGCGCGAGGGTCTGCTTGACCACGTTAGGCAGATCGGCCCGTACTTCCAGCAGCAGTTGCGCACGCTGACCGACCTCCCGATGGTGGGAGAGGTGCGCGGCTCGCACCTGATGGCGTGCGTGGTGTTCGTCGAGGACAAGCAGACCAAACGCAACTACCCCGAGGAACTCGACGTCGGCAAGCTTGTCGCCAACGCCTGCGAGCCGCGCGGCCTGATCGTTCGGCCGATGGTGCACCTCAACGTGATGTCGCCACCACTCGTGATCGACCGCGACGAGGTCGACCACATCGTGGCCACCCTGCGCGACGCGATCGTCGAAGTCAGAGCAGCTCTCGGTTCAGCTGGTTGAGCGTTGCGCTCTGGCGGCCACAAGGCCGAGAGCCACGAGGGTCGAGCCCGAGACGTACCGGCGGATGAACGGCATTGCCCGCCCACGCAACAGCACGCTCCGGACAGCGCTGGCGGTCATCGCCCACGTGCAGTCGGTGATCGCTCCGAGCAGGGTGAACATCGAGCCGAGTACCAGCGCCTGTGTCCAGGTCGGGCCGCGATCGGGGTCGATGAACTGGGGTAGGAACGACAAGAAGAACAGGGCGACCTTGGGGTTGAGCGTGTTAACGACGACGCCCTGTGTGAACGCTCGCCGGTAGGTGGCGTGCGTGGTGCTGCCTGACAGGTGTTCGGGTCGTGTCATGAGGATCTTGACGCCGACCGCGATCAGATAGCCGGCGCCGACCCATTTCACCACGCTGAACGCCGTTGCCGACGTCGCCAGCACCGCAGACAAGCCGACCGTGGCGGCGATCACGTGCATGAAGTTGCCGAGCTCGAGCCCGGCGACCGACGCCAGGGCGACGGTGCGACCGTCGGCAACGCTGCGGTTCACGATGTACGTGACCGCCGGACCGGGGATCGCGAGCAGCACGACCGAGGCGATACCGAAGGCGAGCATGCTGGTGAGCGTCGGCACGAGTCGAAACCGTAGCCACGCCGGTAGCGAGAAGACGATTGAGATTGGGCCTGTCATTCTGGCAGCCCTCAGAGGTTGCAATGAGTGCTCGAGCAGTTGCTCGGTGGGAACGCCTTGGTATTCATATGCGAATGTGCTTATATATGGGACGTGCGTGACGTGCGCGACAACGACGGCTTCAAGGCACTGGCCAACCCGACCCGGCGCGCCCTACTGAAACTCGTTCACAAAGACGCGCTTCCCGTCGGCGCGTTGGCACGGCAGCTCGGTGCCTCGCAGCCAGCAACCAGTCAGCACCTCGCTGTGCTGCGCGACGCCGGTCTTGTGACCGTTACAGTCGACGGCCGACGCCGGCTTTACCAGGCCGACGACGCAGCGTTGACCGACCTGCGGGCGTTCTTCGACGAGTACTGGTCCTCAGCCATCGATCGATTGGCCGCTGTCGCCGAGGGTGTGGCTCACGATCGGAGTGTGGCGTCGTGAATATCGTCGAGTTTGACCGAGTGATCGAGGCCCCGGTCGACGTGGTCTGGTCGCTCGTCAACTCGGCGGCTGGCCTGAACCAGTGGATGTCGGTCGAGGCGACCGTCGACCTGACACCTGGCGGCACGATCCGCTGGGTGCACGACAACGGGTGGGTCGTCGCCGGGCAAGTTCGCGAGATCGTGCCGATGCGGCGGCTTGTGTTCACCTACGGCTGGGAGCACGGTGGCTTCCCGGTCCCGGTCGGTTCCAGTGTGGTCACGCTCGAAATGGAGGCGCTCGGCTCGTCGACCCGGATCAGCGTGCGTCACGACGGCCTGACCCCAGAGATGGCCGCCCAACATCAACTGGGCTGGACGATGTTCATCGAACGTTTGGCGCACTGCGCCGAAGGAGTCACAGCATGAGTTTCACCGGATTCGATCCGGCCGCGTTGGCGCTGCTCGATCGGCTTCCTGGCATGAATGCCGACGAGTACGCCACAAACAAGCAACTGTTGAGGGCCGGAATCACCAAGCCCGGCACCGCCTTGATCGCCGACGTTGCGGATCGACTTGATGCCGACCTTACGGTCGTGCCCCGCAGTTCGGTGTCGCCGCTACACCGTGATCTGCGGTTCGCTCCCGCCGGTGCCGCCCGCTACAAGGATCATCTGCTGCTCACCACCTGGGAGGGCGCCGACAAGGCGACCTCACCGATGTTCTGGATCCGTTGTGACGCCCATCGCGCCGGTTTCGCCAGCGGGATCGGCTTTACCCCCGAGGTGCGCGAGCGCTGGAGGGTCGCAGTCGGTGGGGAAGCGGGCGTCGTCCTCGGCGACGCGCTCGACCGCCTCGTCGCCGAACGTGGGGCCGAGGTCGCCGGCGATCAGGTCAAGAAGGTGCCGGCACCATTCGACGCCGATCACCCGCGGGCAGACCTGCTTCGCCACACCGGCATCCAGGTTCGCTTCATCGATGATCTCCCTGTGTCGGTCGGCTCCGCCGAGTTCTCAGGCTGGTGCGCCGAACGGCTCGAGGCGCTGCTGCCGATACACCGTTGGCTGATCGCCAACCTGACTGACAACAACACAGGGGACTGAGCCATGCCACAGACGGACGAAGACCTGTTCTGGGAGCTGATCGACGGGTTCCAGACCGGCGACCCACGGGTCGAAGAGGGCACGATCATGGGCGGCAAATGTGCCCGGGTGGCAGGGGAGTTTCTCGGTCTGGTCGACTTCGAGGGTTTCGGTCTGGTCGTCAAGCTGCCAAAGGCCCGCGTCGCCGAACTGATCGAGCAGGGCCACGGGCAACCGTTCGCCCCGGCCGGCAAGGTGTTCAAGGAATGGGTGTCGATCCCCAAACGTGACGGGCACAGGTGGCGCTCACTCCTGCAAGAAGGCATCGCCTTCGTCGCCCCGGCGTAACACGAAGACGAGATCTCCGTCATCGAAGCTTTCGAGTCCGAACTCGGGCAGATCGGTGGTTGTGAACCCGAGCCCTTCGAGCAGGTTGATCGAGGCCGTGTTCAAGGGGTCGACCGTTGCCCAGAGTTGCCGGGCGCCGTGGACGCTCGCCAACAGATCAATCATCGACCGGGTCGCTTCGGTGGCGTATCCGTGACCCCACCACTCGGGTCCGAAGATGTAGGCGACCTCGGCAACGCCGGTCTCGGGAGTGTCGTGACGCAACGTCGCCTCGACGCGACCGATCACCGTGCCGTCCAGCAGCACCGCCCAGTTGAACCACTCTTCGGCCCATTCGGGGCCGGGACCGGCATTGACGCGATCGATGTGTGCGATCGTCGCTTCGACCGAGGTGACACCCGGCCCGCCGATGAACCGTCCGACCTGTTCGTCGTCGAGCGCCTCGAACAAGCCGACCGCGTGGCCGACGTCGAGTGCCTCGATCGTGAGCCGCTCGGCTTCGATGACTAGTGCCTCGAGTGGAGGGCGTCGTTGAGTTCGCCCCAGCTCTTCGTTCGCGGCCGGGCGATCACCTTGCCGGTCTGGCCGTCGCGGATAAACAGCGTGCCACTGATGCCTGACAGCTGTCTCGCCTTGACCACACCGTCTGGTGTCAACACGGGTGTCGATGCGGTGATGTAGAGGCCGGCCTCGACCGCGCAGTCGTCGCCGAGGCTGATTCCGATCCCCGAGTTGGCGCCGAGCAGGCAACGTTCGCCGATCGAGATCGTCTCGGTTCCGCCACCCGACAGCGTGCCCATGATCGACGCCCCACCACCGACATCGCTGCCGTCGCCGACCACCACACCGGCCGATATGCGGCCCTCGACCATCGAGGTACCGAGCGTGCCCGCATTGAAGTTGCAGAATCCCTCGTGCATGACAACGGTGCCTTCGGCCAAATGGGCACCGAGCCGAACACGAGAAGCGTCGGCGATTCGCACACCGGACGGAACGACGTAGTCGAGCATCCGGGGAAACTTGTCGACACCGTGCACATGCAACACCTGGCCGCTTTGCTTGACCCGCAACCGAACATCGTCGAGTTCGTGCACGGCGACCGGACCGAGATTGGTCCACACGGCGTTGTTGAGGGTGCCGAAGATGCCGTTCATGTCGATCGAGTGCGGCTTGGCGAGACGTCCAGACAACAGGTGCAGGCGCAGGTAGGCATCGGCCGCCGAAACAGGCGCCGCGTCGACGTCGACCGACAGTCGGATCGGGCGCACGATCACATTGCGCAGATCGTCGCGGTGCTCGCGCATCCCGAGCTGTGCATCCAGATCGGGGTAGGCCTTGATCATCTCGTCGTCGCCGAACTCGCCCCAGTCGAACCACCGGTACCACACGTCGAGCGTGGTGCCGTCGGGCGTTTCGGTGGTGAGGCCGGCGCCCCATGCCATACGTGCCATCAGCTGATCTCCGGTTCGGGGCGCAGAGTGGGAAACAGGATCACTTCCTTGATCGAGTCGACACCGGCCAGCAGCATTGCCACCCGATCCATACCGATCCCGAGTCCGCCGGTCGGAGGCATGCCGTATTCGAGCGCACGGAGATAATCCTCGTCGACGCTGCCGGCCTCGGCGTCGCCGGCATCCTTGGCGGCCTGCTCGTCTTCGAACCGGGCCCGCTGCTCGACCGGATCATTGAGCTCGGAGTAGCCGTTGCCGAGTTCGCGCGAATCGACGAAGATCTCAAACCGTTCGGTCAGCCACGGGTCGTCGCGATCGACGCGGGCCAGCGGGGAGATCTCGGTCGGATGCCCAGTCACGAACGTCGGCCGAACAATGTTGCCCTCACACAGCGCCTCGAACAACTCCTCGACCAACTTGCCGCCGCCCCAGCGGTCTTCGTAGCGCACACCGTGTTCGGTCGCCAGCGAGCGCAGTTCGTCGATCGGCTGTGACGGATGCACCTCGCGCCCGACCGCCTCGCTGACATAGTCGACCATCCGCTTGCGTGGCCACGGTTCGGCCAGGTCAAACTGCTCACCGCGAATCGTGATGGCCGTCGTGCCCAGCGCATCGCGGGCCGCTTGCGTCACGAGCTCTTCGGTGATGTCCATCACGTCGTTCCAGTCGCCGAAGGCCTGATACAGCTCCATCATCGTGAACTCAGGATTGTGGCGCGTTGAGATGCCCTCGTTGCGGAAGATCCGACCGATCTCGAACACCCGCTCCATGCCACCCACGATCAGGCGCTTGTGGTGCAGCTCGAGCGCGATCCGCAGGTAAAGATCCATGTCGAGCGCGTTGTGGTGCGTCACGAAGGGGCGTGCGTGGGCGCCTCCCGCTTCAAGATGTAGCACCGGCGTCTCGACCTCGATGAAGCCCTTGGCGTGCAGTGTGCGTCGGAAGCTGGAAACCACGGCGTGACGGATCTCGAAGTTGCGGCGCGCTCGTTCGTTGACGATCAGGTCGGCGTAGCGCTGACGAAACCGAGTGTCGGTGTCGGTCAACCCGTGCCACTTGTCGGGCAACGGCCGAACCGCCTTCGACAACAACTGCACGGTGGACGCCTTGATCGACAACTCGCCCTTACGGGTGGTCATCACCGTGCCGTGCACGCCAACCCAGTCGCCTAGATCGAGCTCTTTTACATCGGCGAAATGGTCGTCGCCCGTGACGGCTTTCGAGATGAACAGCTGGATCTGGTCGGACCGATCCTGCAGGGTGGCGAATACCAGCTTGCCGGTGTCGCGCTTGAGCATTATGCGCCCGGCGACCGCGACCTCGGTTTCGGTTTCGGTGCCGGGCTCGAGCGCGCCCCACGCAAGGCGGATCTCGCCGAGCGTGTGCGACCGGTCGAAACGATACGGGTAAGGCTCGTCGCCGCGGTCTCGCAACTCTTGGATGCGGGCCAGTCGCCGCGCCTTCTCCGCGGCGAGTCCGCTTCCGGAGGTCTGGTCCGCTTCATCGGGATTCTCGCTGGGGTCGCTCACGACCATCAAACGGTAGCCGCTCGCTCCGCAGGGGACACCCCGCGCTGTCGATAGGGGTTGACGATGTCCGTACCCCGATCCGAACGGTGACCGACCCTGCCGACCAACGTTCCGTAGCATGTCGGCGTGCCACTGGTCTCTGCCCCAAGGCGAATCGTCGCTCTCGGCGTCGCGCTCGCCGCGCTCGGAGGGATTGCGGTAATCGCCGTAGGCGCAAGTATCGACGACGCGGCGGTCGTATCGAAGACAGCGGATCGCTTGATTCAACCGGTCGGTGATCTTGCCGTCGCTTATGACATCGGCGAAGTCGACCGGTTTGTGATCGATGGTGTGGATACCGCCGTCAGGCGGGTGGGAGGCGTCGCCGCACCCAGTCGCACGGGTTCTTCCGGCATGCGGCGGATAGCCCGATCGGGATCGACCGTGCACGCGCCGCCGCCTGGCTATCTGATCCCGATCACGTTCGTCTCGTTGCCGAAGGGTGCGATCGGGGGCGTGATGGGAGCTGACGTGTCAGCGATCGTCAACGACCACACGGTCGTGATGAATCAGGTGACCGCCGAACTGATGGCTGCACAACCGGGCGACACGATCGAGTTGCGGGCCGCCAACGGTTCCACAGTGATGCTCACGATCGGAGGTATCCGTCCCTACGATCAGCTCGGCTGGGCCGAGCTGGTGATGACGACCGAGGTGGCCGAACGACTCGGAACTATCACAGACACCCGAGTGGTGATGTGGGGATTTAGCGACCGGGCCGGACTCGACGCCGCCCTCGCCGACGTCGGCGTGCTCGGTCGGCACGAGACTCGGGTCCTGCACAGCTGGGATCAGCCCGACCCAGACGACACCATTAGCACGGCACACACGAAGGTACTGCTGGGCGAACCCTGGTATCGGATCAACAGCGACGAGTCGATCAGCATGCATCCCGACTGGAAGGTGGCCAATCTGACCGCCGGCCGTGTGCTCTTGAACGGCACCGTCGGGATCCGGGCCCAATGCCATCTCGAGATCGTCGGCGACCTACAGGCGGCCCTCGCCGAAGTCGTTTCAGCCGGGCTCGCGGGCGCCATCGACGTCGCCAATACCAACATGTACGGAGGGTGCTACAACCCTCGGTACAGCCGCATCAGCGGGTTCTTGTCGCGGCATGCATACGGGATGGCGCTCGACACCAACACCCAGACGAACTGCCAGGGGTGTCGCCCGCGCATGAACTGCGATGTCGTTCGGATCTTTCGTCGTCACGGCTTTGCATGGGGCGGCAACTTCACACGGCCCGACGGGATGCATTTCGAGTGGGTCGGCCAACCGCGCGATCAGATCCAGTACCCGTCGACATATTGCCCGAACCTGGTTAATCCACTGGTCGAGTCGGTGTCATCGGCAACGATCGGACGCGGCGTTCTGACGTCCGGCGACTCCGCCGCTGTACAGGATCATCCCGACGGCGCGTAGCCTTGCGGCCGTGAGCTTGCGATTTGTCATTCTCGGTGGTGGTCCCGCCGGCCACCAGGCGGCTACCTACGCAGCCCGACTGGGTGCCAAGGTGACCGTCATCGAACGCGACGTCTTCGGCGGAGCGGCCCATCTCTGGGACTGCATCCCATCGAAGACGATGATCGCCACCGGCGGCGCGATCAGCTTCGCGCACCGGATCGAGGGGATGGGGCTCGGCCACGCCGAGGCCGCAGTTGACACCGAGGCGCTCACCGCTCGTATCTCCAGAATTCAGGACGACCTCAGTCACGACGTCGTCGAGTTGTTGTCAAGCCAGAACGTGCGCATGATCAAGGGTTCAGGTCGATTCACCGGCACCCACACGGTTCTCGTCGATGGCCCAGAGGGTCCAGAGGAGATCGAGTTCGACGCTGCCCTGATCTCGACCGGATCGCGCCCCCGAATTCCTGACTGGTGCGATCCCGACGGCATCCGTATTCTGACGACTCGTGATTGCTACCCGCCAAAACTCTTTCCGAAGAGCATCACGGTCGTCGGCTCCGGCGTGACCGGTGTCGAGTTTGTTCATATGTTCTCGTCGTTCGGTGCCGACGTAACGCTGGTCGTCAGCCGTCAGCATGTCCTGCCAGGCAAGGACCCCGAGGTGGCAGGCGTACTCGAGGACGACTTTGTCGAGCGCGGCGTCAAGCTGCTCAAGGGTGCAAGGGCCGAATCGATCGAACTCAACGACGACGGTGACGGCGTGATCGTCAAGTGTGACGATGGCCGTGTTGTGCGCTCGACCCATGCGGTGCTGGCGATCGGGTCTGTTCCCAACACCGAAGCCATCGGTCTTGAGGCGGCCGGCGTCGAGTTCGATAGTGGCGGCTATATCCCGATCAACCACCACTGCGTCACCAACCTGCCCCACATCTACGCCGCCGGTGATGTCAGCGGCAAGCTGCCCCTGTCGTCGGTAGCAACGATGCAGGGTCGCAAAGTTGCCGAGCACGTGACGGGGTTGCATACGATCGAACACCGCCACGTCGATTACGACAAGGCGGCATCGGCGATCTTCACCGAGCCGGAGATTGCCGATGTCGGTCTGGCCGAAGCGGAAGCGTTCGCGTCCGGTCGCAAGATCCGCGTCACCAAGGTGCCGTTCTCGAGTTCGGCCAAGGCGCTGATCAACAATGATCCGCGCGGGTTCGTCAAGATCATCTCCGACCCTGCGACCGGCGTGGTGCTGGGTGGGTCGATCGTGGGGCGTCACGCCGCCGAGTTGATCTCGGTGCTGGCCCTTGCCGTCACGGCCAACCTACGGGTCAACGACATCGTCGAGAGTCTGCTGGTACACCCAGCGCTCAGCGGCGCCCTCGCGGACGCCGCTGAGTAGCTTCAAAACGGCACGCCGAACCGGTCGGTATCCCCGTCAGGCGACCCTGATCGCCAACGATCGGTGGCCTGAGCCGGGGAGGAACAGGTCGCCGATGGCGCTGAGTCTTCCCATGTAGTCGGCGCTGTTATTGGTCGCCTCGCCGGCAGCGTCGGCAGCCGCGGTGTCGGCGGAGATATTGATCCAAGTCACCTGACCGAACGTGCCGAACGCGTTCATGCCGAAGATCGTTGGCGTACCCGCGATGCTTTCGACGAGCTGCGCCATTTCGATTCCCCATACGACGGCGTCGGCATAGGCGCCATTGGCGACCACGGCGGTGGTGACAGTCGCGACCGATCCGGCTGGCGGCGGGTCGCCCAACTCGCCATGCAACGGTCGCAGGAGGTTGTCTTCGGCCGGCCCTCCGCCGAGTGCTGCCCCGGCCGTAACCTTCGACATGTACTCGGTATCACCGAGCAGTTGGGCATTCATGGCGTGGACGCCTGCCAAGCCGTCGACCCGAGCCGCATACGTCATCGCGCCGCGCGGCGCACCGAACACTGCTGCCCAGAGGGCGATGTCTTAGCCCAGCTTGTCGGAAACGAATGACCGCATTTCGGTCGCGTAGGCCATGTTGGCGGCAGGCGCGCCTGTCAGCATGACATTCCGAGTGAACAGATCCATTGAAACCCCTTAGTGTTGTGGGCCCACGGATGTGAGCCACGTGTGCGGCCCCCACCTCCAACCGCAGCAAATCACAATGGCACGAACAGCAGTCGATTGTCCAGTGTGCTTTGAAACATGGCGTCGACGACGGCGATGCTTCGCCCGCCGGTCAACGGCTATTCGATCACGGCGACGATGTCGCCGCCGCCGACGGTGTCACCGGTGGAGACCTTGATCTCCTTCACGGTGCCGGCCTTGTCGGCGTTGATCTGGTTCTCCATCTTCATGGCTTCCAGCACCACGATGCCTTGGCCTACCTCGACCTTCTGGCCGACCTCGACGAGGATCTTGACGATCGTGCCCTGCATCGGCACCGACACCTGACCGGAACCGGCGGCCCCGGCCCCGCCGCCGGCGGCGGCCCGCTTTTTCTTGGCCTTGGCTGGGGCAGCGGCCACGCCGACGCTCTCTGGCACCCACATCTTGACGTCGAAGCGTTTGCCGTTGACCTCGACCGTGGTAGTGCGCTGCACGAGCTGGGAGGCATCCTCGCCATCTTCGCCGGCCGGCGGTGAGGCCGGCGTTGCCGAGACGCCCGAGAGGTCGAGCGTCTCTTCGACCCACTTGGTGGAGTGCGTGATCGCATGAAAGTCGGGGTGGCGCAGGATCGCCAGATCGGCCGGGATGGTGGTAGCGACCCCCTCGATGACGAGTTCTTCGAGGGCGCGAATGGTGCGACTGATGCACACCTCTCGATTGCGGCCCCACACGATCAACTTGCCGACCAGATTGTCGTAGTACTGGCTGATCTCGTCGCCGCTCTCATAACCGGAGTCGAAGCGAACCCCAAAACCGTCGGGTGCCATCAGCTTGTTGATCGGGCCGGGGGAGGGTAGGAACTTTCCGCCGGCAGGGTCCTCGGCGTTGATCCGAATCTCGATCGCATGCCCGCGGCGACTGGCCGCCACCTCATTCTGGGTCATCGGCAGCGGCTCGCCGGAGGCCACCCGAATCTGCCACTCGACGAGATCGATGCCCGTGATCACCTCGGTGACCGGGTGCTCGACCTGCAAACGGGTGTTCATCTCGAGGAAGAAGAAATCGCCGTCCTGATAGATGAATTCGACCGTGCCGGCGTTGTAGTAACCGACCGCCTTGGCGGCCTTGACCGCGGCGGCACCCATTGCCTCCTCGACGCCATCGGGCAAACCGGGGGCGGGAGCCTCTTCGATCAGCTTCTGATGGCGGCGCTGCGCCGAGCAATCGCGGGTGGACACCCACACCACATCACCTTGTTGATCACCGACGATCTGAACCTCGACGTGGCGGGGCCACGTGAGGTAGCGCTCGACGTAGACCTCGTCGCGACCGAAGAATGCCTTTGCCTCGCGCTGGGCGCTGGCCATCGCGTCGTCGACCTCGGGCGCCGACTGCACAACTTTCATGCCGCGCCCACCGCCGCCGAACGCCGCCTTGATGCACACCGGCCAGCCGTATTCGTTTCCGAAGTCGCGGATCTCGTCGGGGCCCTGAGCAAACTGGGTGGTGCCCGGAACGATCGGCGCGCCACCACGCTGTGCTGCCAGTCGCGACGACACCTTGTCGCCCATCTCATCGATCGCCTCGGGGGGTGGACCGATCCAGGCCACGCCGAGTTCGGTGATCGAGCGTGCAAAGTCGGCGTTCTCAGAAAAGAAGCCGTAGCCGGGGTGCACACCGTCAGCACCGCTCTGGCGAATCGCGTCGAGGATCGCCTCGGTGTTGAGGTAACTCTCGGCTGCCGTTTGCCCACCCAACGCGTACGCCTCATCGGCAAGCCGCACATGGAGTGCGTTGCGATCGAGTTCGGAGTACACGGCGACGGTTTGGATACCGAGCTCGCGGGCGGCGCGGATGACGCGAACGGCGATCTCGCCTCGGTTGGCGATCAGAATCTTCTGTAGCACGGGTGCCAATGTAGGGCGTATGCAACACCCGGACCATCTTCAGCCAGCGGAATCCGGGCCAGAGTGGCCGCCAGGGTGGTCCGTTCGAGAGGTCGTCGAGACAGGGAGCACCAACAGCGACCTGCTGGATCGCCATCTTTACCTGCCAGACCGGTCGGTGCTGCGAACCGACCATCAAACCGCCGGACGCGGTCGGCTCGACCGACGATGGGAAGCCCCACCTGGTTCGAATCTGCTCGCCTCGTTGCTGTTTCGTGTGGTTCCTTCCGACCCTGGTGAGCTGATGCGGCGAGTGGCGCTGGCAGCCGTCGAGGCGGTGCGTGTCGTCTCTGGCCTCGAGGCGGCGCTCAAGTGGCCGAACGACGTCTTGCTCGATGATCACAAGCTGGCGGGGCTGCTTGCCCAGCGAGCCGATGACGGTTCTGTGGTCGTCGGGATTGGTCTCAACGTGGGTTGGGCGCCCGAGGGCGCTGCCCGGTTGGGAGGTCAAGCCCAGCCCGCCGGCGTGCTCGCTGCCCTGCTCGAGTCGTACGACGCGCTGCCGTCCGACATCCAGCCGCTGTACCGAGATCGCCTGGCAACGCTCGGCAAGCGCGTTCGGGTCGAACTGCCGCTCGGCGCGATTGTGGGTACGGCCGTCGAGGTGGAGGGCGATGGGCGTCTCGTGGTGCTCGATGAGTGCGCCGTTACGCATCGGCTCTCGATCGGCGACGTCGTTCACCTGCGTCCGGCCTGACGCCAACATCCAACAGTGCGCCGCTACCGTTCGGGCCCGTGAGCACCCACCAATCCGCCAGCATGCGTCGGCGCCACCGACCCGGCTCGCCCCTGCCCTGGATGCTCGCCGTGGCGGTGCTGGTCGGAACGATCGGGGCGATGGGCGTGATCCGGGCCGCCGGCCAACGCACCGACGACGTCGAGCGGGTTGGCGGGCTCGAAAGCGTGTTGGCCGATGTGCCCGACCCCGATGACCCGTCGATCGAGTATCCGGCCGAGAACTATCTATTGGTCGGATCGGACAGTCGCGAGGGTGTCGACCCGAACTCGGAAGATTTTGGTGTGATCGGCGACGACGGCTCCGTTGGCGGCCGCCGCAGCGACACGATCATGGTGCTGCGACAAGAGCACAATGGCGGTGCGGCGATGGTCAGCCTGCCCCGCGACCTCTGGGTCGAGATCGCCGGAACCGGTCGCAGCCAGCGCATCAACAGCGCTTACAACGAGGGGCCCGAACGACTGGCGGCCACCGTGACCCAGGCGCTGGGGATTCCGATCCATCACTATGTCGAGGTCGACTTCGTGGGATTCAAGGACATCATCGATCGGCTCGGAGGTGTCGAGGTATGCGTCGGCTACGCCGCCCGCGATCTGCACAGCGGTCTGTCGATCAGCGAGGGCTGCCAGGTACTCGACGGTGTGCAGGCGCTGGCGTTCGCCCGCAGCCGCCATTACGAGGAGTGGGATGGCAGTAGCTGGAGGCAGGATCCTCGCGCCGATCTGGGTCGAATCGAGCGACAACAGTTGTTCATGCGTGCTGCCGTCGACGGGACTCTGCGAAAGCTGCGATCGTCGCCGTTCGGGTCCGGTGACACGATCCAGGCGGTGATCGATTCGGTTCGGATCGATGAAGGACTCGACCCGATCAAGGCAGGTGACGCCCTGCGCAATGCCGCTGAAGAGGGTCTTCGGACCTACGCCCTCCCGGTTGTAAATGACGTCGTCGGCGGCAACGCTGTGCTGCAGTTGGGTGAGGGAGCACACGTGCTGCTCGACTACTTCCGCGGCGTGGGCCCGGCGCCCGAGCAGTTCGAGACGACGCCCGACACCGCCACTGCGAGCGGCTGACCGAACAGCTCGTGACCGACTGTGGCCTGTCGCTCCCGTAGGCTCTTGGCTGCATGAAGGCACTCATTCTTGCCGGGGGCGCCGGCACACGACTCAGGCCGATCACACACACCCGGGCCAAGCAGTTGGTTCCTGTCGCCAACAAGCCGATCCTGTTCTACGGCATCGAGGCGATGGTGGCGGCCGGGATCACCGAGATCGGTGTGATCGTCGGCGACACCCGTGCCGAGGTGATGCAAGCGCTCGGCGACGGCACGAGTTTCGGCGCTGCGTTCACGTACATCCCCCAGGAGGATCCGCTCGGATTGGCGCATTGTGTGTTGATCGCGCGCGAGTTTCTGGCCGACGACGACTTCGTGATGTATCTCGGTGACAACCTGCTCGAGCAGAACCTCGCAGCCTTCGTGGCGGCATTCGAAACAGCTCGCGCCTCCGGCGAGCCGCCCGTCGCCCAGATCCTGCTCAAGCAGGTTCCGGATCCACATCGATTTGGGATCGCCACCCTCGACAGTGCCGGCAATGTTGTCGAGTTGGTCGAAAAGCCCGACGACCCGCCGAGCGACCTCGCCCTGGTCGGGGTCTACCTGTTCACTGCGAGGATCCACGACGCGGTCGCCGGTATTCGCCCATCCGAGCGCGGCGAGCTGGAGATCACGGATGCGATTCAATGGCTGCTCGACCAAGGCGAACGGGTGCGTTGCGAGCTGCTCACCGGATGGTGGATCGATACCGGCAAGTTGACGCCGCTGCTCGAGGCCAACCGACTGCTGCTCGAGAAGATCGAGACCAATATCGAGGGCAGTGTCGACCAGGCCTCGACGATCGAGGGTCGTGTCATCGTTGGCCAGGGAGCAGAGATCATCAACTCTACGATCCGTGGACCGGTGGCGATCGGTGCCGGCACGCGTGTCGAAGACTCGTTTATCGGGCCGTTCTCGGCCGTCGGCAGTCGCTGTGTCGTGCACCATTCAGAGGTCGAGCACTCGGTGATCATGGACGACTCATCGATCGTCGACATCGCTCGGCTGGAAGACAGCCTGATCGGGTCGAACGCGCTGGTTCAACGCTCGCGACAGAAGCCGAGGGCGTTACGCCTGATGGTCGGCGATCACTGCCAGATCGACGTCGAGTGAGGGTCAGCGCGATGACTGTGGAGATCATCGATTTCGAGATCCGTCCCGGGGTTATCGACGGGTTGCTGGCGGTCACTCCGAAGCAGGTCACCGACGACCGCGGGACGATTCGCGAGCTGTTCCGTCAAACGGCTTTCGAATCGGCAGGTATCAACCTCGCGCCGTTCCGGCAGATCAATGTCACCGAGTCGGGGCGTGGGTGTGTGCGCGGCATGCATGCCGAGCACATGACCAAGCTGCTGACGCTGGCCGCAGGCGAGGCACTCGGCGTCTATGTCGATCTACGACCTGACTCGCCCTCGTTCCGCCAGGTCGAAACTGTCGAGTTGCGGCCCGGGGTGCAAGTACTCGTACCCGCCGGTGTCGCCAACGGGTTTCAGGCGCTGACCGCCCGATGCCAGTACGTGTACTGCTTCGATGCCGAGTGGACCCCAACCATGTCTGGGCTTGCGTGCACTCCACTCGATCCGGCACTCGGCATCGCCTGGCCGATCGCGATCGACCCCGACGACCCGACACAGATATCGGCCAAAGACCGCGAAGCTCCGCTACTGGCCGAGGTCGCCAACACCGCAAGGCGCGAATCATGAAGCTGTTCGTCACCGGCGCCGCCGGATTCATCGGTTCTAACTATGTGCGCTGGGTGCTCGCCAACACCGACCACGAGATCACGGTGTTCGACAAGCTCACCTATGCCGGCAATCTCGCCAACATCGAAGACGTGCTCGATGATCGGCGATGCCGGTTCGTACACGCTGATATCTGTGACCAGCACGCCGTCACCGAGCACATGCCGGGCCATGACGCGGTTGTGCACTTCGCCGCCGAGTCCCATGTCGACCGGTCGATCGCCGATCCGTACGCGTTTGTCACCACCAACACGTTCGGCACGAATGTGTTGTGTGACGTCGCGCTGCAGGTCGGGGTTCAGAAGTTTCTGCACATCTCGACCGACGAGGTGTACGGCTCGATCGAGCAGGGATCATTCGCCGAAGGCGACCTGCTGACACCGCGTTCGCCCTACTCGGCGGCCAAGGCCGGCAGCGATCTGATCGCTCTCAGCTATCACACCACCTATGGCCTGCCGGTCGTCGTAACACGGTGCTCGAACAACTACGGCCCGTATCAGTTTCCCGAGAAACTGATTCCGCTCTTCACCACGAACTTGCTCGACGGCAAGCAGGTTCCGCTGATGGGCGATGGCGGCAATGTTCGGGACTGGATCCACGTCGAGGACCACAACCGAGCTGCTCACTTGGTACTCGAAGAGGGCACGGTGGGCGAGATCTACAACATCGGTGCACACAACGAGATCACCAACAACGACATCACGACGCGACTGCTCGAACTCACGGGTCGCGACGAGTCGTTCATCGACTGGGTGCCCGACCGGCTTGGGCACGATCGTCGGTACTCGGTACAGATCGACAAGATCACCGCCCTCGGGTGGAGGCTCGAACGCGACTTCGATCAGGGCCTTGCACACACCGTCGCCTGGTACCGCGAGCACCGCGACTGGTGGGAGCCGTTGAAGCAGCGGAACGGACTCTGATGAGGATTCTGATCACTGGCGCCGGCGGCCAGCTCGGCCACGACCTCGCGATTCATTGCGCGGCGATGGGCGACGACGTGGTCGAAACCGATCGTCAGCTGCTTGACGTCGGCGATCGAGACGCGGTGCACGGAGCGGTCGCCGGCGTGCGGCCCGACACCGTCGTCAATACTGCGGCATGGACCGCGGTCGACGCCTGCGAAGGAGACCGCTCACGGGCTTTGCGTGTCAATGCACTCGGCCCACGCTGGCTTCGTGAGGCGAGCTCGCTGTGTGGTGCCCACCTCGTGCAACTCAGCACCGACTATGTGTTCGACGGCACACTCGACCGTCCGTATCACGAGTGGGACCTCGCCAACCCTCCGTCGGTCTATGGGCAGTCGAAGTTGGCAGGCGAGATCGAAGCCGGCGCCGGCGCCACAATCGTGCGGACGTCATGGGTCAGTGGGGCCAACGGCAACAACATCGTCAAGACCGTGCTGCGGCTGGCAGCCGAGCGGCCGTCGCTCAGTTTTGTCGACGACCAGATCGGGTGCCCGACGTTCACAGCCGACCTTGCTCCGATGGTTCGCCGGCTCGCCGTCGACCGTCTAGCCGGCGCCTATCACGTCACCAACCAGGGTGCCGTGAGTTGGTACGAGTTCGTGCGCGACGTCGTTTCCGCGGCGGGGCACGACCCCGACATGGTCGAGCCGATCTCGACCGCCGACCTGCAGCCCCCCCGGCCTGCGCCGCGACCGGCCAACAGCGTGCTCGACAACGTTGCCCTGCGCGAGAGCGGAATTCCTCTGCTTCGGCACTACCGCGAGCCGCTCGGCGAGCTGGTCGAACAACTCACCGGCTGATCCCGAGCAACCGCCGGGCACCTTCGGCGCCAGAGATGACGAGTCCCCATGTGCCCATACCGCCCGTTCGGCCTACCCTCGCGTCGATGGGTTTCTCACGCTCCGAGCTCGAGTCGTTCAGAGACGCGAACGTGCCCGATCTCGTCGGTCCCGGGCTGAAGCTGCTGTTTGTCGGAATCAATCCGGGTCTCTGGACCGCCGCGACTCAGACTCATTTCTCTCATCCCGGCAACCGCTTCTATCCGGCGCTGCTGTTGGCGGGTGTGGTCGATCACGAGATCGATCGCGGCGTCGGGATGACCAACACCGATCGCCGAAGTTTGATCGAACGCGGTATCGGGATCACGAATGTGGCGCACCGAACAACGGCGAAGGCGTCCGAACTCTCGGCGGCAGAGCTGCGCCGGGGTGGCGAGCAGCTGCGCGACTTCGTCTCCGAACATCGACCCGCCGTGGTCGCTGTGGCAGGGATCACGGCCTATCGGACAGCGTTCCGTCAACCAAAGGCGGTGATGGGCAGACAACCCGAACTGTTCGAAGGGGCGATCTTGTGGGTCGTCCCCAATCCGAGCGGGCTCAACGCCCACGAAACGACGGAGACCTTGGCAGCTGCGTACCGCCGGCCGGCGCTGGCCGCGGGGCTGAGGCTCGGCTGATCTCGCCAGGTCCATCACAGCTGGTCTCGGGACGTACTGCGACCGGTGTCTGCGAGGTCGCAGGCATTCGCCCCGGTCTGTTGCCGGGCTACACCGTCGACCGGGCATGATGGGGGCCGTGCCTCAACCGTTGCGCGTCGCCTACACCCTCGAACAGTGTTGGCACGATGTTCCCGGCGGTACGGCCGTGGCGGCGCTACGGGTTGCTCGCGAGCTTGATCGGCGGTCGGATATCTCGATCGTCGGTGTCGCTGGGTATCACCGACGTCACCCGGCGGCCCCCTACGTGCCACCGGTGAAGGTGCGACGGTTGGCGCTGGCGCGACCCTGGCTGTACGAGACCTGGAATCGTTGGGAGCGGCCGCGGGTCGAGCGTGTCACCGGGCCGGTCGACGTCTGCCATTCGACCACAGCGATACCGGCGGCTACATCGGCTCCACATGTGGTCACTGTCCATGACGTGGCGTTCGTGCATGCACCCGAGCGGTTCAGTCGTCACGGGGCGCGTGTGATGCTGGCAGGGCTGGAAAGGTGTCGCACTGCGGATCTGGTGATGTGCCCCAGCAAATCGGTGGCGGCCAACCTGGTCGAACTGGGTTTTAGTCAAGATCGGCTGCGGGTCGTGCCGTGGGGTGTCGACCGGGTCGATGTCTCCGATGCCGAAGTCGTTCGTGTGCGCACGGCGCATCGACTGCCCGAGCGGTTTGTCCTGTTCGTGGGAACACTCGAACCGCGCAAGAACCTCGAACGCCTGGTGGCCGCCGTCAACCGGCTCGACGACCCGATTCCGCTCATCGTCGTCGGTGCCGCCGGCTGGGGGGCGGCCGCCTCCGTGGTGGCCGGTTTGGACTGCCGCTTTCTCGGTTTCGTTCCCGACGCCGATCTTGCGCCGTTGTATCGGGCGGCCTCGGTGTTCGCCTATCCCAGTCTGGAGGAAGGGTTTGGGCTCCCCCTGCTCGACGCAATGTCGCAGGGGGTGCCCGTCGTCACGAGCAGCGGCTCGGCAACCGAGGAGGTGGCCGGTGGCGCCGCCGTGTTGGTCGACGCCCTCGATGTCGACTCGATCGCCGACGGCCTGACGAGGGCGCTATCCGATCGTCGATCATGGTCGCAGCCGGGCCGCGATCGGGCCGCCCAATTCTCGTGGGCGGCTTGTGCCGAAGCGACGATGGCGGTCTATCTAGAGGTGGCGCGGTGACCGCTGCGGTCCGTGTTGCAGTGAACCTGACGTGGATCGCTCCGGGCAGGGTCGGCGGCTCCGAGGAGTATCTGGTTCGGCAGCTGTCGGGTCTTCCCGACGACGGGTTGATCGAGCCGACAGTGTTTTGTCAAACGGCGTTTGTCGAAGCGCACCCCGAGGTGGCGGATCGGTTTCCGGTCGTCACCGTGCCGCTGCGCCGCGACCTGCGGGCAACTCGCATCGTGGCTGAACACACGTGGCTGGCAGCCCGCACGCGTTCGGCCGACATCGTGCATCATGGTGGCGGAACCGCCCCTCTGGTCGGCCGCCGACCGATCGTGCTGACCGTGCACGACCTGCAGTACCTCCGGTATCCCGAATACTTCCAACGCATCCGCCACTCGTATCTCGACCGCATGATGCCCAGATCGGCGCGGCGGGCAGCGATCGTGACCGTTCCGTCCGCCTATGTCAGGCGCACGGTCGTCGAGGCGTTTGGGATCGATCACGACAATGTCGTAGTGGTTCCGCATGGGGTGCCCGATCTGGAGCCGCCCTCGGAGGCCGACGTCTCGACGGTTCTCGGTCGATACGGTCTGGCCGATCGGCCGTTCGTCGTGTATCCCGCCATCACTCACCCCCACAAGCGCCATCGTGTGCTGATCGACATGCTTGCTCACCTCGACCCCGAGATCGCCGTCGTGCTGGTTGGCGGAGCCGGAACGGCGGAAAACGATGTCCGCCATGCGATCGCCGTCAGTGCTCATCGCGACCGTGTGGTGCGTACCGGTCGCGTCGCTGACGTCGACCGCAACGCGCTGATCTGGTCGGCGTCGGCGCTGGTGTTTCCCAGCGAGTACGAGGGATTCGGGGCCCCGCTCGTCGAGGCGATGGTGCTCGCGACACCGATCGTGTGCAGTGCCGCCGAGGCGGTCGCCGAGGTTGCCGGCGAAGCCGCTGTTGTGATCTCCGAGTCGACTCCGCAGGCATGGGCCGCCGGAGTTCACCTAGCGCTCGGGGAGCGCGAACGGCTGGTCGAGTTGGGTCGTGAGCGTCGGCGAGAATTCACGCTCGAGATTGCCGGGAGGGCCCTGGCCGATGCCTATCGCCTGGCGGCTGGGTCATGAAGATCCTCGTGTTGTGCCCCCATTTCGAGCCCGATACGGCCCCGACCGGCACCGTGATGACCAGGATCGTGCACGAGTTGGCCACCCACGGTCATCAACTGCACGTCGTTACGGCGCTGCCGTGGTACCGCCGGCACCAGATCGAGCCGGGGTGGACTGGACGATGGATTCGTACCGAACAAACGAGCTGGGGCACGGTCACGCGTGTACAACCCTTCGCTGGCAACGACAAGCGCAATCTGATCCGACGGGCGGTCGGGTTTGCCGGTTTCTCCTTGCTGGCTGGGGTGGCTGGGGTTCGGGCGGGCGGATGGTTCCGCAAGGCCGACATCGTGCTCGCAATGTCTCCTCCGCTCACGCTCGGCATAACGGGTTGGATGGTCGGTGTGGCGCGGCGGGCGCGTCTGGTCTTCAACATCCAGGACGTCTTCCCGGATGCCGCGGTGCGGACCGGGGCGATCACCGATCGACGCCTGATCGCCGGCGCCGAGTGGCTCGAGCGGCTGAGCTATCGCCGAGCTCGGGCCGTCACCGTGCTCAGCGAGGATCTGCGCGATAACCTGGTTGCCAAGCTGGGCCCGCAGAATGGTGGCCGGATCCATGTGATCCCAAACTTCGTCGACACCGAGCTGCTTCAGCCGGGCGACCGGATGACCCAGTACCGTGCCGAGCTCGCGATCGGAGATGGTCCGGTCGTGCTGTATGCCGGCAACGTCGGGTTCTCACAATCGTTGGACCTCGTAGTGGACGCCGCCCGCGCCTGCCCCGACATCACCTTCGTGATCAACGGCGACGGTGCCGCCAGGCCGGGGTTGGAGGCCGGCGCAGGCGGGCTCACGAATCTGCGCTTCGTCGGTTACCAACCGGCTCAGCGGCTCTCGGAGGTATTGGCCTCGGGTGACGTTCACGTGGTGCCGTTGCGGGCCGGGCTCGGCAACGTCAGCGTGCCATCGAAGACGTACTCCAGCCTGGCCGTTGCCCGCCCGGTGGTCGCCTCGATCGACGACGCCACCGAGATTCCGAGATTGCTCGCCGTGGCAGGCGCCGGGATCTCCGTCGCTCCTGGTGATCGAGAGGCGTTCATCCAGGCGATCCGGGCACTGGTCGACGATCCGCAACGGGCGGCGCAACTTGGCGACGCGGGTCGACGGTGGGTCGTGGCCGAGGCATCCCCGGCGGCTGTCGGGGATGCATACGACCAGCTCATGCGAGTTATCGCGGGCGAGTAAGCTCGTAGCTGGGGTGCCCGGGGATGCGGCGATCCCCCCGATAGCCTGCCCGACGTGGCAAGTAGCTCCTCGTCGACCAAGAAGGCCGCCAAACTCGCTCAAAAGGGCCAGGGCCAGAAGATTCGCTTTCAGGGCGGTGCTGTCTTTCCGATCATTGTCGCGGTCACGCTGATCTTGGGACTGGGTCTGATCGTCTACTCCCGTCAGTCGCTGCCTGCAGCTGACTCGTCGCCGCCGACGATCAACGATCACTGGCATGCCGCCTATGGGTTCTACCTGTGCGATTCGTGGTACCAGCTCGAAGGCAACCTCGAAGAGCGCAACTCGCAGGGCCAGTTCATCAACACAAACTTCCTGCAAACCGGTATTCACAGCCACGACGACGGGATCATCCACTGGCACCCGTATACGTCTCGTGCCGTCGGCCGAAACGCCACACTCAGTGTGTTTCTCGACACCTACGAGGTCGTGCTCGCCAACGATTCGTTGAAATTCCCGTCGGTGGCGGCGTTGTCGTCGAACGCCGAGTTCCCTGCTCAGAACTTCAACCCGCTCGAGGAATACATCGAGGGCGAGACGCAGTGCAACGGCGAAGACGCCGAGGTGTCCGTCAAAGCATGGGGTGCGTTCACCGACACCGACGGCGGGCGTCGCTTCATCGCCAATATGGACGAGGTGCACATCGACAACGATGGCATGGTGTTCGCGATCTACTTCACGGCCGACGAGTCAGACCAGTCGATGCCGCCGTGGGCGCAAGACCTTCCGCAACTCGGCGCCGTCGACTCGCTCCAGGTCACCCCCGACGACCTCCTCCAGAGCGCGACAACGACGGTTGGCACCGATAACGCAGCGACCGACTCGGTCGCTGGCGACAACACGGCGTCTACGATTCCAGATCAAACGGACGCGCCTACCACCACCACCACCACTGCCGTCGGCGGCTGATGTTCGCTGTCGTTTTGGTCGGCGGCTTCGGTACCCGCCTCCGCCCGCTGACCAACGACATCCCCAAGCCAATGTTGCCGGTCGTGCACCGGCCGATGATCGTCGACCTGGTCGAGCGACTCGCCGTCGCGGGCATCACCGATGTGGTGTTGGCGCTCGGGTTCCGTCCCGAGCCGTTTGCATCGGCCTTCGTCAACCAGCGTCACGGTGACGTGCGAATACATTACGCGGTCGAGCCTGAACCGCTCGACACGGGCGGAGCGATCGCGTTTGCCGCCCGGTTGGCCGGCATCGACGACACGTTCGTCGTCGCCAACGGTGATGTCATCACCGATCTCGATGTGTCGTTCCTGATCAATGAGCACCACCGGCTCGGAACTACTGCGACGATTCACCTCACCCCGGTCGATGATCCCTCAGCGTTCGGTGTTGTCGAGATCGGCGCAGCCGGCGTTGTGCATCGGTTCATCGAGAAGCCTCAGCCAGGCGATACCGATTCGAACCTGATCAATGGCGGCACGTATGTGTTCGAACCATCTGCGCTCGACCTGATCAAACCCGACGTGCCGATCTCGGTTGAGCGCGACACCTTTCAGACGCTCGTCAGACAAGGCCGACTGGCTGGAGTGTCCACCACCGACTACTGGATCGACACCGGGCGACCCGAGCAGTTTCTACAGGCGAACCTCGACCTGATTCGTGGGGTACGCGGACCGAAACCCGTTGCCACCGACCCCACCGCTGTTGTGTCCGCCGACGCGATCGTGATCGAGTCTGTCATTTCCGCTGGTGTCGTGGTCGGGCCGGGGGCCAGTATCGCCGACTCGGTGTTGCTGCCCGGGGCATGTATCGATGCAGACGCCGATGTGCGCGGTTCGATCGTCGCCGGTCGCGTCGGCGCAGGGGCCACCGTCGAAGCGTGCGTCGTGGGCTCCGATTTTTCGGTCGTCGCCGGCTCGGTTCACGTCGGCCAGCGGCTTCCGAACCATGGCTGATCCTGGCTGAGCCGGACGGGCGCGGGCATGATGGGGTCGTGACGAACGCGATGGTGATCGGAGGGGCAGGATTTATCGGGTCCCACCTCGTCGACCGATTGCTCGCCGACGGCTCGGCAGTCGACGTGATCGACGATCTGTCGATGGGAGGCTTGGCAAATCTCGCTGACGCTCGTTCGGTCGGCGGCGCGCTCAAGATTCATCACCTCGATGCCGGCAGCGGCGAGTGTTCGTCGCTGATCGGGATGCGTACCCCCGACGTACTGTTCCACCTGGCGGCGATCCCGCGTGGCGATCCCTCGGCGCAACAGTTGGCTGCATCGTTTGCCACCACGATGGCTGTGCTCGACGCCGCCCGAGCCCATCGAGTGACGAAAGTCGTCGTGCCGCTGCCGGCGACGGCGTTGTATGGCCGACCGGGAAGCCGAGATCTGCCACTCAAGGAACTGCCGATCGAACCGCGCGGAGTTCGTGGCGTGGTCGCCAGAGCAGTGATCGATCTGCTGAACGTCTACCGCGAACTCGACGACCTCGAGTTCACGGTGCTCGCTCTTTCGACGGTGTACGGCCCACGTCAACGCCCCGCAGGGGGAGTCGTCGCCGCCTTCCAGGCGGCCGCCACCGAGCGGGCGGCACCTGTCATCACCGGTGACGGACGACAGACGCGTGACTTCCTGTTTGTCGACGACGCCGTCGACGCCATCGTTCGCGCCGGCGAACGTGGCAGCGGGCTGGTTGTCAATGTCGGCACGGGTGAACAAACCAGCCTTCGCGATCTGTGGAGTTCGATCGCCGGTCGGTCGGGCAAGGATCCGCAGTTCCGGCCGGCCGCCGGCGATGAGATCAATCGGTTCGCCGTGTCGCCGATGCGAGCCCGCATCCACCTGTCATGGTCGCCGTGGACGTCGCTTACCGAAGGTCTTATGCAGCTGCGTTGATCAGACGGCGGCGATACAGGCGAGTGCCAGCGCCCGCGCCCGATCGATGTCGAACATGATCGACGGTTCAACGACACACCGCGGGCCCACCAACTCGACCGCGGAGGCGAGGTGGGCGTCGACGGGGTCGACAACGAGCACGGCGGCGATCGGCGCATACAGCCGGGCGACGCCCACTACAGAGGGCTCGATGCCCAGTTCGTGCAACATCCGGTCGGCGGGCCCCTTCAAGGCGGCGCCGCCGACGATCGGCGAAATCGCGACGACCCTATGGCGACGCTCGGCCAGCAGCCGATCGACCTCTGGCAGTGCCCGGATCGGCGCGATCGACACGAGCGGGTTAGAGGGGGCGATGATGATCACATCGGCGCCGGTGATCGCCGCTCGTGCAGATTCGGTCAGCCGAGCTGAGGAATGTTCAAAACTGATGCCCGCCACGGCAACGGCGTGTCGCAGTCGTACGAAGTAGTCCTGGAATGTCACCTGCTGACCGGACTCGGCGAGGGTGACAACCGTTCGAAATCGATCGTCGGTCATCGGCAGCACGCAAAGACCGAGGCCCCAAGCCCGTGTGATCTCTGCCGTCACATCGGTCAACGTGGCACCCTCGACCAGTCGCGCCGTCCGGTAGAAGTGGGTAGCCAGGTCGCGATCACCGAGGCCGAACCAGGTCGGTGCCGCCGACGACCCGGACGGACGTACGTCGACATAGCGCTGCATCGCTTCCATTGCATGCCAGGATTCGCCCGCCAACCCCCAGCCGCGGACAGGGTCGATCGCTTCCGCCAGGGTGTAGGTGATCGTGTCGAGGTCGGGTGAGATCGACAATCCGTGCAGCTCGGTGTCGTCGCCCGTGTTGACGATCGCCGTCACCTCGCTTGCCGACACGGCGGCCAGCAGCCCCCTCAAGAATCTTGCGGCGCCGACGCCGCCGGCCAGCACGGTGATCCTCATCAGTGCGCCTCCATCGCCTTTCGATACAGATCGACCAGCCCGTTCGCCGTTTGCTCCCACGAGAACCGTTTGACGTTGCGGTAGCCGGCTTCGATCAGTCCGAGGCGGTCGACACCGCCGGTGAGCACACGATCCAGGCCGGCAGCGAACGCTTCGGGATGATGATCGTCGATCAGCACCACCGCCGGGCCGGCGACCTCGGCGATCGCCCCGGCACGGCTGGCGACGACGGGCGTACCGGCCGACTGAGATTCGAGAATCGGAAAACCGAATCCTTCATCGAGACTGGGGTATGCCAGCGCTGCGGCATGACGCAACAACCACTGTTTGGTGTTGTCGTCGATCCGGCCGAGCCGATGCACCCGTGCGCTGACCGTTGGCGGCAAGGCCTTGATTGCAGCCGTGACAGCGTCGGTATCGTTGCCGGGCCCACCGGCCAGAACGAGATGGTTGTCATGCTGATTTGCGACGAGAAGACCAAACGCCTGGATCAGCAGCGGCAAGGCCTTTCGGCGCTCTTCGGTGGCGATCGCAACGATGAACGAAGCGCCGGCGAAGGGCGAGGCATCGTGGGGCCGAATCGGTTGTGCGCCTTCGGCTGGGGCCGGCGGCGGGCCGAGGTAGATGGTGACTACACGATCGGTGTCGAGCAGGCTCCGAGCCGCTTCGGCGGTGGCATCGGAACTGGTGTGCACCCAGGCGCCTCGCCGAACGGCACGACGCAGAACGGCGCCCGCCCGCTGAACTACCGGCGTCGCCAGCTGCGAATGCGCCAGGAACCAGCAGTCGTAGACCGAGACAACGACGGGTAGTCGAGTCGGTGGTGCCACGTAGTTGGTGCCGTGGACAAGGTCGACGCCGCTCAACCAACGGTCGGCGCTGGGTCGATCGATCCTTGACCAGAGCTGTGAGGCGACCAAACCTGGTATCGGAAGTCGCCGATGGCCGGCCGAGGGTGTCGATCGGAAGCTCACGATGTAGGGCTCGACGGCGACGTCATCGCGCTGTTCGAGCGCCTTGATCATGCCGTCGACGGCTACTGCGACGCCGGTGCGGTGCCCATACAACGGGCCGGCGTCGACAGCGAGACGGAGTGGGGGTGTGGCCATGTTGTTGGCCACGGTAGTCGGCCAGCCGATCGCCGGACCCCACAGGAATCCCTGCGACCCTCGTAGACTCGCTGGGGTCTATCGACTGAGGAGATCTGCAAGGTGCCACGCGCGTTCATCACCGGAATCACTGGCCAGGACGGCCAGCATCTGGCCCAATTCCTACACGATCAAGGCTATGACGTGTATGGCATGGTCAAGGGTCAGAGCAATCCTCGCGTCGCTGCAGTGCTCGAAGAGATGCCGTTCATCGAGATGATCCCCGGCGACCTCGCCGATCTGCCATCGCTGGTGGCCGCGCTCGAGGTGTCGCAACCCGACGAGGTGTACAACCTCGGAGCGATCAGCTTCGTTGCACTCAGCTTCAACCAAGCCGAGCTGACGGCCAACATCACCGGGCTCGGTGTGTTGCGGATGCTCGAGGCGATCCGCATGATCGGCGGCAGCCAAAACAACCCGATCCGCTTTTATCAGGCGTCATCGTCGGAGATGTTCGGCAAGGTGCGCGAGACCCCCCAGAACGAGGCCACGCCATTTCATCCTCGTAGCCCATACGGGTGCGCCAAGGTGTTCGGCCACGACATCGTGGTCAATTACCGCGAGAGCTACGACTTGTTCGCTTGTTCTGGGATCCTGTTCAATCACGAGGGTCCCAAGCGCGGTATCGAGTTTGTTACCCGCAAGGTCACAAATGCTGTTGCCCGCATCAAGCTCGGCCTGCAGCACGAACTGGTGCTCGGCAATCTGGATTCGAAACGCGACTGGGGCTACGCCGGTGACTATGTCAAGGCGATGTGGATGATGCTGCAGCAGGACCAGCCGGACGACTTTGTGATCGCAACCGGGCAAACCCACTCGATCCACGAGCTCGTCGAGCGGGCGTTCGCCGAGGTCGGTATTGAAAACTGGCGCGACTATGTGCGCCAGGATCCGAAGTTCTTCCGGCCTGCGGAGGTCGATTTGTTGATCGGCGATGCCTCCAAGGCCAGCGACAAGCTCGGTTGGCGGCCCGAGGTCGATTTCCCGGCGCTGATCGGGATGATGGTGCAGAACGATCTCGAGATCGAGGCAAAGAAGGCCGGCGTCACGCTGTAGTTTGCCATTCCGATCGGCGCGCCGCCCTTGCCGCGATCGCTCAGGCAACTGGGGCTGGTCAGGTTTCGAACGGCATGTCGGTGATGGCGTCCATCACCGAGTCCGACGTTGGGGCGACGCCGGCCCGCAACCTGTGTCGGAGCGCAGCAGCGAAACAGATCAGCGCTGCGCCGCTCGAGATCACCAGCCCGATCTCGATCCTGCGGAACAAAAGATCGCTCGACAGCCAGGTTCCGAGCAGAAATCCGGCGACCCCGACCCCCCATCCGAGTGCGACGAGGGCGTGGCCTTGCAGGGCGATCACGGCTTGGGCAGTGGCCAACCCCGCCATGTACAGCGCGCTGGAGAGAGCGAGCATCGCCAGCGTACGGCCACCAAGTTCTGCGTTGTACACCGTTTCGACGGCGAACGGGCCGATCAGGAAGGCCCCGACGGTGCCGATGATGCCGACGGCAGCGACGATTTGCATCAGTTTGGCGAGGCCTTGACGAAACTCGGCAAACTCACCGCGCGCCGAGAGTCGCGCCAACCGCGGCAGGAGTGCGGCCTGCACCGCCTGGAACAGGAACAAGGGGATCCGGGCGAGCAGCACGCCGAACCCGAACCAGACGACCAGATCGGCCTGGCCGTCGTTGGCAAGTAGCGTGGCGGTCACCGGCCCGGCGTTGAGCAGTGTGGCCGAACACACGGTTCCGATCAGCAACCAGCCGAGGTTCTGTGTGACCTCGTTCCAAGGGGCCTCTGGGCCTGGCTTGGTCTGCAAATGGCCCTTGGCCCTCACGACGACCACGGCGACCAGCGGTGAGAGCGCTACGGCGAAGGCGTATGGAGCGGCAGAGTCGATACCGATCACGGCGAGCGTGACGCAAGCGATGATACGGATCACGCCGTCGGAGCCCATCACGAATGCGTATGCCCTGAAACGGCCCGTGCCGGCGCACACCCCACGGGCAAGATGTGCCGGCGCATACGACACGAATGCGGTGGCGAGTGCCACCATCATCCACCAGTCGCCATCGAAGTACACGGAGGTGATCAGCGGACTGGCGATCAGCATCGCGACCACGACGACGCCGGTGATGACGGCCCCGAGTACCACGATCCGTCGAACCACCGGTTGACCGCCTTGCCCAAGAGCTTTGCGATGCGATAACGCACGGCCAAGTTCTTGTTCGAGCGGGAGAAAGAATCCAGGCGCGAGCGCGAAGGTCGCGAACCACATCGCCACGATCGGCTTGAACTCTTCCTCGCCGAGCGCCACCTCGCCGACCTTGAAGAAGGCGTATGTGGCGATTCCTGCGACCAGTAGGGCGAAGCCAACGGGCATGGTGCCCTCGGGGAGTGGAAGGCGACGGGCGACGGGGCTTGGCAGAGGGTTGGCGGACGAGGACACGACGAGTCCGAGGCTATCTGTGGGCCCAGCGGGCGCGGGGTTCAGATCGGCGATCAGGGCTGTTCGCCCTGTCACCTGGTTATCGCATCGATTCGTGAATGCAACCGCTCGTGGTAGGACTCTTGCCACAGAGTTCGTCGCGCCTTGTCGTGCTTCATTGTGCTTTGTCATTCGACGCAGCGCCGCCGGTAGCGGCGATTCGGGCACTAACCTCGGTGCATCGTGGAGACGGACCCCCAACTCGTACCGTCGGTCGTGTCCGTGATGGTGGTGCACGAACCGGGCGACTGGTTCGACGAGACGCTCGACACGCTCGCCGCTCAGGGGTACGCCAATCTTCGTACGCTGTTCTTGCTGGCGGCACGCAACGACCTTGAGGTCGTCGAGCTGACCGAGCGGATTCGAAACGTCATCCCGACCGCCTTCGTCCGTGCGCTGGCTGCCAACGTCGGCTTTGGGCCCGCCGTCAACGAGGTGCTGCGACTGGTCGAGGGCGACAACGGCCTGTTTCTGCTCTGCCACGACGACATCGCCCTGGCACCAGACGCCGTGGGCGTGATGGTCGAAGAGCTGTTCCGGTCGAATGCCGGGATCGTCGGACCAAAGCTCACCGATTGGGACGAGCCGCGCTTGCTCCAACACGTCGGGCTAGGTCTCGACAGATTCGGAGAGGTCGATCCGGTGATCGGGCCGGGCGAGTTCGACCAAGAACAGCACGATGCCGTTCGAGACGTGTTCGTCCTGCCCTCGGCATGTCTGCTCGTTAGAGCGGATCTGTTCCGGGTGCTCGGCGGCTTCGATCCGGCCGTTTCGTTCCACGGCGAAGACGTCGATATCTGCTGGAGGGCGCACCTGACAGGGGCACGCGTGATCGTGGTGCCCGACGCGGTGGTGCGTCACCGCGAACGACTCTCCGAACGTCGCGCCGACCTCAACCACCGCGCCTTGCGTAGCCGGCACCGGATGCGTGCTGTCGCCACGTTGACCAGCGGCTCGCGGCTGCTCGTTCGGTCGATCCAAATGGTGATGTTGACCCTTGTCGAGCTTGTCGTCGGGCTGTTCACCGGCCGTTTCGGCGAAGCGCTCTCATCGCTGCGGGCGCTGGTCGAGTTGATTCCTCGGTCGGGGTCTATCTTCGCCAGGCGACGCACGATTCGTGGCCAACGGGTTGTGCACGAGCGAGAGGTGCTCGGTCTGCAGGACCGGGGAAGCTCGCGCCTCACCTCATACCTGCGCGGCAAAGAGACCATGACCTTCGTCGGCGCCGACAGCACCGTGAGGCGATGGCGTGAAGCATCGTTTGGACCCTTCCTTGCTTGGTTGGTCGTCGTGTTGGCGATCGTGATCGGGAGTCGCACCTTCATCCGTCAGTCGGTGCCTATGGTGGGTGAGTTCCTGCCGTTTCCAGACAGCCCGGCCGATCTATGGGATCAGTATCGGGGCAGCTTCGATGGCCGATCGTTTGGGTCGACGGCCGCCTTGCCAACTGGCTGGGCGCTGCTTGCGCTTGGCAGCGTGCTCTCGTTGTTCCGGATGGGGCTGCTGCTCACGGCGTCGATCGTCGGGCTCTATCTGCTCGGGGCGCTTGGCGCATGGCGGCTGTCGACCGTCTTCCCCGTCAACCGGGCACGGATTGCCGGGATGGTGATCTATGTCGGCACGCCGCTTGTCCCAGGGCTGCTCAGCAGGGGTGACTGGTCGGCGCTGGCATGGTTCGCGGCGCTGCCGTGGATGCTCCATCTGCTGCGCCGGTCGGCCGGAATCGAAACCGCCGACCCGTCCGCCGCAAGTCTCGACCTGGCCGATGGTGTCATCCGGGCCGGGCTACGCCACCGTCTACGGGCATTGGCGTTTTTGGCTCTCGTGTTGGCGGTCACCGCTGGTTTTGTGCCGGTTGTCATGTTGTTGTGGGGTGCCGTCGGTCTGATCGTCGCCGTCGCAACGCTGATCGCCGGCGGATCGTGGCGGGTAGCGCTGTGGTTGGCCGGATCGACGATTGTGTCGGTGCTGGTCGGCGTGGTCTTGAACCTGCCGTGGGCGCTCGACTGGACGTGGGGCGATCTGGTTGGCGTCAACCAGAGCGGTTCGACGGGCCGGGCGCTGCACGAGATCGCCTCGCTGTCGCCAACATCTGATCGTTTCGCCGTGCTGGCCGTCACGTTGTATCTGCCCGTGCTGGCGGCCGTGGCGATCACTCGCGCGTGGCGACTGACGTGGAGCATTCGGGCGGCGGCGCTGGTTCTCGTGTTCGGAGCGCTGCTGGTCGCCTCCGAACGTGGCAGCCTTGATGTCGCACTGCCTCCGCCATCGATGCTGGCTGTGCCGGTTGCCCTTGGTCTGGCGCTGGGAGGCGCCGCGATCAGCGGAGGATTCGGCTCGGACGTGTTGGGGCGTGGATTCGGCTGGCGTCAACCGCTTGGTGTGCTTGCCAATCTGGCCATCGTGATCGGGCTCGTGCCAGCGGTTCTGGCGATTGGTGATGGGTCGTGGCACACGCCCCGAACACCGATGCCGAGTTTGCTTGCTGCGCAGCTCCCCGCTGATCCCGTTGCGGGTGACTTTCGGGTGTTGTACGTCGGCGATCCACGCGTGTTGCCGGTGCCCAGCCGCCAGTTCAGCGACGGGATCGCGTATGCGGTCACCGATGCTGGCCCGCTCGAATTCACCGATCGCTTCTTCGTGGCTTCGACTCGTGCCGACGACGCCGTTGAGTCGGCGCTGAGGCTGATCGCCGATGGGTCGACATTGCGAGCGGGTCGCATCTTGGCACCGCTCGGCATCAGGTATGTCGTGATACCAGAGTTCGATGGGGCGGCATCGACGGTCGACCAGCCGATTCCAATTGCAGCGGGGCTGCTGGCGGCGTTCCAGAACCAGCTCGACATCGGCTCGATCTACGGCCAGCCTTCGTTGGAGATCTATGTCAATCAGGCCTGGTTTCCTGTCGGTGCCCAGTTGACGGCGGCGGCCGCCGACGCCTCACGCCTGGCCGGCGAACAAACGCTCGCTCGCTCCGATCTCAGCGGTGTTGTGCCTTCGATGGTTGGGGTCGACAGCGGCGAGCCATCGGCTGCCAACGAGGTCGCGTTGGGTGTGGTGCACGTTGCGATTCCGTTTGACGATCGGTTGCGTCTCACGGTCGATGGCGCAGAGCTTGTTCCGCGACCTGGTTTTGGCGTGACAACGGCGTTCGATGTCGAACAACCCGGAATCGGGGTGATCACCTATCAGCGTGATACCGATCGGGGTTGGTGGTTGGCCTCGCAAATGTCACTCTGGCTCGCCGTATTGATTCTGGCGGCCGGCGCCCGATCGCCGTTCGGGCGTCGTCGGTCGGCGTCGATCCATGACGAGACGCTGATCGACTTCGAGGTCGACGGGCCGCTTGTCGGTGGCATCGAGGCAACGGTGCGCGGTGAAGCGCTCGTGGCAGCCATCACGCTCCCCGCCGATCTGGCTGATGGCAACGTCGTCGACGAGCCGGTCGCCTCTCTCGGCGCCGAGCTCGCCGAGATCGCCGAGATCGATGACGACCCGCAGGGGGAGATGCCCTCGTGAGGCGCCGCTATCCCGCCCTGGTTCTGGTCGTTCTCGCGTTCACAGCGCTAATCCTGAACGCTCGTACGCGTGTCGACCCTGAGACGCCGACGTTTAGCGTTTCGGCGAGTGGATGGATGCCGTCGGCGCCTTTCGCTTCGGGGCTGACAGAAACATGGTTCTGTCCTGGCGTTCCGGCGTCTGGTGTCGATGAAGTCGAGGGTGCGATCGTTATCGCCAACCGGCTCGGCGAGCGCCTCGTCGGCACGATCCTGCTCATCAACGATCAACAACAATCGCGACGGCTCGAGTTGGGGATCGACCCGTGGTCGGCTGCCACTGTCGATCTCGACGAGATGCTGCCGGGCACGATGGTCGGGGCCGTGATCGAGATCGAAGGCGGTGGGGCGATCGCCGAACAGCAGTCGTTCCATCCCTCGGGTAATAGCTCGTCCGCATGCTCGACCGCGACTTCGGATATGTGGTATCTGGCCGACGGTTTCACGGTCGAAGGCAGCCTCAACCAGATTGTGCTCGCCAACCCTTACGAACAAACGGTGGTGGTGAATCTTGAGTTCGCGACCAAAGACGGGTCGCGCCGCCCCAACTCATATCGTGGTCTCACCGTGCCGGCCCGCAGCATCCGTGTCGTCGATCTCGGTGCCCCCGGAGCCGGTGCTCAGAGCGAGCCGATCTTGGCCGTAACCGTCGAGGCCTCTCGCGGTCGGCTGGTCGTCGGAAGGTCACAACATTTTCTTGGTGGTGGACGGCTCGGCACCCAGGTCACGTTGGCGTCGCCCGCGCTTCGCGATCAGTGGTGGTTCGTTGACGGTGACAAGGGCCCTGGCATCAGCGAACGATTCTCGATCTACAACCCCACGGCCGATCGTGTCGAGGTTGACGTCATCTTCCTCGGGATCTCTGTCCCGATCCTGATCGATCCGATCGAGGTGCCTCCTCGCGAGGTTGTCACATTCGATCCCAGCCAACTCTCTGACCTGCCGGAAGGCCGTCACGCCACCGTGTTGGCCACCTCGACGGCAGAATCGTCGATCGTGGTCGAACGGTCACTCACCCGCGCTGTCGACGATTCGATCGCAACGTCGGTGATCGCCGGAGCGACCCCCCGCCAAGACGGCCATGTCGCGACCACTTGGTACCTAGCAGCCGGTCCGTTCGAGCCCACTGCTTCGGCGCTGATCGTCTACAACGCCGACATGGCCGACGGGCTGGTATCGGTGTACGCCGTCGGAACGTCGGGCCCCGTACCGGTTGCCGGCTTACACGACCTGCCGATCCCTCCGGCCGGCTTCGTGGTGATCGACCTCACAGACCCAATCGTGCTCGGGCGCCAACTGGTTGTCGAATCGTCGACACGTGTCTTCGTCGAACGGTCGTATCCCACCGGTCGCGGCAACACACGAACCACGTCATGGGCGGTGCCGGCGGGCTGATCGGCTGGTAGACATCAGCCCAGATGGAACGCCTCTTGCTCGCCCTAGCGATCGTCACTGTGGCCGCCATAGTGTCCGAAATCGTTCGCAACAAGCGACGGTCCGACCCGCCCACTCAACCGCGCCGAGAGCTGCCGTCGCAGATCGATCGCGGCGACTTCGAAGGCGACCACTGGCTAGTGGCGGTGTTCACCTCCGAGTCGTGTAACTCATGCGCCGATGTGGCCCGCAAGGCCGAGGTGATGCGCAGCGACGAGGTTTCGGTCGCTGTCGCTTCGTTCCAGGCCCGCAAAGACCTGCACGATCGGTACGAGATCGATGCCGTGCCGTGTCTTGTGATCGCCGATCATGAGGGCGTTGTACACGCCGGATTCGTAGGCCCGGTCACGGCGACCGATCTATGGGCAGCGGTCGCCAACGCCCGCCAACCTGGCTCGATCGACCGTTCGGGTGGTTGCGATCGCCACGAACACTCCTGAGCGTTACCGAAGCTGCCCGGAAACCGAGCGGATAGGTCGCTGAGCTGCTTTCACTCCGCCTGGTTTCCCAGTAACGATTGGTCGCAGTTCGCCTATCGGCTCACGCTCCTGACACCTTTCCGTTCGGTAACGGTCAGTCGGGGGCGCCGAGCACGTTGGCGACGAGGTGCTCGGTCATGCCGGTTTCGTCGAGACCCTGCTGGATCAGCTTGGCGACTGCCGGGCCATCGATCGTTTCGTGCTCGAGCAACGCTTCGGCGATCAGTGTGAGGCCTCTGCGGTACTTGGTGAGCAGTTCGTCGGCGCGAGCTTCTTGTCCGTGGAGGATCTTGCCGATCTCCTCGTCGAGCAGCCTGGCTGTTTCGTCGCTGTACTCGCGGCCCTGTGACATGAGATCCTCACCGAGGAATACCTGCTGCTGGCTGTGCCACGCCATCGGTCCGACGGCGTCGCTCATGCCCCACTCGCGGACCATTCTGCGGGCGATGCCGGTTGCCTGCTCGAGATCGTTCGCGGCCCCCGAGTTGAGGTGACCGAAGACGATCTTCTCGGCCACTCGGCCGCCCATCGCCTTACAGATCGTGTCCTCGAAGTACTCCCTGGAGTAGGTATGCCGCTCTTGTGGGAGGCTCCAAGTGACGCCCAGCGCCATACCGCGCGGCAGGATCGTGACCTTGTGGAGCGGGTCACCGTGGGGGAGCACCACCGACAACAGGGCGTGTCCGCCCTCGTGGTAGGCGGTGGCCTTCTTTTCTTCGGCGTTCATGATCAACGATTCGCGCCTGGCTCCGAGCACGACCCGGTCGCGGGCGTTCTCGAAGTCGATTAGTTCGATCTGCTTCGATCCACGTCGAACAGCGATCAACGCTGCCTCGTTGACCAGGTTGGCGAGATCGGCGCCCGCCATACCTGGGGTCGCCCGGGCCATGGTGTCGAGGTCGACATCGGGGCCCATCCGCTTATCGCGGCTGTGCACCAAAAGGATCGCCTTGCGCTCGTCGTATTCCGGCAGTGGCACCACGATCGTGCGGTCGAATCGGCCGGGGCGCAGCAGCGCTTGGTCGAGAATGTCAGGGCGGTTGGTGGCCGCCATGATGACGATGCCCTCGCTGGTTTCGAAACCGTCCATCTCTGACAGCAACTGGTTGAGGGTCTGCTCGCGCTCGTCGTGGCCGCCGCCAAGACCGGCGCCGCGCTTGCGGCCGATCGAGTCGATTTCGTCGATGAAGATGATCGCTTTGCCCATCTTGCGGGCCTGGCCAAAAAGGTCACGAACGCGGCTGGCTCCAACACCGACGAACATCTCCATGAAGTCGGAACCCGTGACTGACAGAAACCCGACGCCTGCCTCTCCGGCGACGGCGCGAGCAAACAAGGTCTTACCGGTGCCTGGCGGCCCGACAAGCAGGATTCCCTTCGGGACCCGGGCCCCAATCTCACGAAAGCGCTCAGGCATACGCAGAAAGTCGACGACCTCGTTGATCTCGGTCTTGACGCCCTCGTAGCCGGCGATGTCGGCGAATGTTGTCAATGGTTGGTCGGTCGAGTAGGCCTTGGCGCGGCTGCGGCCGATCGACATCACGCTGCCCATCTGACCCTGTGCACGGCGCTGCAGCCACACGAAGAAGCCAATGATCAACATCACGGGCAACAGCAGCCCGATGATGCTGAGGAACCAGTTGTTGCTGGGTGACTTGAACTCCTTTGTCACGCCGCGTGCATCGACGAGTGCTTCGTCGGTCTCGGACAAGCCGCGGTCGCCGCCACCGTTCGACACGAACTTGTTGCCGTCGTTCAACTCGCCAGTGATCTTGCCGTTGGCGGTCTCGATCTTGATCGAGTCGACTTCTCCGGCATCGACGAGCGCGATGAACTCCGAATACGTGATCTCGTCACCCTGGTCGCCCGACAGCAGCGATGGGACGAGGAAGATCGACAAGAAGATGCCGATCGCGATCCATGGCACCCAGCGCCGGACCCACGTCGGTGTCTGGCGGCCTTCTCCGTCGGGTGGGGAGGGCGGACGCTGTTTGCCTGGCTGCGGGCCGGCCGACCGCCCGCGGCCCGGAGGCGGGGGTGGCGGCGGAGGTGGCAGGTTATCCATCCGACCATGCTAGGGCGACTCGGCGAAGATGCCAGCGCACATGGCCGGACCTCCGCCGCTGTGCTGCGCGAGGGTCCACCCTGGGCGCTTTGGTGCGATCTACGATGTCCGGCGTGAAGAGGCAATGTTCGCGGAGCGGCTGCAGCGAGTTGGCAGCGGTGACCCTCACGTTCCAGTACGCCTATGCCCAGGTGTGGCTCGATCTGCTGGCACCCGAGCGCGATCCGCACGCGTACGACATGTGCGACCGGCACGCCGACCGGTTGACGGCGCCGCAAGGTTGGCACGTGCGTGACCGACGTCGGCCGCTGCAGCCGACACTGATCGCCGTCTGACCAGCTACCCTCCGCCGCCGTGGTTTCCGACGAAGTGGCGCGTAAGACATCACATTCTCGAATCTCCAGACGGCTGGTCGAACCGGCGTCGATACCGTTCGGACCGGCGGCTGGCACGTGGGCGACCGGTTGGGTGGTCGGTTCGCTGGTGGCCGCCCCGCTCTTGGTCGCTGCCATGCGAGCGGAGTTGGGCGACGATCTCACGATCCCACAACTTCTCGTGGTTGCGCTCGGCGCCTGGACAGTGTTCGTCGTCGCCCTCGCGATCGTCAGCCGAAAATTCGGTACCAGAGACTTCCTTTCCGATTTTGCGGCTCGGCTGCGCCCGGTCGACCTGGTCGGCGTACCGGTCGGAGTGATCACGCAGCTGGCACTGATCCCGTTGCTGTATCTGCCCCTGCGGGGGCTCTGGTCCGACACGTTCACGAACGAGCGGTTGGAAGAACGTGCGCAGGACCTCGCCGACCGAGCACACGGGTTCTCGGCGGTGCTGCTGGTTTTGATCGTCGTCGTCGGAGCGCCGATCGTCGAGGAGTTGGTGTATCGAGGCCTGCTGCAGCGTTCGCTGTCATCCGCTGTGGGCGCTGCGCCGGCATTGGTGCTGACGGCAATCTGGTTCTCGTTGATCCACCTCAGTCCCGTTGAGTATCCTGGTTTGTTCCTGGCAGGGCTGATCTTCGGCGCTGGGGTCGTCGTGACCAACCGGATTGGCCTGTCGATCGTGACCCATGCGGCGTTTAATGCGACGGGCATCATCGTGGTGCTCGCCAACCGATGAACGATGCGTGCGATCGCGGCTGACGAAACCGTGTGCTTCAGAACTGACAAGATGGTGACCACTTCATGACCGACCGCATCGACGACTCCGACACCAGCACCGGTCCGTATGGAACGGTCGACGGTTGCGACGCGCCCGAGGAAGACTTCGATGAGGGGCTCGGCCGGTCCCTTCTGGCAGGTGAAGATCGGGTCCGTCCTGGTGAGGGTGACGGCTGTCCTTCCGGCGATCCGTTTGGCGATCTGGTCACTGCGACGGCCGGCATCGGTCAGACCGAACTGAGAGCGCTCGCGCCCGAACAGCCGTTGCCAACGCTCGAGCGGGTATGGCGACGGATCGTGCGGCGACCGACCGAGTGGGCCACTCGGCCGTGGCCCACCGAGCGGCTCGTCAAATACATCGTCACCGTGGTCTCGCTGGTTGTCACGACCGGGATCATGTTCAACGTTGTGCATCTCAGCCCGTTTGCTAGCCGCGACCTCGTGTTTGACAACACCACCCCGACCGGCGGTGACTTCGGCGCCCATGTCTGGGGTCCCGCCTTCATTCGCGACGAGTTGCTCGGGGCGTTCCGCTTCAACGGCTGGACCATGGACTGGTACGGCGGAATGCCCGCCTACCGCTTCTATATGGTGCTGCCGGCGCTGGCGATCTTGCTGGTCGACGTTGTGTTGCCGTACGGCGTGGCGATGAAGTTCGTCGCAGTGCTCGGCGTCATCACGCTGCCTGCGTCGTGCTGGGCGTTCGGCCGGTTGGCGAAGTTCCGCTACCCGATGCCTGAGCTGTTCGCATTCGCCGGGTTGGCGTTCGTGCTCGACGAGAGCTTCAGCATCTATGGCGGCAACGTGAAATCCACGATGGCTGGCGAGTTCTCGTTCTCGATCGCGCTCTCGATCGGAGTGCTGGCGCTCGGTGTACTCGCAGCCGGCCTGCGCACCGGCAAGTATCGGGTTTGGGCGTCGGTGCTGATCGCTGCGGCGTGCCTGTCGCATGGCATCGTGCTGATTTTCGTCGCCGCCGCGGCGCTCGTGTTCTGCCTCGTCTGGATCGATCGCACGCGCCTCATCTACGCCGTCAGTGTCGGTGTAACCAGCGTGTTGCTGATCATGTGGTGGGCTGGGCCGTTCCTGCTCGACCACGAGTACATGACCGACATGAAGTACGGCCCGCGTGACGACTGGTGGGTGATGTTCTTCCCATTGACTGCACCTCTCGACATCTTGATTTCAACGCTCGCCGTGTTCGGATTCGCGATGAGCATCATCAGACGCCACCTCAATGGCGCCGCCCTCGGTGTAGTCGGGCTGGTCTTCGTCGCCGGCGTCTACCTTGCTCGTGACAGCCTGCCCGTGATCGGCCTGCTGTGGAATCCGCGACTGCTGCCGTTCGTGTATCTGATCCGCTACCTGCTGATGATGGTCGGCGCCGTCGAGCTGTTCAGCCTTGTTTGGAATGCCGCCCGCGATCGCCGTGCGTTGGCTCCGGTGTCCGTAGGGGAGAGCACCGGGATCGCCGGGGTGTCAGCGATCGGTGTGCTGATCGTGTTGGGGTTCATGTTTCAGGCGCTGCCATTCGACGGCTACCAGCAGTCCGAGGGTGGTGCTGCGCTGTACTCGTGGGGCCCGTTTACGGCGACCAGCACCAACGCCGATGCGCAGGGCGACGGTTGGGCTCGCTACAACTTCGAGGGCTACGAGGGGCGCGATCAGTACTACACCGAGTACCACCAGGTTGTCACCACGATGGACCGGATCGGCAACGACGAATCGCTCGGATGTGGGCGCGCCATGTGGGAAAACCACGGTGACAACGGTCAGTACGGAACCACGATGGCGTTGATGCTGTTGCCATTCTGGACCGATGGGTGCATCGGTTCGATGGAGGGTCTGTTCTTCGAGGCCAGCGGCACGACGCCCTATCATTTCCTCACGGCGGCAGCCATGTCGAAGCAGTCGTCGAATCCGGTGCGCGAGCTGCGATACGTCGACAACCATGCCGATGTCGGGGTGCGACACCTCCAAGACCTCGGCGTTCGGTACGTGATGCTGCGTACCCCCGAAGCCAAGGCTGAGGCGGCCTCTCGTCCTGAGCTGTCGTTTATCGCCTCATCGACACCGTGGGACATCTATCTCGTGGCGGATTCAGACATCGTCGTGCCGCTCGACACACAGCCGGTCGTCGTGCGTAGTCGGGCCGGTGACGGACGTGAACGAAACCTCGAGCTCGGCACCAGTTGGTTCCAGAATCCGAACGAGTGGGCGGCGATGCCCGCCGACGACGGGCCAGATGCGTGGCAACGGATCTCCGTCCAGGTCGACCTCGCCCGGCGCGAGGGTGTTACGGGCGGCCCAGGCCGGCGGGTCGACATCGTCACCCCGGTCGAGGTGATCGAGCCGGTCTCCCTCCCGGCCGTCACGGTCAGCAACGTCGACATCCAGCAGGAGTCATTGTCGTTCGACGTCGATCGGGTCGGCGTTCCCGTGCTGGTGCGAGTCGGCTATTTCCCGAACTGGAATGCGTCGGGCGCCGACGGGCCGTATCGGGTCGGGCCGAACATGATGGTCGTGATCCCCGAGACCACACATGTCGAACTCAGTTACGGTCGAAGCATGGCCGACTTCATCACGATTCTGTTGACGCTGGCCGGGATCGGTTTGTGCGTGTTCTGGCGTAAACGGGGCGACGTGAAACATCTGGGCGACATTCCGGTGTCGTTCGTTCGTGCGGCTGGTGGCAAGGGGGGCTCGGTACCAGCAGGTCCTGCGCTGCTCGACGCGTCGGATCGCGATTCGTTCGGCAGTTTGACCCGCACCGCTTCCTGGAACTCGACCGGCGGCGTCGATCCGGCACCGCCGACCGAGTCGGCCTGGCAGAGCCCAGGCACCGACGATCGCGCATAAGGTCCGTACCTGTCTGACGACGACGGGTCGGAACGCCCGGTCACACCGGGCTAGACTGGGCCTCCACGTTATGTCAATTCTGGATGAGATCGTCAAGGCGTACGACATCCGGGGGACCGTGCCCGACCAGTTAGATGGCGAGGTCGCGCACGCCCTCGGCGTCGCCTACGCCCGCTTTGTCAACGCAGATCGCGTGCTGATCGCCCGCGACATGCGACAGTCTGGTGAGCAACTCTCCCACGAGTTCGCTCGCGGTGTGATGGAACAAGGCCTCGATGTGGTCGACCTCGGGCTGGGCTCGACCGACATGCTGTATTACGCCGCTGGGTCGCTCGACGCTCCCGGAGCGATGTTCACGGCGTCGCACAATCCGTCCCAGTACAACGGCATCAAGTTGTGCCTGTCGGGGGCCCGGCCGGTCGGCATCAACAGCGGTCTGGCCGACATCCGCGACTTCGCCGCCGGCGTGCTCGACGGCCGTCGGCCGCGCCTTGCCGAAACGGCTGGCAAGATGAGTTCGTTCGATGTTTTGCCGGCGTTTGTCCAGCATGTGCTTGGCTTCGTCAACATCGACGCGATTCGGCCGATGCGGATTGTTGCCGACACCGCCAACGGCATGGGCGGGCTCGTCGTGCCGGCTGTGTTCGAGCACCTACCGATGATCGAGCTCGAGGTCATGTATGGCGAACTCGACGGTACGTTTCCCAATCATCCGGCCGATCCTTTGCAACCGGCGAACCAGCGCGACCTTCGGGGGCGTGTCTCGACCGGCGGCTTCGACCTGGGGTTGGCGTTCGACGGTGACGCCGACCGTGTGTTCGTCGTCGACGAGTTGGGCGTTGGGATGAGTGGTTCAACCACGACCGCACTGCTGGCGGCGGCGGTGTTGCGCTCTAACCCGGGTGCCACGATCCTGCACAACCTGATCTGTTCGCGCTCGGTGCCAGAGACGATCGCCGAGCACGGTGGTGTTGCAGTTCGCACGAAGGTGGGTCACTCGTACATCAAACAGGAGATGGCGGCGACCGGTGCAGTATTCGGCGGCGAGCACTCGGCGCACTACTACTTCGCCGAGAACTATCGCGCCGACAGCGGCCTGATCGCCTCGATGCTGGTGATCGACGAGATCAGCCGCTGTGCTCAGAACCTGTCTGTTCTGCGCAAACCCTTCGAGCGCTATGCGGCCAGCGGTGAGATCAATACGCAGGTTGACGATCCAAATGCGGTCATCGAGCATGTCAGCGAGGCATTCGCCCGTCGGGATCAGGATCGGCTCGACGGTCTCAGCGTCGACTGCAGTTCGTGGTGGTTCAACCTACGACCTTCGAATACCGAGCCTTTGCTGCGTCTCAATCTCGAGGCCAGCGACCGAGACGAGTGCGACAGCCGGGTCGCCGAGATCCTTGCCCTCGTCACCAGCACCTGAGCAATACTCTTCAAGATTCACCATTTTGATTTGACCATCTCTAATTTGACCATCTCTATTTGACCATCTCTATTTGACCATCTCTAATTTGACCATTCTAATTTGAAGGGACGCCATGAGCCTCGACTCCGGATTGCTCGCCATCCTCGCTTGTCCCGAGGACAAGGGCCCGCTGTACTACCTCGAATCCGAACAGGTGTTGTTCAATCCCCGCCTGCGTCGCACCTATGAGGTGCGCGACGACATTCCCGTGATGCTCGTCGAAGAGGCGATCGCACTCGACGACGAGGCGTTCGATCGTTTGTCGGCGTTGGTGGCCGACGGCGGTATCGCTGCAACGTTCCAGGCCTGAGCGCCCAACTGTGAGGCCTGCCCGCCCAAGATATGACAAACGCGTTACGCTCCGATTCATGACTGGCAAGGTTCGAGGATGGGGTGCACGCGCCGGCGTGACACTCGGCGTGATCGGTATTGCCGTTGCGGCGGCCGTGGCCGTGTCACCAGACGGGCGAAACATCGCACTGGCCGATACCCCGATTGGCGCCGGCGGCGAGTACCACCCTGTCACGTCGGAAAGAGTTCTCGATACTCGACTTCCGCTACTCGATACGCTGCCGTACGGCCGCAAGCCGTCGAATTCGCTATCGGCTGGGGTGCCATTCGAGATCGACGTGCTCGGCAAGGCTGGTCTGCCCGAGTTCGTCGATTTGGACGACGATGGCTACGACGACCACGTTCTTGCAGTCGCCGTCAGCATCATCGCCGTCTCGCCGACTCGAATCGGGTACATCCGTGCATTCCCGACCGGCGCTGCCGAGGGCGACACGTCGGTGGTCAACTTCCTACCCGGCTCGGTGGTGTCGAACTCCGCCGTCATCCGACCGGGACTCGGAGGCACGATCTCGATTCGCCTTGTTACACCAGAAGGCCCCGGTCTCAGCGACGTCGTGGTCGACGTCTCTGGCTGGTTCTCCACTTCGAGTCCCGACAACGTCTCGGGTGCGCGTCTCATTCCGATCTCGCCGATTCGCGCATACGACTCGGGGCTGGCGAAGTTCGGTGCCAAGCTGATTGGCCGACGTGCCCAAATCGAGGTGCCGATCTGGGGCGCCGTCGATGCCAGCTCGCCATCGGTTCCTGTCCCCGACGATGCGAACATAGTCGGGGTGGTCGTCAACGTGACCGGTGAGAACGCGTACCCAGGCGGCCGGGCGACGTATCTGTCCGCGCTTCGCGAACCCGTCGCGGCAGGGGCAAAACCCGCGACCAGTACGGTCAATCTGTTGCCTGGTGAGGTTAGGGCCAACCTTGCGATCCTTCCGGTCGATGCCAACGGTTCGATTCACGTGTTCAATCTCGATGGCGAGCTTCGCATCGTCGTCGACATCATGGGGTATCTCGTTGCCGGTCGGCCCGTCGCCAGCGTTGAAGGTCGAGTGATTCCGCTTGTCGCACCATTTCGGGTCTTCGACACTCGCCAAACCGAGTTCATGGCGCAGCCTCTCGGTCCTGCCAGAGCCGAGGACTGGAGCTTCAATAGCTTCGTCAACGACGTCAACATCAGCGGCCAGCCGGTCGGTGCTCAAACGGGTCTACTCGGCAACCTCACCGCCACGAATCTGCGGCGCCAATATCCTTGGGCGCCAGTTGCGTCGTTCATGACCGCATACCCGTCGCCCGGTGCCGGGGGCGACACCACGCCCCCACGGATCTCGAATCTGAACGTAACCGAGGGCGTCAATGTGCCCAACCTCACCTTGCTGACTTACGGAGGCGACATCGAAGACCCGTTCCAGCTGCGGTTCTACAATCGCGCCGGCTACATCGACTATCTGCTCGATGTGTACGCGGTCGTACTGGCAGCCGATCCGGTAACGGGCTGATTCTTCCCCTGTCCGGTATCGTGGAGTCCCGCGCGAGCTGACTCGATCGGTGCCAGCAGGCCCCGGCTCGCTCCATCCGTCACCGATTCCGGAGGAGACCGAATCACATGACTTCCACAACCGCCGCGCGCAAAGACTTCCGAGTCGCCGACCTCTCGCTGGCCCCGTTCGGCCGCAAAGAGATGCTGCTGGCCGAGCACGAGATGCCCGGCTTGATGCAGATCCGCAAAGAGTATGGCCCCGCCAAGCCGCTTGCCGGTGCCCGCATTTCCGGCTCGTTGCACATGACGATCCAGACTGCCGTGCTGATCGAGACACTGACGGCGCTCGGCGCCGAGGTGCGCTGGGCCAGCTGCAACATCTTTTCCACCCAGGATCACGCTGCGGCGGCCGTCGCCGTTGGGCCCGATGGCACCGCAGAGGATCCGCAGGGCGTTCCGGTGTTCGCCTGGAAGGGTGAGACGCTCGAGGAGTACTGGTGGTGCACCGAGCAGATGATGACGTGGCCGATCGGGGCCGACGGCAGCATCTACGACGGCCCGAACATGATCCTCGACGATGGTGGCGACGCCACGATGTTGCTTCACAAGGGTGTCGAGTTCGAGCGCGCCGGCGTCGTGCCCGACCCGACCGCGGCGGCCAACGCCGAGCTGGCGATCGTGCTTGGCCTACTGCAGCGGTCGCTCAACAACGATCCCCAGAAATGGACCCGTATGTCGTCGCACATCAAGGGTGTAACTGAGGAGACGACAACCGGTGTCAAGCGTCTCTACAAGATGTTTGCCGATGGCGAGCTGCTGTTCTCGGCGATCAACGTCAACGATTCGGTCACCAAGTCGAAGTTCGACAACCTTTACGGCTGCCGTCACTCGCTGGTCGATTCGATCTCACGGGCGACCGACGTGATGATCGGCGGCAAAGTTGCCGTCGTGCTCGGCTACGGTGACGTCGGCAAGGGTTGTGTGCAGTCGCTGCGCGGCCAAGGCGCTCGGGTGATCGTGACCGAGATCGATCCGATCAACGCATTGCAGGCCGTGATGGAGGGCATCCAGGTGCTTCCGCTCGAAGACGTCGTGGCGACCGCCGACATATTCGTAACGGCGTCGGGCAACATGGGCCTGATCAGTGCCGCCGACATGGCGAATATGAAGCACAACGCGATCGTGTGCAATATCGGACACTTCGACAACGAGATCGACATGGAAGGGCTCGCCCGGTCAGGCGCCACTCGCGACGAGCTCAAGCCCGGTACCGATGTGTGGAAGTTCGACGACGGCCACCAGATCATCGTGCTGGCTCAGGGTCGGCTCGTGAACCTGGGCTGCGCCACCGGGCACCCGAGTTTCGTGATGAGCTGCTCGTTCTCGAACCAGGTGATCGCCCAGATCGAGCTGTTCAACAACGCCGAGCAGTACCCGCTCGGTGTGTACGTGCTGCCCAAGCACCTCGACGAGAAGGTCGCTCGCTTGCATCTCGATGCGCTCGGGGTCAAGCTCACCAAGCTCACCGACGAGCAGGCGGCCTACCTCGACTTGGATCCGTCCGGCCCCTTCAAGCCCGAAAACTACCGCTACTGATCAGCGCAGCCGGTGACGGAGTCCAAGCAATGATGGATTGCTGACGTAAGGATTTCTTAGAGCCGGTGAGCGCCACGTTGCGTCCTACACAACGTGGCGCCGGCCCGAAACTCTGTAACACCCCTGGATCAGGCTGAGGCCATGATGTTCCAGTCTCGTTGTGCCGGGTGTGAGCGTGTTGGACCAGTGCTGTGCCGCACATGTCGGTTCGCTTTGGCGGCGCCCCCGGCGATGCCTCGCGTTACCGATGTCATCGCTGCCGTTCCGTTCGCCGGTCGGTCGCGCGATGTCCTGTTGGGGTTCAAGTACGCCAATCGCCGTCAGCTCTCCCATCATCTCGCAGGGTTGCTTGTCAATCGAATCCTGGCGTCGGGTGTTCGCCCCAGCGAGATCGATGCCGTCACGTGGGCACCGACCAGTCGTCGACGTCGTAACCGGCGCGGGTTCGACCAAGCCGAGCTTGTAGCCCGCCGCGTCGCCGCCCAGCTCGGCGTCCCCTGCCGGCGATTGCTCGAACGCCAGGGCGGCGTCGCCCAGACGGGGCTCGATCGGGCGACGCGATTGCATGGCCCGGTGTTCCGGGCCAGCCCTGCGGCTTCTGGCCAGCGGGTGTTGGTGATCGACGATGTCGTCACCACCGGTTCCACTTTGCGTTCCGCCGAGGCGGCGCTGCGCAGCGCCGGGGCACGCTCGGTGCAACGTGCGGCGGTGGCCACCACCCCGGCTCTGGTCGGCGGTGTCGATCACCACCCCTCACGTCACTACCCCTCGCAGCATCAGCCGTTGCGTCGCCAGCGTCCGGCACCTCCTCGAACCGTAGTACAGGGCCCCTGGGCAGCCTGACTCAGCAACCGAGAGCAGCCGAACGCGAAGATGGCCTCACCCGTCCGGAGGGTTCCGGAGGGGTAAGGCCATCACGTGCGGTGCTGGAGGCGGCGGAGGTGACTCTGCGGACGTCAGTCGATGCTGAACTGGATGCTGCCCTCGTGGAGGCGTACCTCGATGCGGGAGTCGTTGTGTCCCTCGCCTGAGTTTCCGCCGACGAAGTCGAAATCAACCCGAACCTTGTCCCACGAGTTGTCCTCGATCTCGGCCTTGTAGTCGGCGGCCGGGTCGATCGAGTCGATCGAAAAGGCGGTGCCGCTCCAGGTCACGATGATCGATCCACCGTTGGACGTATAGGTCGTGGTGATCTCCGCGGGCAACGCCGCCGAGCTGCTGTCGTCGTCGCCGGGGAGGCTGGTCGAGCTGCTGTCGTCGTCGCCGGGGAGGCTGGTCGAGGTGCTGTCGTCGTCGCTGTCGTCGTCGCTGTCGATGCCGTTGTCGTCGTTGGCGTCGTGGGTGGCTGAATCGTCGTCGTCGTCGCCGGGGAGGCTGGTCGAGGTGCTGTCGTCGTCGCTGTCGATGCCGTTGTCGTCGTTGGCGTCGTGGGTGGCTGAATCGTCGTCGATCGTGTCGTCAACGGACGTCTCGACCTCGAGCGTTTTTGGGGCGGGGTCGTCTGCGCCCTGTTGGGCGGCGACGAAGCCACCGGCTCCGAGCATAAATCCGACGGTCCCGGCTGCAACGACGGCCGTGCGATTGCCAAGAAACCGGCGAATGGTGCTCCGTGTCTGTGTGTCCATGGTGTGTTCCTCCGTAGTGGGTGTCGCTGAGTACGAGAAGGACACGACGGTGCAACCCGGCAGGTTGGGTCGGACGTTCGAATAGTTCAGGAGATTGTTTCGACGAGATTGCCGTCGACCACACGAATCTCGATCCGCGAGTCGGCGGTGTCACTGCGGAGCCGCACCCGAATCCGGAGTGGTTCTTGGTACTCGATCTCCGACACGAATCCACCGGGGGCCGGTGCAATCACCAGCAACGAGAACGCCGACCCGTTCCAGCTCACTGTGATCGAGCCGCCGATCGACTGGTAGGTCTTGGTGAACGGGGCGATCGGCGGCGGGGCCACATCACTGGTCGTGCTCGATTCGTCGTCGACCGTCGTGCTCGATTCGTCGTCGTCGGGTGTCGACGGCGAGGTCGCAGTCACAGAGGCAGCGGTCGACCCGGAACTCGGGGTCGTGCCGGGAACGGTCGACTCACGACCACCCGCGACGGTGGTGCCAGTGACGGACCTGCCCGTCGTGACGGGCGCTCCAGAATGGATCGTGTTGTCGGACGAGTCGTCGATTGGGCTCGATGTTGGATCATCGTCAAGTTCAGCTTCGAGGGCCTCATCGATGGTCGAGTTGGGCCCGGCCTCGTCGGCCTCGACGTCGGCCTCGTTGGCGTCGTCGATGGTCGAGTCGACGTCGACCGAAGGAAGCACGTCGCCCGTGTCACTCGGTGCGAGCGAGGTACCGCTACCGCGCGGCAACAGTGCAACGCCACCGATCAGGAGCGCGATCATCGCCACCCCGCCGATTGCGCCGGCGCGCCGGCGGCGGATGTGGCTGGCGCGCCCCAACACGGCGTCGTGTGCAGCCTCCACCGAGGTGGCACCTGTACCCGCCCGGCGCTGTAGAGCCCCAGCCAGTTGCTCGTCGAATGGTTCGAACTCACTCATGTTGTTCACCCTCCGGTGTGCCATAACGATGGCGGTGTTCACGCTCCAACACGGGACGCAGACGATTTCGCGCATCGTGCAGATGTGACTTGACCGTGCCCTCGGCAATTTCGAGGGCGTCGGCGATCTCGGTGACGGTCAGACCGTCCACATAGAACAGGGCTGTTGTGGCCCGTTGTTGACGCGGCAGTTCTGCCAACAAGCGATCGAACTCGTCGATGTCAGTGGCGTGCGTCGTCGTTTCCGACCGCGACGACAGTCGGCTCAGCGCCTTGCGCTTTCGTCCGGTGCGCCGGTGATCGTCGCGGAGTTGATTGATGGCGACCCGCCGAACCCACCCGACCGGGTCGTCATATCTACTGATCTTGCGCCAACGCAGATGGGCTTTCACGAACGCTTCTTGAACAGCATCGGCGGCAGCTTCGGCGTCGCCCGCCACGATCGTGAGCGCTCTGACCAGCCGGGCGTAGTGCTCGGTGAAAATTTGGTCGAACTCGGTCCGCGTTCGCGCCCGAACCAGGTCGTCGTCGATCGTTCCCATCGAAATCTCGCTCATGGTTATGTCTGCCGCGAATGCGCTCACCGAATCAGACACGCTGTCCGGGACGTTTGGGTTGGGTTGATATGCCGAGTTCCTCGTCGAATCGTCACCCGGCTTCTTCACCCCGGTGACGATAGGCGCGTCCGCGTCGGTGACATCGGCGCCGGTAGGCTGGGCAGCCGCATGGGCATCCTCGATCGCATCCTCCGCGCGGGAGAAGGCAAGAAACTCAAGGCATTGCAAGGGATGATTCCCGACATCAATGCACTCGAAGACGGACTTCGTCGCCTGTCCGACGACGAGCTGAAGGCCAAGACTGGCGAGTTTCGTCAGCGCCTCGACAACGGTGCAACCCTCGACGACATCCTGGTCGAAGCGTTCGCGGTCACCCGCGAGGCCGCCGATCGTGTCATCGGCCAGCGTCACTATGACGTTCAGATGATGGGCGGCGCGGCGCTCCACTTCGGCTGGGTCGCCGAGATGAAAACTGGAGAGGGTAAGACGCTCGTCTCCACGCTCCCCGTCTACCTCAACGGACTCGGCGGCAAGGGTGTCCACCTTGTCACGGTCAACGACTACCTGGCGCGTCGCGATGCCGAGTGGATGGGCCGTATTCACCGTTGGCTCGGGCTCGAGGTCGGGCTCATCATCCCTGGCTTGATGACGTCGCCCATCGAGAAGCGCCGCAACTACAACGCCGACATCACCTACGGCACCAACAACGAGATGGGCTTCGACTATCTCCGCGACAACATGGCGGCCAAGCTCGAGAACAAGGTGCAGCGCGGCCACAGCTACTGCATCGTCGACGAGGTCGACTCGATCCTGATCGACGAGGCGCGCACGCCGTTGATCATCTCCGGCCGGGTTGGCGACGCCGCCAAGCTGTATTACCGATTTGCCTCGATCATTCGCTCGCTCCATCGCGACATCGACTACGAGGTCGAAGAGGACAAGCGGGTGGTGGTTCCAACCGAGGATGGCATCGAAAAGGTCGAATCGGCACTCGACGTCGAGAACCTCTACGACGATGTCTCAGCCAATCTTGTGCACCAGTTCACCGTGGCGCTCAAGGCCAAAGAGCTGTACAAGCGTGACAAGGACTACATCGTCCAAGGTGGCGAGGTAAAGATCGTCGACGAATTTACCGGGCGGATCCTCGAGGGCCGCCGCTGGTCCGAGGGCATCCACCAGGCGGTCGAGGCAAAAGAGGGCGTCAAGATCAAGGAAGAGAACCAAACCCTCGCCACGATCACCCTTCAGAACTACTTCCGCATGTACGACAAGCTCGCCGGCATGACCGGAACCGCCCAAACCGAGGCGGCGGAGCTGATGAACACCTACGGCCTCGGCGTCGTTCCGGTTCCTACTAATCGTCCGCTGGTTCGCCTCGATCAGGCCGACCTGATCTACAAGGGCGAACCGGGCAAGTTCAGCGCCATCATCGACGACATCGAAGAGCGACATGCCAAAGGCCAACCGGTGCTGGTCGGCACTATCAGCGTCGCCAAGTCTGAGTTGCTGTCTCGGATGATGCTGCAGCGCGGCATACCGCACGAGGTTCTCAATGCCAAGCAGCACACCCGTGAGGCCGACATCGTCGCCCAGGCCGGCCGGTTCGGCGGGGTCACTGTTGCTACCAACATGGCTGGTCGAGGTGTCGACATTCAGCTCGGGGGCAATCCCGAACTGATGGCCCACAATGAGGTCCTCAAGGAAGGTTTTGCCGCCGATCTGTTGGTCGACGATTTTGAGCTGCCTCGTCCGCTTGCCGAAATGCCCGAAGAGTTTCAACAAGAACGCGTCAAGGCGTTTGCTCGCTACGAAGAATTGCTGACGGGATTCAAACAGGAGACTCTGGCTGAGGGTGATCAGGTGCGCGAGGCCGGTGGCCTGTACGTGATCGGCTCGGAGCGTCACGACTCACGTCGCATCGACAACCAGCTGCGCGGCCGCGCCGGCCGTCAGGGTGACCCCGGCGAGAGCCGGTTCTTTCTCAGCCTCGACGACGAGTTGATGCGTCTGTTCGCTACCGGCGCCTTGCAGTGGGCGATGGGTCGCTTCGACGAAGACGAGGCGATCGAGGCCAAGATGGTCACCAAGGCGATCGAGCGTGCTCAGACAACCGTCGAGACCAAGAACGCCGAAATTCGCAAGAACGTGCTCAAGTACGACGAGGTCATGAACGAGCAGCGCAAGGTGATCTACCTGCGCCGCGATCAGATCCTCGAAGGCCTCGATCTCAAGGCGGCGGCCACCGAATATCTGGCTGAGGCTGTAGACGCACTGATCGAAGCGCACTGTCAGTCGGCTGCCACCGATGAGTGGGACGTCGATGGCCTAGCCAAAGAGCTGATCTTGTTCTGGCCGACCTTGCTCACCGCCGACGACATGGCCGAGGTTCGTAACAGCGATGACCTGTACGACCTGGTCATGGCCGAGGCCACCAATCACTACGAGCAGCGCGAAGTCGAAATGGGCGAGCAGGTGATGCGCGAGGTCGAACGTCAGGTGATGCTGCGCATCATCGATCAGCGTTGGCGCGAGCACCTCGAGGAGATGGACTATCTCAAAGAGGGCATCAACCTGCGTGCGATGGGGCAGAAGGATCCCCTCGTCGAGTGGCAGCGCGAAGGCTACGAGATGTTCGGCGGCATGATGAAGGGCATCGCCCAAGACTTCGTTCGCTATGTCATGCACGTCCAGGTCAAAGCGCAGGACGATCAGCCAGGGCTCGAGCCGAAGGTGATCAACCTGCAAACTTCGTCCAGCGACGATGCTCCTGTGTCGAGCGGGTTTGATCGAGCAGCGGCTCAGGCCGCTGCTGAGGGTGAGATTCCCGCTGGCGTTCCAGGGCCATCCCAGCCGGTGGCCACCTCAAAACCGGCTCCCGTGGTAAAGGACGCCTTCGACAAGACCCCACGCAACGCTCCTTGCCCATGCAAGTCGGGCAAGAAGTTCAAGCAATGCCACGGCGCCAGCTGAGAGGGACCCCGACTTGCGCGACTTCACCGACGACTTGCGCGAACAGCGCCGACGCCTCAATGAGGCTGCGGACTATCTGAAGATCGCAGAAGGACGCGATCGCCTTATCGAGCTCGAGTCGGAGATGCAGCGCCCTGATCTGTGGGATGACGCCGAGCTCGCCAAACGAGTCAACACCGAGTACGCCAACCTCAAAGACGACGTCGACACCTTCGACAGCTTGACCGCCCGACTCGACGACGCCGAAACACTGCACGAGATGGCGCGCGAAGTCGACGATGCATCGCAAGAGGGTGACATCGAGGCCGAACTCGGCTCGGTAACGACCGAGCTCGACCAACTCGAGCTGCGCAGCCTGTTCACGGGGGAGCACGACGATTCGCCGTGCATCGTGCAGATCAACGCCAAGGATGGTGGCGTCGACGCCCAGGATTTCGCAGAGATGCTGCTGCGGATGTACGCCCGCTGGGCCGAGCAACGTGGCTTTGGCATCTCGCTCAACTATGAATCCGAAGGCGTCGAGGCCGGCATCAACTCGGCAGAGTTCACGCTGACCGGTCGGTACGCGTATGGCCTGATGACCAGTGAGCGCGGTACCCATCGCCTCGTGCGGATCAGCCCATTCGACAATCAGGGCCGCCGCCAGACCAGCTTTGCCGCCGTACAGGTGTGGCCGGAACTGGATGCTCCGAACATCGAGGTGAATGAGGCGGAGATTCGGATGGAGGTCTTTCGGGCGTCCGGGGCAGGCGGTCAGCACATCAACAAGACGTCGTCGGCCGTGCGGCTGATCCATGAGCCCACCGGCTTGGTGGCGAGCTCGCAGGAGGAGCGCAGCCAGCTCCAAAACCGTGAGCGGGCGATGAACCGCCTCAAGTCACTGATCGTCGCCAAAATTGAGGAAGAGCATCAGCTCGAGCTCGACGCGATCGCCGGTAAACAGGCCCAGGTCGGCTGGGGCAGTCAGATCCGTTCGTACGTGATGCAGCCGTATCAGATGGTGAAAGACCTCCGCACCGAGGTCGAGACCAGCGCTGTCGACAGCGTCTTCAACGGCGATCTCGATCAGTTTATGGAGGGCTACCTCCGCTGGAAACGCTCCAGCTGAGCCAGATCCGCCGCTCGCTGCGTTGCGGATCGCACTCATTGACCGGGAGTCAACTTCGTGCTCCCGCGCGTTGCGAGCGACGGATCTGATCTCAGCTGGAGATCGATTGACCGGGAGTCAACTTCGTGCTCCCGCGCCTTGCGAGCGATGGATCTGATCTCAGCTGGAGATCGGTTGTTCGGGTGCCGTTCGATGACGGTTCGATGACGATACGATCGGGGCGCCTCCGGGCACTCTCATGATTCGCCTCGAAAACGTCACCAAGAGCTACTCGACCGAAGTCGTTGCGCTGCGCGATGCCAGCTTCGACATCGCCAAGGGTGAGTTTGTGTTCCTCGTCGGGCCGTCCGGCTCGGGCAAGAGCACGATGCTGCGACTGCTCAACCGCGAGGAACGCCCCGAACGCGGCGCGGTGTGGGTCGCCGGCCGCAACATTATTGACATGCCGCCCAGTCGCGTTCCACATCTGCGCCGCAACATCGGCAACATCTTTCAGGACTACAAGCTGCTCTCGAACAAGACTGTGTTCGAGAATGTCGCCTTTGCCCAAGAGGTGATTGGTAAGCCCAAGCACGTCATCCGCCAACAGGTGCCGGCCGTTCTCGACCTGGTCGGTTTGGCCGGCAAAGAAGACCGCTTTCCACACCAGCTCTCTGGCGGCGAGCAGCAGCGTGTTTCAGTTGCCCGTGCGTTCGTCAACCGGCCGCTGATCCTGATCGCCGACGAGCCGACCGGCAACCTCGACCCGACCACGGGCGAGGGCATCATGCGCCTGCTCGATCGCATCAACAAGACAGGCACCACCGTGGTGATGGCCACTCACGACCAGCGGATCGTGAACACGATGCGCAAGCGCGTGATCCAGCTCGACCGTGGCGTCATCGTCCGCGATCAAGCGAGAGGCGTGTACGAATAGTGTTTTCCCGCTTCACCTACACGCTCCGCGAGACGTTCGCCGGGTTCAAGCGCAACATCACGCTCACCGCCGCGGCGATCATCACGTCGGCGATTTCATTGTTGATCTTCGGGCTTACCCTGTTGATCCAGGAGGGGTTCGACAACCTGCTCCAGCGGTGGGAGGGCGGTGTCGAGATGATCGTGTTCGTCAACGCCGGAACCCAACCTGACGGGCTCGAGTTCATTCAGAGCACACTCAACGAGCAGGTCAGCGTCGGCACGGTTGCGTCGTTCGAGTACTGCGATGTGGTGTGTTCATTGGCCGACGCCGACCGTGTGCTCGCCGGAGACCCCACCACCCGGAAGCTGCTCAACGAGACGAACATCCCGACGCTGTTCAAGATCGTGCCGGCCGAGTCGACCGAGGTCGCCTTCTTGCGTGGCCTCAAAGAGAGCTATCAGCAGCTGCCTAGTGTCCACTCGGTCACACTGGCCGAGGAACAGCTCGACCTGATCAGCAGGCTGCAAGGGTTCGTCAGCACGTATACCACCGGTCTGTGGATTGCGTTGATGCTGGCTTCCGGACTGTTGATCTGGAACACGATCCGCACGGCGATGTTTGCCCGCCGGCGCGAGATCGAGGTGATGAAACTCGTGGGAGCGACCGACTGGTTCATTCGAATACCATTCATGCTCGAAGGCCTGATCCAGGGCCTACTCGGCGCGATTGGTGCCGTTGGCATCATGCAGTTCGTCAACTGGCGATGGACACAAGGTGTGCGCGATTTCCCTGACTCGTCCGGCATGACGGCGCTGGTCGTTGTCGACGGATACCAATGGACGGTCGCTATCTACATCTTGCTGTTCGGAGCACTCGTGGGGATGATCGGATCCGGCATAGCCGCCTCCCGCTTCCTCGACGTCTGAGTCGGGCCGGCTGATTTCGGCCAGATCGCCCGCTGGCTGCGTTCCATCTCGCCGCTCGTTGCCAGGAGGCAACTCGGGCTCGCTGCGCCTTGCCAGCGAACGATCTGACTCGGAATCAGAAGGACATACTTCTGACTGGCTGCATCGTGGCGTGCTGGTTGGACGGGTTTGAGCGTTGTGCGTTCGCTTGGCTGACACGTCGGTCGGTACGGTCCCTCTACATGGCTGACTTTTCTCAGATTTCTTATGAGGTTGCTGACCGGATTGCGACCATCACGTTGTCGCGGCCCGAGAAGCTGAACGCCTTTACCGGCACGATGCTCGAAGAGATGCTCGCCGCCTTCGATCTGACGGACGCCGACGACGATGTGCGTGCGGTGATCGTGACGGGGGCGGGGCGCGCATTCTGCGCCGGAGCAGACCTGTCGTCGGGGGGAGATACGTTCGCCAAGGGTGGTAGCGACGTGCAGACCGAAGCCGGCGTCCCCCGCGATGGTGGTGGGATGCTGACATTGCGGATCTTCGAGTCGAAGAAGCCGGTGATCGGCGCCATCAACGGAGCTGCCGTCGGTGTTGGCGTCACTATGACGCTGCCGATGGACATCCGGATCGCCAGTACCGCGGCCCGGTTCGGGTTCGTGTTCGCTCGCCGCGGCATCGTTCCCGAGGCGGCATCGAGCTGGTTCCTGCCGCGAGTCGTCGGGATCAGCCAGGCCCTCGAGTGGAGCTTTTCTGGCCGCGTGTTCGACGTCAACGAGGCACACACAGGAGGGCTGGTACGGAGCGTGCATCAGCCCGATCGACTCTTGGCGGTAGCTCGTGAGATCGCCACCGACATCGCCGACCACACCGCCGCCGTATCGGTTGCCCTGACTCGTCAGATGATGTGGCGAATGCTCGGTGCCGATCACCCGATGAAGGCGCACCGTGCCGACAGTCGTGCGATCCTTGATCGGGGCCGCAGTGCCGATACCCGCGAGGGCGTCACCAGCTTCCTCGAAAAGCGGGCGGCGGTCTACAACGACCGTGTAAGCGACAGCTTTCCAGACGTGTTCCCCGACTGGGATGACCCGCAATTTGCCTGAACTTGTGAGACGCCGGTTAGGGACCTGACTCTGGTGTGGCAAACGACACACAAGTTCTCAGGAATGTCTCAAGATCTTCGCCGTTGCATCCGATACAAGCAACAACAAGGCAGTCGGAAGGTAACACCGCCCGCCGGACGGAGAAGATCATGACCACATTGCTGAACGAACAACTCGAAACCGGAGACGTCATTGAGATCAGCCGGGGTGACGACGTCATCACCGCCCTCGTGCTGCTCGCCGCCGACGAAGCCGTCATCCTCGATGCCTGCGACGGTTCGACCCCTTTCGTTGTCAAGCGTGACGAACTGATCGAGTACCGCAAGTTCAATCCGTCGTTCTGACCGACACCTGACCACCCAGGCGATCCCCCTAAACTGGGCGTCGTGACTTCCGAGTCCGCGGCGCCCAGTTTGTTTTTCCGAGTCGGCGGTCAATCGTTCTTCGATCGACTTGTCGATGCCTTCTACGACGGCATCGCAACGGACACCCTCGTTGCGCCGCTGTACCCGGATTTTCCAGATTTCGAGCCGGCTAAGCAGCGCCTCAGCATGTTCCTGGCCCAGTATTGGGGTGGCCCGGCCACCTATTCGGAGAAGCGTGGGCATCCCCGCCTGCGGATGCGTCACTTCCCGTTTCACGTCGGCCCGCTCGAGCGCGACCGATGGTTGCTGCACATGGCAGCCGCAGTCGAGCAGACCTGCGCCGATCTGACTGACGCCGCCGAAACCGCCGGTGAGTTGATGGGCTACTTTGCCCCGGCCGCCGAGCATCTTCGCAACGACACCGGTCTACCGATCTCGCCGGCCGGCTTCGGAAAGGACTGAATGTGGCTGTTATCGAGGTACGTGACCTCTACAAGCGGTACGGCGGGATCGACGCTGTTGCAGGTGTCTCGTTCGACGTCGCCGAGGGCGAGGTATACGGCCTGCTCGGACACAATGGTGCCGGCAAGTCGACAACCGTCGAAATCCTGGAAGGCCATCGACGACTCACAAGTGGAACGGTGTCGGTGCTGGGCGCCGACCCTGGCGAAAGCGGACGCGAGTTCCGCGACCGGATCGGCATTGTGTTGCAGACCTCCGGAGTCGAAAAGCAGCTCACCATTCGTGAGGCGCTGAGGTTCTACGGATCACCCAGCCGCGATCCCCGCCCGATCGACGAGGTTGTCGAAATGGTTGGTCTCACCGCCAAGATCGATGCCCGAATCGGCACGCTGTCAGGAGGCCAACGGCGCCGCTTAGACCTCGCCCTCGGAATCATTGGCCGGCCCGAGATACTGTTCCTCGATGAGCCGACCACCGGGTTCGATCCGGTGGCGCGGCGCGAATCGTGGCAGTTGATTCAACAACTCTGCGCAGGTGGCACCACGGTGTTGCTGACGACGCACTATCTAGACGAGGCCGAGCAGTTGGCCGACCGTGTCGGAGTGCTCGCTGGTGGTCGGCTGATCGCCGAGGGCACTCCGGAACAATTGATGGCGTCAGCGCCGAACACAACGATCTCGTTCCGGTTGCCAGACGGCATATCGGCCGATCAGCTGGCGGTTCCTCCCGACGCAGTGGTCGAGGCGGGTGTCGTCCGGCTCGAAACCGAACAGCCAACGGCGCTGTTGGCTGTCGTTGCTGCTGCAGCTGTCGAGTGTGGCGTCGAGTTGGTCGGGTTGAGTGTCAAGCGCCCGTCGCTGGAGGACGTGTTCCTGCAACTCGGCGACGATGATCACGACACGGAGGTGTCCAGATGAGCTGGCCATCCGCATTCACTCTCGTGAGGGAACAGACGCGGTACCAGATCCTTACGTTTATGCGCAGCCCAGTGGGGCTGTTCTTCACGATCGGCCTGCCGCTCGTCATGCTGGTGCTGTTCAATGCGCTGTTCGGCGACGGAACCGTCGATACGCCGGCCGGCTCTTGGTCGGTGCAGCAGTTCTACACAGGCGGTCTGGCCGCCTTTACTGCGGTGTCAGCCACCTACACGAACCTCGTCAACATGGTGCCGATTAGACGAGACGACGGGATTCTCAAGCGCTGGCGATCGACACCGATCCCACCCTCGATCTATCTCACCGGATGGATTCTCGGGGCCCTGACGGTCGCTTTGCTCGGCGTCGTTCTGCAACTGACGGTCGGGGTGCTCGCCTACGACCTCACGATCGACGCCTCGAAGGTTCCTGCGATGATCCTGACGTTTGTGGTCGGAGTGGCGGCGTTTGCTGCACTTGGGCTGGCCGTCGCCGGATTGGTTCCCAACGCCGACTCGGCTCCGGCGGTGGCGAACGCCACGATCCTGCCGCTGGCGTTCGTGTCAGACATCTTTATCCCGCTCGAGGATCCCCCACGGTGGCTCGATCTGGTCGGCGACATCTTCCCGCTCAAGCCGTTTGTCAACTCATTCCAGAACACACTCAACCCGCTGGTCGACTCGCCAGGCTTCACCTGGGACAAGATGGCCGTCGTCGCCGCGTGGGGAGTCGTTGGCGCGATCATCGCTTCCAAGACGTTCACCTGGGAGCCGTCGACCAGCGGCTCCAAGCGGGACAAGCGGCGTCGTCACAAGTCACCGGCCGCTTCTGCGGACTTCAGCGGATAGGGAGCGTGCCCCTCAAGCGAGGGCGTAGCAGGCGACAGCGGCGGCCGCCGCGGCGTTGAGCGAATCGACGCCGGCCGCCATCGGAATCCGCACCTGCGTTGCGAAAGACAGCACCGCGTCGCTGAGACCGTTTCGTTCCGATCCGATCAGGATCGCTCGGCGATGGTCCGCCGGGACCAAGATGGTGCGGATATCCGCGGCGTCGGCATGGGGAGTCAGGGCGTACAGCCGTCGATCTGTCATGGCGCCCAGTTCGTCGATCAGACTGGTGGTGCGGGCGTGCGGAATCGAGAAGGCCGTCCCCATCGCCACGCGCAGCGCTCGGCGTGACAGCGGATCGGCGCTGGTGTGGTCGAGCAGGATGCCATCCCACCCCAGCGCTGCCGCATTCCGAACGATCGACCCGATATTGGCGGGATTGTCGACACCTTCGACGATGACGAGCCGGTGACAGCGTTTGGCCAGTTCGGACGCCGACGGTCGTTGCGGCCGGTGGAACAGAGCGATGACGGAATGCAGGACACCGAGCCCTGCGACGAGCTTGCGGACCTGGTCGCCACCGACGAAGGCCTCACCACCGCGCTCGACGAAACGGTCGGCGACCGGTGGGATTCGCGAGCCGTCGACCAGTGCTCGAAAAGGTCGACAGCCGGCTTCCAACGCCCGTTCGACCACCAGATCGCCCTCAGCCAAGAACAGGCCGGCGCCGGCATCGTCACGCTTGCTGCGACGGTTGGCGAGCCCACGTTCGTTGAGGCGAAAGGTGGCGAGACGCTCGTCGTCTAGCCGTTCGATCGTGACGAAACGAAAGGACAGGTCGCCACCGTGACCTTCAGTAGAAATAGGGAAACTCCGACCAGTCAGGGGTGCGCTTTTCGAGGAAGGCGTCGCGGCCCTCGGCGGCCTCTTCGCTGGCGTATGCGAGTCGTGTTGCCTCGCCGGCAAAAATCTGCTGGCCGACCAGGCCGTCGTCGATCAGGTTGAAGGCGTACTTCAGCATGCGCTGGGCAGTTGGGCTTTTGGCACAGATCTCCCGCGCCCACTGCAAGGCGGTGGCCTCGAGCTCGGCGTGGGGCACGACCGCATTGACGCCTCCCATCTCGTGCATCTGCTGGGCGGTGTATTCACGACCCAGAAAGAAGATCTCACGAGCAAACTTCTGGCCAACGAACCGGGCCAGATAGGCCGATCCGAAGCCACCATCGAAACTGGCCACGTCGGCGTCGGTCTGCTTGAACCGGGCGTGCTCGGCGCTGGCGATCGTAAGGTCGCACACCACGTGCAAGCTGTGGCCACCGCCGGCCGCCCAGCCCGGCACGACAGCAATTACGGCCTTGGGCATGAACCGGATCAGGCGCTGGCACTCGAGGATGTGCAGGCGACCTGCCCGGCCAGGGTCGATCGTGTCGGCGGTTTCGCCGCCGGCGTACTTGTAGCCGTCTTTGCCGCGGACGCGCTGGTCGCCGCCCGAGCAGAACGCCCAACCGCCGTCGCGCGACGACGGGCCGTTGCCTGTCAACAGCACGCACCCGACATCGCTCGACATGCGGGCGTGATCGAGGGCGGCGTACAGCTCGTCGACAGTGTGAGGGCGAAAGGCGTTGCGGATCTCGGGCCGGTCGAAGGCGATCCGCACAGCGCCGACATCGTTGGCACGGTGATAGGTGATGTCGGTGAAGTCGAAACCGGCAACCTGTGTCCAAGCGGTTGGGTCGAAGATCTCCGAAACGGTTGCGCTCATCGCCCCATGTTGCCCGCCTGGAGACGTCAGGCGGCAATTCGGCAAAGTGTTGCGCTCTGCAGCCGTGCCCGCAACGCCCAGCCCAACAGTACGACCGACAAGATGGCCAGGATCGGTTGCGCCGGAGCAAACCAGTCGAGGGCGCCCGTCGAGCCGAGTGCCAGCACCGCCAGCTTGTTGCACGTCGGGCACCCGACGGCAAAAAACGACAGCAGCCCACCAAGACCGCCGGCCCTGCCGGGCGTGTCCAGATCAGCGTCGAGTCGGTCGATATGTTGGGACGCGTCAGTTCGCACATACGTCGCCATCAGAAGGCCACCGAGCACAGCGGTGACGAGCAGTATCGGGTACGACCACCAGGTGACGTCGACAGGGCGCCCGAACACGGGGTTGGGAATCACGTCGGTGGGCAGTCCAACCGCCAGCATCACTATCAAAGCCCCGCCAATCGCGGCGATCCATCGCCGCTGCGGCCAGGTGGCGAGTTCATTCACGAGCGCGATCGTACCGGCTCGCTGCTGGCTACTCGGCGCGGGGACCTCGGCGGCGCTACGGTTCCGCCGTGCCCTCTGCGCTGACGATTTTCCCTGTCGAAGGCCTGCCCGAGATCGAGCCCGGTGACGACATCGCCGCTCAGGTCGCCGAACGAATCGATCTAACCGATGGCGACATCGTGGTGATCACGTCGAAGATCGTGTCGAAGGCCGAATCGTGCGCAATCGATCTCGCCACGGTCGAGCCGTCGGCGTTCGCCGCCCAGTGGGGGGTCCGGTGGGAGAAGGATCCGCGAGTGATCGAGGTCGTTCTGCGGCAGTCTCGCCGAATTGTTCGCCAGATCGGGCCGGTGTTGATCACCGAAACACATCATGGGTTTGTGTGCGCCAACTCCGGGGTCGATCAGTCGTCGAGCGGTGCCCACGAACGGATCCTCGTGTTGCCCGTCGACCCCGACGATTCGGCTCGGCGGGCGCGTGCCCGTTTCGGCGACCTCGGCGTCGACGTTGGCGTGGTCATCACCGATACGTTTGGGCGGCCCTGGCGAGAAGGCCAGACCGACATCGCGATCGGGGTAGCTGGCATCAATCCGTTGTACAGCTATATCGGGCAGCACGACCCACACGGTCACGAGTTCCGGGTGCAGGAGATCTGCGTCGCCGACGAGTTGGCGGCGGCAGCCGAGCTCGTGAAGGGAAACACGTCGCGCGTTCCTGCGGCCGTGATCCGAGGCTTGGCGTGGGAGGTCGATGACACGGCCTCGATGGCACCGGTCATCCGTGACTCCAGCCGCGACCTGTTCCGCTGACGGAGATCATGGGTGCTGTTCGAGCATCGGTGCTCGCGGTTCGCACGCGCATCCCGCTCCCGATGTCTCGATTGGTCAGGCGAGCGGATCGGGGCGACCGATCGCCACCAAGATCGTCTGCCACGCCAGATCGACCTGAGCGGGTGTGAGGGTTTGCTCGGTCAACGATTCAGCCCAGCTCGAGAGCGACCGGCCATCGACGGCGGTGAGACCCGGCAACACATCGATCGAGCCACCCGGCCCGGCACCCCAATGGACCCTGACCAATCGGTCGGTCGACATTGCGCAGCGCTTGAGGGCGTCGTCCAGATTGCCCCTCGTAATCGCCGCCGCTGCCACTGCGTGAGGCGAGGGCTGTTCGGTGGGTTGTTCTGGCAGCGGTTCGATCGAGGTCTGTACAGCGAACGCTCCGGCACGACCGATCAATACATGCTCGATACCGCTGACCTTGTTGTCGGCGATCTCGTAGACCACACGCCAGACCGGGGTGGGCAGTTCACGCAGAGCATTGCTGGTTAGGCGGGTTGCGGGCGCAGTTGCCGGCTCACCAGAAATGCTGGTCGGAGGGTCCTTGAGCCGCTTGGCCCAGGTGAACGCCAGCGGTGCAACGATGGCCACCAAAATCAGTGGAATGACGATACCGGGTCCCATTGGCCCAATTTTCGCACACCTAGCACGATGAAACGGTGACCGTTAGGCGTCGACCACCTGGATGAACTCCTGCATGTGGTGGGCGGTGAGATGATCGTCGACCAGACAGTTGAGTTGGTAGATACCGGGATCTTCGAGTCGGACGGTCAATGTGAGCGTGACACCCGGGAGCACGGCCTCGGCCGTGCCGCGTGTTAGTCCGTCGGGGCCCACCACTTGTAGATCGTGGGCGAGTGTGCCTGAGTTCTCGGCTTCGAATGTGACCTCGTCGCCGACCTGAAAGGTGGGCACGTCGCCCACCACTAGGTAGCGGTATTCGTCTTCATGGTCCTCGATCTGCAAGGCGACCGTGTACGACCGTGCCGGGGCGTCGCGATCGCCATCACTACCGCCACAGGCGGTCAACCCGCCAACGGCGAGGGTGAGAACGATCACGAGTCGTCGCATCAGCATGGGTACGAGGTCGTTTGCGGAGCCGGGTGAGTTCGGGCTCATCTGGTGAGCCCCGACCCACCAAGGTCGCCAATCAGATTGACGGTTCTGCCGGTTTCGTCGTCATCGATCTTGCGGCCGCTGCCTGCAATTATCCGCCGACGGGCGAACCCGGAGATCGTGTCGATGACCAACACCATGGCGATCACCATCAACAAGACCGCTCCGACCTCTGGGAAGTTGCGGAAGTTGAGCTGGGAGACGAGTTCACCGCCGATCCCGCCGGCCCCGATCAGACCTAGCACGGCCGAAGCGCGAACGTTGATCTCAAATCGGAACAACCAGTAGCCGATCACCGTCGGAAGCACCTGGGGCACCATGCCCCACCTCATCCGCGACACCCATGTGCCGCCCGCCGCGCTGATCGCCTCGAGCGGGCCCTCGTCGGAGGTCTCGATCACTTCGGTCGAAAGCTTGCCGAGGGTGCCGATCGAGTGCAGGCCGATCGCCAACGCGCCGGCCCACGGCCCGAGTCCGAGCACCGTGATTAGCACCATCGCTACGATCAGTTCGGGCACGGATCGGATCGCGTTGAACACCTGACGAATCGGTACCCGCAACGCGGTCGGCGCGATGTTCGTCGCCGCCAGGAATGAGAGCGGGAATGACAGGATCGCACCGATCATCGTGCCGATCCAGGCCACGTACAGCGACTCGAAGATCTTGCCGACCGCCCCACGGTGGTAGACGGTCTTGAAGGCGGGCGGCCACATCTCCTTGACGATCTTCCATCCCTCGCGGGGAGCCTCGACGACATCGCGGAGGCCAGCGTCTAGACCTGAGAACGACCACATCACGCCGACGATCAACAGCACAGCGATGCCGATTCGCCAGTTGCGAGCCGCCAGCGGGCGTTCCGGGCGGGTGAGGACCTCGCCGGTTTCTTGATCGACCGCGGCGGTCATCAGACGAGCCGTTTTCGAACCGCGACGCTGACCTGCTCAATGGACATCACGATCACGAACATGATGATGAGAATGCCCATCAAACGGTCGAAGTTGAAGGTCGCCCTTTGGGTCTCGACGACCCGCCCGATGCCGCCTGCGCCAACCAGGCCGAGCACGAGCGAGGCACGGATATTGAGCTCGAAGACGTATAGGGCATAGGCGACGAACGCCGGGAAAACCTCAGGAAGCACAGCCGTGCGAACGGCGGGGGTGTGGCGGCCACCCGCCGCGCGGGCCGCTTCGAGCGGTCGCTCATCGGCGGCATCGACGGTTTCGCTGAACAGCTTGACCATCACCGCCAACGAGAAGATCGTCAGTGCCCATGCGCCGGCGAAGGCGCCAATCCCGATCGCCGTGACCAGCAGCTTGCCCCACAGCAGGTCGGGAATCGCTCGCACGATGCTCATTACAGTGCGGCTCAGCCAGAATGTGGGTGTGTTGGGCGTTGTGAGTTTGGACATCGCGAAGCCGATTGGCAACGCCAACGTGCAGCCGATCGTGGTCGAGATGATGGCGATTTGGAATGTCTCGACTAGGGCATCGAGGACATTGTGGCGGTCGAGTACCCAGCCCCAGGGCACGGGCCAGAATCGACCCCAGAAAGGATTCGACCAGATGTCGATGAACGAACTCCAGCGGAACCCGATCTGGCGGCCGGCGAACACCGTGAAGGCGGCAAGTGCGATGACCAGTAGGTAGGTGTGTAGTTGGGGGCGCGGCTTGCGCGGCCTGACGGCGACGGGCGCTACGGCGTCACTCATGCGTCGGTGAGCAGGTCGTCGGGGGTGATCGCCCGGCCGTAGATGTCGCGGAAGGTGTCGTCATCGACCTGGGAGATGTCGCCGTCGAACACGAGCTCGCCGCCGCGCAGCCCGATCAGGCGCCGACCGTAATGGCGGGCGAGATCGAGGAAGTGGAGATTGATCAGTGTCGTGATGCCAAGCTCGCGGTTGATCCGCTGGAGGTCACCCATCACCTGATGGGTGGTGACCGGGTCGAGTGCGGCCACTGGCTCGTCAGCGAGCATGATTGACGGTTCCTGGGCGAGCGCCCTGGCGATGCCGACACGCTGCTGTTGGCCGCCCGACAGGTTGGAGGCTCGCACATAGGCCTTGTCGACGATGCCGACCCGCTCCATCGCCCTGAAGGCATGCTCGCGATCATCAGCGCTCCACAGGCCAAGCGTCGACTTCCAGGCCGGCACCTTGGCGAGCCGACCCATCAACACATTGTTGATCACCGTTGTGCGGTTGACGAGATTGAAGGTTTGGAAGATCATGCCTATGTGCGAGCGCACCTCGCGCATGGTCTTGGCGTTGGCACCGACCACCTCGATGCCGTCGACTTTGATCGACCCAGACGTGGCAACCACCAGTCCGTTGAGGGCACGCAGTAAGGTCGACTTGCCTGCGCCCGATAGCCCCACGACGACGACCAACTCGCCGTCGTCGATCGTGAGGCTGACGTTTTTGAGGGCCCGCACCCCGCCCCGGTAGGTGACCGAGACGTCGTCAAAGATGATCATCGGATGACTTCGTTCACCTCAGCGACGGCGCGTTGGTCCGGTCGGGGGCGGGGTGCGGCTCTCATGTGTTGCTCAGATCACCCTTCGGTGATGCCGAGCGTGTTGGCTGCTTCGCGGACGACGTCGAAATCGCTCTCGACGGCCCGGCTGATGTCGGTCCAACCGTAGACCGAGTCGAAGATCAGTTCGCCTTCTTCGGTATCGAGGAACGCGGCTACGGCGTCGTAGATCGCGTCCTTGAGATCCTGCGGGAGGTCGGAGCTGACGGCAACGACATCGTTCGGGATCTCAGGAGTGATGTTGAAGACGATCACCTTCTGACCGACGTCGGGGTTCTCGCCGCGGAGCGTGCGACGTGCGTCGTCGAACGACAGGCCGATCTCGGCGTCGCCGTTGTACACCGCTGTGACGGCCGCATCGTGACCACCGGTGAAGATCGGTGTGATGCCGTCCTGGTAGTCGATGCCCAGGTCGTTGAGCTGGTTGGCCGGGAACAGGTAGCCCGATGTCGATGTTTCGGTCGTGAAGGCGACCGTTCTGTCCACCACGTTGGCGAGGTCACCGATGCACGAATAGCCGGGCGTGATCGGGTCGCCGCCGTCGGTGGTCTCGCCGAGCGCCTTGCCATCGTCGCCGAAGAACACACCAACCTGCAGTGCGACTGCGTCGAGAGCAGCGACCTGGACGACCTCGCCGTTCTGGTTCTCGAGTGCAGTGCCCTCGACGGGCGGCTCGTTGCAGATGCTGGCGTCGTTGGTGAACCACTGGCCGTGGTACGTGCCCGAACCGAAGCGCACCGACTGGATCAGGGCCTCGATGTTACCGAAATTGTCCTTGCCAAGCACATAACCGAACGGGCCGAAGGCGCCGAGTTGGGCCTGACCCGAACCCATCGCGGTGACGAGTCCGGTGTAGTCGGTGGTGACGATGCCTTCGATATCGATGCCAAGCGCGGCCTCGAGCACATCGATGAACGGCTGGATGTCGTCTTGGAGCGTCTCCTGCTCCTGCGACGGCACGAAGCCGAACACAAGCTTCTCTGGCCAGTCCGGATGCATGTTCTCGGCTGGTGCGTCGGTCGCCGGTGGTGCGTCGGTGGCCGGTGGTGCGTCGGTGGCCGGTGGTGCGTCGGTGGCTGCTGGTGCGTCGGTGGCTGCTGGTGCGTCGGTGGCTGCTGGTGCGTCGGTGGCTGCTGGTGCGTCGGTTGTGTCAGCTGCGTCGTCGTCACCGCCGCAGGCGGCGGTGACCAGGGTGAGTGCCAGAAGCGCTCCTGCGAATCGTCGTGATCGCATCGATCCTCCAAAATGTCTGTTCACGGACACCCCGCCGGACGGAGGGGTGCACATTGACCTTACTCCCCGCCGACTGACGTGCGGAACTGCTCGACCTGGTTTTCGAACTCGCTCCAGTCGGCAACATCGACGGCCCCCGCGTGAGAGGTGCTCCAGGGCCGAACGTATCGACACACGAGCGAGTTGGGCCTGGCGTGCAGGAGTGCCTCAATGTTGTGGTCGGCGTCGTCGAGATAGATGTCACACGCGACTTCTGACTTGTCGTCGACGATGTGCACCTCGGTCGTCGGCACCCGATGTTCGGCCAACCACTCGAACGTGTCGTGAATCGCGAATCCGGGCTTGGTGGTGACGATCACAATACGGTCGCGCCGGGCCAGCCGCTCGAGCGCCTCGATCGCCCCGCGATAGGGCTGCAACACCCGGAAGATCGAGGCACCGCTGCCAGCCGTGCGCGCCCACGACCAGAACTCGCTCATGTTGGTGAAGTGGGTCAGCAATGTGGGAGCGTCCCAGATGTCGACGTGTTCGGGCAGCAGGTCGGATCCGAACTGGGCGTTGTAGCGTTCGATCCACCCGGCGTTGAAGTCGGCCACGACCCCGTCGAGATCGATGCCGAGTCTGAGCCGCGAACGTTGGGTCATGGGTCAACTCTGGCAGGCTGAAGCCGTGGCAACGACCTCGAACGCATTCATTTTGGGTGTCGACCTCGACGGGGTCGTCGGTGACCACACCCGACGCTTTCGAGACATCATGGCTGAGTTGCGGGGCGTCGACCCTGAAACGATGCCGTTGGAACGCTCGTGGGACTTTCACGAATGGGGATTCGGACCCGACGAGTATTCGCATTATCACCGCATCGCCGTGATGGAGTACGACATGTTCCGAACGATGCCGGTGATCGAGGGTGCCGCTGACGCATTGTGGCGGCTGTCCGATGCCGGGATCTGGATCCGCATCATCACCCACCGGCTGTATGTGCACTGGGGCCACGAGAAGGCGGTCGCCGACACGGCGGCGTGGCTGGACAACAACAGGATTCCCTATCGCGACCTGTGTTTCCTAGGTGCCAAACCACAGGTCGAGGCGGATGCCTACATCGACGACGCGCCGCACAACATCGCCCAGTTGCGGGCGGCCGGTAACACCGTCATCGTCTTCGAGCAGCCGTATAACGGTGCCATCGTCGAAGGCCCGCGGGCGCGGTCTTGGACCGAGGTCGAAGAGATCGTCACCGAACTGGCGGCCGAGCAGCTTGGCCAGTTGCAGGCGCAGCTGCCAGGCATCGATGCCGGCGCAGATCGTCTCGAGCAGCACCGTCGATAAGTCTTCGTCGACATCGCCAATGGCCCATCGATGGAACAGCTGTACCAGGAATATTCTTGGACCTGCTGCATAACGCTCGATCGCTCTGATGTTGCTCTGCCGCTCCGGCTTGGCTAGAGTCTCGGCGTCGGTGCCAACGGCGCCACGAAGATATCTGTAGGGGGAAACACATGAACCGTTCACAGCTCCGCGATATGAAGAGCGAGGTCGGACCGCTTGAGAACGACCTGATCGATACCTATGCGTCAGGTGGCATATCGCGCCGCACGTTGTTGGTGCGAGGCTCGGTACTCGGCCTGAGCGTCACCGCATTGGGCAGCATCATCAGCGCCTGCGGCGGCGACGACGATACGTCAGCGCCAGCCGTAACGGCCGGCGGCGACGACGCTCCGGCAGCCACCGATGCGCCGGTGCCCTCCGGCGGAATTCAGCAAGGCGGCACGATGCGGATCGCTTCCCAGCGTCCCGGAAGCCCACTCGACCCGGTGGCGATGGACAACATCGGCAGTTACACACCGGTCGTCCAGTCGTTCGAGTACCTGTGTGGCAAGGGCGAAGGTGCCGCGCTGGCACCGATGCTGGCCGAGTCGTGGAGCCCCAACGCCGACGGCAGTGTGTGGACCTTCATCTTGCGTCAAGGCGTCAAGTGGCACACCGGCGGCCCCTTCACCTCTGCCGATGTCGTGGCGTCGCTCGGTCGTCTCGCCGGGGCGAACCTGGGGGCGTCGATCACCCCCGACTCGGTCAAGGCGCTCGACGATTTCACCGTCGAGGTCACGCTTCTCAATGCCGACGGCCAGTTCCCGTACCTGCTCTCGCCGTACAATCCGCAGGCCTCGATCACGCCCGCCGACTACGAACTCGGCACCCTGTTCGATCAGCGCCCCGACGGCACCGGCGCCTTCATCCTCGAGAGCTTCGACCTCGCCACGGGTGCCAACTACACCGCCAACAAGGACTGGTGGGGCGGCGTGCCATATCTCGATCGTCTCGAGATCGTCTTCTCCGACGACAACGCCACCCAGATCAACGGTTTGCTCGGTGACCAGGTCGAAGCTGTGATCCAGTTCGCCGTGTCCGACGCCGATGCGCTGTTCAGCAGCGATGCCGTCACCGTCGAGTCGACTCGTGGCGCTGGCCATCGCCAGATCTGGTTCAACGTACGCGAGGGCATGTTCAGCGGCGACAACGGCCACAAGATCCGTGAGGCGGTGGCGATCGGAATCGACCGTAGCAAGCTGATCGAGCAGGTGCTCCAGGGCCGTGGCGACATCGGCAACGACCACCCGATCGCTCCGGCGTACGAGTTCTTCGACGCCTCATTGCCTCAGCGTGAGCGCGACATCGAGCGCGCCAAGGCACTGCTCGAGGAGGCAGGGGTTCCCGGGTTGGCGGTCACGATGTATGCACCTGACCTTCAGGAGATCGCGCTGCTGGCCGAGGTGGTGCAGTCGCAACTCAAGGACATCGGCATGGACATCACGCTCGGTGTCGAGAGCACCGCCACGTTCTACGACCGGTGGTGTCTCGTCTACGACTCCACCGTAGAGCCGACGGGCTGCGACGGAGGTGCTGATTTCGGCATCGTCGACTACGGCAACCGTGGCACGCCCGACCGTTATCTGGTGGCCGCCTACGCGACCGGCGAGTGGAACTCGGCGCACTACAATTCGCCAGAGTTCAACGAGGCGGTCAAGGTTTATCAGGCCACGGTAGACCTCGCCAGTCGCAAGGAAGCGATCAAGCTCGTGCAGAAGATCGCCCACGACGACATCCCGTACGTGATCCCGTACTTCTACCACACGCTGACGGCGTACAAGAACAACGTGCAGGGCATCGTTACCACGGGCCTCGGCCACTACTACTGCGGTAAGGCCGGCTTCACGGCGTGATCCACCTCGGTTCGGCCGTTCTGCACTCGACCGGAGCGTTCGCTTTCAGCGAACGCTCCGGCGGTGCGGGCGACCGCCCATTCCAATTCGGTAATCTTCACTGGGGGGTGAGGCGATGCGACGGTATCTCCTGAAGCGACTCGGGGCGATCATCATCACTTTGTGGATGCTGGCGACGATCGTCTTCATGCTCGTCAACGTGCTGCCCGGCGACGTCGGTCGCCGTGTGCTCGGCCCAACGGCCAAACTCGAAGACGTCAGGGCTTACAACGCCAAGCTCGGCACCGACAAACCCCTGATCGAGCAGTACTTCAGGTCGATCAAGAACCTGTTCACGTTCGACTTTGGCGATTCGTTCCAAAGCGGTGGTCCGGTGATGGATCTGATCCTGCCCTCGCTCGGTCGCTCTGCCAAGTTGGCTCTGCTGGCGTTCATCATCACAATTCCGATCTCGATCGCGGCCGGTATCTTCGCTGCTCGCCGCCAAGACAAGCTGGCTGACCGCGTGGTCGTCAATGCAGGTCTCGCCTCGTCGTCTGTGCCCGAGTTCGTCACCGCCTCTGTGCTGCTGGCTGTATTCGCCGTGAACTGGAAGGTCGGAAAGGTCTATGCCAACGTGCCATCCGGAACCAGCCTGTTTGGTCAGCTCGAGTATCTGCTGTTGCCTGCGATGGCGATGGTCATCTCATACTTCGGCTACATCGCCCGCATGACACGCGCCGGCGTGATCACGGCGTTGCACGCCGACTACACGCGCACGGCGACCTTGAAGGGTCTCGACTCCGGCCAGGTGATGCGAAAACATGTCTTGCGCAATGCCCTGGCTCCGACGATCACGGTGATCAGTGTCCAGATCGGGTATCTCTTTGGCGGCATCATCGGTGTCGAGAAGGTGTTCAACTATGCCGGCCTCGGAACATTGATGTTGAACGCAGTCGGCAAGAAAGACATCCCAGTCCTGCAGACGACCGTGTTGATCGTCGGCATGATCTACATGGTGTCGACCTTGCTGGCCGACCTGCTGATCGCCTTCTTGAACCCACGAGTTCGACTGGATGGTGGCTCATGAGTGAGATCGACCCCGCTCTCAATAGCGGCAACGCAGCGTCGAGTTCTGCGGCTGCCGGCGCCAACGAACGCAAGCTCGCTCGGAAAGAGACCTGGCGCCTGATCCGGCGCCGCCCGTCGTTCATCATTGGCATGACGATCGCCTTGATCTGGGTGGTCTGTGCCCTGTTCGGTAATCTGCTTGCTCCGTTCGACCCGCTCAACTTTCGCGGCGACCTGAACTCGTCGCCGACTTGGTCCCACCCGTTCGGTACCGACAAGGGTGGTCGCGACGTGTTGTCGCGTGTGATCGCCGGTGCCCGTGACGTGCTCAAGATCGCTCCGATCGCTGCCATTCTGGGCGTCATCGGTGGCGTGATTCTCGGCATGTTCATGGGCTACCTGCGGGGCTGGTTCGACTCCGTCGCCAGTCGTATCGTCGAGTCGTTCCTGTCGTTGCCCGTGGTGTTGCTCGGACTGTTGGCGGTGACCACGCTCGGCAACTCGAACGTGGTCGTGATCGGCGTCGTGGCAACGCTGTTCACGCCGGTCGTCGCCCGCACGGTGCGGTCGGCCGTACTCGCAGAGTCCGAACTCGACTATGTCGAGTCCGCCAAGCTGAGGGGTGAATCGACACCGTTCATTATGTTCCGCGAGATCCTTCCGAATGTGTCGGGGCCGATCGTTGTCGAGCTGACCGTTCGTATCGGTTATGCCGTGTTCACCGTCGCCACCCTGTCGTTTCTGGGTGCCGGCCCGCCGCCACCTTCTCCCGACTGGGGTTCTCAAGTCAGTGACAACTACAACTCGATCGTGTCGGGCTACTGGTGGTCGACATTCTTCCCGGCAATGGCGATCGCCAGCCTTGTCATCGCAGTGAACTTGATTGCCGACGCTGTGCAGTCAGTAGTGGAGAGCTCATGAGCGACAGCCCGCAAACATCCGGCACCGTCCCCGCCCTGGCGATCGAGGATCTTCAGCTGGCGTATACCGTGCGAGGTGTGCCACGCGGCGTGCTGCGCGGCGTCACATTTCATGTCGAGCCCGGCGAGGCGTATGGCCTTGTCGGCGAGTCGGGCTGCGGCAAGTCGACCACCGCGTACGCGGCGATGCGCTATATGCCGAGCAACGCCGTCATCCAGGGTGGTCGCGTGCTCGCAGACGGACAAGACGTGACGGCCATGTCAACCCAGGAGCTTCAAGAGTTCCGAATGACCAAGGCGTCGATGGTCTACCAAGACCCGGTTCAAGCGATGAATCCAGCGCTTCGGATCGGGGTGCAGGTCGCCGAGTGTTTCCGGATTCTTGGTCAGTCCAAGATCGAAGCCAAGGACAGTGCCCGCCAGGCGCTTCGTCGTGTAAAGATCGCCGACCCCGAGCGTGTGCTCGATCGTTATCCACACGAACTATCCGGCGGCATGCTGCAGCGTGTCGTGATCGCAATGGCGCTGGCTGGTGATCCGAAGTTGCTCGTGCTCGACGAGCCAACCACAGGTCTCGACGCAACGGTCGAAGCCGAGGTGCTCGACCTCGTGCGCGATCTGCGCTCGGAGACCCACGCCGCGATCTTGTTGATCGCTCACAACCTGGGCGTGATCCGCACCATGTGCGATCGGGTCGGCGTCATGTACGCCGGACGCGTGGTCGAGGAGGGCACTGTCCAAGAGGTGTTCGACAACCCGAGCCACCCCTACACGATGGGCCTGCTCAACTCGATCCCGCGGCACGGCGTGCGCAAGACCGATCGTTCCTTGTTCACGATCCCCGGCAACCTGCCGCTGATCGGCACCGATCTGCCGACGTGTGTCTACGTCGATCGCTGCCCGCTGGCCGACGACATCTGCCGCAACGAGGTGCCGCCGATCGTTGACCGCAGTGACGGACACTGGACCCGCTGCCATCACGCCGACAAGATCGACCAGATCAAGCCGCCAGAGCACGAGAACAACGACTTCGACATCGGCACCGACACGATCGTGAAGCTGGCCGCTGTCTCCAAGACGTTCCGCCAGCGTGGTAACGACGTGCCGGCGCTGGTCAGCATCGACCTCGGCTTCAAGGAGGGCGAGACGCTCGGTCTCGTCGGCGAGTCGGGTTCCGGCAAGTCGACCCTGGCGAAGACACTGCTCGGTATCCACGAGCCCGACCAGGGCGGCTCGATTCATCTCGACGGACGTTTGGTAAAAGACAAAGCGACCGATCGTCGGGTCGAATCGATTCGCGCCTTCCAGATGGTGTTTCAGAACGCCGACTCGGCGCTCAACCGGATGTGGACCGTTCGACGGATTCTCCACCGCTCGGTCACCAAGCTGGCCGGTATCCACGGTGCCGAGGCCGACAAGAAGGTCAACGACCTGGCCGAAGCGATGCGACTGTCGCAGCGCCACCTCGAGATGAAGCCGCGCCAGCTGTCGGGTGGCCTGAAGCAGCGCGTTGCGATCGCTCGGGCGTTCGCCGGCGACCCCAGGATTGTGGTGTGTGACGAACCGACGAGTGCGCTCGACGTGTCGGTGCAGGCGGCGATTCTCAACTTGCTTGCCAATCTGCAGAACGACGAACGCACCAGCTACCTGTTCATCACCCACGACATCGGTGTCGTGAGGTATCTGAGCGACCGGATCGCCGTCATGTATCTGGGGCGGATCATGGAGTTGGGCACGACCGATCAGATCTTCGCAGGACCGAACCATCCATATACCGAAGCGCTGCTGTCGGCGGTGCCCAGTATCGACGGAGACGCGCGTCCTCGAATCCCGCTCACGGGTGAGATTCCCAGCCCGGCCAATCCGCCGTCGGGGTGTGTGTTCCACACTCGCTGTCATCGGGTCATCATGGGGCTGTGCGATATCACCGATCCAGACACGATCGAGCTCGCCGACGGTCACACGTCTAAGTGTCACCTCACCGCCGAGCAGCTTTCGGTGCCCGTGACGTTCACTTCCGCCACCGTCTGAGGTCTGACGACGCAGCCGGCGCTTGGCCGGCTGAATTTTTGGTTAGGGCAGTTGCCAAAATGTGGTAGGGCTGCCTAACATGCACCCTCATGGGATCAAGCCTGCTCATCACCCTTCGTGAAGGCCTCGAGATCGCGCTGGTGTTGGCGATCATCGTCGCTTATCTTCGCAAGACCGGTCGCGGCGATCGGCTCGGCTCGATCTGGGCGGGCAGTGCTGCAGCTTCTGTCGTTTCTGTGATCACGGGCTTCATCTTTTATCGCGTGGTAGGCGAGTTCGAGGGCAAGTGGGAGCAGTTCATCGAGGGCGCCCTGGCGTTTGCCGCGGTCGGTGTGCTGACCTGGATGATCTTTTGGATGCGCGGCAACGCCCGCGGGATAGCTTCCGAGCTGCACGGCAAGATCGATGCCGCGATTGATCAGTCGGGCGTCGCGCTTGCTGTGATCGCTTTCGTCGCCGTCGCCCGCGAGGGTTTCGAGACGGTGCTCTTCTTGTTGGGCGCAGAAACGTCTAGCGCCTCTGGCGCCGAAGTCGTCGTCGGTGGTCTGATCGGCTTGGCGATCGCCTCGGTGCTCGGCTATCTGTTCTTCCTCGGCAGCGACCGCGTCGACCTCCGCAAGTTCTTCAACTGGACTGGACTGCTGCTGATCCTGTTCGCTGCCGGACTGTTCGCCAAGGGTGTCCACGAGTTTCGTGAGTTCTTCGAGTTCGAGGGCGCCTGGTACAGCGATTCCGTGTGGAACATCACGTCCGGCCCGTTGCACGAAGGCACCACGTTCGACTTTCTGAAAGGTCTGTTCGGCTGGAGCGACCACCCCGAGCGGATCCGATTCGTCAGCTATTTCGTGTATCTGATTCCGACGCTGTGGTTTTATTTCCGTGGCGCATCGACGCCAGCCAAGCCAGCGTTGTCGGGTGCGCGGCGCGAATCTGTCGACGCCTGATCGGCGGTCCCACCGTCCAACTCAACCGGCGCTGTCGGGACGGTTTTGGGCGTGTTGAAAGCCAAACCTGCCCTTGATGCACAGGTTGCCATGCGTGATCGGGCTGTCGGAGGGCGACGACACCTTGATGATCGTGTTGTCCTGCACGTGCAGAGTCAGGTTGCAGCCGACGCCGCAGAAGGCACAGATCGTGTCGGTAGTGGTCTGACGCTCGGGTTCCCAGGTGCCTGTTTGACGCATGTCGTATTCGCTTTTGAACATTAGGGCGCCGGTTGGGCAAACCTGGATGCAGTTGCCGCAGTACACGCACGCTGAATTGGGGAGTGAGACATCGTTTTCGGTCGACACGCGGGCGTCGAACCCGCGCCCGGCGATATCGATCACGAAGCTGTGCTGCCACTGCTCGCCGCAGGCGTCGACGCACTGGTAGCACAAGATGCATTTGGCGTAATCACGAATGTAGAGATCGTTGTCGACCTTGACCGGCTGCGCCACTGTCGCCGCGTCGGGGCCGTAGCGGCTTGGGTCGGCGCCATACTCGGCATACCAGTCATCGACATGTTCGGTCAGCGACAGGTCGACGGAGGAACCGAGCAACTCGAGCACCATCTTGCGGGCGTGATCAACACGTTCGGACCGTGTGTGCACGACCATGTCGGCTTCGACCTGCCGCGAACACGACGGCACGAGCACACGCGAGCCCTCGACCTCGACCATGCAGACACGGCAGGCGTTCTTGGGCGTGATCGTGTCGCCGTAGCACAGCGTTGGAATGTCGCAGCCCTTGCCGCCGCACGCCTCGAGGATCGTGGTGCCGTCCGGCACGGTGACCTCGCTACCGTCGATCGACAAGGCGACCGAGTTGGGAGATGTGCCTGGCACATCTCCAAACTGGTTGGCTGGCTGGCTCATGAGAAGACCCCCAGTCTGACGATCGCCGTTTCGATCGCACTGTGGGCTGTTTGGCCGAGGCCGCAGATGCTGGCATCTTTCATGGCCTGGCCAATATCGCTGAGAAGTGCCAGATCGACCGAACGGTCCGAGCTGGACGCCAGCCGATCGATCGCCTCTTCCTGGCGAACTGTGCCGACCCGGCACGGCACGCACTGCCCGCATGATTCGTCGCGGAAGAAGGCGGCAATCCGCTTGAGTTGATCGAGCAGATCGACGTGTTGATCGTGCACCATCACCACCCCGGATCCGAGTGCCAGGCCGGCCGCCCGAGTGCTCTCGAGATCGAGCACGAGGTCGAGGTCGCCCGGGCCTGCGAAACCGCCGGCGGCACCGCCGAGCAGCACCGCTTGCAGCACCGATCCCGCCCGCAAACCCCCGGCGAGCTCGATCAGTTCACCGAGTGTTAGGCCGAGCTGGGCCTCGTAGATACCGGGTTTTACAACCGCACCTGACAGGCAGAACAACCGCCGGTCGGCCTGGACACCATCGAGAATGATCGACGGCACATTCATCAGCGTCTCGACATTGTTGACGACTGTCGGCTGTCCGAACAGCCCGACCTGGAATGGAAACGGTGGCTTGTTGCGGGGCTCGCCCCGGTAACCCTCGATCGAGTTGAAGATCGCCGTCTCCTCGCCACAGATGTAGGCGCCCGCACCCTTGACGATCGTGATCTCGAACCCTGTGTCGCCGCCAAGCAGACCGCGCCGGCGGCATGTATCCAGCGCCTGCTGCAAGGTGGCGAGCGGTCGCGGATACTCGCCCCTGAGATAGACGTATCCGATCTCGCACCCAGTGGCGTGGCCGGCGATGCACATCGACTCGATCAGTCCGAACGGGTCGGTCTCGATCAGAACCCGGTCCTTGAAAGTACCTGGCTCGGACTCGTCGGCGTTCGCCACGAGATAGTGCGGCGTAGCCGGCTGGGTGCGCACGGCATCCCACTTGCGGCCGGTCGGGAACCCGGCGCCGCCGCGACCGGTCAAGCCAGATCCGCTGATGGCAGCGATGGTTGCCTGCGGGCCGAGCTGGCGTGCTCGCTCAAGGGCGGCGAAACCCCGATCGGCCAGATACGCGTCGAGGTCGAGTGGATCGATCCGCCCGGCGCGACGGAGCAGAACCAGCGATTCGTCACCGGCTTGACGAACCGCCGCCGCTGGCTCGGGCTCGGGGTCGGGCGTGTCGCCGCCTGCCCATCGTGCAATGTCGACAGGTGTTACGTGTCCGGCGACTACCTGGAGCGTGGTCTCGCCGGCGGTGGTGACGTAGGCGGCGGGTGCACGTTCGCACAGACCTAGGCACGGCGAGGGGTGGGCGCCGTTCGGGAGGTCGGCCTCGACCAGTCCGCCGTTCGAGCGGCAGGCGAGGTCGATGCACACGTGGATCTGGTGTGTCGGGCGTTCGGTCAGCGAAAACAGGGCGTAGAAACTGGCCACGCCATAGATCTCGGCCGGCGAGGCGTCGAGACGTTCGGCGATGTAGTCGATCGCCGCTTGGCTGATCCACCCGACGCGGTCGTTCACGGCGTGCAGCGCGGGCAGCAACAGATGGCGGCGGTCACGCAACTGATGACCGCCGCTGACGTCGTGGAGATTGCGTTCGGGTTGCGGGCCGAGCACAGCGTCGATGGCTGCTCGTTCGTGATCGGTGGGGGGTACGCCGCGAGTTTTCAGATCCATTGGGTACCAACCTCGACAAGTTTGTCGATGCGGACGGCGGCGGCCTTGAACTCGGCGGTGCCTGACTTGGGGTCGGTGGCATCGATCGTGAGCTGATTTACATCGACCTCATCGGGAAAGTGGAACGTCATGAACACCAGCCCCGGCCGCAGGCCCTGGTCGATTCGGGCCGGGGCTTCGACCATGCCGCGGGCTGAGCTGATCCGCACCTGCTCGCCGTTGGAGATACCGAGCTGCTGGGCATCCTCGGGGGAGAGGTCGAGCGTTTCGCCGAGCCGGTTGGGGCTGCTGTAGCCGCCCGACTGCACACCGGTGTTGTACGAGTCGAGTCGGCGACCGGTTGTGAGGCGCAGCGGATACTGCTCGCTCAGCGACTCGACCGGCGGGTCGTCGATGACTACGCTGAAGGGCGCCGGGCGCCCCCGGTCGGCCGGATCGTCAGCCCACAGGCGACCGTGCAGGTAGGGCGGTTCGAGTGTGTCGTCGGACGGGCACGGCCACTGGATCCCGCCGAGTTCTTCAAGGCGAGCCCACGACATGCCGGCGTGCATGGGGGAAAGCCTGCGGAGCTCGTTCCAGATCTCTTCATGGTCGGTGTAGTGCCAGTCGTGACCGAGCAGACGCGCCAGGTCGAGCAGGATGTCGATGTCGTCGCGCGCCTGGCCAGGGGGCTCGAGTGCCTTGCGGACGCGTTGCACCCGACGCTCGGAGTTTGTGACGGTTCCGTCAGACTCGCACCACGACGCCGAGCCCGGAAGCACTACGTCAGCAAGTTCGGCTGTCTTGGTGAGATAGATGTCGAGTACTACGAGGTGGTCGAGTTGCGACAGCAGCTCGACGGCTTTGCTGACGTCGGCCTCTGACTGGGCAGGGTTCTCGCCGATCACGAACGCCGAACGCAGGTCGCCGCGCTCCATCGCCTCGAACATCTCGGTCAGGTGCCAGCCGTTTTCGGCGGGCACGGATACGCCCCACTCGGCGTTGAACTTGGCGCGTGCCTGTTCGTCGATGACGTCTTGGAAGCCCGGCAGCTTGTTGGGGAGGGCACCCATGTCGCCGCCACCCTGCACATTGTTCTGTCCTCGCAATGGCGTCAGTCCGGCACCGAACCGCCCGACCTGCCCGGTCAGGATCGCCAGGTTGCACAGCGACAGCACATTGTCGACGCCGTTGTGGTGCTCGGTGATGCCCAGTGTCCAGCACAGCTGCGCTGCGTTGGCCGTGGCGTAGGCGTGCGCCAGCTCGCGGATCGCGTCGGCGGGCACACCGGTGACCTGTTCGCCTCGGTCGAGCGTCCACGGCTCGACCGACTTGGCATACTCGTCGAAGCCGGTGGTGGCACGCTCGACGAAGCTCGTGTTGACGAGCCCGGCATGGATGATCTCACGGGCGATCGTGTTGGAGAGTGCGATGTCGGTGCCGACATGCAGCCCGAGCCAGCGGTCGGCGAACTGGGCGGTCTCACTGCGGCGCGGATCGACCGAATACAGCTTGGCGCCATTGTTGATCGCCGTGAGCACGTGATGGAAGAAGATCGGGTGGGCATTACGGGCGTTCGAACCCCACATCACGATCACGTCGGCCGCTTCGGCTTCCTGATACGACGAGGTTCCGCCGCCCGCTCCGAACACTGTGGCCAGACCGACCACCGAGGGGGCGTGTCAAGTTCGGTTACAGGAATCGATGTTGTTGGTATTGAGTGCCGTTCTCGCCAACTTCTGGGCGATGAAGTTCATCTCGTTGGTCGATTTCGAGCACGAGAATACACCGATCGACGCTCCACCGAGGGTGTCTCGATTTCTGCGGAAGCCATTGGCTGCTCGCGCGAGTGCTTCGTCCCACGTGGCTGGCCGCAGCACACCATCCTGGCGCACTAGCGGTTGGGTGAGTCTCTGCATCGGCCGGTGCTGATGGCGTGCCATGTACCAAACTCTAGCTCAGGCGCGCACGTCGCGGTTCCACCAGGCGGAACGATTCCGTATTGTGGATCAGGCGCCGCCTGTGCGAGACTTGCCATACCGATTCGCGTACTTCTACGTGGTTCTTGATCTCTGGGAGTGTTTCCGTATGTCCTTTCCGACCGACCTCGACATCGCCCGAGCGGCAACGCCCAAGCCGATGCAAGAAATCGCCGCCATGATGGGCATCGGAAAGCACTTGCTCAGTCCGTACGGCACCGAGCTCGCCAAGATCAGCCTTGACGCGATCGACGAGCTGAGCGACCGTCCGAAGGCCAAGTACGTAGTGGTCACGGCGATCACACCGACCCCGCTCGGCGAAGGCAAGACCACGACTGCGGTGGGTCTTGGCCAGGCAATGAAACATGTTGGAAAGAACGCCGTGCTGTCGCTGCGCCAGCCGTCGATGGGCCCGACGTTCGGCATCAAGGGTGGCGCCGCCGGTGGTGGCTACAGCCAGGTGATCCCAATGGAGCTTCTGAACCTGCACCTCACCGGCGACTTTCACGCCGTCACCGCCGCCCACAACCTGTTGTCGGCGATGGTCGACAATCACTTGCACCACGGGAATGAACTCGGGCTCGACCTCGACAACATCACGTGGCGCCGCGTTCTGGACGTCAACGATCGTGCTCTGCGCAACATCGTGATCGGCCTAGGCGGCAAGATGGACGGCGTCGTACGCCAGACCGGCTTCGACATCACCGCCGCGTCAGAGGTGATGGCGATCCTGGCATTGGCCAATTCTCCAGATGACCTGCGGGAGCGGCTTGGTCGCATCGTGGTCGGCTACACCAAGGCCGGCCAGCCGGTCACAGCCGAGCAGATCAAGGGCGCCGGATCGATGGCCGTCATCATGCGTGAAGCGCTGTTGCCCAACTTGCTCCAGACGATCGAGAACACGCCGGTGATCGTGCACGCCGGCCCGTTTGGCAATATCGCCACCGGCAACTCGTCGGTGATCGGAGATCTGATCGGTATCCGTGGTGGCGACTACCTCATCACCGAGGCCGGGTTCGGTGCCGACATGGGTGCCGAGCGGTTCTTCAACATCAAGTGTCGCGCCTCTGGCCTTGTGCCCGACGCGGCGGTGTTGGTGGCCACGGTACGTGCCCTCAAGGCGCACTCGGGCAAGTACAAGATCGTCGCCGGCAAACCGTTGCCCGACGACCTGCTCGCCGAGAATCCAGACGATGTCGCCGCCGGTGCAGCCAACTTGCGCAAGCAGATCGAGAACGTCAAGGCCCACGGCGTCACGCCGGTTGTGGCGATCAACGGGTTCCCGACCGATCACGCCAGTGAGCACGACGCAATCCGCCGGATCGCCGAAAGCATGGGTGCCCGTGTGGCCGTGTGCACACACTTCAGCGATGGTGGCGCCGGCGCCACCGATCTGGCCCAGGCGGTGATCGAGGCATGTGAGGAGGAGAGTGGATTCCACTTCCTGTACGCCGACACAGACAGTCTCAAGACGAAGATCGAAAAGGTCGCTACGACGATCTACGGGGCCGAGCGGGTCGAGTACGAGGCTGCCGCCAACAAGCAGTTGCAGACCTACGAGGACAATGGGTTCGGCAACCTGCCGGTGTGCATTGCCAAGACGCACCTGTCGATCTCTGGCGACCCGTCACTAAAGGGTGCACCGACCGGGCACACGCTTACGGTCCGCGAGGCCCGCGCTTCGGTTGGCGCAGGATTTGTTTACCCGATCTGTGGGGCGATGAGCACGATGCCAGGGCTCAGCAAGGAACCTGCGGCATCGCGGATCGACTTCGACGACGAGGGTGAGATCATCGGGCTGTCCTGATGGTCGGCCGACGTTCCCGTTGGCAACTGCGTACTGACGACACAAATCGAGGAGACTTCCGACATGGATGATTTTGAACGCACCGCAGGCGGGGCGATCTTGATGGATGGCAAGCGGTTGCGCGACGAGATCGTCGCCCGGCTGCGCCAAGAGATCGAAGCGATGGGTTCGCCTGCCGTTTGTTTGGCAACCGTGTTGGTCGGCGGTGATCGACCGAGCCAGATCTATGTGCGCATGAAGCACAAGAAGGCCGAGGAGGCCGGCCTGATCTCGAAGGGTGTCGAACTGCCCGACGACGCGACTCAAGCCGAGGTCGAAGCTGCCGTTGCCGAACTGGTCGCCGACCCGGCAGTTCACGGCATTTTGGTACAGCTGCCGTTGCCAGGTCATCTCGACCCCGAACCCGTGCTGGCGCTGGTTCCGCCTGAGAAAGACATCGACGGGCTCACCGAACGTTCGATGGGGCGGCTCGTGCGTGGGCTTCCCGGGCATGTGCCGTGCACGCCGCTCGGTGTGATGCGCCTGCTCGATCGGTACGGCGTCGAGATCAAGGGCAAGCGGGCAGTGGTGGTCGGCCGATCTACCTTGGTTGGTTTGCCGCAGGTATTGCTGCTCAGCCGCAAGGGCGTCGATGCCACCGTCACGTTGGCGCACTCGCGGACGCCGAACATGATCGAGGTGTGCCGCCAGGCCGACATCCTCGTCGCCGCTGCCGGCCAGGCCCACATGATCACTGCCGAACACGTCAAGCCTGGCGCGGCCGTGATAGATGTCGGTGTGTCGCGGTCCGAATCAGGCATCGTCGGTGATGTCGATTTCGACGCCGTCCAAGCGATCGCCGGAGCGATCACCCCGATGCCTGGTGGCACCGGTCCGATGACGATCGGCTGCTTGCTCGAGAACACGCTCGAGGCGGCCCGAATGCTGGGCGCCATCTGACGAGGTGACACCGGCCCGGGACGGCATGCGCAAAGGGTGCTCGGTGGGTTCGTTGGTGGTTGCGCTCGGTGCGTGCCGATCCTGCACCTGTGGTCCCGAATCGCCGGTCCCGAATCTCTGGTCCGAATCTGTGGTCCCGAATCTGTGGTCCCGAATCGCCGGAGAGTCGATTCGAGTGCACCCGGTGGTTCCGAATCGACTTTGCGGCGATTCAGAACCAGGATGAATCCGCATTCTGAGCGGGGCCCTTGATGGAGACCCCCGCCGGCCACCGCCCGCCGTTTGACTCGGATGACGGATCAGCCTCGGAGAACGAGCTCGGTATCGAGGTCCATCGCTGTTTTGATCGGTGCGTCCGTTTCCCAATTGCCCCACTCATCGCGCGGGAGGCAAACCCGACTTGAGGTCGCCCAACGGCACCCAAACTGCTTCTCCGCTCCATCTGGCGTGGACCACCTTGCTGGTAAACGAAAGGTGCCGCTCGAACCATGCGCACGTGGCGGGAGCGTCGGCCGACTCGAGCCGCGCATCCAACTCGAACGCGCCGGCTGATATCCCGATCATCGGCATCAAGCGAGACTGGCTCTCTTTCGGCTCGGCTCCGCTGTGTAGATTGTGAAGCAACGAATCGGGAAGCAGGGGTCGATGAGCGCGTTGGATATTGGGGTGGTGATCGTCCTCGTTGTCGCCGTTGGATTCGTTTTCTTCTTCGTCGGGCGAAGCCGAGCCGGGTCCTCGGGCCGGCCGGCTCCAACGACTGAGAAGCGCCTCGAGGAGTACGACTTCTATCCTTTTGTGATCGATGCAAAGGGGCATGTCGAGTTCGATCCGGAGTCCTTCACCGCGGCGGTCGATCATTTCCTCCACGAACGGAACCCACGAGCGGCGCGCGAACTCATCGTCATCGGCGAGCAGAACTTGGTTCGCGACACGTTCCCGAGTGACTGGTTGCAGAGCTACAAGCAGTTTTCCGCCCACTACGACGGCGATGCGGTTGTGAGCGATAACGACGTGTACCTCGAGAACTATGTGCGGATCGTCCATCACATCGGACGATCGTTCCCGAACACGGGGATCGAGATCCTCCTACACAACCTCGTCAACCCATCGCGATCACTGGTCGCGATCGAGAACGGCGAAGTGACCGGGCGTCGCACCGGAAGCGGCGCTACCAACCTGGTGCTCGACCTCAAGACCCGCCGACAGCGCGGCGAAGACAAGGTAAACTACGAGCTCGACATCGGGGCACGTCAGTTCAAATGCACAACCGTTCCGATTTTTAGACCGGAGTACGGCCTCGTGGGGGCGTTGTGCATCAACATCGACACCCACTTCGTCCGTGACGCCGCGGCGACGGGCGGCGACCGGCTCGACGCCTTCATCGACAACTTGCTGCGAACGGACTTCGTGCTCGAAGAGAACATCCTGTCGAAGGACGAGCATCGCAATGCCGACCGGGGGAAACGCCACTTCCTCGACGAGCAGATTCGGGCCCGCGTCGACCAGGCACAAAAACGCAAGCTCGCAGCCATTCTGTTTTCCGACATCGTGGGGTTTACCTCGCTCATGGGGGACGACGAGGCTGCGACGTTGCGAATCATCGAAACCAACGACGCGATTCACGGCGCCGCCCTGCGGTCCCACTCGGGGACGCTCCTGAAGAAGCTTGGCGATGGGATGCTCGCCAGCTTTGACTCGGTTTCGAACGCAGTGGCGTGCGCCACGACGATCCGGCAGGCCGTTCTGGATGATGGTCGATTTCAGGTGCGAATCGGCATTCATATGGGCGAAGTTGTGCTCGCCGACGGCGACGTCCATGGTGACGGTGTCAACATCGCGTCGCGCATTCAGAGCGAGGTCGACCCTGGCGAAATCGGCCTGTCACGCGTCGTCTACGAGAACATCAAGAACAAGGATGGCCTGAACGCCACTCTCCTGGGCGAGCGCAACCTCAAGAACGTCTCGATGCCGATCGTGCTGTACACGTTGGACCCGCAATAGCCGGCAGCATCTACGCACGACCTGCATCGGTGGTGGTCCCGAATCGACGCGCTCGATCCCTAGCCACTGGCGATGGCCCACCTGAGCAATGGTGACATCAGATGTCACAATGTCGCCCCCGGACCACTGGTGCCGGTTGGGAGGACGCGTTGCTTGGCTTACCAGGCATTGGCGGTTCACGCGCTAAGTCGCCCCGGCCGGTGAGGACATCTGAGACCAACTGGATTGACGCTTTGGCGACGCTCCGTCACGAGCGGCGTAGTGGAATGGCTAGACAGTACCGATGCGTACACGGACGATCGGAACAGACGCCGTTGCTGTGCCGCGACGAGGGCTGGCCGCGCTCGCCGCCGGCGGCCTCGTGATCGCGGCCTGCGGAGGTGGAGGGTCGACCGAGACCGGTTCATCACCATCACCGGGACTGGTGACGACTGCGGTGTCGGTGTGGGTGAGAGCGGGTCTGGGTTTGTTCATGCGGCGCGTAGGGCGGCGGTTCGTTGTCGTGCGAGTTTGGTGAGGTGGTCGATGTCGTCGGGGTGGTCGGGGTCGTGGGGGAATGTTGGTGGTGTGGTTCCGATGGGGAGCATGATTGTGCCGTTGGTTCGGATGGTGTAGGTGCGGCCGTTGGTGGCTCGTTTTGATTGCCATTGGTGTTTGGTTTTGTCGGTGTTGTGGGTGCTGCAGCGGATCCTTGAGTTGTGTTGGTTGGTTTGTCGGCCGTTGGCCCATTCGTTGGCGTGGTCGATGTCGCAGTGGTCGGCGGGTAGTTCGCAGCCTGGGTGTTCGCATCGCAGTATCAGAATCCGGGCGGCTTCACGTGCGGGGCCGTCGAAGAGTCGGCGGCGGCGTCCCATGTTGATCGTGACCCCGGCGGTGTCGATGATGACGCGGCGTATGTGTCCGGCGAGTGCTGCGCGTAGCACGTCGTGGGGGTGCAAAACCACTCCGCTGGTCGTTTGACAGTGCAGGTTGGTCAACGATTTCGGTGATCTGGTGAGTTCGTTGAGTAGGTCGTTTGGTTGGGTGAACGGGTCGACGGGTCGACCATCGAGTGTGGTGGTCGGGGTGAGCCCGGATGCGGTGAGTATCTGTGCCCATGTGTTGGCGTCGATCACGATGTTGACGAGCGGGTCGCTGGTTGACCCAAGGTTTTCGGCGCCGGCTGCCCGCTTGAAGATCGTTACCAGGGCGTCGAAGCGGCGTTGGGCGGTGGTGCGTGGGAGTGGGTGTTGTTCGGCGGTGTCGCCGTGCTGAGCGCGGCGTGTTTCGAGGTCGGTGTGGTATTCGGCTTGGGTGAAGCGTTGATGGATCGTGATCAGTTCTTGGGTGGTGAGCCCGTCGCCGCCGTGGGCGGTGATGTCGATCATGCCTCCGACGTGTACGATGTGGGCGTCGCCATGTTTGATCGCGTCGTCGCGGGCGTCGTGTGCACCGTCTTGGTCGGCGTGGGCGACGAACCGGTCGACGCATTGTGAGAACTCGCTGTATGACAGTTGTTCGGCGTTGTCGAGTAGGAGCGGGGCGAACTCGGGTAGCCGGTCGCGTACGCGTCGGTTGTTGTTGAGCACGGCGAAACGGGTGACTTGTGAGGTGCCGATCCGTCCGGTGAGCCATGCGTTGCCGAGCCCGTCGATGTCGTCGACGGCTTGCGCTTGGGATCGGAGCCGGCTGGCTTGGGTGTTCGAACAGTTGAGTGTTGCTCGCAGGTACGAGTTGATTGTGCGGTGTCCGTCGAGGGCGCCGAGTTGGCGGCGGTCGGCGACTCGGATGGCTGCGGCGAACTCGGCGTCGAGTTGGCGGCGTTGCAGGGCGATCTGGCGGATCCGGTTGTCGAGCGCCCCGTCGGGGAGCTTGTTCAAAGCTTCGCGGAGGTCGTTGAACATGTTCATTATTCTAGCAAACAAATGTTCGATGACAAGTCTGTGAACTGGGGTGATGCGATCGTTTGTGTGGTGATCGGCGGTTGCTGTGAGGGGTGCCGGAGCACCGCTCACAGGGCGCGCCCGGGCAGCTGTAATCCGGCGACACGGTCCGCTACCGGGCCTATCCCGAGCACCGATACGGGCTTCACGAGACAGCTCTCCGGCCACCAAACAAATCTCAGAAATTCTTTCGCACCGTTTCGCACCGTCTCGCACCGTCTCGCAGCGTCTCGCAGCGGCTCGGGCGGCTTGCCCATTCATCGTCGATCCGTGCGAGAATCGGCTCCGCATGGGTGATGTGATGTGTCTCGGGAAATCTGGTCGACCGGAATGACCAACCTCCACGACGTTGCGATCATCGACGCAGACGAGGTGGCGCGACGAGCCCCGTACGCCGACCTAGTGGCCACCTTCGAAGCGGCACACGGCGAGCCGATCGCGGCCTGCGAGCGGATCGTCTACGGCCCCGAGGGCGACTCGCGTCGATTCATGGCGTTGCCCGCATGGCAGACCAGCGGCGACGGCGGGGGAGCGATCGGCATCAAGCTGGTCACGGTCTTTCCCGACAACCCACTCGCCGGGCTCCCTTCCGTGCAGGCAGTGGTGTTGTTGTTCGACGGCGAGACCGGCGGGATGCTGGCGATGATCGACGGCACCGAGCTGACCTACCGCAAAACGGCGAGCGACTCGGCGCTCGGCTCGAAGCTGCTGTCGCGGAACGACAGCCGGACGCTGCTGATGGTCGGTGCCGGTGGCCTTGCGCCGCACCTGATCGCCGCTCATCGGGCGGTCCGCCCCTCGATCGACCGCGTGCTGATCTGGAACCGGACCCGACACAAGGCCGACGCACTCGTCGACGCAGGCGTCGCCGACGCGGTGGTCGACGATCTCGACGCCGCGGTGAACAGTGCGGACATCATTTCGACCGCAACCATGAGCCGCGACTCGCTGATCAAGGGTGCACTGCTGGGTCCGGGCACCCACGTCGACTGCGTCGGCGCGTTCTTGCCTGATCACCGCGAGGTCGACGACGATGTCGTCCGTCGCGCCGAGATCTTCGTCGACTCCAGGGAGGCGGCGGTCCACGAGAGCGGCGACCTCGTCATACCAACGGTCGCCGGCACGATCGGCGCCGACGCGGTGCGAGCCGATCTGTTCCAGCTCTGCCGGGGCGAGCATCCGGGACGGTCCGGCGTCGATGTGATCACGATGTTCGAGAACGGCGGCGGCGGTCATCTCGATCTGATGACGGCGCAACATGTGTGGGCGTGGCGATGATCGGGCGCTACGTCGGGCGCCGAGAACCAGCTGTCACGTCGTCCGAGCCGGGCAGCGGCACGCGGCGGTTGCGGGTGGCTCGGATGCGACGGCCCATGCCGACAGCGGTGGCTGGTAGATAGAACGCCCGGCCGGCGAGGGAGATCTCATTCCAGGGCTTGGCTCGGATCGGTGAGCGCCACTGAAGGATCCGCACGACGAGGAAGGTGCCGATCGCGAGATGGACACCGACCACGGTCCACGCGAACCCACTGTTGCCGACCGAGCGCATCACGATCGACGCCAGGAACGGGCCGACGAAGGCACCGGCGCCGAAAAGTACTACGAGCTGCGACGCTGCGGCCGTCAACTTCTCTGCGGGAACCCAATCATTTGTGTAGGCGCCGGCGATCGAATACAACGGGAACGTGGTGCCCCCGATCAGCACCATCGCCGCCATACTCGCCCACCCGCCAACCTCGGCGACGACCAGAAGCAGGCCGGCACCGGCGGCGAAAAAGGCAGCGAGAGCGCCAACCGCTCGTCGGTCGATGTCGTCGGAGGCGGCAGAGATCGGGACGGTGAGCAGCAGGCTGCCGACGGTTGGCAGGGCGACGAAGACGCCGATCTCGCCCTTCGAGAGGCCTGCACGGGTGGCGTACACGGCGGCCAGCCCGAGAAATGAGCCGTGGGCGATTCCGACCAGTACCGAAGTGACGACACCGGTTGGAGCGATCGAGCGCAGCTCGCGCAGCGACATCCTCGTCGGTACCGAGGTGATCGGGGGAGCGGCCTCTGCGGAGAGCGCGACCGGGCTGACAGCCAGGGAGATAACGATCGCTGCGATGCCGAACGCGGTCAGCGTCGTGGGGTCGATCAGCCCGATGCTGACCTGCCCGACGCCATAGGCGACGATCGTGACCATCGAGTACAGGCTGAGGATTCGGCCGCGGTTGGCATTCGTGACGAGATGGTTCAGCCATGACTCGGCGACGACGTACTGCCCGGCCAGGCAGGCACCGGCGACCAGGCGCACCGCAACCCACACCCACGGATTGACCACCATTCCACCCAGCAGAATGGTGGCCGCCATGATCGATGCCAAAGCTGCGTAGACCCGGATGTGACCAACCGATCCGAGCGCCGCCAACGCCACCCGCGACCCGACCAGGAAGCCGAGATAGTAGGAGGCGGTGACGAGGCCGATCGTCAAGGTCGGAAAGCCCTCGATCTCGGCGCGAATGCCGATGATGGTCGCGAACAGACCGGCTCCACTGAGCATCAACCCGAGCCCGACGAACAGCGCCCAGGTCGCCCACGCCAGCGAGTTGGTGATCGGGCCGCCGGTGTCGGGAACGAGATCGCCCGCGTCAGGCTGCGCTGGTGCTAGGCGCTCGGTTGATCCCTCGTCGTTGACGGCTGGCACCGTGTTCACGATGCGGGACACTATCCGCTTTTCGATCGTGGATTCAGTACATTACTGTTGAATCGTTCCGCATTGTGGAATGCCGAATGTCGGAGGAGTTAAGGCGATGCCAACGGTGCAATCGGTCGATCGGGCCTTCGCGGTGCTGCAATGTCTTGCCAGCGGCGCTGCTGGCGTGTCAGAAATCGCGGAGCGAACCGAGCTGCCCAAGAGCACCGTGTCACGCCTGTTGGGCACTCTGGTCGAGCTCGGCGCCGTCGAACGAAGTGAGGTTCTCGGCGTGTACGGGCTGGGTGAACTGATCATCGAGTTGTCAGCATCTGCGAGTCCTGGCCGCAATCTCGTGTCGCTGGTGCATCCCCACCTTGTCGAATTGGTCGAGCAGATCGACGAGGCGGCGGGTCTCGGAGTGCTCGATGGCGGTCAGGTGTACTACCTCGACCAAGTCGACAGCAACCATGAGGTGCAAGTCCGCGATTGGACAGGAGAAAGTGTCGACGCTCACGTTGTGTCATCCGGACTGGTGCTGATGGCGTACGCCCCTGAAGACGTTCGAACTGCCTTCGTGTCCCAGCCGCTCGAGGCCTGGACCGAGGCCTCGATCACCGATCCGGCGTTGATCTCTCGTCGGCTCGATGAGATTCGGAGGGCCGGATTCGCCTGGGTGTACGAGGAGATGTCCGAGGGGCTCAACTCGGTCGCCGCTCCGATCTTCAACCCGGCCGGCATGGCGATCGGGGCGGTTCACGCCCACGGCCCGTCGTATCGTTTTCCAACCCCCGGTGGCGCGGCGTCGGTGGCCGCATCGGTGGTCGAGACCGCCCAGCGGATATCGGAGCGGTTGGACGGTCGACATCGCGTACGTTTCGGCACCTGATGTTTTCATCGCTGTTTTTTAGGGGTTGCGCACTCGTGTGACTGGAATTCGGTGTTTGGGCAGTGACAACGACAAGCCATCGTGATACTCTGTTCCACAATGCGGATACGTTCCGCATCATGGAAACCTGAATCTGCCGAGGATATTCGGTTGGATTCCCCGGCTGTATCTCATGGGGGAACATCGTGAGTGACGACGAATACGATGACATCGACCTCGCCACCCTGCCTGACGACGAGCTGATCAAGCAGATGCACGACGACCTCTATGACGGCATGGCCGACGAGATCGTCGAGGGGACCACGATCCTGCTCGACCGCAACTGGGGTCCCGACCGGGTACTCAACCAGGCGCTGGTCGAAGGGATGCGGATCGTCGGCATCGACTTTCGCGACGGCATCTTGTTTGTTCCCGAGGTGCTGCTTGCCGCCAACGCCATGAAGGCGGGGATGGAACTATTGCGTCCGCTGCTCGCAGAAACCGGCGCCGAGTCGGTCGGCAAGATCGTGATCGGTACCGTCAAGGGCGATATCCACGACATCGGCAAGAACTTGACGGCGATGATGATGGAAGGCGCCGGCTTCGAGGTGATCGATCTTGGTATCAACTGCGACGTCGATAAGTACCTCGCCGCGCTTGCAGAGCACCAGCCTGACATCCTCGGCATGTCGGCATTGCTGACCACCACGATGCCGTACATGAAGGTGGTCGTCGACACCCTGAAGGAGAAGCAGTTGCGCGATAAGTACATCGTGCTGGTCGGCGGCGCACCGCTCAACCAAGAGTTCGGTGATGCCGTCGGTGCCGACGCCTACTGTCGCGACGCGGCGGTAGCAGCCGAAACTGCGAAGGAACTCGTGTCTGCTCGCCGTGGACTACGCAACGCCGAACCCGCCGGGCCCTCGGTCCAGTGAGCAAGCCGCTCGTGCTGGCGTGTGGGGCGCTTGTTCGCGAGCTTCGCGCGGTCCTCGATCAAGAGGGTCTCGGCGACGCTGTCGAGGTCGTCTATCTACCCGCGCCGCTGCACAATCACCCCGATCGGATCGTGCCAGAGATCGAGGCCCGTCTGGTCGGCGTCGATCCAGATCGTCAGATCTTCCTGGGGTACGCCGATTGCGGCACGGGGGGGATCCTCGATGCCTTCATCGAGCGCAGCGAGCGGCCGATCACGCGGCTACCCGGCAGCCACTGTTACGAGTTCTTCGCGGGCTCCGCCAGGTTCGGCGCCCTGCACGAAGAAGAGTTCGGCACTTTCTACCTCACCGACTTTCTCGCCAAGCACTTCACGGCTCTGATCTGGGAGGGGCTCGGCATCGGACAACACCCTGAGCTTCGCGACATGTACTTCGCCAACTATCGCCGAGTGGTGCTGCTGTCGCAGAACGATGATCCGGCCGTTGTAGCTGCCGGCCGAGCGGCCGCCGAGTTGCTCGGCCTCGAGTTCGTTCACGAGCGCACCGGTCTCGAGCCGTTTGCCCGGCCGGTTCGTGTCGCACTGTCGTCGGCGGCGATGGTCGAAAGGGTGACAATCTGATGGCTCGTCGCGGTGGTGCCAGCCCTAGCGTGGTCACGATCTATTGGCGCGACATTCCTGCCCAAGTGAATGGGCAGTCGGGCCGCGACCGGCACCAGGTCGTGCTGTCGGCCAAGTTTCAGCGAGCGATCGACCGTGCCAAGCGCAAGGCCAACATCTACACGGCTGAGGACGACATCGCTCAGTGGCACCGTGTCGGAGCTGCCTGTAATGAAGATTTCGCCGCCGCCGCTGAGGCCGAGGCGAGCAGAATCGAACTCGAGTTCTCGCGCCAGTACCTAGGCAAGCTGGCGTTCGCGGGTGGCTTGATTGCCGACATCGACGATGCCGATCCTGATCGGTCGGCGCTGTTGGCACTCGAAGAACTCGAAGAAATCAAGGTCGACCTGGAACAGATCAACGTCGACGTGGAACAGATCAAGATGGAGGAAAATCATGGTTGAGACGCGTTTGAGTTCGGCGACCAAGGAAGTCGTGATCGGCTTCGGTCGGCCGTTCGTGATGATTGGCGAACGGATCAACCCCACGGGCCGCAAGCTGCTCGCGGCGGAGATGCTGAGCGGCGATTTCAGCCGTGTCGAGGCCGACGCCATCGCCCAAGTCGAGGCCGGCGCTCACATGCTCGACATCAATGCAGGCATCCCGCTCGCCGACGAGCCGGCGTTGATGGCCCGCGCCGTGCAGCTTGTTCAGAGCATCACCAATGTGCCGCTCTCGATCGACTCGTCGATCATCGAGGCGCTCGAGGCCGGGCTTGCGGTCTATCAGGGCAAGCCGCTGGTCAACTCGGTCACCGGCGAGGACGAGGTGCTCGAACGGGTACTGCCGTTGGTCGCCAGGTATGGCGCCGCCGTGGTGGCGATCTCGAATGACGAAACCGGTATTTCCGAAGACCCGAACGTGCGCTTCGCCGTGGCCCAGAAGATCGTGCATCGCGCCGCCGACTACGGGATTCCTGCCAGCGACATCGTGGTCGACCCTCTCGTGATGCCGATCGGGGCGATGGGCACCGCTGGTCAGCAGGCGTTTGCTCTGTTGCGCCGCCTGCGTGAGGAGCTCAAGGTCAACACCACATGTGGTGCCTCGAACGTCAGCTTCGGGTTGCCGAACCGGCAACAAGTGACGGGTACGTTTCTGTCGATGGCGATCGCCTCGGGGATGACGTCGGCGATCATGAACCCGATGCACCCCGAGGTGAAGTCGGCGGTGATGGCGGCAGACGTGCTGATGGGCACCGATCGCGATTGTGCCGCCTGGATCCGTGCCAACCGCGATCCCAACGCCTCCGCTGGTCAGGGTGGGCGCGGCGGGCGCGAAGGCCGCCGTCGAAGGTCGGCTGCGTGATCCCGTGGGCGATCACCGGATCGTCTTTACGCCATCGGGACTGAGCGGTAACGTCGAGCACGGCACGACAGTGCTCGAGGCGGCGCGCCGCATGGGTGCCGACCTCGACACGGTCTGTGGTGGGCGTGGCATCTGCGGCCGCTGCCAGGTCGCTCCAGCGCTTGGCTCTTTTGCCAAGTGGGGGATCACGGTTGGCTCCGGTGCGCTGGGCCCAAATGCTTCGATCGAAACCGACTACCGGGGTAACCGACCGCTGCTGGACGGACATCGTCTTGGGTGTGCGGCGACCGTTGTGGGCGATGTCGTCGTTGACATCCCACCTGCCAGCCAGCGTCATCGCCAGGTGGTCCGCAAGGATCTCGACCTGCCACCGATCGTGGTCGATCCGTCGTTCGCTCTGTGGTATGTCGAGGTGGCCAAGGCTGAGCTGGGTGACGAGTCGACAGCGAGCGGCACATTGGCCAGCGCAGTCCAAGAGCAGCACAGCAAAACTCGGCCGACCACCCCGTTCTCCGTGCTGTCTTCAATACAGCCTGCGATCGATCGTGGCAATGGCGCCGTGACTGTTGCAATCGACGAGCGCAACCAGATCGTTGCCGCCTGGCCCGGCTTTGCAGATGCCGCGTACGGCGTCGCGGTGGATGTCGGGTCGACCACGGTTGCCGGCCACTTGTGCGATCTCACCACCGGCGAGGTGCTGGCCAGCGCCGGCCGGATGAACCCGCAAATCAAGTTCGGTGAAGACCTGATGAGCCGGGTGTCGTACGTGATGATGAACCCTGGCGGCGAGGTCGAGCTGACTCAAACGATCCGCGGGGCGCTCGACGAACTGATCGGTGAGTTGGTCGAACAGATCGGCGCTCACCGTGACCGGGTGCTCGAGATTGTCATCGTCGGCAACCCGATCATGCATCACATCGTGCTCGGTATCGACCCGACACCGCTTGGGCAAGCTCCTTTCACGCTGGCGACCAACGAGGCGGTCATCGTCCAAGCAGTTCAGCTCGATCTGGCGCTGCCCAACGCCCGCTGTTGGGTCGGCCCGTGCATCGCCGGCCATGTCGGTGCCGACACCGCAGCCGCGATCCTGGCCGAGGGGCCACATCGCTCGGAGACGATGCAGTTGCTGGTCGACATCGGAACGAATGCTGAGATCGTGCTTGGCGACCGCACCCGGCAGTTCGCCGCCTCCAGTCCAACCGGCCCGGCTTTCGAGGGGGCCCAGATCAGCTCGGGCCAACGCGCCACGGCTGGTGCGATCGAGGGCGTGCGGATCGACCCGGCAACGCTCGAACCGCGCATCAAGGTGATCGGCGCCGACGTGTGGTCAGACGATCCGACGTTTGACGAGGCCACGAAAGGTCTCGACATCTCCGGCATCTGTGGTTCTGGCATTATCGACGTCGTCGCCGAAATGTATTTGGCGAGTGTGATCGACCGGGACGGTGTGATCCGCGGCGAGCTCGCAACTCGCTCGCCGCGCATCGTCGAGGACGGCCGCACATTCTCGTACGTACTGTGGGGTGACGGCGCCGGCAGGATCGCTGTCACGCAGAACGACATCCGTGCGATCCAACTTGCCAAGGCGGCGCTGCGGGCGGGCATCGACCTGCTGGTCGAACATGCCGGAAACCCACCGATCGGTGAGGTCCGTCTGGCAGGAGCGTTTGGCGCCCACATCGACCCGCTGCATGCGATGGTGCTCGGGCTCGTGCCTGATTGCCCGTTGTCAAGCGTGCGGGCGGTTGGCAACTCCGCCGGTACTGGTGCCGTGCAAGCATTGTTGTCGCGAGCCTTGCGGGCCGAGATGGAACAGGCCGTTCGCGACGTGATGAAGATCGAAACAGCGACCGAGCCACGATTCCAAGAGCTGTTTGTTGCGGCGATGGCATTGCCGCACGCCACCGCTCCGGCGCCAAATCTGGCCAATCTCGTCACGCTTCCGGCCCCGCAGGAACGAACCGAGACCGGTGGGCGCACCCGCCGACGACGTAAGGGGACAAACGAATGACCGACGCCGATCCAGAACCAGAACACCGAGGCCGGCGTGCCGGAGGCCGCCAAGCTCGACACACGTTGCGCACCGCCGCCGACACATCAGCGGTGGCCTTCTTGACCCGCACGATCAAGCCATTCGAACTCGTCAACGACGAGGGGCTCGAGATGCTCGAGCACAACGCCGACACGATCCTCGAAACTGTCGGCGTCGAGATCCGCGATTACCCCTCGGCGATCGAGCGTTTTCGCAACGCCGGAGCAGACGTCGAGGGCACTCGGGTCCGTTTCCCGCGCGGGATGTGCCGCCAGATCGTGCAGGCCACTGCACCAGCGATCTACACCCAACACGGCCGCAATAGCGACCGCAACGTGCAGATCGGTGGCGATGCGACCGTGTTTGCCCCCAACTACGGGTCGCCGTTTGTGCACGACATCGACGCCGGACGTCGATATGCCACGCTCGTCGATTTTGAGAACTTCGTCAAGCTCACGTACATGTCGCCATACCTGCACCACAGCGGCGGCACGGTCTGCGAACCCGTCGACGTACCGGTCAGCAAGCGTCACCTCGACATGTTGTATAGCCATCTGCGCTACAGCGATAAGCCGTTGATGGGCTCGGTCACCGCCGGCGAACGCGCCTTCGATTCGGTCGAGATGGCCCGAATCGCATTCGGCGGCGACCTGCAGGACCGCACCGTCTTGACGAGCCTGATCAACGCCTCGTCTCCGCTCGTCTGGGACGCGACGATGCTAGAGGCGGCCGAGGTGTATGCCACCCACAACCAGGCCTGCATCATGACGCCGTTCATCCTCGCCGGAGCGATGGCCCCCGTGACGTCGGCCGGCGTGGCTGCCCAAAGCCTGGCCGAGGCGTTGGCCGGCATGGCGTTCTGCCAGCTCGTGCGTCCGGGCGCTCCCGTGATCCTCGGATCATTTGCGAGTTCGATGTCGATGCAGAGCGGGGCGCCTACGTTCGGCACGCCCGAGCCGGCGATGGTGTTGTACACGATGGGTCAACTGGCTCGCAGGCTCGGTGTGCCGTTTCGGTCGGGTGGCTCATTGTGCGCCTCGAAGCTGCCCGACGCCCAGGCTGCCTACGAGTCGTCGTCGACGCTGCAACCCACGGTGCTCGGAGGCGTCAATTTCGTGCTTCACGCCGCCGGCTGGCTGGAAGGTGGGTTGGCGATCGGCTATGAGAAGTTCGTGCTGGACTGCGACCAGCTCGGCGCCATGTCGACCTTTGTCAAGGGGATCGACCTCAGCGAGAACGGGCAAGCGCTCGATGCGATCGTCGAGCACGAGCCGGGTATGCACTTCCTCGGAACCGCCCACACGCTCGCCAATTTCGAGTCGGCGTTCTACCGCTCGAACACCGCTGACAACAACAGCTACGAACAATGGCTTGACGACGGCGCCCTCGACGCCGCCCAGCGCGCCAACAAGATCTGGAAAGAGCAGCTTGCGTCGTACGAGGCGCCGGCCATCGACGATGGCGTCGATGCCCAACTGTGTGACTATGTCGCTCGCCGCAAGATCGAACTGCCAGATACGTTCGCCTGACCTGAGACGATAACCAGGAGACCAAACATGTTGAATCTGTTGAAGAAGATGCGAAAGGCCGCCGAGTCGGCGCCCGAGCGAGCGATCTCGCCTGCGATGCGCGGCCTGGTCGCTGACATGCAGTACGAGATCATCCCGATGAAGTCGATCGAGCAGGCGATCGAAGATCTTCCCTTGCACGCCCATGTGTCGGTCACGTGCTCGCCCGTCAAGGGGATCGTTGCCACCTTGGAGTATGTCGAGCGCCTGATCGAGCTCGGTCATCATCCGGTTCCGCACGTAGCTGCCAGGTTGGTCGAGGGGCCCGAACAGGTCGCCCAGTTGGCGGCATGGCTGCGCCAATACGAGATTTCTGAGCTGTTCGTCATCGCCGGTGACGCTCCCGAGCCGGTCGGACCGTACGAGGGCGCGCTGCCGTTCATCCGCGACCTGCTGGCCTCCGATTCTGGCGTTCAGCGGGTGGGCATCGCCGGGTATCCCGACGGCCACGGAATGATGGACGACGACGAGGTCAGCAGCCATCTGCACGCCAAGCAGACGTTGCTGGCCAAGGCGGGTGTCGGTGGCTGGGTCTCGACGCAGATGTGTCTCGACGATGCCACGATCCGTCGATGGATCAACGCCGAGCGGGCGAGCGGATTGACGCTGCCGATTCGACTCGGCCTGCCTGGTGTGGTCGACCGCACGCGTCTGATGACGGTGGGCACCAGGTTGGGTATCGGCACATCGATGCGGTTCCTCGCCAAGAACCGTTCGACCGTGATGCACCTGATGGCCCCCGGCGGCTTCGACCCGACCGACATGGTCGCCGCGTTTGCCGAAGATGCGAAGGGCCTTGGCATCGAGGCATTGCATTCGTTTACATTCAATGCCGTGGCCGATACTCGGGCGTGGCAGGAAGCCATCGCCGGCGTGGCGACCGGACAGTGATGCTTTCGCGAGTTAAGTGAAGGAGAACGATGTGGAGCAATCAGTCGACGCGATCGTAATCGGGGCCGGGGTGATCGGATCCTCGGTGGCTCTCGAGCTGGCGCGCGGCGGGCGGCAGGTGGTCGTGGTCGACAAAGGCCTCGGTGCTGGTGCTGGGTCGACCAGCGCCTCGTCGTCGATCATCCGTTACAGCTACTCGACTCGCGATGCGATCCTTACCGCCTGGGAGGCGGCCCAGATGTGGTTCGACTGGGAACGCCACCTCGGCACGGTCGACCCCGACGGGATGGCCCGGTTCGTCGAGTGCGGCAATCTGATCCTGCGAACAACTGGCTATGACGGCACGGCGATCACGCCATGGTGGGACGAGTTCGACATCCCGTACGAGGATCTCGACGCGGCGGCACTCCGCCAGCGGTTCCCGGTGCTCGACGTTGGTAAGTACTACCCTCCCAAGCTGATCGATGATCCGGCCTTCGCCGACGAGGCGATCGGTGAGCTGACGGCCTTGTACAGTCCGAACTGCGGGTTCATCGACGACCCGATGCTGTCGGCCAAGAACCTCGCGTATGCGGCGCGGCAACATGGAGCAGAGTTTCGGTTTCGCTCAGAGGTCGTATCGATAAATCAAGCCGACAATGCGGTCAGCGGCGTCACACTGGCATCGGGCGAGTCGCTCACTGCGCCCGTGGTCGTCAATGTCGGTGGACCGCATTCGAGCATCATCAACACCATGGCCGGTGTCACCGACGACATGACGATCGGCCATCGCGCCCTCCGCCAGGAGGTGTTTACGGCTCACGCGCCGGTCGGGCTACGGCTGGAGGACGGTGCGCCGTTTGTGAGCGATCTCGACGTTGGTCAATACTTCCGTCCTCAGATCGGTGGCACCCTATTGATCGGAGGGTCTGAGCCCGAGTGTGATGAGCTGCACTGGATCGACGACCCCGACACAAACTCTGAGTACCCGACCGTCGAGGTGTGGGAAACCGCCATGATGCGCGTCGCCAGGCGTGTTCCAGAGTTCGGGGTACCGTCCCAGCCGGTCGGGCTGGCTGCGCTGTACGACGCCTCCGACGACTGGGTACCGATCTACGATCGCTCCAACCTGTACGGATTCTTCATGGCCTGTGGCACCAGCGGCAACCAGTTCAAGAACGCGCCGATCGCCGGTCAGTACATGCGGGCGATCATCGACGCCACGATGGGCGGGCACGACCACGACGCCGAGCCGGTGCAGTTTGCTGGGGAACACACCGGTCAGATGATTAATCTCGGGGCCTTTTCGCGCCGTCGCGAGAAGGCAATCACGTCCGGCACCGTTATGGGCTGATACGCCAACTAACACGGCGACTACGACAACAATTACCACGACAATTACGACGACAGCAGAGGGGCAGCGATGGCGCGACGTGGGGGCGGGCGAGCAGCCCGGGTAGAAGAACGCACTGGTACCGACTCGGGTCCATCGGGGCCAGCGTTCATCCGCCGCAAGCTGATGCCGTACGACCTGATCACACCTGACGGCCTCGATCTGATCGAAGCCAAGGCCGACCAGATCCTGGCCGAGATCGGGATCGACATCAACGAGGAGCAGGACCGTGAGGAGTTTCGTTCAGCGGGCGCCTCGATCGACGGCACCCGGGTGCGGTTCGAGCCCGGCCATGTGCGCCAACTGGTGAAGACGGCGCCGCGCGAATTCACCCAGCACGCCCGCAATCCAGACAAGTCGGTGGTGATCGGTGGCCACAACGTGGTCATGGCACCCGCCTACGGCTCGCCGTTCGTGCGGGATCTGGCCGGTGGTCGTCGTTACGCCTCGCTCGAGGACTTTCGCAACTTCATCAAGCTCACCCATTCGACACCGTGGCTGCACCACAGCGGCGGCACGATCTGCGAACCCGTCGACGTGCCCGTCAACAAACGCCACCTCGACATGGTGTACAGCCATATCAAGTACAACGATCAGGCATTCATGGGTTCGGTCACGATCCCCGAGCGGGCGCGTGACTCGGTCGAAATGGCGCGAATCCTGTTTGGTGCCGAGTTCACCGACGAGCACTGCGTGATCCTCGGCAACGTCAACGTCAATTCGCCACTGGTGTGGGACAACGCCATGACCGGTGCGATCCGGGCCTATGCGGAGGCCAACCAGGCGCCGGTGATCGTGCCGTTCATCCTGGGCGGGGCGATGGGGCCCGTCACCCTCGCCGGTGACATCGCCCAGGCCCACGCCGAGACATTGGTCGGCGTCGCCTTGGCACAGCTGATCCGACCGGGTTGTCCCGTGGTCTACGGCAACTTCCTGTCGTCGATGGCGCTGCGGTCGGGTTCGCCCACCTTTGGTACACCCGAACCAGCGGTCGGCTCGCTGGCCGTGGGCCAACTGGCTCGGCGGGTCGGGTTGCCGCTGCGGTGCGCAGGCGCCTTCACGTCGTCGAAGGTCCCCGATGGCCAAGCTATGGCCGAGTCGACGATGTCGATGATGTCGGCGATCCTGTGTGGTGCGAACTTCATCCTGCACTCGGCCGGTTGGCTGGAGGGCGGGTTGTCGATGGGGTACGAGAAGTTCATGATGGACGTCGACTTCTGTGGCGCACTGCACCGCTATCTCGAGGGAGTGTCGCTCGAGGACGACGAGTTTGCGATCGACGGATTTCACGAGGTTGGTCCCGGCAAACACTTCTTCGGATCGCAGCACACCCTGCGCCACTACGAGACGGCCTTCTACGACAGCGTCACCGCCGATAACAACAGCTTCGAGCAGTGGCGCGATGCGGGTGAATCGAGCACCGAACAACGGGCTGCCAAACGGGTTGCCGAGACGCTTGCCAGCTATCAGGCTCCACCCCTCGACGAGGCAATTGATGAGGCGCTGCTCGATTACATCGGCCGCAAAAAGGCCTCGATGCCAGACATGTGGTACTGACCGGACCGTCGCGCCGCTGCCCTACTGTTGGCACTTGGAGTGGGTGGGCCGGTGCAGTGCCGGCCCTCGCCGCGGTAGCACCTTGGCATTGGGCGGCGAGCCGCTGGTGGCCGATCGGCGAGGGTCAGCCGCCGATCAGGTGTGGTGTTCTCGTTGGTCGAGTTCGTCGGGGCCGTCGAGCGGCGGGCGCATCGCTCGGTAGACAGAGCGACCCAGCATGTGCGATCCGATCGAGCCCGTCAGGAGCTGGAGCACGATCACCAAAATCACGGCGGCCATCGACTGCACTGACCGGATTATCAATGCCGTGCCGATGCCGGTCAGCAACACGCCGAGCGCCGGCCCCTTGGCGGCTGCATGCATCCTGGCGTATACCTCGTCGAACCGCAGTGTCCCGATCGCGGCGAGCAGCACGAAAAGTGCGCCGGTCACCAACACGATGCCCCCGATCACATCCATCATCCGCCTCGCTGTTCGACGTACCGGGCCAAGACGCCGGTTGCGATGAACCCAAGCAGTGCCACAACCAACACGGTGTCGAGCCCAATCGCCGATCGCTGTTCGGCTGCCGCTACGAGGACACCACACATGACCGTGATCAGTAGCCCATCGAGAGCGATCACCCGGTCGGGAACGCTCGGGCCGAGCAGGAGCCGGATCATGAAGATCACGGCGGCGACCGACAAGATGCAATAGGCGGCGATGGTCATGGCGTGCTGCCGGCGAGTTGGGAACGAGCTGCCGGTGACCCAAAGGCGCGCACAGAAAGCTCTTCGATTCGCAATAGGTCTCGCCTAACGCGCTCGAGATCGTGCAGGTGCAGTACGTGGACGTAGAGAACCGGGGGTGAACCCTCGGCTTCGATCACCAGCGACCCAGGCGTCAGGGTGATGACGTCGGCGACCAACATCGTGGCGAAGTTCGATTCGGTGCGCAGGGGCACCTCGACGATGCCGGTGTTGATGCGGTTGCGAGGGGTGACGATCTCCCACGCCAGCACGAGATTTGCTTCGACCAGTTTGAAGAGGAAGAAACTCAGGAAATGGAGTGCGGCGATCGGTGACAACCTGGCACGGTGTTCGGGGTGGCGACGCTCGGATCGTTCCATGCCAGTTCGGGCGAACAGCAGCACGACGACCGCCACCACCAGGCCGCTGACGACGTTGGCGATGCTGAGATTTCCCCACAAGAGCACCCACAGGATCACGATCCACACCAGCACCGCGGGGAGACGTACGGCGCTCATTTTTCAGACTCCAACACCGCTTCGACGTATCGTTCGGGAGCCAGCAGATCGGCGCCGGCTCGCTCGGATATGTCGTAGATCAGACCGGCGAACACGCTGACTGCGATCGACGCCGCCGCCAACAGAGCGGTCGCTCCGATCATCCCGATCGGGCCACCCAGGGCACCGTCGGTTTGCGGCTCGCGAACCGGTTGTTGATCGGGCTCACCCCAAAACACGCCTGCCCAGATCTTCGTCATCGAATACAGCGTGAGCAGTCCGACGGCAAGGCTGATGCCGACGGCGTACCACGACGAAGCGGCGATGCCGGCGTCGACCAGGGCGAACTTGGCGAGGAACCCTGAGAACGGTGGGATTCCGGCCAGGCTGAGGGCCGGCACCGCGAACAGCAATGCCAGCACCGGTGCAGAACGAACCAGTCCGCCCACCTCCGAGAGCCGGCTCGAGCCGGCCCGCCGGTCGACGAGCCCGGTTACGAGGAAGAGTGCGGTCTTCACGATGATGTGGTGCACGATGTAGAAGATCGCGCCGGCCAACCCGGCCACCGTGAACAGGCCGAGCCCGAAGATCATGTATCCGATCTGGCTGATGATGTGGAACGCCAGGATCCGTTTCATGTCGTCCTGGGCGATCGCGCCCAGTACGCCGATCGTCATCGTCAGCACGGCCACCACGATCAGCACGGTGCCCATCCAGTCGGGGGCGTCGAACAGCAGCGTCTGCGTGCGAATGATGGCGTAAACCCCGACCTTGGTCAGCAGCCCAGCAAAGATCGCCGTGACCGGGCCGGGTGCCGTGGGGTAGCTGTCGGGCAACCAGAAGAACAGCGGAAACAGGCCGGCCTTGATTCCGAACACCACCAGCAGGGCCAGCGCGAACGCTGCTCGGATACCACCGTCGAGCTCGGCCAGGCGAACGCTGAGATCGGCCATGTTGACGGTACCTGTGCTGGCGTACAGCAGCGCCAACACCGTGATGAACAGCGTCGAGGCGACGAGGCTGATCACGACATAGCTCATGCCCGAGCGGACCTGGTCGGGGCGACCACCGATCGTGATCAACACGTAGCTGGCGGCGAGCATCATCTCGAAGGCGACGAACAAGTTGAACAGGTCGGCGGTCAGGAAACTGGCGGAGACGCCGGTCGCCAACACGAGGTAGACGGGGTGGAACACGACCCGCTGGCGCTCTTGTCCGGCCTGCCCGATGGCGTAGATCATCACGGCCAGCAACACCAGCGACGACACCACCAGCATCAACCCGGCGAGCCGGTCGACGACCAGCGTGATGCCGAGCGGGGCCGACCATCCACCTGACCGGTGCACGACGAACCCGTCGTCGTCGGCCCCGACGAGCAGCGCAACGCTGATGCCCAGTACGGCCGTGAGGGCGGCGATGCTGATGATGCGCTGAACGTTGCGCCACCGGCCGACCAGGATCGACAGCGCAGCGGCGATCAGCGGGATTGCCAGCGGCAGTGGGACGAGCGATCTCATGGCTGATCCGCCTGGTTGCTCGCCAGATCGGATGGAAGCTCGGCGTCGGGATCGAAGTCGGGATGCTTGGACTCGGCGTGGTCGGCTTCCCAGCGCTCGATCATGCGGTCCTCAACGTCGTCTTCGACCTGGTCGTCGCCCGTAAGTTGCCAGCTGCGGTAGCCGAGGGCCAGCAGGAACGCGGTGATGCCGAACGTGATCACGATCGCCGTGAGGGCCAGCGCCTGGGGAGCGGGTCGGCGTAGTCGCTCAGTGGCGAACCATCGATGATCGGCGGGCGCCCACCGGTGCCGCCCGATGTGATCAACAGCAGATTGGCGCCGTGGCCGAGCAGGCCAACACCGATGATGATGCGCGAGAGGCGCCGTTGCATCAGCAGCCACGATCCGCAGGCGAACAACAGCCCGGAGAGTGCGGCGATCAGGATCGTCATGACGTCACCGCTTCTGGCAACTCGGACGTCTCGGGCGCGTGTTCGTCGCCGAACGCTTCGTAGGCCATCAGCACCAGGCCGACGACCACGAGATAGACACCGATGTCGAACGGCAGCGCCGAGGTGGCCTTCATGGTTCCGAGCGGCCCGAGATCCCACGCGATGCCGGCATGCTCGAGCAGCGAGTTGCCAGTGGCGAGCGGCACCAGCGCGGTGAGGGCGGAGATCGTGAGCCCACCACCGAGGATGGTCCATGGCGCGAGCCGGAACGATTTGCGTACCGCCGCCACGCCACCGGCGATGTATCGCAGGCTGATCGCGGCGCCGGCGGTGAGGCCGCCGACAAACCCGCCGCCCGGTTGATTGTGGCCGGCGAACAGGAAGTACACCGACAATACGAGGATGCTCGGGTAGAGCAGTCGGGCCGAGGCATCGACGAGCGGCAGTTCGGCGAAGCCGCGTCCGCTGGCGGACCGGTCGCGGCGACGATCACTGGGGCGGCGTCCCGCCCTGGCCAGCGACACGGCGCCGAGCGCGGCTACCACCAGCACCGTGATCTCGCCCAACGTGTCGAGCCCGCGGAAGTCGACGAGGATGACGTTGACGACGTTCGAGCCTTTGCCGTCTGGCACGGACCGCTCGAGCATCTCCGCTGAAATCGACGTTTGTGATACGTCACTGCGGGCGCCGGCAGACACGAGCGCAAGCACAAACACGGTCACGCCGACCAGGCCGGCAACAGCCAGCCGCGCCGCTGTGGTGACAGCTGCCTTGGAGTCGGCGAAGCGTCGTGGCAAGAACCGCAACACCAGTACAAACAACACCGTGGCCAGGGTTTCGATGGTGAACTGCGTGAGGGCGAGGTCGGGAGCGCCTTGCACGACGTAGAAGCCGGCCATCGCGAAGCCGACCGCCCCGAGCAACAGCGCCGCAGCTATGCGGCGGCGTACGACCGTGGCACCGATCGCGGCGACGACGATCACAGCGGCGATCGGCACATGAACCCACGTGCCGATCGTGTCGGGCCACGTTTCGAACGAGGTCAGCGCCGGAACGAGCGGCAGCGCGGCGGCGACACCGAGGATGATCATGAGGTAGATCGGCAGCGAACCGTTCTGCACGATGCCGGTGCTCTTCTTGGCGAACCGCGAAGTGCCCGTAACGATGCCCCAGAAAACCTGGTCGCTGTCGGGCCAAGGGGCGACGGCGTCACCAAACCCGTGCTGGAGCCGTTCGACGCGCTGGCGGAGAGCGATCGTAACGAGGCCGGCGACGATGATCACGGCCGACAGCAGGAGCGCGGTGTTGAATCCCGCCCACAACACGACGGGTTTGGGTTTGGCGGCGGCGTACAGCGATTCGGTGGCCGAGCGAACCGTCTCGTCGACCAGCACGGGTGCGAGACCCGCTGCGAGCGAGCCGAGTGCCAGCAGCGCTGCGGGCGCCACGAACCACGC